>Ga0070741_10000632_pt1 | contig 121647 bp, 100 predicted proteins | sample Coa_R1_4_FD_66440 | JGI IMG/M metagenome (GOLD analysis project Ga0070741, IMG submission 66440) | Surface soil microbial communities from Centralia Pennsylvania, which are recovering from an underground coalmine fire - Coalmine... | ecosystem: Environmental > Terrestrial > Soil >... | reverse complement strand
GCAGGGCGCCGAGGTGATCAAGGTCGAGCCGCCGGGCGGAGAGATCGTCCGCCGTGCCGCGATCTCGCCGGGCGGCGCGAGCTACTCCTTCCTCATGCTGAACGCCGGCAAGAAGGGCGTGACCTTGAACCTGAAGCACCCGCGCGGCCGCGACCTCTTTCTCCGGCTCGTCGCGCACGCCGACGTCGTGCTCGAGAACTTCCGCGACGCGAGCGTCCTGCGGGACCTGGGCCTCGCGTGGGAAGACCTCGCGCGCGCGAACCCGCGCATCGTGCTCGCTTCGGGGCGCGGCTATCGCGCCGGCAGCGCGTACGAGAGCTTCGGCGCGATGGACTTCACCGTCCAGGCGATCTCGGGCCACATGTCGATCACCGGCTTCCCCGACCAGCCGCCCGTCAAGGCGGGCGCGACCCTCTGCGACATGCTGGGCTCGGTCCACCTGTTCGGCGCGATCCTGCTCGCGCTCCGCGAGCGCGACCGCACCGGGCGCGGCCGGCCGGTCGAGGTCGCGATGCTGGACGCGACCTTCCCCGCGCTGATGGCGTACTCGTCGCCGTATCTCGAGACCGGCGTCGACGTCGGGCGGACGGGCAATCGCCACTCGGTGCCCGGGTCGAGCCCCTACGGCATCTACCCGACGACCGACGGCTGGGTCGCGATCATGTGCGTCACCGACGCGCACTGGCGATCGTTCTGCGAGGTGACGGGCGAGGCCGAGCTCCTCGCCGACGAGGGCCTCCAGACCGGGCGCCAGCGCGCCGGGCAGCGCGATCGCATCGACGAACGGGTCGGGGCATGGACCCGCCACGGCTCGCGCGACGACGTCATCGCACGGCTGTCCGCGGGCGGCGTCCCGTGCGCGCCGGTCCGGACGCTCGGCGAGGCGGTCGACGACCCGTACAACGTCGAGCAGGGCCTGATTCGCCGAACCAGCTACGAGGGCTGGGGCGAGGTGCGCGTCCTCGGAAGCCCGATCCAGCTCCGCGAGCCCGGAGCCGGCAGCGAGCGGGCGGACGCGGCGCCGCTCGCCCCGCCGCCGCGTCTCGGGGAGCACAATCGCGAGGTGCTCGGCCGGCTCCTCGGGCTCGAAGACCGGGAGATCGACGATCTCGTCGCCGCCGGCGCGGTGTGAGGTCCCGGCGCGCGGGCCTCGCGTCGGAATGCTCGGCCTAGACGTCGTCCCAGATGGTGTTCGCCGAGTTCAGCGTCTCCTGACACACGGTCGGACCGTTCCCCGTGAAGACGCATCCGGCGCCGTAGATCAGGTCGGCCCTCTGGAACTTCGCCACGCACTTCTCGTATGCGTTGGTGCGGCAGACCCCGACGTCGAACGTGTTGTCGGCGAACGCCCTGTGGTTGCACAGCATGATGCTCTTGAAGAGCGTCCCGGCTGCCAGCGCTTTCACGCTGTCGCACCTGACCGCGTCGCTCGCGGCGTAGACGGCGGATTCGCACGCGACGACGACCGCGACCGCAGTCATGCCCTTCACGATGGCTCGCATCGCTCGAATCTCCTTCCGCCGATGGGCATCGGCGCTTGCCCCGTCGCCCAGCTACCGGGTTGCCGCCTTCGGAGGCAAGCCGGGTGGAGCGAATCGACTGCGAGCGATCCCGGAAATTCCGGGTAGGATGTCACCGTGCGCATGAGGATCCGTCTCGCGAGCCGGTCGCGCGAGGAGCTGATCGACATCACGGACGACGTCCGGTGCGTCGTCCGCGAGAGCGGCATCGCGAACGGCCTCTGCGCGGTCTACGCGCGCGGCGCCACCGCGGCGATCATGATCCAGGAGAACTGGGACGCGAGCGTGCCGCTCGACGTCGTCGCGCTCCTCGCGCAGCTCGTGCCCAAGGGCGTCTGGCGCCACGACGAGCAGGACGGGAACGGCGACGCTCACCTGAAGGCCGGCATCGTCGGCCCGTCGGAGACGATCCCCGTCGTGGACGGGGATCTCGGCCTCTCGCGCTGGCAAGGAATCTTCTTCTGCGAGTTCGACGGCCCGCGACGGGACCGCGAGGTCGACGTCACGCTGCTCGCAGACCCGGCTTGACTCGGAGCTTCAGGCGACTGTCTCGAGGAATTGCAGCACCTCGCGGTTGAAGACGTCGGGCGTCTCGAAGTTGAAGCCGTGGCTGCCGCCCGGGATCTTGACGAGCTTCGCGCCCGGGATCTCGCGCGCGAGGATGTCGGAGTTCGCGGGCGCGACCAGGCGATCGGCGTCGCCGGTGATGACGAGCGTCGGCGCCTTGATCTGGTGCAGGCGGTCGGTCGTGCGGTGGCTCATGACGGCGGCGACCTGGCCGAGGATCGCCTCCATGCTGAAGCCGTACTGGAGCGCGCCGCTGAAGACCTGGATCAGCTTCGGCAGCTCCTTCTCGATGAAGGATTGGTTGAAGACGGTCGGCAGCATCTGCTGGAGGAAGAGCATCGGATTGAGCGTCGAGACGTCGATGCTTATCTCGCCCGACTCGGCGACCGTGCCGCCGAACTGCCCGACCATGAAGCTCCTCCGCTCCTCGGTCTCGGCGTCGGGCTCGGGATACGTGCAGCCGAGCACGAGGGAGCGGACGCGCTCCGGGTGCCGGAGCGCAATCTCCTGGGAGATCATGCCGCCCATCGAGACGCCGACGACGTGCGCCCGCTTCACGTCGAGCGCGTCGAGGAGGCCGACCGCATCATCCGCCATCTGGTGGATCGAGTACGGTCCCGCCGGCTTCGAGCTCCGGCCGACGCCGCGGTTGTCGAACGCGATCGTGCGATAGCGCTTCGCGAAGTCCGGGATCTGGAACATCCACGCCGTCGAGTCGGCGGCGAGGCCCATCACGAGCAGGAGCGGGTCGCCGCTGCCGTGCTCCTCGTAGTACATCTCGATGTCGCCGACCTTGGCGGTGCTCATCGGTTCTCGCTCCTCGTCTCTGGGTTGAATCCCTGCCGCGGCCAGCGCGCCCGCGGCTCGCCCGCTCACCTTACTGAACGGCGAAGCGCTTGCGTAGCCGGAAGACCTCGACCGTCCCGAAGCGGGCCACCGGCTCGAGGAGATAGCGTTCCTCGAGGATCGGCCGCACCCAGCGGAAGTTCTCCACCTCGCCCAGGAGCTGGGTCGAGAAGTAGACGGGACGGCCCTCCGCGAGAAGGCGCTCGACGACCCCCGCCACACGCGGGCGCGTGACGGGGGGCTCGATCGAGTCGCGCAGCCACGCGGCCTCCTCGGCCGGTCGCATGGCGAGCGGCGCGCGGCCGAGCCGCCGCATCTTGAAGCGGTGCTCGTCGATCCCGAGCGGGACCCAGACGCGGTCGCTCCCATGGCTGCGCAGGATTCTCTGGAAGAGGAGCGGGCTCGTGCGCGCGACGACCGCGGCGTTCGGCTCGGCGACCCGGTCGATCGCGGCGAGCGCGCGTGCGTCGAAGAGCTCGTTGTCGGGCGGCGCCAGGTCGCGCCAGCCGCGAACGGCCGCGAGCGCGGCGAGGAGCGCCAGCACGGCGCCCGCCGCACGGACACGCCTGGAGGCATGCGAGCCGAACGGCGCGGATGCCACGGCGCAGACGAGCGGCACGACCGAGAGCGCGTAGCGCTCGCTCTGCCAGAAGAACGGAAGCTGGCGCGCGAGCATCACGGTGACCGATCCGAGCGCGAGCAGCAGGAGGCGGCGACCGTCGCCGCCGGCGCGCGCGAGGATCCATGCACCGCCGGCAATCATGATCGCGACCGGCAGCGAGTAGAGGCGGCCGAGCCCCGCGAGCTGCGCCGCGTAGAAGGGGACGTTCGCGGTCTCGCCGCCGTTGACGGCCCCGAAAAGGTAGGAGGTGCCGAAGTACGCGTCCGGCGCCCAGTAGCCGTAGCCGCTCGCGAACGGCGAGCCGAAGCGAACCGAGTTGAGCGCGAGAGAGGGCGCCAAACCGAGGGCGATGCCCACGGCGACCGCGACGACCCGCGCGACACGCGCTCGCGCCGCGAGGCGCGGATCCGCGAGGAGGAGGAGAGCCGTCACGGGCGCGAGATCGAGCGCGCTCGGTCGGACCGCCGCCGCGAGCCCCGATACCGCTCCGAGCGCGAGCCAGGCGCGCACGCCCGCCGGACCGCGCAGCAGCGCGATCGTCCAGACCGCGAGCCAGGCGACGGCAGCCGATCCGGGGACATCGCTCAAGACGGCCTTCGACCAGCGCACGTGCGCCGGCGAGACGGCGAGGAGAAGCGCGGCGGCAACCGCGCTCGCTCTGCCGCCCGCATGGAATCCGAGCTGCCATGCTGCGGCGATCGCGACGAGCGCGCTCGCGAGAACCACGACGACGCCGATGCCCGGCCGGTCGGGGAACGCGCCGACCACCGGCGCGAGAAGCGCCGAGAACCCGGGCGGGTAGCGCGGCGGCAGGTCGAGGTTGCCGATCCGCAGCACGTAGCCGTCGCCGGAAGCGAGGCGGAGCGCGGCCTCCTCGTACTCGAGCGCATCGGGTCGCGGCCGGAGATCGGCTGCCCGCTCGGGCGACGTCCAGCGTAGCGCCGCACCGAGCGCGAGCGCGACGAAGAGTCCGGTGACGGCGGCTTTGATGCGCACCTCGGAGCGATCGCTTATCCGGTCGCGCCCACCGGCGCACGCGCGCTCAGCGCGCGGGAATCACGCACACCCCCATGCCGTCTGGAAGTGGGACGACGTCGAAGCCCGCGGTCGGCTGCCGCCGAGCCTCGAAGTCGAGGCATGCCCGCCCCGCGCGCCCGTCGCGCCCGATCCGAAGCCGCGACGTCGCCTCGAGCAGCCACTTCGTCTGCCAGTCGACGAGGAACTCGCTCCGCTGATGGTCGAGCCGCCCGAGATCGAACCGCAGGCGATAGGGGTTCCACGAGAAGAACGGCGGACGGCGAGCCACGTAGACGTCTTGCGTCCCGCTCGCGCGAGCCGCGAGCTCGATGCGGGCGAGCGTCTCGGAGTCGCGGCGGTAGAGCCGCACGTAATCCGACGCGTCCTGCCACGCCATCCACGCGGCCGACGCGAGGTACGCTGCCAGGAGGCCCTTCGAAACCATGCGAAGGATGCCGGTGTCGCGGCCGACGATCTGCGCCGTCGCCAGCCAGCCGGCGACGCCGATCGTCCCGGCGAACGCGACCCTCGGGGACGGCCAGCGCTCGGCGGTCACGAGGCTCGGCAGGAACGAGAGCGCGCTTGCGAGGACCAGCAATGAGAGCGCGCCGCCCGTCCGACGAAGATGACGGCGTCCTCGCCCGAGGCCCGGCACGACGAAGAGCGCGATCGCCGGAAGGATCACGAGAGTCCAGACGACTGCTCTCGGCACGCAGTCGTAGAGGAACAGCACGACGCCCTCGAGCCTTCCGAGATACCACAGCGAGTTTCCGAGGCCCGGCGTGAGCTTCCCGCGGTTGCCGAGAGTGGACGGGTCGCCCCAGAGACGCGTCAGCGCGTACGCCGTACCGAGCCCGCTTGCGTACGCCGCGGCGATGAGCGCCGCTCGCGTCCAGGCGCGCCGCACTCGCGGACCGTCGATGACCATGCCTGCAGCCGCGAGTGCCGCGGCGAGAGCGGCGCCGCCCGTCGCGCCGGCAGGATGAGTCAGCACCGCGGCGACGATGGCGGCGACGCCGAGCGCGACGAGCGTCCTCCTCGACGAAAGCACCGCGATGACGCCGCCGATCGAAAGCGCGCATGCCAGGACGACCACTGTGCCGTCCAGCCACACGGTCGCCTCGCTCGCGAACGGCCAGGTCACGGCGTAGAGTCCCGCCGACATCGCTCCCCAGCGCGGCGCACCGCGCGCCATGAACGACGTCGCGACCGCAGCGCCGACCGCGGCCAGGAGGGCGATGGCGAAGACCCGCGCCGCGAACGCCCAGCGCTCGTCCTCGTAAGCCGGCTTTACGGCCGCATGGTAGACGAGCGATCCCGGCCGTCCCATGCGGAGGTAGTAGGCGAGGCCGTCGGCGGTCGACAGGTCCTGGACCCGGACGAGGTGGTCGTCCTGATGCCACCATGGATTGACGACCGCCGGCGCACGGATCGCGAAGGAGAGGACGAAGAAGAGGAGGAAGATCGCGAGGAAGCGCGGTGGGACCGTCGCGGGGTGCTCCCACTCGGACCCCGGCGCCGGATCCTCTCGACCCGAGAAGGGTCCACCCCGCGATGCGGGCTGCACGACGGCGCTCTACTGCGGGGGTCGACGCCGCGTCAATTCGACTCGGCGCACGAGTGGACCAGGCGGCGGATGAGTCGCTTGCCGCACGGCCGCGAGACGTGCTTCGCTCGCGCGACGGAGGAGACGGCATGGCGACCTTCCACGATCCGAACGGCGTCTACGTCGGGCGCGACATGGGCGGCCACGACTACGAGGTGAGCGAGTCCGCGATCGCGCGCTTCGGCGCCGGGACCGGCGACGTCGCGCCGTGGAGCGAGCCCGCGAGCGGGGCCCGCACGGCGCCTGCCCTGCTCTACCACTCCGAGGTCTACTCCGATCTCGGCTGGTACCTCCCGAACCTCTTCGGCAACCTGCACGCGCGCCAGGAGTGGGAGATCTTCCACCCGATGCGGGTCGGCGATCGCGTCCGGACGCGGGCGACCGTCGTCGAGCGCTACCGCAAGCGCAATCGCGACTACGTCGTGAACGAGGTCGTCATCGCCGACGCCACGAGCGGCCGCTGGCTCCAGCGGAGCCGCACCCACCAGAGCTTTCTCGTCACCGACGATCGCAGCGGCTACGCCGTCGACCGCGAGCGCGAGAAGCGCGGCGACCGGAAGTTCGCGGTCGGCGAGGGCGCGGGGCCGGACCTCGAGCCGCTCGCGAAGCAGATCACGCAGGAGATGTGCGACGCGTTCTCCGGCCCGCAGAGGAACTACCACAACGACCGCGAGCTCGCGCGCGCGCTCGGGTTCCCCGACATCGTCGTGCAGGGGATGATGTCGATATGCTTCGCGTCGGAGCTCATGACGCGGAGCTTCGGCCTGGGCTGGCTCTGCGGCGGCAAGCTCGACGTGAGCCTCGTGAACGTCGTGTGGGGCGGAGACGCGCTCGCGGTGCGGGGGAAGGTGCGCGACGAGCTGCCAGAGGGCGATCACACGCGCGTCGTGTGCGACGTGTGGTGCGAGAAGCCGGACGGGGTGAAGACGCTCGTCGGAACGGCGAGCGCGTTGCGGTGATCAGCGCGCGTGTCGCGCCGTCGCTCCCCGGGCATCACGGAAAGGTCAGTCGGAGCCGAACTGCATAGACCTGCAAGAACGCGCCGTAGTTCGCGTTCGGATTGTTCCCCACGATCCAGAAGTCGTCCGGATCGACGACATCGTTCGCTTCGCCGTTCTTGTCGTAGAACACCGGATCGGTCAGCTTCGCGCTTCCCCAACCTCCGCCGATCGGGCCCTGCTCGAGCACGTATTCCGATGCCTGATGCCATTTCCTGCCCGGGTTGTGGGACACTCGAAGAACGACCTGCTGCGTCATGGCGTCCTCCAGCTGCGGGTCGCCGTCGAGCTGCGCCTTGTGCACCACGAGGCGCTCCTCCACCGAGATCCAGAGACGCTTTCCTCGCACCTTCACTGCTTTGAATTCCACGGACGCCTTGGGAGGCTTGCACTGTGGATCGGTGGACGGGTCGCAGAGCGGGCCATGATTGTCGTCGAACAGACAGTCCGTCCCGCCACCCGTTTCCCAGGGGCCACCGCTGCCGAGATCATCCCAGAAGTCGTTGATGCTCTCCTTCGTGAACCCCGCCGGCAGAGTCGGACGGCTGGCCGCAAACTTTCCGATCCCGTTCGGCGTCAATGGCTTGATGTAGGGACGGAACGCGCCCACCGAACTTCCCTTGATCTTCGCGAGCGCGACCGTCGTGCAATGCTGGTCGTTCTCGAACGGAGCCGGCGAGGGACGCACCCCGCGTTTCGACGGGTTGGACGTCTTGTAGAAGAGGTAGATCTTCCCTCCTGCGACGGTCATGTTTCCGATCCATGTCCCGACCGGCCACGACTCGTTGAAAGTCTTGAGCGTGTAGTAGCCGTCTTGCGCCCAGACGACAGGGCCCTTCTCGTCCAGCGCACCGGCGTTCATGAGGCTGCATCCCGGCGCGGGCACGATGCAGTTGGGGACCGTGGCGGTCGCCAACGACGTGAACGAACTGAACTGATACCAGCCGTTGTGCCATAGGTTCCCGTTCACGAATCCGCCGACGCAATAGTTGATTCCGCTGCTGGGATCGGTGCACGGGATGCCGTTGCGCGTGGACGCCACGGGATCCGTCACCTTCTCGTCCTTGGAGACGTTCAGGAAAAGGGCGGAGTCCGAGAAGTACTTCATGTTCTCTTCCTGCCCGATGATCGATGCGACCAGGGTCGGTGCGATGCGCTTATTGATGATCTGCGCGTCCCAGATCGCGTTGTACGTCCGCCCCCATTCCCGGCCCGGCGGTGGAGGCGCGATCGTAAACAACCCCGTGTCGTCGATGCTCGCGAGCATTCCCGGCGAGATGTAGAGGTTGCAGTCGGCGTCGTACTGCGCCGTCGTATATGCGACGAATCGATCGAGAAGGCTGACCTGCGAGCGACATCGATGCGTCCACGCCGTGGAGAACAAATAGGTTCGCTCACCTCCCGGCACCAGCGTCACGACGCGCGGCGTGTTCTCCACCGGGTAGGCTGCGTAGGGCTGTGCATAGAGGTTTCGTTCGCGACCCGGCAGCGTCTGGGTCGAGACGTGAAGCTTGACGTCGTTGGACGCGAGGAGCGCATTCGTCGACAGCGTGGCGATTTCCGTCGTCGGCGGGGCCGCGGTCGGCGAGTATACGTAGCCGACCGTATACAGGTACGTGTAGCCGGAAGGGGGTGAGGCCGGTGGGCACTGCGTCGATGTCCGATACCGACTCGAGCTCGTGTTCTGGAGTTGGCAGACGGGAATGAGGCCCGGCGCGGAGCTCGTGAAGACGTAGCCGAGCGTACCTCGATCCTGGATGTTCGGCGGAGGGGGGCTACAGCTATTCGTAACATAGCCCCCAACACTTGTTACGTACCGAATGCACGTCTTGACCACCCCGGCGGGAAGATCTCCCGCTGCAGTGTCGCCGGCGATCGCGTACCCCAACCGCGCGACGAACGATTGCGACGCGCGCACCTGAAATTGCTGCAGCGGCTCGCAGCTCGCCGACGGCGAGTAGATCCCCGACAGCTCCTGGTACAGGCAGGTCTCGGTGGTCGGGGCCACCGCAGCGCGTCCGGACGACCACGACGCCAGGAGGCACAGGCTCGCGATCGCGATCTCCGGCGACCTCCGACTTCTCGTCAACGAAGCGGTCATGGCAGGCTCCTCGAGTCGTCCCGATCCCGCGACGGTCGAGCGACTCGTTCAGCAGGCGGGCACGAGGGGATCGACGATCACGACCGGCGCCGGAAGGATGGTCGCGAGCGGATCGATCGCGGGGCTGCCCGTGCGAACGGTGAGCGACGTGCACTGGCCGTCTTCGCACGGCAGCGCGGTCAACGTCGCTCCGGCGGCGATCGACATGGAATTCCCGGTGAGGTCGACCAATCCCGCCGTCCCACCGTTGCTGGCTCCTGCGTCCAGTGTCCCGCCGACGCTCACGGCGCAACCGAAGAGCTCGATTCCGCCGCCCGGGCCCCGGGACCCGCGCGCGCGCAGCACGCCGGAGACGTCGACCAGTGCGCCCTCGTCGACCGAGATGAAGCCGCCCGTCGCGCCGCTGACGTCGACCGTCGCGCCGATCGAGACGTGCCCAGCGGCGCTCAGGTCGACGCTGCCTCCCTCTCCGTAGGGAAAGGTCATCCCGCCGGTTGCCGTCACGTTTCCGGCCACCGAGAGATCGCCACCGGCGTCGGCGACGAGATCGCCGCCGAAACCCATGGTGCCGCCGTAAAGCGTGATCGGTGAATTGAGCGAGACGTCGCCGGCCGCCTCGATCGCGATGCTGCCTCCGAGTCCGTCCGGGGATCTTCCGGTCAAGGCGACCGGCGCCGCGGACATGGACACGTTTCCGACGTCGGCGACGAGCAGCAGCGGTCCGGCGTTGGCCCCGAAGCCGTCCGGCTGCCCCGTGCCGCTCACGTCGACGGACGAAGTCGAAGTGAAGACGACATCGCCTGCGGTGGCGTGGACGAAGATACCGTCGTCCGACGCGGACGCCCCGCCGTGCGCGTCGAGTGCGCCGCTCACGGTGACGCTGGCGCCCGCGATCGTGATGGAGCCGCCGCCGCAATCGTTGCTGCCCGTCGTGGTGCGTACGGTGTTCGAGATCGACCCCGGGCCGCTTCGGGCGTCGATCTCGATGGCCCCGCCGTCGCCGCAGGTGTCGCCGCTACCGCCGTCTGCCGTGATGACGCCGTTCGCGAGGTCGATCGCGGAGGCGCGGAGTGCGATCCCGCCCCCTCCGCCATTGCCGCTCGTGTCGACGCGTGGTCCGGCGCCGTTCATCGCGAAGGTGCCGGTCACGTCGACGTCGATGCTGCCGCCGGCATGGCTCGTGTCCCCGAGCGATTTCAGCTTGCCCGCGTTCAGAGTCAGGTTGCTCGCCGTGACCGAGAAGGATCCGCCGAGGGAATCGGCTTGAAGCGTACCGCGGATCTCGACGGAACGGGCGCCGAAGCCGAGAATGCAATTCGAACCGACGTTCCAGGTGCCGGTGATGACGCATGTCCCGACCGCCGGACACGAGAACGCTGCCGCATCGCAGACTGCCCCGGCGGCCGGATGGCTGCGCGCGACGGTTCCTGTCGCGACCAGGGCTCCGACCAAGAGCGGAAGAGCGCATCGCGATCGCGCGGATCTCTGGTTCCGGCGCATGAAACACCTCGAGTGGAGAGCACGTGTCCGGGCGGATGGGAGACGCGTTCGACGCTCGCGGCGCACCCAATCGCGCAGCGCCGTGAAGCGCGGCGGTGTTCGAGCCCGGCGCGTGCCTACTTCGTTTGATGTCGGGGTGTCAAGTGATCTTTTTGGATGTAGTCCGATCAGCACGGAGCAGCGAAGCACCGCCTCCGTATGCCGCTTCGAGACATCGCAGCGCCTCCCGCCAAGAGTCCGAAACACGCCGACTGCCTTGCGGCCGATTGTCGCGCAGCTCTTCCGTTGACGCGCCGAGCGCGATCGGACAAACACCGGCTTCGCGCGACGCCAGATTCCCGCGATGACCGCCCGTACGACTCATCGGAACGCCGTCGCCTGGTGCGCGGCCGGGGGACTGCTCGGCCTAGCGGCGTTTCATGGACCCGAGATCGCTTCCCGATTCAGACTCGTCCCCGGCGACGAGGTGGACGCGCGCTTCGTCGCGTCGATCCTGGAGCATTTCTTCCAGTCTGCCGGCGGAGCCGCGGACGTGATCTCACCGTCGTTCTTCTTTCCGCAGAAGCACGCGCTCGCCTACTCGGACGTTCACCTCATCACTGCCGTGCCATACGCGGTCTTCCGGGCGTGCGGTGCATCCGTGCTCTCCGCGTTGGCGGCCGCAATCATCGCGCTCTCGGCCGCGACGTGGATCGTCACGTACCTGTTCTTGCACCTCGGTGTCCGGCTCGGGCCGATCGCCGCATTCGCCGGGGCTTATCTGTTCGTCTTTTCGAGCCCGAAGCTGAATCAGATGTCGCACCTGCAGCACCAAGTGCTGCTCCTCGTTCCCGCGATGGCGTGGAGTCTTCTCGCATTCGTGCGCGCCGCCGAGGCAGGCCGGGATCGCCGCAGCGCCTACGCGATTGCAGGGTTCTCGCTGCTGTTCCAATTGCAATTGTGGACGTCGTTTCAAATCGCCTGGTTCTGGGCTTTTCAGCTGTGCATCGCCCTCGCGCTCGCGGTGGCGTGCCGGAGCCATCGGCTCTCCGCCGTGCGGTGGGTACGCGCGCACCCGCGCGGCGTGCTCGCTTTCGTCGGCGGGAACCTGGTCGCGTTGCTGCCCTTCCTCGCGCTCTTTCAGCCGACGGCGATCGAGCGCGGCTGGCGGCAATGGGAGGAAGTGGTCCCGTCGCTCCCCCTGCCGCTTTCCTATGTGACCATGGGACCGAACCTCGTGTGGGAGGGACGGCTGCCGCCGTCTCATGCCCGTCTTCCCGTTCCGTGGGAGCACTCGCTCGGGTTCGGCGTCATCGCGACGGCGTTCGGGCTCGCCTCGTTCTGCTGGGCGGTGGCTCGCTACGCTCGCTGGGGGCTGCCGTCGCTGGTCTCACGCGATACGCGGTGTGCGCAGCGAGACCTCGCGGTGCTCGGTGCCTTGACGACGTTCATTCTGCTGCTCGCAACGCTGAACGTCTCCGGGACGTCGGCGTGGCGTTTCGCGTATCTCGCGCTCCCCGGCGCAGCGGCGATTCGAACCGTGTCGCGATGCGTCCTGCTCGGCTCGCTCGGCGTTTCACTCGTCGCCGCCTACGCCGTCGAATCGGCCTGCGCTCGCCTGCCGAACGCGGCACGTGGCCGCCGCCTCGCGCTCGCGATCCTCCTGACCGTGGCGATCGGGGCCGCGGTCGTCGAACAGCTGGGACATCCGGCTGCGTTCGACCGGAAACCTCCGGAGGCGCGCGTGGAGAGCCTGGTCGGGCGACTACGGCGTCGACCCCTCTGTGAGGTCTTTGCAGTCGATATAGATCCCCGGACGCGCGCGGCCGGGTCGAACGAGGCTGGAGCTCCGATTCGAACGGCGCGCATCCAGATAGACGCCATGCTCGCGTCGCTCGCGACCGGCCGGCCGACGATGAACGGCTATTCCAGCCTGAGCCCGCCCGGATGGAATCTCTGGCGCATCGGAGACCCGACCTACCGCGACCTCGTCCGCGAATGGTCGACCGCGCGCGGGCTGCTCCGGCGGACGTGCATCCTCTCGTCGACGCCCTGACCTGATGAACCAACCCCCACCGCACCCGCTTCACAGGGGACGAGGGAGCGCTTCACCAGCTGTGAAAGGAGGTAGCGACCGGCCAGCTCGTGTCCCCAGGCATTCGGGTGGTAGCAGTCGAACCACCCGCGCTCGTCGTAGCCCACGCCGATCTCCTGCCACGTCGCTCCGCGGTACGCCGGAACGAGGTCGACCACCGTCAAGCCGTCGTTCGACGCGAGCCGTCGCAATACCTCGTGGAGATCGGCCAGCGGATAGGTCTCGGGCGAGCCGTCGCGTTCTATGAGCGGATGAATCGCGACCACGATGGGAACGCCGCTCGCTGCACCGAATCGGGCGAGCTGGGCGAATGTTGCGCGCACCTCGTCGCGATAGGCGCAGTGCAGGAACTCGTGGAATTCGGCTGGACATCGTCGGGTACGCGCCCTCCACCATTCCCGCGCCGAGAACAACCCGCGCTCGACGAGATCCGCGACGTACAGGGCGGGGCGGTGAAAGTACCTGCCGAGCTGGCCGTTGCTGTCATGGTACAGCGGATGCGCCGGATCGTTCAGGCAATAGCTCCACACGATCAGGTCCGGCTCGTATCGCATCGCTTCTCGCTCGAGGATCACCTCCTCTTGGCTCGACGAGTACCCCGGCACGGCGAGCACCACGACCTCGACCGCGCGGCGCGTGCAGAGCTCGTTCGCGAGCCGCTCGAGCACGTTCGCGAACGAATTCCAGTAGGCGTGTGGATGGCCGATGGCGATCGAGTCGCCGACGACGACGATCCGGAACACGCCCTCCGGCTTCGGCACACGGTGCTCGACGTCCACGAAGCCGCGGGAGTTCGCGCCGCAGCGACCGGGGATCGGACGGTACACCAGCTCGGAATCTGCGCAATTGCATGCCTGGTCGGGGTCCCAACCGTTCGCAGCCTCCATGCCGCGGCGAAACTCGCGCTCGCGGAACCGGAGCGCGGCTTCGGTCGTTCCGAGCGCGAGGAGCATTCCGAAGAAGACCAGCAAAGCGCGTGCGCGCCAACCCGGCATGAGCGCTAACGTGTGCCGTGTCGCCACGCCGGCATCGTCCGAGCCGATCGACGCGGCGCGACCGTCGATCGCACCGGCCATGCGCGGCGACCATGCACGCGCGGCGCACGAGCATCGTTGGGCGTCGCGCTCGCCTTCTTTCCTCGAGCGCTCTCATGTGAGAATGGCGGCGGGCCGATGAGCGGTCCAGAGGGCGTGCGCCGGTGTGCCGTCGGCATTCTGCCGACTCGCGGCTCGTAGGTCGGAACGATGCAGGCTTTGCCAACCCCTGCCGGGCTTCTCGCGCCGTCGGGGCCGCACGCCTTCCCGCGGAGCCGGCGTACCACCCGCCGTACCGTTGCGGCCGCGTTGATCGCCCTCGCGGCATCGCTCGTGGCGATCGCCACGCCTTCACACGGGGCGACCATCCTGCGCGTTGCGCCCACCGGTCAGAACTCCGCGGGGTGCGGGACGGAAGCGTCGCCGTGTCGCACGATCCAGTATGCGATCAATCAGATCCCGTCGACTGGCACGGTTCTCGTCGCAGGAAGCCCCGGCGGAACGAAATACACTTTCGACCCGGCCACCGATATCTGCAGCCCGCCGCTGGCGTACACGGGAGTCGTCTGCGTCGTCAACAAGGAGATCGTACTCCGCGGCGGCTACTCGAAGACGAATTGGTCGACGAGCTCGCCGGACGCCAACTTGACCATCATCGACGGTGAGGGATCGCATCGGGGCATCCTCGTCGCCGACACCGGACCGCCGACTTCGCTCGAGCTCGACGGCTTCACGGTGCGAAACGCATTCGCAACCGGGAGCCCGGGGCGACCCGGGCTCGAGGCTTTCTATGGCGCCGGTGCCGGGCTTCTCGCCGACGTGGTGGACCACCTCGTCATCCGGAATACGCGTTTCGCGCACAACGTCGTGCAGGGCGGCGACGTCGCCACCGAGTTCGGCGGTGCGGGCGGCGGCGGCGGTGTCGGGCTTCGCGGCGTGCCCGATGCTCTCATCGAGGACGTACGCTTCGAGGACAACGTCGCGCGAGGCGGATCAGGTGCGGTCCGCGGCGGATACGCCCATGGTGGCGCGATCTACACCTTCCAGAGCACGCTCATCGGTCATCGCATCGCCTTCGACGGCAACCAGGCGATTGCGGGCGACACCGCCGGCGACGGCCAGAGCAGCGACGGCCAGCGCGCCGATGCATTGGGCGGGGCCGCGAGCTTTCAGCACGGCACCGTCGTGACCCTCGACTCCATCAGCGCGCGAGAGAACGCGGCGATCGGCGGCAACGCCACCGTGCACGCGGGCGGCGGCTTCGGCGGCGCATTGAACGGCGAAGAGGCGACGATCCAGCTCACCGACGGCGACCTACGCGACAATCTCGCCGTAGGGGGCAACGCGCAGAACGGATATGTCGGCGAGGGCGGTGCCATAACGACGATTCACTCGGCGCTGACGCTCGATCGGGTGACGGTGATCGGCAATGTCGCCCGCGGCGGCAACGGCACCTCGGGCGACCAGGGTCCCCCCGGCGGCGGCGGGGTCACCGTCCTCTGGACCACGCCGGGGAAGACGGCCAGCTTCACGTTCACGAACGGTGTGGTCGCGGACAACGCCGCTGAGCCGGGAGCCGGCACAATCGTGACCGGCGGAGGTGGCGGCGGCATCTGGATCCAGGGAATGACGGCGACGCTGCGACACGTGACCGTCGCACGGAACGAGATCGGCGCGACCATGGGTGCGCAGGCGATCCTCCTCATCCAGTCGATCGTTCCCAACCAGGCGCCGCAGGGCGCCGCCCTCGACCTGCAGCATTCGATCGTCGCGGACCACACGCCCGTGAACGGCGGCCAAGCCGCAGCCATCCACGTCGGGGTGGGCTGCAGCGCGACCTTCACTCAGGGCTTGTTCGCCGGCAATACGCGCGACACGAACGCGTCGGACCCTCCAGGGGCGCGCGGGACGTTGGTCAATCTCGCCTCGATGCAAACGGCCGGGTCCGCGGCATTCGTGTCGCCTGGCCCGCCGTCGTTCGACTATCACCTCACGGCGGGGTCCCCGGCTCGCAACCAGGCCACCACGAGCTCGACGAGCGATGACGTCGACGGCGAGCTTCGATCGGCGCAGCTCCCGCGCGACATCGGCGCGGACGAGTGGAGCTCCCCGGGGGCGATCGAGGGCACCGTTCGGGACGGCGGGAACGTCGTGGCTGGCGGGGTGGATGTCCTCGCTTCGCGCGTCGCCACCGGCGCGCCGGCCGGGAAAGCCACGACCGACGGCGCTGGGAAGTATCAGCTCACCAACCTTCCCCCCGGGTCGTATCGCATCTTCTTCGCCGACGCCGCCATGCCGCGACGGTTCATGAGCGAGTGGTACGACGACCGCGCGTCGCAGAACGCGGCGAACACCGTCACCGTGGCCGTCGGCGCCACGACGCAAGGCGTGGACGCCGCGCTCTCCAAAGCTCCCAGCTGCCGAGGGCTGCGGCCGACGATCGTCGGCACGCGCGGCTCCGACGTGATTCACGGAACCGACGGCCCCGACGTCATCGTCGGAGGTGCCGGCAACGACGAGATCGACGGCGGCGATGGAGACGACACGATCTGCGGCGGGGGCGGTGACGACGACCTCGACGGCGGAAAGAGCAACGACTACCTGAACGGCGGCGGCGGCAACGACGTCCTGCGCGGACGTGCGGGCAACGACATCCTCCGGGATGCCGGCGGAAGCGACACGCTCCTCGGCGGCAGCGAGGACGACGATCTGAAGGACCTCAAGGGGGACAATCTCCTCAGCGGCGGACAAGGAACCGATCGCTGCCAGGCTGCGCCGGGCAACGCGGTCTCGGCCTGCGAGCGTTGATCATTCCTCCCCTGGCGGTGCTGTCGATCCGGGGGTCCGCGCGTTCCCACGCTTGCGGGACTCGCGATCCCAAGCTTTCATCGCGCTCGATGTCGCCGATTCCCCGGCCGCTGCGTCGCGTCGTCGCCGCGAGCAAACGACTCATCGTCCGGATGCCTCCGCGGCAAACGTCGCCCGCTCCCGATTGGCTCAAGGCGCTCGCGGAGTCGACGTCGGGCTTCGCCGAAGCGATTGAGCTCGAGCAGATCGGCTTCGACTCGTGGCGATGCATGCCGCCCGACGTCTATGTCGACAAAGACGTCCTCGACCTCGGCTGCGGCGTCGGCGCGGCGAGCGCGCTCTTCGCGCAGCGCGGCGCCCGCTCCGTCCTCGGCATCGATCCGGAGCTCACCGAGGAGCACGCGGCGCGCCTGAGCGCCATTCCGCGATCGGCATTCGAGAGGGGAACGCTGTCCGCGCAGATCGTGGATGGTCGGAAATTCGACTTCGTCTACGCTCGCGTCGTCACGGAGCACATCTACGATCTTCCGAGTGCCCTGCGCCTCGTCTTCGATCTTCTGCGTCCCGGCGGGCGCTTCGTCGGCCTGCACGACAACTTCTACGGCCCGATGGGCGCGCACGACCAAGGCTTGTTCGGCACCGCCCCGGACGACGATCACCGCATCGACTCGAAAGCCGTACCGTGCTGGACGTCGCCCTCGAAATGCGAGGCGTCGCGCGACTTTCGCGAGCACTACGAAAAGAACTTCGACTGGCACGCCCGCAACTGGACGTTGACGCCCGAGGACTGCACCCGGTGCCCGTATTATCGGCGGAGCCGATTCTGGGCACACCTCCTCTGCCAGGATGACTATCCCACTTTGTTCGACGGCGACTTCTTCCAGACTCTCAGAGACGGCGGAGTGAACAAGGTGACGCCCTTTCAGCTTCGGCAATTCCTCGTCGAGTCCGGGCTTCGCATCCTCACGTGGGAGCCGGAGCGGCTGAAGAATGTGCCGCCGGAGGAGCTGTCGATGCGATTCGCCATCGACGACCTCCAGACCGGCCCGATCCTCTTTGCAGCAGAAAGGCCCGCCGACGCGTCCTGATATCCCGGCCGCCACGCACGGCGATTCGAGGTCGCTCGGCTGGGTCGTCGCGGGTCACCGCATCGGGTGCGCCGCGAAGAACTTCCAGCTCTCCTCGGTCGCGGACAGGTCCTCGGTCTTCTTCCCCAGGTACGACGGGAAGTCGCCGCCGCCCGGCCAGACGTGCCCGCCGCCCTCGATCGTGCAGAGCTCGACCGCCGTGCCGTCCGCGCACTCGTCCCACGTCTCGCACGACGAGTCGCCGCGCTCGTACGTGATCGCGGAGGTGTCGCCGCATCCGTCGATCCCGCGCCACTGCTCGACCGTCGGACCGGAGATCGCGTACGGGACGACGGGGTCGCCAGTCCCGTTGAACGCGAGCACCGGCACCGGCCGCGACGGCCGGCACAGGTCGCCGAGCGGCGACGCCGCCTCGATCGACGCGATCGCCGCCACGAGATCGGCGGCGCGGCACGCGAGGTAGAACGCGAAGATCCCGCCGTTCGAGTAGCCGGCCGCGTACACCCGATCGGGATCGACGCAGTAGTCGGCGCCGATGTCCGCGACCATGTCGCGCATGAAGCCGACGTCGTCGACGTTGTCGGCCATCGCGTCCGAGCAGCAGACCTCGGCGTTCCACGAGCGGTGGTAGCCGTCGGGTGTCGCGACGATGAAGCCGTTCGCCTCGCCGGCCTCGACCATGCGCGAGCGCGGCTCCTGCTCGGCGGCGTTGCTCAGGACGCCGTGGAAGTCGACGACGAGGGGGACCGGCCGCGAGCCGTCGTAGGACGAGGGCACCGACAGGCGGAACGTCCGCGCGAGGACGCCCGACGCGATCTCGCGCTGCTGCGCGCCCGGCCGGCCGGTCTTGCCGGCGCACGCGGCGCTCGCCCCGCCTCCGCTCGCATCGCCGCACGCGGCCGCACACGCGGCCGAGACGAGGCACACGATCACCCTCCAAGCGCGTCGATTCATGCCGCTCGTGATGCGGTCGTGGCCCGCTTCCGGTCAAGCCGCCGGCTCGCACGGCGCGATCGGCCCCGCGCGCGGCGGAACGTAGACGGCGCTCCGGAGCTCTGCCGCTGTCCGGCCGCGCAGGGCCTCGATGATGCGCACGACGGCGCGGCTCAGCGGCACGAGGCTCGGCTCGTGGATCATGTCGACGGTGTCGGCCTCGTCGAAGAGGTACATCGGAGCGGTCAGGAAGCTCACGATCGGCGCGAGCGGGTGGAAGAACGCGGCGTCGGTCGGCGGGTTCATGCTGCCGGGGGGAAAGCCCTCCGGCGGCATCATCAGCGACCGGGCGAGGCCGTCCCGGCAGATCGCGTCCGCGACCGCCTCCTCGAGCGGCGGGATGAAGCTCGTGAACCACCAGCGCCACTCGGGAGAGTCGGTCGGAACGAGGCGTCCGCCTTCGGGACGCGCCTCGCGCGCGACGTGCTCGAGGTGGATCTCGGCGACGACGTCACGCGCGATGAAGTCGCGGTGCGTCTCGACGAAGTGCTTGAGGCCGGCGCCGCCCGACATGTGGCCCGCGTTCAGGAGGAACATGAGGTTGTGCGGGCGCTCGCGCTGCGGCACGCGCGACCAGTAGCGCGCCTGCGCGACGACCATTGCCGTGCCCGACGCGTCCTCGACCGCGGAGGCCCACGGCCCGTCGTGGTGCGAGCCGATCACGATCCACTCGTCGGAGGCTCCGCGCAGGACGCCGGTCACGTTGTGCGAGACCGCGGGACGGAGATCGCGCTCGACGCGAATGCGAGCGCGTGTCGGACGGCCGCCGACGAACGCGAGCAAGCGGTCGCCGTTCGACCCGCTCAGCCACACGGCGGGGATCGGCCGCAGCTGCGCGTCGTACGGGACGTAGTATCGATCGGTGTCCCAGGGCGCGCGCACGATCCCGACGAAGCCGGCGGCGCCCGCGGCGACTTCTGGATCGAGCGCGCCGTTCAGCCGGCCGCTGAACGGAAGCGTCTGCACGTGCGTCGGCACCTCGCCCGTCGGGTCGTAGAACCAGCGCGCGAACACCGCAGTGACCGCGGCCTGCGGCAGCGCGAGGAGCGGGTTTTCGACGACCGCGATCTTGCCGGCGAGGTCGCCTTCATCGGTGCCCGAGACGATGTCGACGTCGGCCTCGAGGCCCGATGCCGCGGTGAACGGAACCGGAAAGCACGGCAGCTCGATGCGGTCGCCCGGCGAGTCGGGGTGCCAGACCTCGAGCGAGCAGGCGAGCGGCTCCCAGCGCTCGACGTCGACCGGGTCGAGCCTGACGTCCTCGAGCCCGAATTCGAGGAAGCGATCACACGCCCACTGCTCGGTCCAGTCGTCCGCGGGGTAGCCGGGGCGACGGACGCCCCGGGCGACGATGTCGGAGATCCAGCCGAGGATGGTCGCTCCGTCGGTGATGAGATCGTCGCGCACGCCGTCACTTCCCGAGACGGGCGCGGAGCGGTCGCTGCACGCCGCGCACGCGAGCGCGGCTGCCAGCACCATTCCTAGCGCCGAGCACGTCGCGCGCTCGCCCCCGCCCGCCCCGCGCACGCGTCAGCGGCCCTTGTAGACCGGCTTCCGCTTCTCCTTGAACGCGCGCGGGCCCTCGCGCGCGTCCTCCGAGCCCGAGACCGGGATGCCGATCTCCATCTCCTTCTGCAGAGCCTCCTCGATCGAGCGGCCGCTCCCCGCGAGCACCGAGCGCTTGACGGCCTGCACCGCGAGCGGCCCGTTCTCCGCGAGGACCGCGGCGTAGCGCATCGCCTCCTCCATCACGCGGGCGCGGGGCACCACCTTGTTCACGAGGCCGATGCGCCACGCCTCGTGCGCGGTGACCGGCTCGCCGGTCAAGAGGATCTCCATCGCGAGGGCCCACGGGATCTGGCGCACGAGCCTGACCGTCGAGCCGCCCATCGGGAAGAGGCTCCGCTTCACCTCGGAGATCGCGAGGCGGGCCTCCTCGGCGACGACGCGGATGTCGGTCGCCTGCAGGATCTCGGTGCCGCCGGCGTAGGAGTGGCCGTTCACCGCGGCGATGATCGGCTTCGCGACGTCGTAGCCGCGCAGCAGACCCTTGAAGATGATGCCGGGGTCGCTCTTGGCGCGCTCGTCCCACTCGTTCTTCGGCGGCTTCAGCCCCTGCATCATCGGGATGAACTCGCCGAGGTCGGCGCCGGCGCAGAATGCCTCGTCGCCGGTGCCGGTCAGGATCGCGCAGCGCACGGCTGAGTCGTCGTTCACGTCCTGCCAGGCGTCGGACAGCCGGCAGAGCATCTCCGCGTTCATGGCGTTGCGCACCTCCGGACGGTTCATCCGGACGATCGCGACGCCTTCCTTCTTCTCGTAGACGACAGCGGGCTCGGACATGAGGTCTCCTTCTGCGATGGCGTTTCGTACGTATTCGCCCGAGAAGCTCATCGAGGAGCGTTCGGGCTCGCCTGCTACCGTTCAGCGATTTGCGGGGATCGCCGCGAAGATCGCATCGAGACGCGCGACGCGCTCATCCTCCTCGCCGACGCAGTCGACGAGCCAACGCCGAACGTAGTCGCGGTCGAGCTCCTCCCCTCGCAGTGCCACCATGCGCTCGACGTCGACCACGTCCTTGCCGCGGAAGAACAGCAGCTTCAGGACGATCAGGTCCTCGGCCGAGAGGATCGGGATCGTTCGTCCGGACAGCGACAGCTCGACCGTTCTGCGGCCGGCCGATTCGTGAAGCGGGATGGAGGAGAAGAACAGATCCACGGGGATGTCGTCGTAGAACACGCGCGCATCCCCCCGATCGCGCGCCGACGCTTCGACCTTCTCGACGTCGAGCGCGACGCCGGCGGCGCGTAGCGCATCGAGAGCCGGGCGCGCTCGATCGATCGCAAGGAAAACGTTCACGTCCAGAGCACGGGTGCCGCGCGGGTCTCCCCAGAAGCCGTGCGCGATCGCCCCGCCGATGGCGTGCGGGACGTGCGCGGCCGTGAGCGCCGCCGAGACAGCGACCGCCAGCTCCGCAGGATCGAGCGCGCGGCGTGTCACCGCTCTGCTGCGCCCCCGTCGGCATGTCCCGCCGCGAGCCGCCGCCAGATCGCCGGGTAGTCGGGCGCCGGCGTCTCGCGCTCCGCGGTCACGCGGCCGCCGTCGGGACGCGAGCGCAGGATCGCCCACGCCGCTCGACACGTGCGTGCCACCCAGTCGCCTTTGGTCTTGAGCGACATGGAACGGAGCGGAGCGAGCTCTTCCTCGAGCTCCTCGGCCAGCGTTCGGCGCGCGCGATCGCGCATCGCGACGAACGCCTCCACGCGCGGATCTCTGCCGGACACGCCCCTCAACATATCAGCGCAGCGGGGCCGACTCGACGGCAGCCGATCACAGCTCCGTGCTGAGAATGGCGATCGAGAAGTACTGCGCGCCGCCGCCGTAGGCATGGCCGAGCGCATTCTTGACGCCGCCCACCTGGTGCTCGCCGGCGCGTCCCATCACCTGCAGCGCGGCCTCGCCGAAGCGCAGCATGCCCGACGCGCCGATCGGGTTCGTGTTGAGAACGCCGCCCGACGGGTTCACCGGCAGGTGGCGGCCCATCTTCTGGTCGCCGCGATCGATGACCTTCCAGCCCTCGTTGAGCGGCGCGAAGCCGAGGTTCTCGAGCCACATCGCCTCGTACCAGGAGAACGGGACGTAGAACTCGGCGACCTGGATGTCGTTCCAGGGATCCTTGATCCCGGCCCTCTCGTACACGTACTTCGCGCACGTGCGGCCGGCGAGCGGGCTCACCTGGTCGCGGCCCGGGACGGACATCGGCTCCGTGAAGGTCGCGCCGGCCTTGATCCACGCGGGCTTCCGCGGCCCCTTCTTCGCCTGCTCCTCGTTCGACAGCACGATCGCGATCGCGCCGTCGGACGACGGGCAGGTCTCGAGGTAGCGGATCGGGTCCCACAGCATCGGCGAGTTGAGCACGTCCTCGACCGTCATCGGCTCGCGCAGGTGCGCGTGCTCGTTCCGACCGGCGTTCTCGCGCGCGTTCGCCGCGATCACGGCCCCGATGTGCGACGGCGCGCCCGAGCGCGCGATGTACGCGCGGCAGTAGGGCGCGAAGAAGCCGCCCGCGCCCGCGACCATCGGCGGCGTGAACGCGTAGTTCGGCGAGAGCGCCCACATGGCATTGCCTTCCGACTGCTTCTCGAAGGCGACCGTCAAGACCCGATCGAAGAGACCCGACGCGACGTGCGTGACGGCCGTCAAGGCGGTCGTGCAGCCGACCGAGCCCGCCGTGTGCACGCGGATGATCGGCTTCATGTGCGCGCCGAGCGCGCCCGCGAGGTACTGCTCGGGCTGCATGATCCCCTCGAGGGGATCGGGGGCCTTCCCGAGGACGATCGCGTCGATGTCCTCGTGCGAGAGCCCGGCGTCGAGGAGCGCGAGGTCGACCGCCTCGCGCACCATCTCGGCGACGTTCACGTCGGGGCGCTTCGACGTGTGATGGGTCTGGCCGACCCCGACGACCGCGACCGGCCGCTTCATGACCACCTCCGCTCGGTGCCGAGCACCCAGACGATGTTCTGCTGCAGGCAATGGCCCGCCGCCGCGTGCACCACGGCGCGCTTCGCCCCCGACACCGCCCGCTCGCCGGCGCGACCGGAGAGCTGGCGGAAGCCCTCGGCGAGGCGGAGGAGGCCCGTGTTCATGAGCGGGTTCCCGCAGAGCGCGCTGCCCGACGGGTTCACGACGGGGCCACCGCCGTTGCCCTGGAGCCCGGACGGAAGCCCGAGCGACTCGCGCAGCACCAGCTCCTCGACCGGATTCGTCGATCCGAGCTCGACGACGTCCGCCTCGCGCGCGCCGCCGAGCCCGGCCATCGCGAACGCCTTCTCGGCGGCGAGCTTCGCGCTCGCGCTCCGCGTCAGGTCGCGGGCACCGATGGCCTGCAGCTCGATGCGATGATCGACGCCCTGGATCCAGACCGGCTTGTCGCAGAGCTTCTCGGCCTTGCCTGCGGCGGCGAGGATCATGCAGGTCGCCGTCTCCCCGACCGGCGGCAGGTACCCTTCGCGCAGCGGCTTGACGGCCCACGGCGTCGCTTGCAGCTCGGCCGCGGTCGCCGGCTTCCGGAGCTGCGTGTCCGGGTTCTTCGCGCCGGCGGCTCGATTGCGCGCGGCGATCTCCGCGAGCGCCGCGTCGTCGACGCGCATGCGCGCCATCGTCGCGCTCGCCTGCAGCGCGGCGGTGGAGACCGGGTCGAGCCCGATCGGCGCGTGGTAGAACGGATCGAGCTGCAGGTTCAGCACGTGCGCGGCGCTCCCCTCCGAGCACTTCCCGAAGCCGCACACGATCGCGCTGTCGCACTCCTCCGCCTGCATCTTCACCCACACGAGATGCGCCGCGAACACCGCGTCCATCTCGACGTGCGAATCCTGCACCGGCGGCCAGGCGCCCATCACCTCCATCGCCTGGCTGAAGCTGAAGGCGCGCCCGTCGACGTAGTCCGACGAGCCGGCGCACTGGTAGTCGATGTCCTTCCGCTCGACCCCGCACTGCGCGAGCGCCGCCTTGACGACGGGATACAGCATCTCCGACGCCGTGTGGTGCTCGTCGGCCGCGACGATCGGCGCCTGCGCGAAGCCGACGATCGCGACGTTTCTCAGCTGGCTCACGCGAACCTCCGAGTCCGGCCTAGAGCCGGTGGATGAAGCTCTCGAGCGGCGCGTCGGGCTCGCCGGTCGGGCGGAAGTACTTGATGTCGGTGTGGTCACCCTGGCGCTCGCCGTCGGGCTTCCAGACGGCCTCGACGCGCGTCCCCATGCGCACGTCGGACGGCTTGCACTCCTGGACGAGGCCGTAGATCGAGAGCGCCGCGCCGTCGAGCGCGATCGACGCGACGACGTACGGGAGCTCGAGGTCGCGCCCGTAAACCGGGACGTTCACGACGCAGAAGGTCGTGATGATGCCTCGGTCGGGCAGCTCGACGATCTCCTCGCACGGCGCGAAGCTCTCGGGCGAGTTCATGAGCGGCGGCACGAAGACCTTGCCCGTCTTGCTGCACTTCGAGCCGAGGATCTTCTTGTCCTTGAGCGCGCGCAGGTAGAGCGCCCGGTAGTCGCCGGCGTAGTAGTGGTACGGCAGGTTCAGGTCCGCCTGGACGTACTTGATGCGCTCCTTCGGCGGTTCGTTCATCGGTGGGTCTCCTCGATCGTTTCGGCGGCGCGGCGGTGCTCGCCCCGAGGCGCGGCGCCGCGCGCCGATTGGTGCGGGAGCGCTCCGGCCCGTCGTCAGCCGACGAGGTCGAAGCGAAGGATGTCCTTGATCGTGCCGGTGCGCTGGTCGTCGGGCGCCCACACCGCCTTGACGCGGCTGCCGACCTCGATGCGGTCGAGGTCGCGGGTCGCGATGTGGGCGAGCGCGGTGTCGGCGGCGTCGAGCTTCACGAGCAGGAAGGCGAAGGGCTGGTCGCTCGGGTGAAGGTGCTCGACCGGGTGGCGCACCTCGGCGACGGCCGTGACCGTCCCCTCGTCCTTCACCTCGACCCACTCGCCGCCGTCCTTGGCGTCGACCTCGGAGTACGAGTTCGGCGGGACGACGACGCCCTGGCGCGACACGCGCCGGCCCCAGATCTTCTTCTGCTCCTTCAAGCCGGCGAGAAAGCGCCCGGTCACCTCTCCCGTCGAGTGCTTGTACGGGAACTGGACCGTCATGCGAGCGCTCATCGGCTCGGTCGTCGGCATCCTGCTCGTCATCGCGTGGGTCTCCTCGCACGCTCGGCGCCGCGCGGGCGCGGCGCGAGCAGCCGCATCGTCGCCTTTTCGAGGAATCGTCGTTGAATGGCGAGCGCGCGCGGCGTGAACGGCTCCGGCATGGCAGCTTCGATCGCGTGCGCCGCGCTGCCGTTGATGAAATAGGAGTACGTGAGGCCGAAAAGCGCAAGCGTGAGGTGGGGGATCTCGTCCTCCTCCCAGCCGGCCGCGCCCGCCGCCTCGCGCACGAGCTTCATGCCCGGCCGCGTGAGGGATCGCACCCAGCTCGCGAGCCGCGAGTCCGCCCGACCGGCCTCCTCCAGGAGCACGCGCTGGAGGAGCGGTGGCAAGTGGAGGTGCGCCGAGAGGTGGTCGATCAGCCGATCGAGCATGTCGCGCATGCGATCGGGCTTCAGCGGTCCGGCCTGCCAGGTCTCCGCCGTCATCTCGACGATCGGCTTCAGGCCGCGCTCGAGCACGGCGTCGTAGAGCGCCTGCTTCCCGGGAAAGTGGTTGTAGAGGCTCGACGCCGTGAGCCCGGTCTCGCGCGCGAGGTCGCGCACCGCGACGCCGTCGATTCCCTTCGCGGCGAAGAGCCGCTCCGCGGCGTCGAGGATCTGCTCGCGGGTCGATGGCGTCGCGTCGGCCGCGACCTCGGCGCCGCGGGTTTCGCGCGGCGCGCGCCTCTTCACCGCGCGAACGGCCACGCGGCGCTCATAGTCGAACGAACATTCGTTCGTCAACCCAGGTGGCCGTTGGAGGCCGAGCCGTGCAAAGAGGCTGCGAGTCGATGCGCACTTCCCGCGAGGCGGAGCGGCACGAGCGAGGTCGAGCGCGCCGGGCGCTCGGAGCGGTGCGCTCGCAGGTGCAGCCGGGATCCTTCCCGCTGCTCCTTGGAGCCGCCGTCCTTCTCTACGTGGTGAACGGGCTCGCGGGCGAAACGCTCGCGGCCGCGACCCTCGAGCGCGTCGCCCGCATCGGTCTGGCGTGCGCCGGCCTCTACGTGCTGAGCGCGAACCGGACCACCTTGCTGCTCGGAATCGTCGTCGTCGCGCTCGCGTTCTCGCTGGAAGCGCGACTCTGGACGGTCGATCCGCGGCTGAATCGGGTGCTGCTCGATTCCTTGATCGGCGCCTTCTCGCTCTGGATCCTCGTGGTCGTCCTGCGCGAGGTCTTCCGCCCCGCGACGACGGAGAGGGATGCCGTGGTCGGCGCGCTCTGCGGCTTCCTCATCATCCTGACGGTCTTCACGCGCGCTCACGGACTTCTCGAGGCGCTCTTCCCGGGCTCCTATCACGCGGATGGTCCGGCGCTCTCCGAGCGCTCCAACTCGGCGCTGATCGCCCTCTTTCAGTACTTCAGCACCATGACGGTGACCACGGTCGGCTTCGGCGACGTCGTCCCCGTCACGCCCCTCGCGCGGCTCACGACGGGCCTGGAGGCGATCGTGGGACAGCTCTACCTCGCGGTGGTGATCGCGACCCTCGTCGGGCGCGTCGTCGCTCGCCGGCAGTGAGCCGTGCGGGACGGCTACGCGAGCGCCTTCTCGATCGCCTCCCGCAGCGCCGGCGCGTCCGGCGTCGTCGTCGGGTCGAAGCGCGCGACGACGTTGCCGCGGCGGTCGACGACGAACTTCGCGAAGTTCCACTTGACGTCGCCCGGGCCGTCGGGCGCGGTCGCCTGGGAGGTGAGCCACCCGTAGACGGGAGCACGCGACGCGCCGTTGACGTCGACCTTCGAGAACAGCGGGAAGGTCACGCCGTAGCGGGTCTCGCAGAACTGCTTGACGTCGGAATCCGTTCCGGGCTCCTGGCCCGCAAACTGGTTGCACGGGAAGCCGACGACCGCGAAGCCGCGCGGCGCGAGCTCGTCGTGGAGCTTCTGGAGGGCCTGGTACTGTGGCGTGAGCCCGCAACGCGAGGCGACGTTTACGACCAGGAGCGCCTTGTCGCGGAACTCGCCCAGCGAGCGCTGCTCGCCGTCGATCGTCTTCATCTCGAAGTCGTGGAAGCTCGCCATCGTGGACCTCCTCGCGTCGCGTTTCCACGGGAAGAGAGCACGCGACGCGGCCCGCGCCAAGTGCGTGGTACGGTGGCGGGACGGAGCCGATGCGAAAACGAACGGCGCGGTCGGCCGCACGCGCAGCGAAGCCGGCTGCGCTCGGCAGGGGCGCGCCGGATCGCCGGAGCGAGGTCATCGGCCTCGCGTGCGCGGCGCTCTGCGCGCTCGGCGGCGCGTTCGTGCCGGCGATCGCGAAGATCACGGCCGACGCGCTCCCGCCGCCCGTCGTCGCCGCGCTCACGAGCGCGTTCGCCGCGGCGGCCGCGGTCACGGTCCTCGCGGCGCGCGGCGAGCTGCGCGAGCTGTTCGACCGCCGGCGGATTCCCGCGCTCGCGCTTCTCGGGTTGCTGGGAACCGCGGTCACGTTCTGGCTCTTCTACGCTGGCGCGCGTCGCGCGAGCGCGATCGAGACGGCGCTCTGCCTTCAGGTCGAGCCGGTGTACGCGCTCCTCGGGGCGTGGATGGTGCTCGGCCACCGTCCGACGGCGGCGCGCGCCGGCGCGATCGGCGCGATCGTCGCGGGCGTCGCGCTCGCGATCGGCGCGCAGGGCTTGCGCGCGTCGACCGGCGTCTGGCTCCTGCTCGCGACGCCGCTCTGCTGGCAGGCCTCGCACCTGTTCGTGGCGCGCGCGCTTCCGGACGCCGCGCCGCCGTTGCTCACCGCGGCGCGCTACTTCTTCGGCGCCGCATTTCTGGCGCCCGCGGCGTTGCTCGCGGGCGGCGGCCCGCCTCCGATGGCGACGGTCGCGCCGATCCTCGGCGTGCTGGCGCTGCAGGGAGTCGTCCTGAGCTACGCGGGGACGCTCGCGTGGTACGCGGCGCTCGTCCGGCTCGACCTCGCGCGAACGACGGCGATCGTCGTCCCGTCGACGCCGGTCCTCTCGCTGGGCGCGAGCTTCCTCCTGCTCGGAGAGGTCGCGACCGCGCGGCAATGGCTCGGGCTCGCGCTCGTCGTCGTGGGCGTGGTCACGTTCGTGCGCGCGCCGCATCCGGCGTCGCCGGCCGCGGAGCCGGTTCCGCCGCTGGTCGGCGACTGAATCCCACAGCGGCCGCGAGAGGGCCATTGACGCCGACCGCAACCTGCGAAACACGCGAAGTGGGGAGACGGCGATGCGCGAAGACGTCGAGTTCCGGAGCGAGGGTGTCACGTGCCGCGGCTGGTGGACGCGCCCGCCGAGCGGGAGCGGGGGCGCGGCGACGCGGTCGCCCGCGATCGTCCTCGCGCATGGATTTTCCGCCGTGAAGGAGATGGCGCTCGACCGCTTCGCCGACGCCTTCGCGGAAGCCGGCTTCGCGAGCCTCGTCTTCGATTACCGCGGGCTCGGTTCGAGCGACGGCGAGCCGCGCCAGGACCTCGACCCGCACGCGCAGATCGCGGACTACCGGAACGCGATCAGCTTCGTCCGGAGCCGCTCCGACGTCGACCCCGACCGCATCGGAATCTGGGGCTCGAGCTACAGCGGCGCGCACGTCCTCATGGTGGCCGCGCTCGACCGGCGCGTGAAGGCGGTGGTCTCGCAGGTCCCGCTGATCGACGGCTGGGAGACGTTCGGCCGCATGAACGGCGAGGAGGCGCGCGCGGAGACGGTCGTCGCGCTCATCGCGGAGCGCGAGCGCATCTACGCGGGCGGCGCGCCGGAGATGGTCCCCGTCGTCGCGCCTTCTGGCGAGGTTGGAGCCGCCATCCCCGGGGAAGATGGGTGGCGCTGGTTCAACAGCTTCGGCGACCGCGCGGCGCGCTGGCGGAACGAGGTGACGATGCGATCGGTCGAGCGCCTCCTCGAGTACTCGCCGCTCCGCTGGATCGACCGGATCGCGCCAACGCCGCTCCTCGTGGTCGCGGCCGAGCACGACTTCCTGCCGATCGACCTCACGCGCGCGGCCGTCGACCGGGCCGGCGCGCCGAAGCAGCTCGCGGTCCTCCCGGCGGGACACTTCGCCCCGTACGATGATCCGCATTTCGGGACGGCAGCGAAGCTCGCCGTCGACTGGTTCCTCCGCCATCTCTGACCCGAGCCGGCCCGCCGCCCGCACCACCGCCATCCGCGCCATGCGGCCGCTGCAGTCCGGATCATGCCGCCCTCGGCGGTCCGAACGCCAAAAAACGCTGGAGTTCTCGCGGCGCGGCCGCCGCCTGCGTGGTGGCACGCGCGCTGCTTTGCGTACCCGCAGGAGGACGCTGCCATGACGACGATGCTGATCTCTTCCCTGCCCGAGGCCGCGATTTCGTTCGACTTCTCCTTCGGCGTCGCGCTGGTGGCCGCGATCGTCGCAGCCGCCGCGATGGTCGCCTTCGGACAGCTCGGACACCGGCTGCTCGCCGGCGCGACCGACCGGGCGCCCGCGCTCCGGCCGGCGACCTCGCACTGAGCACCGCCGAGCGACGCTCTCGCGAACCCCGCCGCGAGGATAAGATGGACACCATGACGACTCCGGCGCCCGCGCCGTACCGAACCCGCGAGTGGAAGCGCGCCTGGACCGCGCTCCGCTCCCTGATGGCGGACCCGCAGCGCACCGATCAGGTCTTCGAGATCATCGATGCGCTCGCCGGACCGAGCTACGAGCGCCAATACCAGCGCTTCACCGCGAACCCCGCCGGCCGCCGGCTCCTGGCGGAGAAGCCGTCGCTGATCGCGGCGCTGTCGGATCGCGAGCGCCTGCGCGCGCTGCCCGAGGGATCGTTCGGCCGCGCCTACCTCGCCTTCATGGACTCGGGCGGGCTCACCGCCGACGGGCTCGTCGCGGCTGACGAGATGGCGTCGGAGCGCAATCCGAGCCCGACCGCCGACGATCCCGATCGGCAGTACTTCGGCGACCGCCTGCGCGACATGCACGACCTCTGGCACGTCTTGACGGGCTACGGGATGGACGAGGCCGGCGAGGCGGCGAACCTCGCGTTCACCTACGGCCAGATCCCGAGCGCCGGGATCGCGCTGATCGTCCTCGCCGCCGCGGTGGAGGGTCCGAAGGCGCCGAGCCTCTCGTGGCAGCGCTACCTCTATCGCGCGTGGCGCCGCGGCCGGCGCGCCGCCCAGCTTCCGCTCGCGCCCTACGAGGAGCTGCTTCCGCAGCCGCTCGACGAGGTGCGCCGTCGGCTCGGGATCGACCCGCCGCACGTCGCGCACCCGGAAGGCATCATCGTCGCGAATCGCGACGACGAGGAGGCGGGGTCGCCGCCCGCGAGCGGCTGGCAGGGCGAGAACGAAGCGGCGCGCGCGTAGCCGCTCGCGCGCTCGCGGCTCGACGCGCGCACATCCCCACGCCGACCGTCGCGACGCGCGCCGAGATCAGCCCCGCTCGACCTCCCGATCGCGCTCGTCCTCCGGCACGTTCCCCTCCGCGATGTACCGCAGAAGGATCGACTTCCGGAGGACCGCGATCATCTCGTTCACGAGCTCGATGCCCGCCTCCGCCATGGCGGCGGAGCGCTCGCCGTCGACGCGTCCGGTCACGCCGCGCGTGAACATGCGCAGCTCCTCGCGCGCGAGCCAGCGGATCGTGTCGACGTAGAGCGCCAGGTTCTCGGGAACGAAGCCGAGCTCCTCGCGGTATCCGGCAGCCCGCAGCTGGGCCCAGAGCTCGACGAGCCGCACCGACCCGCCGGCCACCCACGCCGACCCGCGCCGCGTCTCGAGCGCGATCGCAGACGCCTCGGCGAGGCGGTGGATCTCCCGCCGCGAGAGCCCGGTGCGGCGCGCGAGCGCGGCGACGGTCTCCGCTGGCCGCTCGGGGTCGATGCCGGCGGTGCGGAAGAGGCGGCCGTCGAGATCGAGCAGCGTCTGCACCTCCGCCGGCCGCGGGGCCGCCTCGCCGGCGAGGATCGCCTTGATCACGTGGAGCGGGAGGAAGCGCCGCCCCTGCAGGTCCTTGATGAGGCGGATGCGCTCGACGAAGGAGGAGTCGTACCAGGCGACGTTGCGCGAAGGCCGGTCGGGCTCCGGCAAGAGACCCTCGCGGATGTAGAAGCGGATGGTCTCGCGCCCGACGCCGGTCGAGCGCTCGAGGTCCTTCATCTTGAGGCGCCCGGGCCGGCGCGCGGCCGTGAGCGCGACGACGGAGCCGGCGCGCCGCGGCGCGCGGAGCGCGGATGCTTCCCGCCGCTCCGGCGCGCGCTCGCGCGGCCGAGCCCGCTTCATGCGCTCGCGTCGCGCGCGCGGTCGGTCGAGCGCGCGGCGCCGTCGCCGTTCGCCGCTCCGCCCGCTTCCGCCACACGGTCGACCTCGGCGCGGCGCGCGTCGAACTCGACCGCGACCTGCTCGTCGTTCGCCTGCATCGCCTCGACGTCCGTGCCCGCGTAGCCGAGGATGTTCATCGCCTGGTAGCCGGCGCGGATCTTCGGCCCCCAGAGGCCGATGTCCTTGATGATCGGGACGATCCGGCTGAAGAGCGCCGAGCGATAGTTCTGCATGAAGCCCGACTCGAGCATGTAGGCGGCGCACTCGTCGACCGGGAGGCCGAGGGTCTCCCACACCTCCTCCGCCTGGAAGCGGTCGCGCATCAGGTAGCAGGCCTCGACCGCGAACTCCTCGCGCTCGTCGCGCTCCGCCTGCGTGAGCTGCGGGTAGTAGTCGCGCAGCGCGAAGCGGCCGAACGCGACGTGCCGCGCTTCGTCCTGCATGACGTAGGCATTGACGGACGCTGCGAGCGGGTTCTGCGACTGGTCGCGGATCTGCGCGAACGCCGCGAGCGCGAGACCTTCGATCAGGACCTGCATCCCGAGGTACGTCATGTCCCAGCGCGAGTCGCGCAGGACGGAATCGAGGAGTCGCCGCAGCGTCGGCGTGATCGGGTAAGCGAGCTCGAACTTGTCGTGCAGGAGGCGCGAATAGGCCTCGACGTGGCGCGCCTCGTCGATGACCTGGGTCGCGGCGTAGAACTTCGCGTCGATGGAGGGGACCTGCTGGACGATCTTCGCCGTGCAGATGAGCGCGCCCTGCTCGCCGTGCAGGAACTGCGAGAGCTGCCAGCTCTGGAAGTGGCGGCGGAGGTTCGCCTTCTCCGGTGGGGTGAGGCGCGCGAACACGTCGGAGCCGAAGAGCGGGATGGACTCGTCGGGCAGCTGCTCCGGGTTCTCCGGGTCGAGGTCCTGCGACCAGTCGATGCGCTCGGTGGCGTCCCACTGGCGCTGCTTGCCCTTCGCGTAGAGCTTCAGCAGCGAGTCGCGGCCATCCTGGTACTCCCAGCGGAACGTCGTCTCGAACGCCTCCGGCAAGCTCCAGCTCGAGTCGCCCGGGGGAAGCGCGTAGCGATCGGTCGTGTTCATCCATCCCTCCTCGCGTCGCGACCGCGCTTTGGAGTCAGCGGCCCGGTCGAATGCGTAGTGCGACTACGTACTCCGCAACGGGTGTCCCTGACAAGCGTTTTCTCGCGTGTTTCATCGGGCCGCGGACGAACGGCTGGTTTGGCGCCAGGCGCCCGTGCTGATAGCCGGCGGCGGCTGAGGAGGAACTCGCCATGACGACCGCCATCGTATGCACCGGCCTGCTCGGGCTTCTCGTCTTCGGCCTCGGGATCGGCGTGTCGGCGGTTCGAGGGTCGAGCAACACGATCATCGGCTCGAGTCCCGATCCGACCGACCGCCTCCACAAGATGGTGCGCGCGCACGGCAACGCGACCGAGTTCGCGCCGATGCTCGCGGTCCTGATGCTGCTCCTCGGCGCGCGCAGCCCGGCGGGATGGATCACGTGGGTGTTCGTGCTCGCGACGCTCGCGCGCTACCTCCACGCCGCGGGGATGATCACGTGCGAGTCGCTCGCGAAGCCGAACCCGCTGCGGGCGACGGGCGCCGTCGGCACCTACCTCTGCGGTCTCGTCCTCTCGGTCGCTGCGCTGCTGTCGGCCTGAAATCGGGTCACGCTCGCGCGGCGCCGTTTCGAAGGAGGCGGCCTGGCAGGGGGCCTTCCGGGTCGACCGCATCGCGGCCCGCTTCGCGGACGATCGTCCCGTTCACGACCACCGCGTCGACGCCCGAGGCATCGGCGACGAGACGATCCGCTCCCGCCGGCAGGTCGTGCACGCGCCGGAGGCGCCCGGCGCCGACCGTCGCCGCATCGAACACGACGACGTCGGCCGGCATGCCGAGCGCAATCCTCCCGCGGTCGCGGATGCCGGCGACCTCGGCGGGTCGCGACGTGAGCATGCGGACCGCCTCCTCGAGCGCGAGCGTCCCCTTCTCGCGCACCCAGTGGCCGAGGAGGTGCGTCGAGAAGCACGCGTCACAGAGCTGGTTCGCGTGCGCGCCCGCGTCGGAGAGGCCGAGCACCGTGTCGCGCGAGGTGAGCAGCTCCGCGACCTCGTCCTCGTCGAAGTTGACGACCGCCATGCGAAAGCGCGTCGCGAGGTCGCTCTCGAGGGCGAGGTCGAGCATCGCGTCGGCGGGATGGACCCCGCGCTCGCGCGCGACGTCGACGAGACGCCGCTCCTCGAGCTCCGGGTGGAGCGGACAGAGCGACACCACCATGCGGTCGTACGACGCGCGGAAGACGCCGGCCTGGCCGCCGTCGAACATCGCGCGCACCTGCTCGCGGAACGACGGGTCGGCGTAGAGCCGCTTCTTGCCGGGGCGGTCGGCCGCCGACACCGGCGCGAAGAACGGCAAGCTCTCGAACAGGAACGGCTCCGCCATGTCGAAGTCGAAGTTGAGCGGCCGGCACGCGACCTGCGGCGTCACCGGAATGCCCTTGCGCAGGAGCTCGACCGAGCGCTCCAGCATGAAGCGGTGCGAGCCCGGGCCCATCATGCCGGCGAGGAGCGCCGTCCAGGTGAGCGGCCGCCCGGTCGCGCGCGTGATCTCGGCGAACTCGTCGAAGAAGAGGCCCGGGCCGGCGGTCGCCTGAACGATGCCCGAGCCGACGTCGCCGAGGGCGCGCGCGATCTCGCCGATCTCGGCCGCGTCCGCGAGGCGGCTCGGGACGGGCTTCCCGGCGTAGCCGACGTGCGTCGGAGCGCGCGACGTCGCGAAGCCGGCTCCGCCGGCCGCGACCGCCTCGCGCACGATCGCGCGCATGCGCGCGATCTCGTCCTCGGTCGCTGCCCGCTCGACCGCTTCCTCGCCCATCACGTAGAGACGCACCGGCGTGTGGCCGACGAGCGCGGCGACGTTGATCGCGGTGCCGCCCAGCCGGTCGAGCGCATCGAGGTATTGCGGGAAGGTCTCGAACGGCCAATCGGCGCCGACGCCCGCCTCGAGCGCGTCGAGGCTCATGCCCTCGACCTTCTCGAGCGTGCGGAGGATGAGGTTCCGGTGCTCGGGCCGCGTCGGCGCGACGCCGAAGCCGCAGTTCCCCATGAGCACGGTCGTGACGCCGTGCCACGGCGAGATCGTGAGCATGCGATCCCAGAGGATCTGCGCGTCGTAATGCGTGTGGATGTCGACGAAGCCGGGCGCGACGACGCGACCGTCGGCCTCGATCGTCCGCGCGGCCGAGCCGCGGACGTCGCCGACGGCGGCGATGCGGCCGTCCTTGACGCCGAGGTCGGCGCGCGCGCCGGGCGCCCCGGTGCCGTCCACGACGGTGCCGCCGCGAATCGCGAGATCGTAGTCCATGTCGCCCTCCGCGAGAGAGGTATACCGCCATCGCACCCACGGACGGAATAGCTGCGACCCGCGGGCCACGGTGCTAAGGCGGCGGGGCCTTGGCGCGACGAAGCCGCACGCCCGAAGCGTTCCTGATCTCGCTCGCCGTGATCCTCCTCGAGGTGAGCTACACCCGCATCTTCTCCTTCAAGCTCGTCTACTACTTCACGTATCTCATCATCGGGATCGCGCTGCTCGGGCTCGGGAGCGGCGGCGTCCTGGTCGCGATCGTCCCGCGCCTCCGGCGCGTCCCGGCGGAGAAGGCCATCCCGGCGGCGTGCGGGATGGCCGCGGCGGCGGTCGCGGTCGGCTACCTCGTCATCGCGCGCGTGCAGGTCGACGCGTTCGACCTGGTCGCCGCGCTCCTCCAGCGACGGCTGCCCGTCGTCGCCTCGGAGGGCGTCGACCTGCTCGTGCTCTGCGCCGTGTTGTTCGCGCCGTTCCTCGCCGCGGGCATCGCGCTCGCGCTCGTCTTCACGAGCGCGCCGGAGGACATGCACCGGCTGTACGGAGCGGATCTGTTCGGAGCCGCTCTCGGCTGCGCCGTCGTCGTGCCGCTCCTCGCGACGATCGGGCCGCCCGCGACCGTGTTCCTCTCCGGCCTCGGCTTCGCCGCCGCGGCGCTGCCGCTGGCGCGCACGTCGCTGCGCCCGGCGCTGGCGCCGCTCGCCGTGCTCGCGCTCGCGCTGCTCGCGGGCGCCGCATTTCCCGGCATCCTGCCGGACCCCGTACCCGATCGCGTCAAGTCGCTGGGCGCGCGCGCGGACTCGCCGAGCCGCGTCCTCTTCACGCGCTGGAGCCCCGTCTTCCGCGTCGACGTCGCGACCTCGCTCCGGCCGGACGCGTACTTCCTCGTGCACGACGGGACGATCGGCTCGGTCCTCGAGCGGCGCGACCCCGCGCAGCCGGATTCCGCCGACCGCTGGGCGACCTCCGACCGCGCGTACCCCTTTCGCGTCCTACCCGAGCACCCGCGCGTCGCGATCATCGGCGCAGCCGGCGGCAACGAGGTGCGCGCTTCGCTCGCGCTCGGCGCGCGCGAGGTCGTCGCGGTCGAACTCAATCCGGTCACCGTATCGCTCCACCGCCGCGAGTTCGCCGATTTCCTCGGCCACCTCGCCGACGACCCGCGCGTCGACCTGATCAACGCCGAGGGGCGATCGTTCCTGCGCGGCGGCGGCGAGCCGTTCGACCTCGTCTGGTACGTCGCTCCCGACAGCTACGCGTCGACGAACGCGGCCACGTCGGGCGCGTTCGTGCTCTCCGAGAGCTACCTCTACACGGTGGAGGCGATCGTCGACAGCTTCTCGCGCCTGACGCCCGACGGCATCGTCGCGATGCAGTTCGGCGAAGCCGCATACGAGCAGAAGCCCAAGCGCACCGCGCGCTATCTCGCGACCGCACGCGAGGCGCTCCGTCGCCTCGGCGTCGACGACTTTCCGCGCCACGTGCTGGTCGCCGTCGCGCCCGGCTTCGGGCCCGGCGCCGTCGCGACGACCGTGCTCGTCAAGCGGACCCCCTTCACCGAGTCGCAGGCGAGGCAGTTCGTCGAGACGGCGGCTGCGATCCCGGGCGGCCGCGTCGCGCACGCGTGGACGCTGCCGGCGGAAGAGACGCCGGTCAGCCGCGTCGTCCGCCTCGACGACCGCGCGCTCGCCGCCTGGCTCGACGAGCAGCCGTTCGAGCTCGGACCGGTCCGCGACGCGTCGCCCTTCTTCTGGCACTTCGCGCGCTTTCGCGACGTCGCGCGCGGCCGATTCTCGGGTCTGCACCTCGAGGACGGCGCCGGCGAGCTGCTGCTGCTCGCGTTCCTCGCGGTCGCGGCGGCGTTCGCCGCCGCATTCCTGCTGTCGCCGCTGATCGCGATCCGCGGGGTGTGGCGAACGATCCCGCACAAGACCGCCGGCGCGGTGTACTTCGCGGCGCTCGGCGTCGGCTACATGCTGATCGAGGTGAGCCTGATCCAGCGGCTCACGCTCTTCCTCGGCTACCCGACGTACTCGCTCACGGTGACGCTGTTCGCGCTCCTCGTGTCGAGCGGGCTCGGGAGCCTGCTCGCAGGCCGCCTCGTCCGGCGCCGCGATCGCGCCCTGCTCGCGATCGCCGGCGTCCTGACCGCGCTCGTGGCCTTCGACGCGCTCTTCTTGACTCGCCTGCTGGGCGCGCTGGTCGGCCTCCCGGCGCCGGCGCGCATCGCGATCGCGACTCTGCTCGTGGCCCCGCTCGGCCTGTGCCTGGGGGGGCTCCTTCCGATCGGCATCCGGACGATGGCGGCGCTCACCTCCCATCGCGCGGAGATCGTCGCATGGAGCTGGGCGGTGAACGGCTTCTTCTCGGTCCTGAGCTCGGTGCTCGCGACGGTGCTCGGCATGATCGCCGGCTTCGACGCGGTGCTGGCGATCGCCCTGGGCGTCTACCTGCTCGGGATCGCCGCGCTCCTTCGCACGCCGGCGCCGGCGCACGCGTAGGATTCCGCGGGGCCGGCCGCGTGGAGCGCCGGGCCGCGAGAGGCGAAACGAGAGGACGTCCCGGCGGGCTCAGTCTTCGTACTTGAAGGAGACCTTCACCTTGGCGCGATACGCGCGCACGTGGCCGTCCTCGATCTGCATGTCGAGCTGCGAGATCTCCGCGATCCGCAGGTCCCGCAGCGTCTTGGAAGCGCGCTCGACCGCTGCCGTCGCCGCCTTCTCCCAGGATTCGCTGCTGGTCCCGACCAGCTCGATCACCTTGTAGACGCTCTCGGCCATGGGTCGTTCCTCCTGAGCGAGGCCTACTCCCGATCCCGGAGTGTGCCAACCCGGTCCGCCACGTACGCGCCACGTCGCGCGACAGGAGTCGCCGGGCTCGCCCACGCGACGCGCCCGCCGCGCTCGCGGCGCGCTCTCGCCGCGCTCTCGCGGGCGACAGGCGAGGGAAGCGCCCTCTTGGAGTCGTTGGCGCGGCGCGTGCTTTGGGAGCAAGATCGGATCGGGAAGCGCGAGTGGACGGCAAGGGCCACGGACCCATCCTCGTCGTCGAGGATCACGAGGACATTCGCGACTACCTCGCCTTCCTGATCCGCCACGAGGGCTACGAGGTCGTCACCGCGGCCGACGGTCAAGAGGCGCTCGACTACCTGCGGCGCGGCGAACCCCCGTGCGTCGTGCTCCTCGATCTGCTGCTGCCGATCAAGAGCGGCTTCGACTTCCGCGAGGAGCAGATGCAGGACACGGTCCTCGCCGCCATTCCGGTCGTCGCTCTCTCGAGCGATGACACGCTGCGGGCCCGCGCCCGGGCGGTCGGGATCTCGCATTTCCTCGAGAAGCCGGTGCTGCGCGAGAAGCTGCTCGAGACGCTCGACCGCTTCTGCTGAATGCCGGCCTCGCGCAGCGTGGCCGCGCGAGCGCGATCGCGACCGCGAGCACGATCGCCTCGACGCCGACCGCACGCCGCACGCCGGCGACGAGCAGGGTCACGGCGATCGCGGTCACGAGCAGGCCCACCGTGTCGACGAGCCAGACTCCGTCTTCGGGCCCGTCACCGCCTGGAACGAGCCGACGTCGACGAGCGGCCAGAGGCCGGTCGCGAGGAAGTAGAGCCCCTGCGCGATCGCGAGCGGCACGCCGTCCGTGCGGACGAGGCCGGCGCGCCGCGCCTCCGGCTTCGACGATGCACGTCCCCCGCGCGGAGCCGCGATCGCCGCGGCCCCGGCGCGCGACGGACCGGGCGCGCCGGTGGCCTCCTCAGGCGTGAGCTCGCCCCTTTCGCCGCCCGCGCGGCGGCACCTGCTGCTGCTCGTCCTGCTCGCGCGCGGGCGGCCGGTTGGTGATGCCGCCGGGCCGGGCCTCGTCCGGCGAAGATTCGCGTCCCGCCGCGCTCGATCGCGCCTGCTCGCCCGGAGTGCCGCGGCGAGGTTTGCCGCTCGTATGGTCGTCGTTCTTCACGTCCGCTCACCAAAGCAACAGCGGGGCCGATCGCGTGCGCGCTCGCCGCGCGCGCGGCGTGCCCCACGCGATCGATCCTTGCACAGACGTACAAGCGCGATCCGGAAGGTGGGCGATTCTTACACCGCGCGGCGCGCGGCGCGGACGCAATCGCGCGATGGCGCGCCCGCTGCGCTGCGCTCCACGCGAGGCAGACGCGGGCCGCGGACGAGGGGACGGCCGGCCGCGCGCGCGAACGAATCGCAGATCTCCGCGGCACGCTTCTCGCTTACTCCGCAGCGCCGCGGCGACGAGCGTCGGCACCATCTCGCGCCAGATCCGGACGATCGGCCACCGTCGCGCAAGGAGGGTTCGAGCGATGGCGAAGGACTATCAGAAGGGAGGAGGGGTTCTCTCGAGCCTCCGCTCGCTGCTGTCGACGGGAGAAGAGGAGCCCGCGAGCGCGACGCAGATGCTGCGCGAGGACCATCAGAAGGTCGAGTCGCTCTTCCAGGAGTTCGAGTCGGCCGACAAGCGGCGCAAGGGGCGGATCGCCGAGGAGGTGGTCGCCGCGCTCACCGCGCACACGACGATCGAGGAGGAGATCTTCTACCCGGCGGTCACGCGCGTCATGGACGAGAAGCAGCGCGTGGAATGCGCCTTCGAGGAGCACGCCCTCGCGAAGAAGCTCATCGAGGAGCTGCGCGGAATGCAGCCGGGCGCGGAGCACTTCGAGGCGAAGTTCCAGGTGCTGACCGAGGTCGTCCGCCATCACGTCCGCGAGGAGGAGTCGCAGATCCTGCCCGCGGCCGACTCTTCCGATCTCGACCTCCAGCGCCTCGGCGAGCAGATGCGGGAGCGGAAGGAAGAGGTCATGAGCGGCGGCGGCCGGGCGCGCGGAAGCCGCGGGCGCAGGTCGAGCGGCCGGAGCTCCCAGGCGAAGCGCGGTGCCGCGCGCGGGCGCACGGCCCGGTCGAACGGCGGGCGGCGCAGCGGCGAGAAGAAGTCGCAAGCGCGCGGGCGCGGCACGAAAGGAAGCGCGGCGTCCAAGTCGCGGGCGGCCGGCGGGCGCTCCGGCGGCGGTCGCTCCCGCAAGACCGGGTCGCGCGGCAAGGCGAAACGCGCTCGCTGATCCCTGCGCCGGGCCGTATGGTCACGTTTCCGGCGCCCGTCAAGCCCATCCTGGTGGTCGAGGATGAGCCGGATTTGCGCGACGCGCTCGCGCTCGAGCTCGAGGCCGACGGATACACCGTCGTGACCGCCGAGAACGCGCGCGATGCGCTCGCGCGCCTGCGGTCCGGCGTCGACCCCTGCCTCGTCCTGCTCGACATGATGATGCCGGGCGGCAGCGGGCTCGACTTCCGGCGCGAGCAGCTGCGCGACGAGACCCTCGCCGCCATTCCCGTGATCGCATACTCGGGCGACGGCGACCTGCGCGACGAGGCCGAGAGGCTCGGCGTCGCGCACTTCTTCCGGAAGCCGGTTCCGGCTCGGACGCTTCTCGATCTGATCGACCAGCACCGACGGCGCGACTGACGACCCGAATGGCGCAACGAAAGCCCGAGCCCGCGCGCGAAGCGGCGGACGGCGGCCGCTCGCTCGCGGGCGACGACGCCGCGACGCACGGCTACCCGCGGCCGATGCTGCGGCGGAACCGCTGGTCGTGCCTGAACGGCGCGTGGGACTTCGCGCTCGACCCGACCGCTCGCTGGGCCGAGCCGGGCGACGTCGAGTGGCCCGATGCGACGATTTGCGTTCCGTTCGCGCCCGAGACCCCGCGCGGCGGCGTCGGCGAGACCGGCTTCTTTCGCGCGTGCTGGTATCGGCGCCGCTTCGAGCGGCCCGCGCTGCGCGACGACGAGCGGCTGCTGCTGCACTTCGGCGCGGTCGACTACGCGGCGACGGTCTGGGTGAACGGAGTTTTCGCCGCGCGCCACGAGGGCGGCTACACGCCCTTTTCCGCGGACGTGACGCCGCACCTGACGGACTCGGGGGATCAGGAGATCGTGGTGCGCGCGGAGGACGACCCGGTCGATCTCGCGAAGCCGCGCGGCAAGCAGGACTGGGAGCTCCGACCGCATTCGATCTGGTACGTCCGCACGACCGGCATCTGGCAGACCGTGTGGCTCGAGCCGGTCCGGCGAAGGCACATCGCGTCGATCGTCTGGACCCCGAGTCTGAGCCGTTGGGAGGTCAAGCTCCACGTCCGGGTCGCGTGTCAGGGCGCGGAGCGACTGCGGCTCGGCGTCCGGCTCCGCGTCGGCGCCGTGGTGCTGGCGGACGACGCCTACAGCGTCGTATCGGGCGAGGTCGACCGCGCGATCGCGCTCTCGGACCCGGGGATAGACGACTATCGCAACGGGCTCCTCTGGAGCCCGGCGTCGCCGACGCTGATCCTCGCCGAGCTCACTCTCGCGACCGAGGACGGCGAAGTGCTCGACGTCGTCGAGAGCTACACGGCGCTCCGTGAGGTCGCCGTGAGCGGCGACCGGTTCCTCCTGAACGGCCGGCCCTTCCTGCTCCGCCTCGTGCTCGACCAGGGATACTGGCCCGAGACCGGAATGACGCCGCCCGACGACGCCGCCCTCCGCCGCGACGTCGAGCTCGCGAAGCGCATGGGCTTCAACGGGGTCCGCAAGCACCAGAAGGTCGAGGATCCGCGCTACCTCTACTGGGCCGACCGGCTCGGCCTCCTCGTGTGGGGGGAGATGCCGAGCGCGTACCGCTTCACGCGGGAGTCGATCGATCGCTTGACGCGCGAGTGGACCGAGGCGCTGCGGCGGGACGCGAGCCATCCGTGCATCGTCACGTGGGTCCCGTTCAACGAGTCGTGGGGCGTCCCGAACCTGCCCGAGAACGAGCCCGAGCGGAGCTACGTGCGCGCGCTCTATCACTTGACGCACACGCTCGACCCGACGCGCCCGGTCGTCGGCAACGATGGCTGGGAGAGCGTCGCGACCGACATCATCGGGATCCACGACTACGAGCCGGATCCCAAGCGTCTCGCGCGTCGCTACCTGACGGATCTGCGACCGCGCCTCTTCAAGCACGAGCGCCCGGGCGGCCGCGTGCTCCTCGTCGGCCAGCAACCGGCGGTCCTCGAGCACCCGATCGTGCTTTCGGAGTTCGGCGGCATCGCGCTGTCGTCGAACCGGCGCGCGACGTGGGGCTACTCGCGCTGCGCCGACGCGCAGGAGCTCGAGCGCCGCTACACGGAGCTGATGCGCGTCGTCAATTCTCTCGAGCTGCTGGCGGGCTTCTGCTACACGCAGTTTGCCGACACGTACCAGGAGACGAACGGCCTCCTGTACGCGGACCGGTCGCCGAAGTTCCCGCTCGAGCGCATGGCGCGCGCCACGCGCGGCGGCCGCCGGCGCTGGGCCGCTCCACCGGGGAGCGAGCCGTACGCGCCCGTCTCCGAGCGCCGCCCGCTTCCCATCACCGTGCCGGACGACGAGCCGGACGCCATCGAGTGAGAAACGTGTCACCCAGACCGAACGGAATCCTTCGCCAACCATCAGCATCATCCGGGCGGCCGCCGCTCGAGCTCTGGGCGGGCGTCGAGTGCACGGTGAACCGGGTCGGCGACGTCTACCTCGACCAGCTCGAGTCGAACGGGCACGCGCGCCGCCTCGCCGACCTGGAGCGTCTCGCGGAGCTCGGCGTGCGAACCGTGCGCTACCCGGTGCTGTGGGAGCGCACGGCGCGCGAACGCGATGGAACGCTCGACTGGTCGTGGGCGGACGAGCGCCTCGCGCGCCTCCGCGATCTCGGCCTGCGGCCGATCGTCGGCCTCGTGCACCACGGCAGCGGACCGTCGCACACGAGCCTGCTCGACCCCGGCTTCGCGGACGGGCTCGCACGCTACGCGCGCGCGCTCGCGGAGCGCCATCCCTGGCTGCGCGACTTCACGCCGGTCAACGAGCCGCTCACGACCGCGCGCTTCAGTGCTCTGTACGGCCACTGGTACCCTCATCGCCGCGACACGGCGAGCTTCGTGCGCGCGCTCCTGAACCAGTGCCGCGGGACCGCGCTCGCGATGCGCGCGATCCGCGAGGTCGTGCCGGACGCGCGGCTCGTGCAGACCGAGGACGTCGGCCGGACGTCGTCGTCGGCCCGACTCGGCTACCAGGCGGTCTACGAGAACCAACGCCGCCTCCTGAGCCTCGACCTGCTGTGCGGTCTCGTCACACGAGACCACCCGCTCTGGCGCCACCTCGTCCAGCACGGCGCGACGCCGGCCGAGCTCGACGCCTTCCGGCATGCGCCCTGCCCGCCCGACGTGATTGCCGTCAACTACTACCTGACGAGCGATCGCCACCTCGACGACGACCTCGCCCGCTATCCCGCCTGGACGCACGGCGGCAACGGCCGCGATCGCTACGCCGACGTCGAGCGCGTGCGGACCGGCGGCGCGATCGCGGGCCATCGCGCGATCCTCGGCGAGCTGTGGCGGCGCTTCGGCATCCCGGTCGCGATCGGCGAGGTGCATCTCGGCGGAACACGGGAGGAGCAGATCCGATGGCTCCTCGAATCGTGGCGGGGCGCGGTCGCCGCGCGCGACGACGGGGCCGACGTCCGCGCCGTGACGCTGTGGGCGACGTTCGGCTCCTTCGACTGGGACAGCCTCGTGGTGCGCCGGGCCGGCTCGTACGAGAGCGGGGCATTCGACGTGCGGTCCGACCCGCCGCGACCGACCGCGCTCGCCCGCGTCGCGAGCGCGCTCGCGCGCGGGGAGAGCGCCTCGCACCCGGCGGCCCACGGGCCGGGATGGTGGCGGCGTCCGATGCGCGTGCTGTACGGCGAGCCGAGCGCGCCGCTCGCCGCGCCCGAGCCGGACCTCCGCGAGCCGATCCTCGTGACCGGCGCGACCGGAACGCTGGGGCGCGCGTTCGCGCGCGTCTGCGAGCTGCGCGGCCTCGCGCACCGCGTGGTCGGGCGGAGCGAGATGGACATCGCGAACCCGGCGTCGGTCGCGGTCGCGCTGCGCCGGTTCCGGCCGTGGGCGGTCGTCAATGCGGCGGGCTACGTGCGCGTCGACGCCGCGGAGCAGGATGCGGAGCGCTGCCGGCGCGAGAACCACCTCGGCCCGGTCGTGCTGGCGGCCGCGTGCGCCGAGGCCGGGATCCCGCTCGTCACGTTCTCGTCCGACCTCGTGTTCGACGGCCAGCAGCGAGAACCCTACGTCGAGAGCGATCCGACGGCGCCGCTCTGCGTCTACGGCCGCACCAAGGCCGACGCGGAGCGCGAGGTGCTGGCGCGCCTGCCGAGCGCGCTCGTCGTCCGGACGAGCGCCTTCTTCGGCCCGTGGGACGAGTACAACTTCGTCACGATCGCGCTCCGGACGCTCGCGAGCGGGCGATCGTTCCGGGCGGCCGTCGATTCGGTCGTCTCCCCCACCTACGTCCCCGACCTGGTGAACGCGACGCTCGACCTCCTGATCGACGGCGAGAGCGGCGTCTGGCACCTCGCGAACGCGGGTGCGGTCACGTGGGCGGAGCTCGCCCGACGAAGCGCCGAGCTGGCCCGCATCGACGCGACGCCGCTCGTCGCGTGCAGCTTCGAGGCGCTCGGGCTGCCCGCCGAGCGGCCCGCGTACAGCGTCCTCGGAAGCGAGCGCGGCGTGCTGCTGCCGCCGCTCGAGCGGTCGCTCGCGCGCTACGCAGCCGAGTTGAGCGACCGCGGCTGGTGAGCTTCGCCGCGCGCGCGGTCGTCGCGCGCCGGCGAGCCGCGCTCCCCGCGGCGCGGCTGCGGCCGTGCCGCGAGCCCGAGCCGCTGCTCCGCCTTCGGCACGATCCGGTTCTCGAAGCAGGTCTCCGGCTTGCCGAACAGGAGGCGCTCGACGCACTCGACGCCCATCTGCACCGCGTGGTCCATGTTCCCGATCTCGTACTTCCACGAGCCGAACCGCCCGCGGGAATAGATGCGCCGCGACTCCAGCCACGGCTGAATGACCGCGAGCGCGCGGTCGCGATCGGGCGTCGGAACGGGATAGGTGTACTCGCGCCGGATGAGGTGGGTGTCGACGATGTCGGCGCGATCCTCCGGCTTCAGCATCCGCGTCGCGACGAGACCGTCGACGACCTCGTCCACGATGGTCTCGAGGTTCACCGGCTTGTACGGCGACCGCGAGACCTCGCAGAGCAGCGAGTAGTGCGTCCCGGCGTCGGGAACCACCTCCGGCGAGTAGTTCGACAGGTACGTCACCCGGTAGAAGGGACAGTTCATCTCCGGAAAGTAGATCCAGCACTTCTTCGACGGCGACGGCTGGCGGAGGCCGACGCCGACGATCGCGCTTCCGGAGTGACGGAGCGCGCGCGCCGCCTCGCGCACCTCGGACGGGGCGTCGGGGATGGCGTCGACCAGCAGGTCGATCGGCATGGTGCTGATCAGGCGATCGTACGGCTCGTCGCTCCCGCCCTCGAGCACGACGCGACGCCGGCGGACGTCGACGCTCGCCGCGCGAGCTCCGAATCGGATGTGGCCTTCGAGGAACGGCACGATGCGCGCGAAGAGCCCGCCGGTGCCGCCGTGGCGCGGGTACTTGAACGTGTTGTTCGGGCCCCACGAGCGGTCGTCGCGGTCGAGGACGACGTTCCGGAGGACGCGCTCCAGGTCGACGACGGCGACCCGCTCGCCGATCCATCCCGTCCCCAGCATGCGGGGCGGGTGCGCCCAGACCTTCGTGTTGTAGGGCATCATGAACTGCTCGGCGATGCCCTTCCCGAACTGCGCGTAGATGAGCTCCTCGAAGTTCGCGGGCCGGTGGGAGCCGTTCCCGTCCGCCGCGCGCTGCGTCTCGATGAGCCCGAGCAGGCACTCCACCACGACGTCGCGCGGCAGGAACTTGACGTTGTTCTGGAAGGGATACGGGACGAACCGTTCGTGCATCCAGATCCAGCTCTCGCGCTGGAGCTCCTGGTACTCGTCCCCGAGGAGGCGGTCGAACAGCTCGTCGAAGTAGCGGAAGTGCGAGAACAGCACGTGGCCGCCGATGTCGTACGTGAAGCCGTTGCGGCTGACCTCGCTGGCCGCGAGCCCGCCCGCACCGGAGCTGCCTTCGAGCACGACGAAGTCGTCGTAGCCCAGCTCGGCGAGATGATAGCCGGCGCCGAGCCCGCTCGGGCCAGCTCCGATGACGACGATCCGCTCCATCCTTTGAACCCTCCTGTGAGCGGGCGCCTCCCGGTCGCCGCACTCCCGTGAAAATCAATCGATCATGGCGGCGTCGCCGCCCGCGTCGGGACGACCCGGACGGCGGCGGTCGCCCGCGGCGCGAACACGCGCGCGGCGTTTCCTCCGAAGATGCGCGCGAGATCGCCCTCGCCCGCTCCCGCGTCGCGCAGCGCGGCGACGTCCGCGTCCAGCATCTCGCGCAGGACGCTGCCCGCGATCGGAAAGAACCGGTCGCTTCCGAAGAGCAGCATCTCGGAGCCGAGCACTGCGAACGCGCGACGGAGCGCCTCGCTCCGGTAGACCGGCGGCGTGCCCGGGGAGATATCGAGCAGGATCTGGTGGCGCGCTCCGCGGAGCGGATCCATGAGCGCGACCGCGATCGCCTCGTCCGTCCACGGCCAGCCCATGTGCGCGAGCACGACCGTCAGCTCGGGATGCCGCCGCACGGCCTCGAACGCGGCCGGACGGCACGCATTCGACGCCCGCCCGCTGATGAAGATGCCGCTGTGGAAGAGGATCGGGAGCCGGGCGGCCGCACACGTTTCGTAGATGTCGGCGAGCTCGGGATCCTCGGGTCGCCAGCCGTGCGGCACGAGCTTCAGGCCGCGCACGCAGCCGAGCGCGGCGTAGCTCCGGAGCTCGTGCGACGCGCTGTCGACGAGCGGATCGACGGTCACGAGGGCCCAGAGCCGCTCGGGCGCCTGGGACGCGAGGTTCAGGAGGAAGTCGTTCGAGCGGCGGAGCGCCGCACCCGACACCGGCTGCCACGTGCGCTTGTCGAGAAACGGGCCGATGAGGCAGGCACACTCGATGCCCGCATCGTCGAGCGATCGCAGGACGTCGCGGCACGTCTCCTCGCCCGCGAGGTGGAGGTGCGCATCGACGACGGGCGCGCGCGCGGCGATGACGACCGTGCCGTCGTGCGCCCCGTTCGCGATCGCCGCGCCGTCGACGGACGGCCGGGCGGCGGAGAACGGGATGTCGCCGTGGGGCCGAGCGGCGGCATGCGTCGCCTGCCGTTCGTCAAAGGCGTTGGCGCGGGCTTCGGTGCCTCCCGACTCGACCGCGTCGGCATAGACGGTGAGCAGGCGATCGGCCGCCTTCTCGATCCCGAACTCCTCCAGGCAATGGGCGCGTCCGCTCTCGCCCATCCGGCGCCGCAGCGCGGGATCGCGGGCGAGCCGAAGCACCGCGGCAGTGAAGGCGTCGACGTCGCCGAACGGAATCAGGAAGCCGCTCGCCGGATCGATCGCCTCGGCCACCCCGCCCACGTTGTGCGCGACGACCGGGACTCCCGCCGCCATGCTCTCGAGGAGCGCGAGCGGAATGCCCTCGAGGCGCGAGCACAGGATCGACACGTCGCTCGCCGCGAGAAGGCTCGCGACGTCATCGCGATTGCCGAGAAGGCGAAGTCGGCCGCCGAGGTGCATCAGGACCGCCTGCTCGCGCACGACCTCGTCGAGCGGTCCGGTCCCGGCGACCGCGAACACCAGGCGCGCATCCTCGCGCGCGAGCCGCTCGACCACGCGCAGGAGGACCTCCGGCGTCTTCTCGGGCGCGAGCCGGGTGACGCTCGTCACGAGCACCTCCCCGTCCGCCACGCCGAGCTCGCGCCGGAGCGCACGGCGGTCGCCGGGCGCGACGCGCGCGAACGCGGCGGCATCGATCCCGAGCGGAACGCACCGCACCGCTTCGGGCGCGAACCCCTGGGCGAGCGCCGCCTCGCGGCCCGCATCGCACACCGCCACGTAGCGCGCGCCGAACAGCGGCTGGAGGAGCCGCTGCTCCTCGTAGTGCAGGATTCCGTGGAGCGTCACGAGGCACGGGATGCCGGCGACGCGAGCGGCGGCGGCGCCCAGCACGTCGGCCGGGACGAGATGCGAATGGATCAGATCGATGCCGCGCGCGCGCGCGACCTCGACGCAGCGGGCGATCGCGCCCACCCGGATGTCGGGCCCCATGTCGACCACGAAGACGTCGTCGGGCGGATGGCCGTCCGCGAGAAGGCGCGCGGTGAACGGACCGTCGATCGGCACTCCGACGACCGGCCGGCAGCCGCGCGCCCGCAGCTCGCGCGTCAAGTAAACGAGCGACTGCTCCATGCCGCCGACGATTCCCGTGCCGGCGAGCAGCATCGGCCGGATCGGCCGAGAGGGCGGCGTCGCGCTCATGCCGGCCACGACGCCGTGGCGCGGCCGGTCGACACCGAAGTTTCCGCTTTCCGTCGTTGCCAGCGGTCACTCACCGCTTCGTCGACGAGCGACTCCATCCGGGCGACGGTCGTGTCCCACGACGCGCGCCGCGCGCGCTCGAGCCCGGCGGCCGCATCGCGCGCCGCGCCGCCGCCGACCAGCGCCTCCAGCGTCGCGATCCATCGGTCGCGCGGCGCGACGTCGACCACGTCGCTGAAATGGCGCGCGACGTCGCGGATCGGCGTGCTCGCGACCGGCTTGCCCGACGCGAGGTACTCGAGCGTCTTCGTCGGGTTGATGAAGTCCGTGGCGCGATTGAGCGCGAACGGCATGAGGCAGACGTCGAAGCCGGCGATGTAGGCCGGAAGCTCGGCGTACGGGCGCGGCCCGAGGACGTGGACGTTCGGCCGTCGCGGCAGGACGGCCGGGTCGACCTTCACGATCGGCCCGATCAGGACGAGCGACCAGTCCGGGTGCGCGCCCGCGATCTCGCCGATGAGCTCGTAGTCGAGGCGCTCGTCGATCGCGCCGACGTACCCGAGGCGCGGCGCCGGCAGAGCCCGCAAGTCGTCGGGTGGTGCGACGCGACCGGAGGCTGCGGCGTTGAAGTGCTCGAAGTCCACGCCGCAAGGAAAAAGATGGGTATTGTCGTGCAGCGCGCACTTCGCCTCGTAGAGCGCCGGCCCGCCCGTGAAGACGACGTCGGCGCGCGCGAGGAGCCGACGCTCGCGCGCCGCGAGATCGCGCGGAGCGTGGAGGAACTGCGAGAGCTCGTCCATGCAGTCGTAGACGATCGCCGCCGGCGAGCCGACGGCGTCGACGTGCGGCTCCATCTGCGGCGTGTAGAGCCAGTGCACGGCGTCGCGCAGGCGGTCGGCGAGGCATCCGCGGCCGGCGGCACGCAGCATGTCCGCGACGGCGGCCTCGCGCGCGCGCTCGCCGCCTTTGCGCGATCGAGCCAGGTGCGGGCGCACGACGACGACGCCGTCGTCGGTCGGCGCGATGTCGAGCCGCGGCGCGCCGTCGCCCTCGATCGGCTCCTCGACGAAGGTGACCGGGCGCCGGCGAGCGAGCCGGGAATGCGTCTGTTGCGGACGCTGCCAGATGCCGCTCCAGCGCAGGTGGCAATGGACCACGATCGGAGAGCCGGAATCGGAGGGGGCGCGCACTGCCATCGGTCGAACTCCTCGAGCGGAGAAAGCGTCGCGCGGTGCTGCAGGTTCCATACCAGCGAATCCCGCCGACAACTGCGACGCGCAGCGCGCGATCGCTGGTCAGACTTACAGTTTTTCGCTCTCGCTTTGTTCGATGTGCCGCCCTCCTCGCGGAGCGCGCCAGCGGCGTCGCTCGCAACGGCGTGCGACGCGCGCGTCCGGACCCGTTGCCACTCAGTGCGCGCCTCGATTCAATCGAGACGGCGCGTCGCACGCACGCGGCGCCCACCGGAACTGGGGAGACCCGGATGACGAGACGCGACGACGATACCGCACCGCGCGGCGCCGTGATCTTGCTGGCGGCGCTTCTGCTCGCGGGCATCGGCGCGGTTTGGCTGGTGCCCGACGGCGCGCGCGATACGCGCATCGCCGCGCCCGCCTCCGTCGTCGTCGACTCGGACGCCGACCGCTGAGCGATCGCGAAACGCGGCGAGGGCAGCGGCGCCCTCCCGGAATCAGTTGGCCTGCGCCGCGTTCCCGTTCGACACGGTGGCCGCAATCGAGAGCAGCTCTGCGGGCTCGACCGGCTTCCCCACGTGCGCCTGGAAGCCCTCGGAGAGCGCGCGGTTGCGATCCTCGAGGCGGGCGTACGCCGTGAGCGCGATCGCCGGGATGCGCGCCGGGTCTCCGCCCAGCTCGCGCACCTTGCGGATGAGCCAGTAGCCGTCGCGTCCGGGCATCCCGATGTCCGAGATCAGGAGGTGCGGAACGCGGATCTCCACGACGGCGAGCGCTTCCTCGGCGGACGAGGCGGTGAGCACGCTCGCTCCGCCCGACTCGAGCACGGCGCGAATCGTGTCGAGCGCGTCGATGTCGTCGTCGACCGCGAGGACGATGCGGCCGTCGAGCCTCGACCATCCCGTCGACCGTCCGAACGACTGGGCCGGCGGGGCGTCCGCGGCGAGGCGATCGTCCGGCTGCACGGGGAGGCGAACCGTGAAGGTCGCGCCGCACGCCGCGCCGGCGCTCTCGGCGACGATCGTGCCGCCGTGCAGCTCCGTCAGGTGGCGCGCGATCGCGAGGCCGAGCCCGAGGCCTCCATGCCGCCGCGTGCTGCTCGCGTCCGCCTGGCGGAAGCGATCGAAGACGAACGGCAGGAACTCCGGAGCGATTCCCTCTCCGGTGTCGCCGACGCGGATCTCGACATGGGTATCGGCGGGCGCGAGCGCGATGCGAACCGCGCCGCCGCGCCCCGTGAACTTGACGGCATTCGAGCACAGGTTCCACACGATCTGCTGGATGCGGTCGGCGTCGCCGAGGACGGGCCCCGCGTAGGGGTCGAGAGTCGCCTCGATCTCCACGCCCTTCGCGCGCGCGGCGGGCCGCACGCCGTCGATCGCGGCGGCGACGACGCTCCGGAGATCGCGAATGACCCGGACGTCGAGCCTCAGCTTGCCGGCGACCATGCGCGACGCGTCGAGGATGTCGTCGACGATGCGGGCCTGGAGGACGGCGTTGCGCGCGATCACCTCGGCGGCGTGCATCTTCTCCGGCACGCCGACGTCCGGGCGAGCGAGGAGGCGCGCCCATCCCAGGATCGCGTTCAGCGGCGTTCGCATCTCGTGCGAGATCGTGGCGAGGAATTCTTCCTTCAGGCGGTTCGCACGCTCCGCGTTCGCGTGCGCGGCGGTCTCGCGCTCGAGCAGCACTTCGCGCTCCTGCTCCGCCTCCTTGCGCTCGGTGATGTCGATGCACGAGCCGATGAAGCCGGCGAACATGCCGCCGGGCGTCCGCGGCGACGCCATCTCCAGCATCCAGCGGTATTGCCCGTCCGCACGCCGCAGCCGGTACTCGACCTGGAAATCGCTGCGCGCGTCGAACGCGCTCCGGTACTCCGCGAGGCAGCGGTTGCGATCGTCGGGGTGGATGTCGTCGATCCATCCGAAGTCCGCGTCGCCTTCGAGGGTCCGGCCCGTGAACGCGAGCCACGGCTTGTTCAGGTAGATGCAGCGCTTCTCGGCGTCCGACATCCAGATCAGCACGGGCGCCGAATCCGCCATCACGCGGAAGCGCTGCTCGCTCTCACGCGCCACCTGCTCGACGCGGCGCAGAAGCGTCAAGTCGATGAATGCCGCGACGGCGCCGTGCGCGCGCGGCAAGGGCGCGGCGCTCACGAGGAGCGGGACGCGGGCGCCGTCGTCGCGCACGACGTCGAGAACTTCGGCGACCGCGACGCCGCGGCTCGCCGACCGCTGGAGTGGCAGCTCCTCGGGCGCGATCTCGGCGCCGTTGCTGAGCGCGCGGTACTGCGGAAGCTCGGCCAGGCCGGCCGCGCTCTCCGCCGCCTCGGGTCCGCGCAGGATCCGCATCGCGGCGACGTTCGCGCGCACCCCGCCGTCGCGCGCGACCGCGAGGCCGACGGGCACGACCCCGACGAACGCCTCGAGCTCCTCCAGCCGCTCGGCGACCTCGGCGGTCGCGCGCTTCGCCGCGCGCTCCGCGAGGCGCGCGCGGCGCGCGGCGCGACGCAGCGCTCCGCCGAAGAGGCTCACCACGACCGCTTCAACGAGGAAGATCGCGAGGCGGAGCGCCTGGCCGGCGTCCTTCGGCCCGAGCTGGTGGACGGGCGCGATGAAGAAGTAGTCGCTCGCGAGCGCCGCCAGGAGCGCCGCCGCGATGCCCGCGCCCGCCCCGCCGAACCACGCCGCCGCCATCACGCTCGCGAAGAAGAGGAGGAACGGGCTTTCGCCGTCGAGGAACGGAGCCAGCAGCTGCTTGAAAGCGACCGCGCACGCGACCGCGATCACCGCGACGGCGTAGCTGCGGATCCGCCGCCGAAAGTCCCGGCCGCCGTCCGACATCGACCTCGGATTGTGGCACTGGACGAGCTTCCCCGCCACGCCCCGCAAGAGCGCTTTGCGCGCTGCGGCAGCGAGCTGGCGACCACGACGGAGCTGCAGCCGCCGAGGCCACGACGGATGCGCGCGCAGCCCGCACGTTGCGACGGGCTCGGCCCATCCGCCGCGCCCGTCGCTCTCGCATCCGCCCTGGCGTCCGGCCTCGGATCGCGGGCCGACCGCACGCCGACTCGGACTCAACTCGTGCCGTCGATCGCGAGCAGGTACCGGACGAGTCCACCTGCTCCTGCGCGGAGAACCCGCCCCCGGTGTCGGCCCAAAATTCATGCTCCGCGCCGGTCACGTGCATGGCAGCGGCGCGCGCGTGCGCGCGATTCGCGGCGATCGCACGATGCGGTGGTTCGCCGGCGTGGCAGCGGTCGCAGCCGCCCCTTCGCGGAGCCGCGTTTCTACACCGGGCGCCATCCGGCCCGCAGCCCTTGGCGTTGCGACTGCGCGCGGCCTGGTCTCGAATGGCGGGACGCGCCTCCCGAACCCCATGCCCGCCCGACCTCCCGCGCGCTGCCTGCGCCGAGCCGCGATCGCGGCGTCGAGCCTCGCGTGGCTCCTCTCGCTCGCGGCACGCTCGCGCGCGCAAGAACGCACGACCGACGGCGGCGCTCCTCCCGTCCTCCTCGACGAGACCGTCGTCACGGCGACGCGCGCGCCGTCGCCGCTCCGCGACGTCCCGGCGGCGATCTCGGTCGTGGACGAGCGCGCGATCCAGGAGGCGCGTCCGACGGTGAGCCTCGCGGAGCCGCTGAACCGCGTGCCCGGAGTTTTCGTGCAGGACTCGGGCAACTACGCGCAGGACGTGCGGCTCCAGATCCGCGGCTTCGGCACGCGCGCGGCGTTCGGCATTCGCGAGATCCGGGTCCTCGTCGACGGTCTCCCCGAGACGCTTCCCGACGGGCAAACCGATCTCGACGACGTCGACCTGGCGTCGATCGCGCGCATCGAGGTGCTGCGGGGACCCGCGTCGTCGCTCTACGGCAACGCCGCGGGCGGCGTGATCCAGCTCTTCACGGAGGACGCGCCCGTCCCTTCCGGCTTCGAAGCGCGCGTCCTCGCGGGCTCGTTCGGGCTTCTCAAGACGGTGGTGTCCGGCGGCGCGAGCGGCGGCGGCGCCGACGTCTTCGCGCAGGGATCGTACTTCAGCATCCGTGGCGACCGCGATCACCAGGTCGCATACGACGGCATCGTCAATGCCAAGCTGCACGTGCGGCCCGCAGACGGCACCGACGTGACGTTTCTCGTGAGCGCCGTCGACGCTCCGCTCGCGCAGGATCCCGGCGCGCTCACCGGCGAGCAGGTGCGCCAGAGCCCGCACCAGGCGCGCGACCTCAACGTCGCGCTCGACGCGGGCGAGGCCGTGCAGCAGGGCCGTATCGGAGCGGTCGCGAGCCACGTCGTCGGCCCGCACGCCCTGTCCGCTTACGCCTACGCGCTCTACCGAGACTTCGACTCCCTCCAGCCGATCCCGCCCGAACAGGGCGACGGCGCCGTCGCGTTCCACCGCACGAGCCCCGGAGGCGGCTTCCGCTACGACCTCTCGCAGCCGGTCGCCGGCATCGCGCAGACCTTCACCACCGGCCTCGACGTGCAGACGATGGAGAACGACCGCCGGCGGCTGGCGAACGTCGACGGCCGGCGCGGCGCGCTCGGCGTGAGCGAGCGCGAGAGCGTCGACGCGATCGGCGCGTACGTCCGCGAGTCGCTCTTCCCGCTCGACGGCCTCGAGGTCGCGGGCGGGATCCGCTGGGACGACGTTCACTTCGCCGTCGACGTCTCGTTCCCGCCGAGCGGCGCGGGATCGGGTACCCGCACCTTCGACGAGTGGAGCCCCGGCGGCGGCCTCCTGTGGACGATCCGTCCGTGGCTGTCGGCGTACGCGAACGTCGGCACCGCGTTCCAGGTGCCGACGACGACGGAGCTGGAGAACCCGGACGGCCCCGGCCTGAACCCCGCCATCCGACCGCAGACGGCGACGAGCTGGGAGATCGGCGCGCGCGCCGGTGATGCCGATCTCGCCGAAGGCGCGCTCGCGGCGTACGTGATCGACATCGACGCCGAGCTCGTGCCGTTCGAGTCGCCCTCGGGACGGGTCGCGTTCCGGAACTCCGGAAGCTCGCGCCGGCTCGGGCTCGAGCTCGAGGGCCACGCGCGCTTGACGCGCTGGCTTTCGACGGCCGCGGGCGTCCTCGGGCTCGGCGGGGCCGCGCTTCCCGGCGACCTCGAGTGGACGGGGTCTCTCACCGCGCTCGACGCCACGTATCGCAGCTACCGCACCGATGGCGGGAACTTCTCCGGCAACGACGAGCCGGGGATCCCCGGCTGGCAGGTCTACCAGCAGCTCGCGTGGCGGCACCCGGTCGGCGCGTTCGTCGCGCTCGAGGCGTTCGTCGCCGACGGGTACTTCGTCGACGACGCGAACACGGCGCGCGCGCCGAGCTACGGGCTCCTGAGCCTGCGCGCCGGCCTGCGGCGCGAGATCGCGGCCGGCATCTCCGTGCAGCCTTTCCTCGGGCTCCAGAACCTCACCGACGCCTCGTACGCCGGCACGGTCCGCCTGAACGCGCTCGGCGGGAGGTTCTTCGAGCCCGCGCCCGGCTTCAACGTGTACGGCGGCATTGCGCTGGCGGCATCGCTCTGAGCCGTAGTCATGCGAACCGAAGTCGGTGCTGCCGGCGGCTCGACCGTTGCGGCCGAAAATGGGGCGTCCGACAATGGGCGCCTGGCCGAATCGGGAACAGAGACGCACGCGAGGTGGCTCCCGCCCTCCGGAGCGCGCGCCGCCTCCCCGAGCACGGCCCGCATCCGGGCCGCGCTCCGCCACCCGTCGGCGTCCTACCTCGCGGTGACGATCGCGTACGCCGCGATCGCGGTGTGGTGGCTCTGGCCGCTGCCGTCGGCGTGGCGCGATCACATGCCCGCGATCGAGGGCGACTCACCGCTCTCGGGCGCCGACTGGTACCTCATCGTGTGGTCGCTCGCGTGGGACGTGCACGCGCTGCTGACCTCGCCGCTCTCCCTATTCGACGCGAACTCGTTCTTCCCGACGCGCTGGTCGCTCGCGTACTCGGAGCACTTCCTCGGCTACGTCCCGTTCTTCGCGCCGACGTACCTCGCGACCGGCAACCCGATCCTCGCGACGAACGTCCTCGTCTTCCTGACGTACCCGCTCTGCGGGCTCGCGGCGTACGCGCTCGCGCGGCGTTGGGTCGACGCTCCCGCGGCGGCGATCGCGGGGTTCCTGTACGCGTTCTACCCGCGGCGCGCGCAATCGATCATCCACTTCCACCAGCTCGGCACGTTCGGGCTTCCGCTCGCGATCCTCTTCGCCGATCGCTGGCTCGAGCGCGCACGCAGCCGCGATGCGTGGGCGCTCGCGGCCGCGGTCGCGACCCAGTGCCTCTGCTCGTTCTACCTCGGCTACGCGCTCGTCCTCTCCTACGGCGCCGTCCTGCCCGCGCTTCTCTGGCGCTGGCGCACGCGCATCGATCGCCGCCGCTCGATCGGCCTCGCGCTCGCGCTCGCCGGCGCCCTCGCACCGGTCGTTCTCCTCGGCGCTCCGTATCTCCTCCTGCGCGCGCGCGGGCTCATCCCGCGCTACGACGAGCGAGCCATCCAGGCGCTCGGCCTGGTCCCGTACTTCGCGTCGAAGGGCGTGAGCGACTTCTTCCGGAACGACAGCGTCGGGCCCTTCGGCTACGCGCTCGCGCTCGCGGCGCTGCTGCCGCCGTGGCGAGAGCGACGTGGCGCGACGCTGATCGCGATCGTGCTCGTCGCTTGGGGCGCCGTCGTCGCCTACGGTCCCGAGCCGTACGTCTGGGACAGGACGGTCTGGTCGCCGTACCGGGTGCTTCTCCGCATCGTGCCCGGGCTGTCCGCGATCCGACTTCCGTCGCGCTTCTTGGTGATCGCGCAGCTCGGGCTGGCGCTCCTCGCCGCGCTCGGCGCGGCGCGCCTCCTCGCGCGCGCTCCGGCGCGCGCGCGCTGGCCGGCGGTGGCCGCGCTCCTCGCGCTCGTCGCGTGGGCGATGCCGCTCCACCCCTTCCACCTTCGCGCCGAGGTGACGCCGGAGAACGTTCCGGACGCGTACCGCTGGCTCGCGAGGTACGGCGGCGGCCGCGCCGTGCTCGAGCTGCCGCCGGCGGCCTTCGCTCCCGCGGCGCGCCGCATGTACCTCAGCACGTACCACCATCTGCCGATCGTCGAAGGGTACAGCGGCTACACGCCGCCGACCCCGTACTTCATCCAGAACATCGCGGGCCGCCTTCCGTCGGACGCGAGCCTGCAGGAGCTGGTCGACTTCGTCGACGTCGGCTGGGTGCTCCTGCACGGGGACGAGCTCGGGCCCGTGCGCCGCGCCGCTTGGACGCGCCCTCTCCCGGCCGGGCTCGTGCCGATCGCGACCTTCGGGTCCGATCGGGTGTTTCGCGTGACCCGTCCGGTCGCAGACGATCGCCGCTCGCGTCTCACGAGCGCGGCGACCGAATCGTTCGGCGGCGCGCCGCTCGGCCCGGTCGCGTCGCCGTGTGCGGGAGCCCTTTCGCTCGTGAAGTGGAGCGACGCGAAGCCGGGCCAGCGGCTCGACCTCGCGGTCGACGTCCGGAACGACACCGCAACCGCGTGGCCCGGCCCCGCGGTCTATCCCGCCCACTCGCTCGCGGTGCGCGCGTCGCTCCTCGGCCCCGACGGATCGCCCGCCGCGGTCACCGAAGCGCGACTGCCGAGCGACGTCGCGCCGCACGCGACCGTACGCGCGAACGTCGTCCTGCACCGGCCATGGCGCCGAGGGCCGCTCGCCGTCCGGCTCGAGCTCTTCCAGCGCGAGGGTGGATCGCTGGCGCGCTGCGGGCTCGCACCGGTCGACGTCCCGCTCGCGCTTCCGTGAAGCCGATCGGCGCTCGCGCAGGGCCGTCGCGGGACGCCGCGAGCTCGCGCTACGGGCGCGGCAGGTGGCGCTCGACGCAGCTCAGGATGGCGTCGGGGTCGAAGGGCTTCTGAAGGGCGGGCAGCCCGAGCTCGCGCCGGACGGTGTCGCTGTCCTTGACGGCCGACACGATGATGACCGGGATGTCGCGGTAGCGCGCGTCGGCCAGCTGGCGCGCGCGGAACTCGAGCCCGTCCATGTTCGGCATCGCGAGATCGAGGACGATGAGCGACGGGCGGAGCCCGCTCTCGAGGCGATGGAACGCATCCCGTCCGTCCAACGCGTAGGCCACCCGATACCCGGCGCGCCGCAGCACGATCCCGAGCAGATCGCGATGATCCTCCGTGTCCTCGACAATCAGGATCGGATCGTCCGACGATACCGGGCTCATCCGTGCCCCCGCCCGATTGTGGATACGGGTCGCGAATCAACCAAACGCCCGCGGCCGATTCCGCGCTCGTCGGAGCCCTGGATGCGCCGCGTCAGGACTGCTTCCACGCACCCTGTGCGCCGTCGCCGGACGCGAGCGCGGCGAGCGCGCGCGGGAGGCTCGCGAGGCCGAGCGTCGCATCGACGCTCGCGAAGCGGAGCGCGCGCGACGGCGTATCGGCGGCGAGCGCCTCGCTCGGGTCCTGGACGATCGTCACGCCGCCCGCATCCTTGATCGCCCGGAGGCCCGCGATCCCGTCCGAGCCGGTGCCGCTCAGCAGCACGCCGACGACGCGCCGGCCGAGCGAGCGCGCGGCCGACGTGAACAGCGGATCGATGGCAGGTGCGCGGCCGTTCCCGTCCTCGGAGCGCGCGAGCGCGATATGGGGTGCCTCGAAGCGCATGTGGCAGCCCGCCGGCGCGAGGTACACCCGCCCGGGCGTCAGCGTCTCCCCGTCGAGCGGCTCGCGGACGCGATCGCCGCCGAAGTAGTGGAGGAGGGTGCTCAGGCGCCCGGAGTTCGGCCGGCGGTGCAGCACGACCCCGACGATGGCGTCGAGCGATCCGAGCTGAGCGAAGAGGTCGCAAAGCGCGTGCACGCCGCCGGTCGAGGCGCCGATCACGATGACGTCGTGTTGCAGCCTCTTGCTCTTCAGCGGGGATCCGACCCCCGCGGGGATGCCCCCTCCGCCACCATCGATTCGAACGTGGACCACGGCCTTCCTCCGCCGCCGCCGACGTCCGGAGTCGCGCGCCGGGCGGGCAAGCTCGCAGCCCCAACTCCAAACTCCGGCGATCCGAATCGCAGTCAATAGGGTCACGACGAGCGCCGGTGTACTCTTGAGCGCGGCGTGGAACCTTCGGAGGGCGCAAGCGATGAAAGGTCTCGTGATCCTCGGTGCTGTGCTGATTCTTCTCGGCGGCGTCGCGCTCGCCTATCAGGGGTTCAGCTACACGACCAAGGAGAAGGTCGTGGAGCTCGGGCCGCTCAACGTCGAGACGGAGAAGCAGAAGACGGTTCCGATCCCGCCGATCCTCGGCGGAGCGGCGCTCGCGGCGGGAGTCGTGCTGGTCGTCGTCGGCATGCGACGCACCTGACCGCTCCGCGATCGGCGGCCTCCTGATCCGCTCCGCCACGACCCGCCTCGCCGCCGTCGACCCGGGCCCGGACCGCCCGCACCGCGGCGGCGCCCGGAGCTCGGCCTGGGCGTGGGCCGCGGCTTTCGCGGTCGCGGCCGCGAGCCTCGCGACGAACCTCCCCGGCCTTTCGCACCGAAGCCTCTGGCTGGACGAGGCATGGACGGTCGCCCTCGGCCTCGAGAGCCCGTCGGCGATCGTCCACGCCGCCGCCCACGACCAGAACCCGCCCCTCTACAACCTCGTGATGGCCGGCTGGATCGCCGCGCTCGGCACCTCCGAGCGGAGCATGCGTCTGCCGTCCGTCCTCGCGAGCGCCGCCTGCGGCGCCCTGCTCTTCACCTTCGTGCGCCGCTTCTACGGACGCGAGGCGGCCGCGTACGCCGCGCTCCTCTTCCTCGTGTGCGAGCCGCAGATGCACTACGCGCGCGAGGCGCGCGCCTACGCGCTCGTCGGCGCGCTCTCGGTCGCGTCGTTCTACGCGTACCTCGCGCTCGTCGAGCGCCCGTCGTGGGGCGCCGCTGCCGTCCTCGGCGCGGTGAACGCGGCCGCGATGTACACGCACTACACGATCGCGCTCGCGTTGGTGGCGCAGGCCGTGTGCCTCCCGCTTCTCGCTCGCCGCGACCGCCGCGCGCGCCGTCTCTACGTCGCGAGCCAGCTCATCGCGCTCGCCGCGTTCGCGCCGTTCGTCGCGCCGCTCGTGCGCAACCTGCCGGACGTGGAGACGTCGTGGCTTCCCCCGCCGGACGGCCGCATGCTGCGCGAAGTCGCGCTCGAGCTCGTCGGGTCGAAGGCTGCGCTCGTCTTCGGGGCGGTCGTCGCCGCCGCGTGGCCGGCGCTCCGCACGTGGCGCGAGCGGCCGGGCGAAGACGGCGCGGCGACCGACGGCGGCCGATTTGCGCTCGCGCTCGCCTGGGCCGCCGTGCCGATCGCGCTCGCGTTCCCGATCTCGCAGCGGATCCCGATCTTCTACGCCCGCTACCTGCTGTTCGCGTCGCTCGGCTGGATCGTGCTCGTGTCGGCGGCGACCGCATCGCTGCCGGTGCCGGCGAGATGGCGGATCGCCGGCGCTCTCGCGGTCGCCCTCTTCACCGCGAACGGGATCGCGGACGCCCCCGCACGCGGGCCCGACTGGCGCGGCGCGGTCGAGATCGCGCGGCCGGCGGGCGGCGCGGGCACGGCGATCGTGGTGCTTCCCGAGGTCGGGTGCATTCCGCTCGCGTACTACGCCGCGCCCGACGCGCTCTCCGCCCTCTTCGCGGATGACGGGACGTACGCCCCCGATGCGCTCGCGCGCTCGCTCGCCGCGCGCGGCATCGCGTGCGGCGACGGCGATGCCGCGGACCGCGCGATCGCGCGCGCTCCCGATCGCATCGCCGTCGTCGTGTCGGGCGCGTCCGCCGACGAGGAGTCGCGGGCTCGGTCGCGCCTCGCGGCACACGGCTACGCCGGTGCGCGGACGGAGCGGCTCGTCGGGGTCACGATCCACCTGCTCGAGCGCGCTCGCGCCGGTGCGCTTCGCGAAACTCCGCCGTCCTAGCCGTTCGGCCGCCCGGTGACGCGCACGAGGAACGGGTGGCCCTGGCACGAAAAGGCGGCGAGGGTCGTCGCGACCGACCGGTCGCGCCCGCCTGCGACCTCCGACGCCTCGCACACCGCCGGCAGACCGAGCTCGCACGGCTCGGGCAGGAGCGCCTTCAGGTTGCCGGCGGTCATGTTCGCGAGCTCGGCGAGCGCCTCGCGCAACTGCGATCGGTTCGCTTCCTGGGGCGCGACGCCGAAGACGACCGCGGCTGCTTCGCGCGCGAGCGCTTGCGGGCACGCGAGCTCGATCGTCCCGCTCCACGCACCGGTGATCTCGACGGTGCCCACGAGCCGCTCGTCGTCGGCGTCGCCGTCCGACACCGGGCACGGCTCCACGGCGAGCTCGAGCATCGAGCCCCACACGAGCTCCGTCACGCCGCCGATGTCCTCCTCGCTGATCGCCATCACGCCCCCCTTGGTCAGCGCCGCAGCCGGTAGCAGGTCGCCTTTCCCACGACGACGCGCTCGAACCCGTCGTCCAGGTTGAGCGTCGTCTCCGCGCCGCCGAGGAACAGGACGCCGTCCGGCCGCAGCAGGTCGCGCACCCCGGCGAGGATCCGGCGCTTGGTGGCGACGTCGAAGTAGATCAGCACGTTCCGCAGGAAGACGACGTCCATGCGCGGCAGCGACGGCCAGGCAGTCGCGAGGTTCATCTCGCGGAAGTCCATCATCTGCCTCAGGTCGTCCTTCACCTGGTAGTGCAGACCGTCGCGCTTGAAGTACTTGACGAGAAGCGTCGCGGGGAGGCCGCGGTTCACCTCGAGCTGGCCGTAGCGGCCGGAGCGCGCCTTCTCGAGCACGTCGCGCGAGAGGTCCGTGCAGAGGATCCGGACCTTCCAGGACGCGAGCTCCGGGAAGTGCTCGCGGAGCACCATCGCGATCGTGTACGCCTCCTGGCCCGTCGAGCAGGCGGCCGACCAGATGTCGAGCGCGCGCGTGTCGCGGCGTTGCTCGACCAGCGCCGGCATCACCGCGCCCTTCATCGCGTCGAACGGGTGGATGTCGCGGAAGAAGCTGGTCTCGTTCGTCGTCATCGCTTCGACGACGCGGCGATGGAGACCGTTGTTGCAGGAGGCGCCGCGCATGCGCGCGACGAGGTCGCTCACGGTCGTGAGCCCTTCCTGCCGCGCGAGCTGGATGAGCCGGGTCTCTGCGAGATAGCTCTTCGTCGGCTCGAGGACGATCGCCGAGCCCTCGTAGACGAGGCGGCGAACGTAGTCGAATTCGAGCTCGCTGAGTGCCATGCGCGGGGCTCAGGACGCCCGGGCGGCGGGCATCGGCGCCGCGCGGTGCAGCTTCGTCCGGCGCACCACCTCGGCCGCGATCGCCGGGAGCGCGAGGACGCCGTCCGCGAAGCCGGCCTCCTGCACTGCGCCCGGCATCCCCCACACGACGCTCGTCGCCTCGTCCTGCACGAGCACCGAGCCGCCCGCTGCCCGGATCGCCTCGGCGCCGCGGCGGCCGTCGTGCCCCATCCCCGTGAGAACCAGCGCGAGCGCGTTCTCGCCGTACACCTCCGCCACCGATCGGAAGAGCGGATCGACGGCCGGGCGACAGGAATTCTCCGGTGTGTCCTGGTTCAGGCGCAGCCGCACGCGATTGCCGTCGCGGGCGACCACCATGTGGTGATTGCCCGGTGCGACCCAGGCGTGTCCGGCGGTCAGCTCCTCGCCGCCGGCCGCCTCGCGCACCTCGAAAGCACAGCGCGCGGAGAGCCTCTCCGCCAGGATGCGGGTGAACACCGGCGGCATGTGCTGCACGATCACGATCGGCACCGGGAAGTCGGCCGGAAGCGCCGGCAGCACGGTCGTGAGCGCGTTCGGTCCGCCGGTCGACGTGCCGATCGCGAGGACGTCGATCCGCCGCGATCGCCGCGTCTCGCCGGGCGGGACCGTCCGCACCGGCGCGGGCCGGCACGCGGGCATGCTCTTCCGCCAGCACAGCGTCTTGATCTTCGGGATCAACGAGTCGCGCACCGCCTGCATGGCCGCCGACACGCTGCCGACGTTCGCCGGCTTGGTCACGTAGTCGCTCGCACCCGCGGCGAGCGCGTCGAGCGTCGTCGCCGCGCCGCGCTCCGTCAGGGTGCTGAACATGATGACCGGCAGGAGCGGGTACCGCTTCCGAAGCTCGACGAGCGTTTCGATGCCGGTCATGCCGGGCATCTCGACGTCGAGCGTCACGAGGTCGGGGTTCAGCTGCGGGATCTTCTGGAGCGCGATCGAGCCCGACGGCGCCGTCCCGACGACCTCGAGCTCGGGATCGGACCCGAGGACGTCGCCCACCATGCGTCGGACGACCACGGCGTCGTCGACGATGAGAATGCGAATGCGCGACGTCACCCCGCCACCGCGCCCAGGATGCGAAGCTTCTCGAGGAGACCTTCGCGCGTGAAAGGCTTCATCAGGTACTCGTTCGCGCCCGCAGCGAGCGCGCGCACGACCTGCGCCGTCTCGATCTCCGTCGTCACCATCATGATCGACACGTCGCGCTCCCCGAGCTCGCCGCGCACGGCGCGCACGAGGTCGAGGCCGTTCATTTCGGGCATGTTCCAGTCGACGAGCAGGAGCGACGGAGCGCCCGAGGCGCGGAACACCTCGAGCGCCTCGCGTCCGTTCGACGCCTCCGCGACGTCGTAACCGGCCTCGCGCAGCATGCGGCCGAGAATGGCTCGCATGGCGCGCGAGTCGTCCACCACGAGCGCCTTCACCGACCCCTCCCCTTCCGAGGCGCGCGTCGCGCGCCGGCCAGCCCCCCGGGTCCGCGTCCGCCGATCGCCGGGCGCCGAGCAATGGCGCGCCGGCAGCGACGGCGCCGGCGCGTCCTCGCGCCGGCGCCCTGCGGCGGGCGACCCGTCCTCGGCCGCCGCCCGCCGTGTCGCTCGGCTTTCAATCGCGCTTCAGCCCTTCGACGATCTGCTGCAGCTCGACCGCCATGCGCGCCAGCTCCGTCGTCGCACCCTGCGCATTTCCCGCCGCCTCGGTCGTGCTCGAAGCCGCGGTCGCGACCGCCGCGATGTTCTGCGCGATCTCGCCGCTGCCGCGCGCGGCCTCGGCCACGTTGCGGCCGATCTCGTTCGTCGTCGCCGTCTGCTCCTCGACCGCGCTCGCGATCGTGTTCTGGATGTCGTTGATCTGATTGATGATCGCGCTGATCTGGGCGATCGCGTCGACCGCTCCGGTCGTGTCGGCCTGGATCGCCTCGATCTTCTGAGAGATGTCCTCGGTCGCCTTCGCGGTCTCCTTCGCGAGCTCCTTCACCTCGTTGGCGACGACCGCGAAGCCCTTCCCGGCCTCGCCGGCGCGCGCCGCCTCGATGGTCGCGTTCAGCGCGAGCAGGTTCGTCTGCTGCGCGATCGACGTGATGACCTTGATCACCTTGCCGATCTCGGCGCTGCTCTCGCCGAGTTTCGCGACCGTCTCGTTGGTCTTGCCCGCGACGCCGACCGCGGTCTGTGCGACCTTCGCGGCCTCGCTCGCGCTCTTGGCAATCTCCTTGATGCTCGCGCTCATCTCCTCGGTGCCGGTCGCGACCGTCTGGACGTTGCCGCTCACCTGCTCGGCCGCGGCCGAGACGACGTTCGCCTGCGCCGAGGTCTCCTCGGCGTTGGCCGCCATCTGCTGCGTGACGCTCGCGAGCTCCTCGGACGACGAGGCGAGCATCGCGGACGTCTTCCCGATCCGCTCCACCGCCTCGTCGATGGCACGCTTGGTCCGCAGCTGCTCCTCGGTCGTGGCGGTGATGTCGACCGCGTACTTGACGACGCGCAGGGGCTTGCCGTCCTTGTCGAGGATCGGGTTGTACGAGGCCTGCAGCCAGAGCGTCCTTCCGCCCTTGGCCACGCGCTTGAACGTGCCGGCGACGAACTCACCGCGACCGAGCTTCGCCCAGAAGTCGCGGTACTCCACACTCGCACGGTACGCGTCCTCGACGAACATCCCGTGGTGCTTTCCGCGGATCTCGTCGATCGAGTAGCCGACCGCGGCGAGGAAGTTGTCGTTCGCGTGCGCGATCGTCCCGTCGAGCGAGAACTCGATCACCGCCTGCGTGCGCCCGATCGCCGCGATCTGTCCGGTGAAGTCCTCGTTCTGGGCCTCGAGCTTGAGGCGCTCGGTGACGACGTCCCAGGTGACCATCGCACCGCGGTAGTTCCCTCCCTCGTCGAACACCCCGTTCACGAGGAGCTCGAGCTTCTCGGGCCCGAGCTGGATGATCGCCTTGTGCGGCAGGCGCTTCGGGTCGGCAAGGATGCGGCGCTGGTACTCGGGGTTCTTGTGGAAGATGTCGATCGAGTTGCCGACGATCTGCGACACCGGCACCGGCAGGAGGTGCTGCAGCTTCTCGAGCGTCGCGACGGACGCCGGGTTCACGTAGCGGATCACCAGCGTCGGATCGGCGTAGATCACGTTCGTCGGGATCTTTTCGAGCATCATCTGCGCCGGGACGTCGGCCAGTGCCTCGTCGTGCTCTCGCACCTTGACTGCTGCCTTGAAGCGACCGTTGCTCATCTTCCCCACACCCTTCTGCGACCCTCCCGGTCGCGCTGCGATCTCGTCCGCCCGGAGGCGGACGGGTTTCAGGCCGCCGGAGCGGCTTCTGCGACCGCGGAAGGGAGCCCACCGTCCGCGAGGAGGGCGCCCGCGCCCTCGATCTCCATCCCGGCGTCGCTCCGTCCCGACGTCTGCACCGCCTTCTCGGTGTCGAGCACGAGGAGCAACGCATCCTTCAGCTTGTAGACCCCGCGGATCAGCTCGCGCGCGATCCCGGTGATCGTCTCGGGCGGCGGCTCGAAGGTGTCGCTCGACACCTCCAGCACGTCGCCGATCTCGTCGACGAGGAGGCTCACGGCGCCGTCCGCCGTCCGGACCACCACGTTCATCGGGAGCTGCCCGGCGGGACGATCCGGAAGCGCGAGCCGGCGGCGGAGATCGATCGCCGTCACGATCTGCCCCCGCAGGTTGATCAGGCCTTCGACGACCGGCGGCGCGAGCGGAACGGCGGTCATCTCCTGGAAGCGGATGACCTCCTGGACCTGTTTCACCTGCACGCCGAAGAAGAGGTCGTCGAGGTAGAAGGTCGCGAATTGCTGGGACTCGGCCATGGCTCCTCCTCAGGCCGCCTGACGATCGAAGAAGGACGGGTCCTCGCTGCCGATGATCCCGTGCACGTCCAGCAGGTCCGTCACGCGGTCCTGGATGACGACCGAGCCGAGGACGCCGCCGCGGCTCACGTCGCGTCGGATGGCGAGGGTCTCCTCGACGATGTCGAGGATCTGGTCGACGACCAGGCCGACGCTCCGCCCCTGCTCGCTGTAGACGACGACCTGCATGACGTCGGACGCGGCCGCCGCCTCGCAGGGCTCGGTGCCGAGGATGCTCGAGAGCCGGATGAGCGGCATGATGCAGCCGCGGTACTGGACGACTTCCTGTCGTCCCGAGCGCTCGACGGAACCCTTGGGGAACTCCTCGAGACGGGCGACCATCGAGAGCGGGATCGCGAGCCGTCCGCCCTCGCCGACCGAGAAGAGGAGAAGCGTCTGGCGATCGCCCGCGCGCTCCGCGTTCGCGCCCGCGACCTGCTCGCCGAGCGAGCGGTCGCGCACCTCGGAGATGACGCCCGCCTTCTGCGCGAGCCCGAGCACGTCGAGGATGAGGGCGACCTTACCGTCGCCCATGATCGTCGCGCCGGCGAAGGTCGGGATCCCCTTCAGCTGCATGCTGAGCGGCTTGACGACGATCTCCTCGGTATCGTTGATCGCCTCGACGACGAGCCCGAACTGGCGGTCGTCCGCCTGCAGGATGACGATGTTGACCGAGTCGCTCGCGGTCTCCGACTGCCCGAGCCGGAGCTCCCGGTTCAGGTCGATCAAGGGCAGCAGGTTGCCGCGCAGCCGGTAGACGCGGGCGCCGTGGATCATCTCGATCCCCTGGCGCGCCTGCTCGCCCTCGAGGCGAACGAGCTCGAGGAGGCTCACCTGCGGAATCGCGAAGCGCTCGCCGCCGGTCGTCACCACGAGCGCGGGGATGATCGCGAGCGTGAGCGGGATCTTGATCTTGAGGGTCGTGCCCTCGCCCGGCCGGCTCTGTATGTCGACGGAGCCGCCGATCTTCTCGATGTTCGTCTTCACGACGTCCATGCCGACGCCGCGTCCGGAGACGTTCGTCACCTTCTCGGCGGTCGAGAATCCCGGCACGAAGATCAGGCCCAGGATCTCGCGGTCGCTCATGCGGGCGATCCGCTCGTTCGTCACGACGCCGCGCTCGAGCGCCTTCGCGCGCACGCGCTCGGGATCGATGCCCTTGCCGTCGTCGGTGATCTCGATGTTGACGTGGCCGCCCTCGTGGAACGCTCGCAGGAGGAGCCGGCCCTCCACGGGCTTGCCCGCCGCCTTGCGATCCTCGGGCGATTCGACGCCGTGGTCGACCGAGTTGCGGACGATGTGCGTGAGCGGGTCCTTGATCGCCTCGAGGATCGTCCGGTCGAGCTCGGTCTCCTCGCCCTCCATGTCGATCCGCACCTGCTTGTGGCAGGTGACGGCGAGGTCGCGGACGACGCGCGGAAACTTGCTCCAGATCGTCTTGATCGGCTGCATGCGCGTCTTCATCACGCCTTCCTGCAGCTCGGTCGTGATGAGGTTCAGGCGCTGCGTCGTGCCGAGGAAGGACGCGTCCTGCTGCGTCGCGGCGAACTGGAGGATCTGGTTGCGCGCGAGCACGAGCTCGCCCGCGAGGTTCATGAGCTTGTCGAGAAGGCCGACGTCGACGCGGATCGAGCTGTCGGCGAGCGACGAGACCGCGCGTCCGTCGCCGCCCGGCGCGTCGCTCGGCGGCGCGGGAGCCGAAGCGCTCGCGCTCGGAGCGGCGCTCGTGCTCGCGGGCGCCGGCTTCGCCGGCCCCTTCCCCTCGGCTGTCGGCAGAGCCGCGGCACGCGGCTCGGCGTTCGTCGCGGCATCGGAGCGCTGCGCCGCCGGGACGCGCGCCGCGTCGGACGGCCCGTCGTGCGACGTCTCCGGATCGGAGCTCGCGGCCGGAGCGGCCGACCCGGCTTCCGACGGCGCGCTCGCGCCGCCGCTCGACTGGAGACGCGTCAGCAGCTCGACCACGTCGGCGTAGTCGGCGTCACCCTCGCCGCCCGTCTCCTCGATGTTCCGGAGCAGCGTCCGGACGGCGTCGACCATCGTCAGGAGGCCGCTCGCCATCTCGGTCTCGAGGAGGAGCTCGCCGTCGCGCAGCCGGCTCAGCAGGCTCTCGCCGACGTGCGCCACGCGCTCGAGCCGCTCGAACCCGAGGAACCCGCACGTGCCCTTGATCGTGTGGATCGTCCGGAAGACGCGCGCGAGAATCTCGCGGTTCGTCGGGTCGTCCTCGAGCTGGACGAGGTCGCGATCGAGCTGATCGAGGTTCTCGTGGCTCTCGACCAGGAACTCCCGGATGATGTCCTCGGTCCCGTCGTTGTCCGTCATCCCTGCCACCCCCCCGCTGCGACCCGCCGGAGCCCTACGGGATCGCCCTGCGCACGCGTTGCACGCTGTACTCGTGCAGCGGCGCGCACGACTTGAGCGCGCGTTCGATCTTTGCGCGCGGCGACCGCACAGCAACCGACGTGCCGAGCTCCGCGCCGGGCGCGAGCGCGTCGCGGATGGAGCTTCGCCGGGCGGCCCTGCGCGCGGCGCGGCACGAACGTCCCGCTCGGGCGCCGGACGCGGCAGAAGATTCCGCGTTGCGTGCGCTCCACCGCGCGCGCAACCGGCGACGTCAACCGCGGTGCGCGCGGCCGACCGCTCCGCCCTCAGGCGGCGAGGGAGATCAGGCCTTTGCCGTAGCCTTCGACCTCGACCTCGAAGCTGACGGGCGACGACTCGGAGAGCATCTTCGAGATCTCGTCGGGCGCCTCGCCGGAGCCGGTGATGCGGTCGAGGACGACGCGGTGGCCCGGGCTGCTCAGGATGCCGCCGAAGACGTTCATCACCTCGCGGAAGTTCTCGTCGAGCACGTCGGAGAGCTTGCCGGCGCGGATGTCGCCCTCGGCGACCTCGCGCGGGACGAGCGAGAGCGCCGCGGCCGCGTACGACGCGAACTGGATGCTGCAGCCGACGCACGCCGCGACCGGCTTGTCGGGCGATGCGTACACCGCGATGAGCGCGTTCGGCCCCTTGCCGGCCGGCCCGTTCTTCACGGTGACCTCGCGTCCGAGCAGTGTCTCGATGATGCCTGCGATGGTGGATGCGTTGAGCCCAGTCGACATTGCGGTCAATCCCTCCGACGGAGCCCGACTATTCCTTCTTGAAGAGCGTCGATGGTGCCGGGCTGACCACGACGATCGTCGCGTTGACCGATCCGAGGCGAAGGCGCAGGGCGCGCTGCTGCGCGCCGCTCGGCGTCTCGACCGGCTTCCAGGCGAAGATCGGGAGCCCGAGCTGCGCCGTGCCGCCGTTCGGGACCTGCGACTTCATCTGTCCGCCCACGATGTTCGCGACCTCGCCCACCGCGTCGATGAGCTCGGGCTCGGCGATCTCGGCGTCGAGGTCCTCGCCGAGGAGCGCGTTGGCGAGCGCGCGGATGCCGCTCGTGTCCGAGAGGATGCCGACGTAGAGCGCGCCTTCGGTCGTGTGCATCGGGAGGTAGGCGCCGCACAGCTCGCGGTCGGGGCGCTCGACCGGGCCGAGCACCTCGTGCTCGCCGAGGCCGAGCATGCTTTCCGACAGCTCGCCCGTGACGGCCGCAGCCGCGGCCGCCCACTCGTCCGCCAGCGCGACCGGCGTCATCCGATCACCCCCGACAGCGCCTCCTCGAGAGCTTCGGGCGTGAACGGCTTCGTCACGAAGAACGAGGCACCGGCGTCGATCGCCGCCTGCTTCATCTCGGGCGTGCCTTCCGACGTGACGAACCCGAACTTGACCGAGCACTCCTCGCCGCGGAGCGCCGTCAAGAGCTCGATCCCCGACATCTCGGGCATGTTCCAGTCGCTCAGCACGACGTCGGGCGCCTGCTGGTGGATCTGGTCGAGTGCCTCCTTGCCGTTCGCGGCCTCGCTGAAGTCGTGGCTCCCGAATCCGGCCTGGCGCAGCGCGCGTCGCACCAGACCGCGCATGGCCTTGCTGTCGTCGACGATGAGGATCCGCATCCCGACCTCCTCCCGAGGGCTATTCGAGCAGGCAGCCTGTTTTCTTGAGCAGCGGCTGACGCGATCTCAGAACGAGATCGTTCCCTCGAGGTAGCCGTAGTTCGCGCTCTTGCCTTCGTAGTTCGCCGAGATGACGCCGTCTCCGAAGACGTGGCCGTAGTACGCATAAAGGGTGAAGAAATCGCGCGGCTTCCACGATACGGCGAGGTCGAGCAGCACGCCGACGTCGCGGTTGCCGTTTGCCGGCAGGCCCGAGAAGCCGAAGGCGTCGCCCTTGTTCGCGCCGCCGCCCGAGTAGAGCAGGTCCTGCTCGTCGCTCACCCGCAGGACGTGCACGTCCGAGCGGACGTGCCACTCCTTCGCCGGCCACAGGAGGATCTGCGCGAACGCGTCCTGGTTGTCCATCATGTTGTAGAACGGGAACTGCGCGTAGATGCGGGCCGTCGGCAGGATCTGGAAGAACGTTGTGTGGAGGCCGTCGTTCGGGTCGTCGTCGCCGGACCCCATGTCGAAGCCGACGCGCATCCACGGCTGCCACGGCACGTCGGGGAGCTGATAGCCGCCCTCGGCTGCGAACGCCCAGGCGCGGTGGTCGAGGCTCTGCCAGTGCCCGAACTGCCCGAGCCCCCAGAGCAGCACGTCGGCCTGGCCGGGACCGATCGGCTCGACGTGCATGAAGTCCGTGCCGAGCGTCCAGATGAGGCTCGAATCGTGATCCGCCTTGCGGTCCTCCAGCGGGCGGTTGTCGACCCAGACGACGTTCCGGCTGTCGGCGTAGTAGATGGCGAAGAGCCGGGCGAGGCTGCCGGGAAAGGCCTCCGACGGCTTGAGGGACGCCGACGCGCCCGCGACGTTGATCTGCGCGATCGCGTGGCCGGCGTTGATCTCGTAGCCGCCGGTGTCCGGGCGCAGGTAGAAAGCGGCCGCGTTCCAGAGGTCGTCGTCCCAGGCGGCGGTGCCGCCGTCGAAGCTCCGGCCGATGTTCGTGTAGTCGAACGGCCCGATCAGGCGCTCGGCGACGCGTGTGTTCACGATCCACGCGAGAGCGCGGTCCTTCGGGACCACCTCGGTGCCGTCGCGGTAGAGGAAGCGGCCGCCGAGCAGCGCGAGCCCGGGCGCGAACGAAGCGCCCTTCAAGCGCGCCCACCCCTGGCGCAGGAAGGCCTGCTCCTGGAACGTGTCGTGCGTGTTCGCGAAGTAGAGGCCGCCCGGGCCCTGCGCGGCACCCGGCAGGTCGTCGAGCAGCGAGTGCTGGAGCTGCGCGAACGCCTCGACCGGATCGCGCTTGATCCGCACCCCGAGCTGGAACTTGTTCGCGAAGAAGTTGTAGCGGTAGATCGGCTGCGGGTTCCCCGGCTTCGGGTTGAACCAGTCGACGAACTCGCCGCGCACGCGGTCGTAGATCTCGAGGCGGATCTTGGAATCCGCCGGCCCGTCCGTCTCGACCGGGCCGAGCGCGAACGCACGGGCGTCGCTCGCGGCTGCCGCGAGCGCGATCGCCCAGAGCGCCGCCGCCATCCAGGCGCGGCACGGGCCTCCCGCCGGTCCGCGAGCGGTCGCACCGGCCGATCGCTGCAAAGGTCGCTCACCATCCATGGTCCACCACCCCTCTCCGCGGAACGCCGATGCGCGCTTCCCCGGCCGTTCGGCGTTCGTGCTACGCGTTCGCCTCGACGAGCCGCCGCAGCTGATCGGCGAGCTTCGCGAGCGACGCCGCGGCGGCGTGGCTCGTCTCGGCGCCGCGCTTCGTCTCCTCCGCGGTGCGCGCCACGTTGCTCGTGCTGCCGGCGATGTCCTGCGACGCCTTCGACGCCTCCGCCACGTTCCGGCTCATCTCGGACGTCGTCGCGCTCTGCTCCTCGACCGCCCCTGCGATCGTGTTCGAGATGTCGCTCACCTGGCCGATCACGTTCGAGATCTGCGCGATGATCTCGATCGCGGTCCGCGTCTCGCCCTGGATCGTCTCGACCTTCCGGCTGATGTCCTCGCTCGCGCGCGCGGTCTCCTTCGCGAGCTCCTTCACCTCGTTCGCCACCACCGCGAAGCCCTTGCCCGCCTCGCCGGCGCGCGCGGCCTCGATGGTCGCGTTCAGCGCGAGCAGGTTCGTCTGCTGCGCGACCGACGTGATGACCTTCACGATCTGCCCGATCTCGATCGAGCTCTGGCCGAGCCCGGCGATGCGCTCGTTCGCCGTCTCCGCGACCTGCACCGCCGTCGTCGACACGCGCGCCGACTCGGCTGCGCTCTGGGCGATCTCGCGGATGCTGGCGCTCATCTCCTCCGTGCCGGTCGAGAGCGTCTGGACGTTCGCCGACACCTGCTCCGACGCGGCCGACAGCATGTTCGCCTGGGTCGCCGTCTGGTCGGCGTTGCCCTCGAGCTCCTTGCTGAGCGCCGCGAGCTCCTCCGAGGCGCCGCCGAGCGACTGCGCGAGGGTCGTGACCTCGCTCATCACGCCGCGCAGGCGGTCGTTCATCTCGCGCTCGCGGCGGTCCGCTTCCTCCTTCTCCTGCTGGACGTGCTCCGCGAACATGCGGACGCCCTCGTCGGCGATCGCGTGGAAGCGCTGGCCGACGGCGAGGAGCTGCGTCACGGCTTCCCGGAACGCCTCGTCGCCGACGGTGAGCGTCGCGACCTGCTCGGCGGCGCTCTCGACGCCGGCGATGAGCTCCGCCTGCATGGCGAAGCGGTCGCGGATGGCGGGCGTCGGCGGAGCCGGGAGCTCGATCGTGACCGGCTTCGCGCCCGGCACGAGCACCGCCGCGCCACCGCGCGCGAGCGCTTCCGAGGTCTGCCGCAGGAGCTGTCGCGTCGCCGGGGCGTTGGTGTCGACGCCGAGCGCGCTCGCGAGGGTTTCCGCGAGCAGACGCTGGTTCAGCATGCGCTGTCGGCCTGCGAGGTCGAGGATCGCCGCCGAGCGGTCCTCCGCTGCCTCCGCCGCCGGAGCGCGGTTGGGGTGAAGAAGTGCGACCTGTGCCACGTCCATCCTCCTTCGCGGTGTCCGGCTACGCCGGCGACAGCGTCGGCTCCGCCGACGACTTCTCCACCGGCTTCTTCTCCACCAGGCGCGCCACCACCGTCGCGACCGCCGCCACCACGACCAGCGGAAGGATCTGCGAATAGACCGATCCGGCCCACGACTTGACGGCCGCTCCGACGAGCGGGAGGAAGAAGCCGCCGAGCCCGCCGAGCGCGCCGACCACGCCGCCGACCGCCCCGACCGAGGTCGGGAAGGTCTGCGGAATGTACTTGAAGGTCGCGGCCATCCCCGCGCCCATCGCGAGGCCGCCGATGAAGGCGAGCGCGACCGTCGACGCGATCGGAAGACCCATGGCGATCGGCGACAGCGCGAGCACGACGAGCATCAGCGCCGCCTTCATCACGGCGCGCGCGCCGAAGCGGTCGGCGAGGCTGCCGCCCGGGATGCGGGCGAGGCTCGCGGTGAACGTGAACGTCGTCGCGAGGAGGCCGGCCGTCTGCATCGGCACCTTGTAAGCCTCGATGTAGATGTCGCCGACGGTCAGCGTCGCCGCGACGAAAACGCCGAAGGTCGCGGTGTAATAGAGCCCGAAGCACCAGGTGCGACCGCTCCCGAGCGGCTCCAGCAGCGACGCGAACGTCGGGCGCTCGCCGGCGCGCGGCGCGTCGCGCACCACGAGCCAGTAGCCGAGCGCGCCGAGCGCGAGCACCACCCCGTACACGCGGAAGGCGCCGCGCCAGCCGATGGACGCCATCAGCACCGGCAGCCCGAACGTCGTGATCGCGGTGCCGACGTTGCCCGCGCCGAAAATGCCGAGCGCGAGCCCCTGCGCCGACTTCGGCGTCCACGACGAGACCGACTGGACGCCGACGGCGAACGTCGTGCCGACGAGGCCGAGCACGAGACCGCCGACGACGAGCTCCCCGTAGCTCGAAGCCCAGCTGAGCCCGCACGCGGCGACGGCGGACACGATCATCAGCGCCGGAAAGACGGCGCGCGCTCCCACGCGATCGGTCAGGATCCCGACCGGGATCCGGATGATCGACCCGAGAAGGATCGGCACCGACTTCAGGAGCGTCGCCGACGCGGGCGAGATCGCGAGCTGCTCCGCGATGACGCGCGCCGACGGGCCGAACATCACCCAGGCGGCGAAGGCGAGCGCGAACGCGCTCGTGTTCGCGGCCAGAATGGTCTTCGGGAGACCGCTCGCGGCGGCATCGCCCGCCGCTGCTCCGACGCCGCTCCGCGCGGCGCCCTTCCCCACCAACGTCGCCATGTGACCTCCCGCTCGCGCCGCACCGGCCATGCGAAACGCGACTTCGTTTTGCGAGAGGTTCTCGGCGCACGGGTGGGGCCGCCGAAGTCGGGGCGAGCCTGATTCTGCAGTGGGCGAACCGCCCGAGGGCGGTCGGGGAATCCCCGACGCGAGAGCGCGCGGCCGGGCGTCCGACGCGGCGGCCGCGCCTGCGTTCCGCCCTACAGCGACGCCGCGGTCTGGACCGCCTGGCGAACGAGCTCGATGCCGCTTCGCAGACCGAGCTTGTGCTTGATGCCGGCGCGATGCGACTCGACCGTCTTGACGCTCAGGTGGAGCGCCTGTGCGATCTGGCGTGTGCCGAGCCCGCTCCCGATGAGGCGGAACACCTCGAGCTCGCGATCGCTGAGCCGACGGATCGGGTCGGCCGACTCGAGATCGGCGTCGCCTGCGAGGCGCGCGAGGACGTGTGATGCGGCTCCCTCGCTCAGGAACCGCTGGCCCGCGAGGATCCGCCGGAGCGCGCGCACCATCTCGCCGGGCGCCTCCTGCTTGCTCACGTAGCCGTGCGCCCCGGCGCGCAGCGCGCGCTCCGCGTACACCTGCTCCTCGTGCATCGACAGCACCAGGAGCAGGATGCGGGGATGCTCCGCGCGCAGCGCCCGGATCAGCTCGAGCCCGCCCGCGCCGGGGAGGGAGAGGTCGACGATCGCCACGTCCGGCTCGCTCGCCGCGGCCGCCCGGAGAGCGTCGCGCGTGTTCTCGGCCTCCGCGCACACCGTGAGGTCGGGCTCGCTCTCGAGAAGGAGGCGCACGCCCTGCCGCACGATCGGATGATCGTCCACGACGAGGAGCCGGCGGACGGACGCCTCGCCCGGGTCGCCGCGCTCGCTCATGCCGCGAGCCTCGCGGCCGCCGTCGCATCGAAGCGCGCCGTCACCGCCGTCCCGCCTCCGGTGGCGGGCGCGACTTCGAGATGTCCGCCGAGCAGGTGCGCTCGGTCGCGCATGATGCCGAGGCCGAGGCCGGGCTCGCCGGTGCGATCGGGCGCGAAGCCGACGCCGTCGTCGGTGATGCTGAGGCGGAGCGCGGTCGCATCCGCGGAGACCGCGATGGCGATCCGGCGCGCCTTCCCGTGCTTCACCGCGTTCGTGATCGCCTCCTGGGCGATGCGGTAGAGGTGCGCGGTCGCGGCGAGTCCGGACACGGACGGCTCGCCCTCGCAGCGCACGTCGCAGCGAACCCCGAACGCCGCCGATGCGTACTCCGCGAGCGCCTGGAGCGCGACGACGAGCCCGCCGTCCGCGATGTCGACCGGGTGGAGAGCGCGCGCGAGGCCGCGCGTCTGCGCGATGGCCTCGCCGACGAACCCCTGGATCTTCGCGGCCGACTCGGCCTCCGGCGAGCGCACGGCCGCGAGGCGCTGCGCGAGGACGCGCATCATCATCCCGATCCCGGCGAGAAGCTGGCCGAGACCGTCGTGCAGGTCGCGCCCGATCCGTTCGCGCTCGCGGAAGCTCGCCTGCAAGAGGGACTCGTTGAGCCGGACGTGCTCGGCCGCCTCGCGCATCTCGATCGTCCGCCGGAGCTCCCGGATCACGGGCAGCAGGACACCCAGCCCGAGGAACAGGACGACCGCGAGCGTGGCTGCGACGAACGCGTGCTGGCGGCCCTTGACCGCAGCGATGTGGGCGCGACCCTCGCCTTCGTACTGCGAGACGATGTCGTCCATGCGAACGAGGAACGACGCCTCCTGCCCGAGGATGCTGTCGACGACGTCCTCCATGCCGCGCAGCACGGTCGGCTCGAGGGCGAGGACGCGTTCCAGCTCGGCCGCGCCCGGAGCGAGCCGCACCGCGGGGTCCGCGCTTCGCAGCCGTGCGACGAGCGCGCGGCTCGCGCGGACGAGAGCTTCCAGGTGCGGATCGAGGGCCCGGAACGCCTCCTCGACCGCGCTGGTGTTGTGGCCCGGCAGCGCCAGCTTCGCGTCGCCGCGCTGCAGCGCCCAGTGCACGCGCTCGAGAACGTCGGTCGTCTCGGCGAGCTCCGCGACGCGGGCCGCGCGCATCGCCGGCTCGCGAGCCGCCTGCGCCGCGAGCGCCGCCTTCGCGAGGCGCTGGCTCAGCATGCGCTGGCGCCCGGCGAGGTTCACGACCCGCGAATCTGCGATCTGGCGATCGATCACCTGCTGGATCACGAACTCGCCGATCACGACGAGGAGCGCGATCGCGGCGAGGCTCATCACCGCCCGGACCGCGATCCGGCGGACGAAGGTTCCGAGGGGCGCGCGAGTCCCGTCCACGTCGCTTCTCCGATCGAGGCCGAGGCGGAGAGCAGCCCGCGTGCCAACCGCGCCCCGCCGGCTTTCCCCGCACGCCGGCCCGTGGCTCGAGCCCCGCCACGGCGAGGTACGCCGCACGCGGAACGATTTGCCGACCTCGCGTGAAGCGGTCGCGTCGAGCCGCGCCGACGAGCGCCGGCGCGTTCAGCGCCCGCGAACGCTTCAGGAGGCGCGCGGCAGGTCGGGGATGTGGATCACCGGACGCACCTCGATCGTGCCGCGCGACGCCATCGGCAGCCGGGCCGCGATCGCGATCGCCTCGTCGAGGTCGGTGGCGTCGACCATGAAGAAGCCGCCGAGCTGCTCGCGCGTCTCGGCGAACGGGCCGTCGGTCACGACGCGCTTGTCGTCGCGCACCCGCACGCTCGTCGCGGTCGCGGTCGGGTGGAGCGGCGCGGCGGCCACGTACTGGCCGTTCGCGTGCAACGCGTGCGCGAGCCGGGTCGATTCGGCGTAGCACTCCGCGCGCTCGCTCTCGCTGAGCGCGTTCTCGTCGCCGTAGATCAGGAGCATGTACTGCACGCGTGCCTCCGTCGTGCCGTCCGAGGACGGCCGGGTCAGGCGGCCTTCTTGCCGGCGGTCGCCCAGGCGGCGAGTCGATCGGCGGGCCAGGTGTTCGCGACGCGCTCGGGATCGACCCACGCGCGCTCGGCGTTGAGCGCGGCGAAGCGCACGCGCTCGAGCTCCTCGGCGCGGTGCGCGTCGCTCGACAAGACGAGCGTCACGTTCCGTCCGCGCACGCGCCGCAGCGCTTCGACCGAGAGGTCGAGGCGCGGGAGGCCTCCGTTCACCTCGAGCGCGGTGCCGGTCTCCTCGGCCGCCGCGACGATCGCGTCCAGGTCGAGGTCGATCGGCGGCCGGCCGCCGATCATGCGCGCCGAAAGGTGGCCGATCATGCGAACGGTCGGGTCGCGCATGGCGTTCACGACGCGCCGGGTCTGCGCCGACCGGTCGAGCTCGAAGTGGTCGTGGACCGAGGCGAGGCACCAGTCGAAGCCCTTGCGGAACTCGAGGTCGTAGTCGAGCTCGCCGTCGACGCCGATGTTCAGCTCCACGCCGTGGAGGAGGACGATGTCGTCGCCGAGCTCGGCCCGGAGCGCCTCGATCTGCGCGCGCTGGTCCAACAATGCCGCGCGGCCGACGCCGGAGAGCGTCCGCTCGGCGTGCTCGGTGATCGCGAGGACGCGTACTCCGCGCTCGCGCGCCGCGGAAACGACCTCCTCGAGCGAGGAGCGTCCGTCGCCCGACACCGAGGTGTGCACGTGGAAGTCGCCGATCGGGTCGCCGATCGGCCGCGGCAGCGCGCCTTTCTCCGCGGCCTCGATCTCGCCCGCGTCTTCACGCAGAACCGGCGGAATCCACGGCAATCCCAGCGCCGAGTAGATCTCCTCCTCGGTCTCGCTCGCGACCGCGGCGCCGGAATCGACGTCCGACAGCGCGTACTCGTTCAGCGTGAGGCCGCGCGCGAGCGCGCGCTGGCGGAGCTTGATGTTGTGGCCCTTCGAGCCCGTGAAGTAGAGGAGCGCCGCGCCGAGCTGGTGCGGCGCGACGACCCGCAAGTCGACCTGCGTGCCGCGCCGGGTGACGACGCTGGCCTTCGCGTCGCCGCGCCCGATCACGCGCTCGACGAGGTTCATCCCGACGAGCGCTTCGACGACGGGAGCGGGCGCGGTCGCCGCGACGACGACGTCGACGTCGCCGATCGTCTCGGAGAAGCGCCGGAGCGACCCGCAGGCGGAGGCGTGCGTGACGCCCGGCACCTCGCGCAGGCGCGCGGCGATGCGCGAGGCGAGCGGCAGCGCGACCGAGATCGGCGTCCGGTCGACGGCGCCCTGCTCCTCGAAGCGCGCGAGAGCCTGCGCGAGCTTCTCCTCGGATTTCGCGCCGAAGCCGCGCAGGTCGCGCAGCCGGTGCTGCGCGAGCGCGTCGCGCAGGTCATCGAGCGACGCGACGCCGAGCTCCGCGCGGAGACGCTGGAGCGCCTTCGGCCCGAGCCCGGGGATGCGGAGCAGCCGGACGACGCTCCGCGGGTGCTTCTGCCGGAGCTGCTCGAGCTTCGCGACCCTTCCCGTCTCGATGAGCTCCCGGATCTTCTCCGCAGTGCTCTTCCCGATGCCCTCGATGCGCTGCAGCTCGCGCACGCTCAGCGTGCCGAGGTCGTTCGCCTGCGCGGCGATCGCCTGAGCGGCGCTCTCGTACGCCCGGACGCGAAACGACTGCGGGTCGCCCTCCTCGAGCATCGTGAGCTCGGCCAGGTCGCGAAGCATGTCGAGCACGTCTTGCTTCGTGTCGGCCATGGAACATGGTGTAGCCGGTGGCTCGCGAAGAAGCACCGGAGGTCGTGTCCGTCGCCGGGCGCGACGTCCGCATCACGCACCCGTCGAAGCCGTACTTCACGAAGGGCGTCCGCCTCTCGAAGGCCGACGTCGTGCGCTACTACCTCGCCATCGCCGGCGGCGCGCTCGCCGGCATCCGCGACCGGCCGCTCGTCCTGAAGCGCTTCGTCGACGGCGCCGACGGCGAGGCGTTCTACCAGAAGCGCGCGCCGTCGGCGCGACCGGCGTGGATCCGCACCGTGACGCTGTCGTTTCCGTCGGGCCGGACCGCCGAAGAGGTCGTGGTGGACGGGGCGGCCGGGCTCGCGTGGGTCGTGAACCTGGGCTGCATCGAGCTCCACCCGCATCCCGTGCGCGCCGACGACCTCGAGCATCCCGACGAGCTGCGCGTCGACCTCGACCCCGGCCCGGGCGTCGGCTGGGAGGACGTGCTGAAGGTCACGATGGAGGTGAAGTCGTTGCTCGAGGAGGTCGGCCTCCGGGGCTGGCCGAAGACGAGCGGGTCGCGCGGCATGCACGTCTACGCCCGCATCGAGCCGCGCTGGACGTTCACCGAGGTGCGGCGCGCGGCGCTCGCGCTGTCGCGCGAGGTCGAGCGGCGCGCGCCCGCGATCGCGACCTCGAAGTGGTGGAAGGAGGAGCGCCGCGGCGTCTTCCTCGACTACAACCAGAACGCGAAGGACCGGACGACCTGCTCGGCGTACTCGATCCGCCCGCTCCCCGACGCACGCGTGTCCGCCCCGCTCCGCTGGGACGAGGTCCCCGACTGCGAGCCCGCCGACTTCACGGTCGCGACGATGCCGGCTCGCTTCGCCGAGCTGGGCGACGTGCACGCCGACATGGACGCCGCCGCCGGGTCGCTCGCCGGCCTGCTCGAGCTCGCCGCGCGCGACGAGGCGGACGGGCTCGGCGACGCGCCGTGGCCGCCGCACTTCCGCAAGATGGAGGGAGAGGCGGCGCGCGTCGCGCCGTCGCGCGCGAAGCGCACGGCCGGGACGCCGCGCGCCAAGGCGCCGCGCGCCAGGATGCCGCTCATCGTCGTCGCCGCGTCGCCGAGCAGGGACGCGGCGCTCGCGGGCCTCGAGCGCTGGAAGCGCCGCCACGCGGCCGCCGCGGAGCGGCTTGCGGTCGACGACGTCCTCGTCGACTCGATGCGCGGGCGCTCGTCGACGTGGACACGCGTCCGCGTGAACCTCCGGCACGTCCCGGAGGACGAGCGCCCGCCGCAGGAGACGCCCGATCCGGACGACGACCCGACGCGTCAGTGGCGCGATCGCCGCACGTCGTCGCGTCCGAAGCTGCGCTGAGCTGCGGGTCCGGCGTTCGTCGGAGCGCGGCGCGTCAGGGAGCCGGGCCTTCGTTGGAGCGCGGCGGGGCGTCGCGTGAGCGAGCACGGCGACTCCTGTCGGAGGCGCCCTTTTGTTGTCTCATGGATGAGGAAGGGCGCCTCCTCCAACGTCGCTGCCGGTGCTCGCTCACGCGCCGCCCCACCGCAGGCACGACGTGCCGGGCGACGGGTCGCTCCGACCGCCACGTCGAGATCGTGGCCGCGCGCGCGGCTCGCCGCGCGACGCTAGGGTAGCAGGCGGAATTCGACCACGTGGCCTGCGACAGCGCCCGGCCGCCCGTGTCTCCGACGGCCTCGGCCGCACGGACCCAACGCAACCGGTAGTCACCCCTGGACACGTCGCGCACCGTAAAGCAGCCGACGCGAGCCCGTGACGAGCTTCCGGGCTCGACTTCGACCGCGCGCTCGCCCAACCCGCCCCGCAACGTCGCCGGTACTCGACGCGTACCCGTCCGCGCCTGGCCCGGAGCCGCCGCCGCCGGCGGTCCGCAGCCACACACACGCGGCGAAGCGTCCGGCCTGCTGCCGTAAGCGACGCGCGGCGAGCCGCGCGAGCGGCCACCGGCGCTCTCGCTCGATCGAACGGCGCGTGCGATCGGCACGCGGCGTCTGCGGCGGGAGCGGCGCGTGAGCGAGCACGGCAGCGACGTTGGAGGAGGCGCCCTTCCTTGACGATGAGACAAGAAAGGCAGGAGTCGCCGGGCTCGCTCGCGCTACGCTTCCGCCGCGCTCCAACGATCGACGCGCGCGCGCTCGAAGCACCTCCGCGGCGACATCGCGCGCCGCGATCAGCGGCCGGCGGCGAAGATCGCGGCGAGCTCGTGCGGGGCGACGACCTCGAGCTGGTCGAAGGTGCAGGCGCGCGGCGGCTTGTCGGGGCGCCAGCGGCGGAATTGCGCGGTGTGGCGGAAGCGCGTTCCCTGCATGTGGTCGTAGCCGACCTCGACGACGAGCTCGGGGCGGAGTGCGACCCACGACAGGTCCTTCCCCTGGCTCCAGCGGCTGAGCGCGCCCGGCATGCGGCGATCGCCGCCCTCCTCGGGCTCGCCCGTCGCCCAGTCCTTCCACGGATGGCCGTCGAGCGCGTTCTCGCGATAGGGCGCGAGGGACTCCACGAGGTCACGGCGCTTCTGGTCGGTGAAGCTCGCACAGACGCCCACGTGCTGGAGCGTCGCCTCCTCGTCGTAGAGGCCGAGAAGAAGGGAGCCGACCTTCGTGCCCTCCCCGCCCTTGTGCCAGCGGAAGCCGGCGACGACGCAGTCGCACTCGCGCTCGTGCTTGACCTTCAGCATGACGCGCTTGTTCGGCTCGTACGGCCCGGACTCGGCCTTCGCGACGACGCCGTCGAGACCGGCGCCCTCGAAGCGCCGGAACCAGTCGGCCGCGACGCGCCTGTCGGTCGTCGCGGGCGTCAAGTGCACGGGAGGCGCGGCGCGCTCGAGCGCCTTCTCGAGTGCTGCGCGCCGCTTCCGGAAGGGCTCGCCGCGGAGGTCGCGGTCGCCCTCGCAGAGGAGGTCGAAGGCGACGATCGACGACGGCAGCTGTCCCGCGAGCATCTTGACGCGGGACGCGGCCGGGTGGATGCGCATCTGCAGCGCCTCGAAGTCGAGCGCGTCGCCGCGCGCGACCACGACCTCGCCGTCGATCACGCAGCGCCGGGGGAGATTCTTCGCGAGCGCGGGAACGAGCTCCGGGAAGTAGCGGTTGAGCGGCTTCTCGTCGCGGCTCTGGATGAGGATGTCCTCGCCGTCGCGAAAGACGAGCGCGCGGAATCCGTCCCACTTCGGCTCGAAGATCCAGCCCTCGCCCGGCGGCAGCTCGCCGACGCGCTTGGCGAGCATGGGGAGGACCGGAGGATTGACCGGCAGGTCCACCGATCAGGCGAAGCGACGGGCGGCGCGGGCGCGGGCCCGCGCCGCCTCGACGTCGCGGTTCTTCGGCTCGGCCGTCGTCTCGAGCGACGCGACGAGGTCGCGCGTCGCGTCGGCGATCCCGGCGACCGCGCGCTCGAAGGCGGCGACGTTCCGGCCGCTCGGCTTTCGCGTGCCGCTCACCTTGCGGACGTACTGGAGCGCGGCGGCACGGATCTCCTCCTCGGTCGCCGGCGGCTCGAAGTTGAAGAGCGGACGGATGTTCCTGCACATGATCGAGCCAGGATAGATCGCGGCCGTCGCCGAGCAAGCCGTCAGGCGGGCCGCTCGCAGTTCACCATCCAGGGCACGCCGAAGCGGTCGACGACCATGCCGAAGCGGATCGCCCAGAAGGTCTCCTGGATCGGCATGTGGACCGTGCCGCCTTCGGCGAGCGCGGCAAAGATGCGCTCCGCCTCCGCGGGCTCCGGCACGCCGCACGTCACGGAGAAGCCCGACATCGGCTGCCTCATCTGCACCGGCGCGTCCGATCCCATGAGGACGCGATCGCCGACCCGCAAGCGCGCGTGCATGATGAGGTCCTTCGATTCGGGCGCCCCCTGCTGCCCTTCCGGCGCGTCGGCATGCGTCAGCATCGCCTCGATCGTGCCGCGAAAGACGCGCGCGTAGGCCTCGAATGCCTGGCGGCAGTTCCCGCCGAAGTGAAGGTACGCGTTCAATTCCAGGGCCATCGTCTCGTTCTCCTCCCGCGTCGACGCATCGCGCGACGCGCACCGCGATGCCGCCGCGCGCCGCTCGCGCGCGCGCCGCGACACCGGTCACCTCGGTCACTTCTTGCCGGGCAGCTTCTTCTCGAGCTCGAAGGCGCGCTCGACCGCCTCGCTCGGCGCGAAGTCCTCCATCTCGTAGAACGGGCGGATCTCGATCTCTCCCGGCTGGCCTTCGCCGTGAGGCGCGGGAGCCCGCAGCGCCCACTCGATCGCCTCCTCGCGCGACTTCACCTGGATGATCCAGTAACCGGCGAAGATCTCCTTCGACTCCGCGAACGGGCCTTCGACGAGAACCTTCCTTCCGCCCGAATACTTGACGCGCGCACCCTTCGAGGTCGGCTTCAGGCCCGCGCCGTCGAGCATGACGCCGGCGCGCACCATCTCCTCGTTGTACGCCGTCATCGCGGCGACCAGCTCCTCGCTCGGCATCACGCCCGCCTCGGTGTCGGCGTTTCCTTTCACGATCATCATGAACCGCACGGCGTGTCCTTCCTCTCCGACGAGATTCGGAGCGCTGCGTCCCGCGCATCGCGGGGTGCGCTGCCTTTCATTCTCTGGACGAACGCGGTGCAGCCAAATCGACAGCCCCGGCGGCGATCGGTCGTCGAGCGCGTGGTCGACGGACGAGCGCGGCTCAGCCGCCGGCCATCGCGCCGACGACGAGGAGCGGCTCCGCGCCGCTGGCGACGGCGTCGGGCAGCGGCTGGTCGGGCGACTCGTGCGAGAGGTCCTGCTCGCAGGCGAAGAACCGGACGAAGGGCCGGCGTCGCTGCGTCACGTGGTCGCGGATCGTCCCGCGGAGCATCGGATAGCGCTCCTCGAGCGCGTCGAGCACGCTCCGCTGCGTCACGACGCCCGCCACCTCCACGGCCACCTCGCGCTCGACCCGCGCGAGCTTCCGGAGGTGCGCCGGAAGCACGACCCGGATCATGGCAGCGTCTGCACCTCGACCGACAGCACGGGCGGCAGGTGGCTCACGATCGGCGCCCACGTGTCGCCCGCGTCGGCCGACGCGTAGACCTGGCCGCCGGTCGTCCCGAAGTAGACGCCGCAGTCGTCGAGCGCGTCGACCGCCATCGCGTCGCGCAGGACGTTCACGTAGCAGTCGCGCTGCGGGAGGCCGTTCGTGAGCGGTTCCCACTCGTCGCCGCCCGTCCGGCTCCGGTACACGCGGAGCTTCCCGTCCGGCGGGAAGTGCTCGGAGTCGCTCTTGATCGGAACGACGTAGATCGTGTCCGGCTCGTGCGCGTGCACGTCGATCGGAAAGCCGAAATCGGTCGGAAGGTTGCCGCTCACCTCGCGCCACGAGTCGCCGCCGTCGTCGCTCCGCATGACGTCCCAGTGCTTCTGCATGAAGAGCACGTCCGGCCGCGACCGGTGGAGCGCGATCCGGTGCACGCAGTGTCCGACCTCGGCGTTCGGGTCGGGGATGCCCTCGGAGCGGAGGCCGCGGTTGATCGGCTTCCACGTGCCGCCGCCGTCGTCGGTGCGGAACGCGCCCGCGGCCGAGATCGCGATGAAGATGCGGTCGGACCGCGTCGGATCGAGGAGGATCGTGTGCAGGCACATGCCGCCGGCACCCGGCTGCCAGTGCGGGCCGGAGCCGTGGCCGCGAAGTCCGGGCAGCTCGTGCCAAGTCTGGCCGCCGTCGGTCGTGCGGAAGAGCGCCGCGTCCTCCACGCCGGCGTAGACGCTGTCGGGATCCGTGAGCGAGGGCTCGAGGTGCCAGACGCGCGCGAACTCCCAGGGATGAGGCGTGCCGTCGTACCACTGGTGCGTGCCCGGGACGCCGTCGTACGTGAACTGGTTTCCGACCGGCTCCCAGGTCTTGCCGCCGTCGCTCGATCGCTGGACGACCTGGCCGAACCAGCTGCTGGTCTGCGACGCGTAGATGCGATCGGGCTCCGCGGGCGATCCTTTCAGATGATAGATCTCCCAGCCCGCGAAGTGCGGGCCCGCGACGTCCCAGCGCTCGCGCTTACCGTCGGACTCGAGCACGAACGCGCCCTTTCGCGTGCCGACCAGAACCCGTACCCGGCTCATCCGTCCCCCTTCGATGCGAGAGCGTCCGACCTGCCGCCTCGCGAAGCGTTTGCACGGTCTCATGCGTTCGTCGAACGGGACCGCGCCGGATCGACAGCACGCGCGATGAAAAAAACACCGTCGGCGCGGCGCCGCGTGAACCCGGTTCACCGCGTCTGAACGCCTCCCCGTCGAGAGCCGCTCGCCGCCCGCGTGCCCGCCGGCGCGCGAGCCCGAGCGAGCGGTGGGGAGGATGCGATGGAGATCCGAAGGCGGATCGCGAGCGTTGCCGTCGTTCTCGCGCTTTCGTTTGCCGGACCGGCTGCGGCCGGCACCGCGAGCTTCAGCCTGACCGCGGGCGCGCTCCTCGGTGACACCGGCGCGACGGTGTCGCCGGGAGGCGTCGTGCTGCCGAACGCGAACGCGCCGCAAGCGTTCTTCTCGTTCATCCTGCCGCGCGATTACGCGCCGGACACGCCGGTGACGCTCGTCGTCGGGCTCCACTCGATCGCGACGAGCTGCACCTTCGTGCTCGTGCCATCCGTCGTCGTGCAGCGGCGGCCCGGCATCCCGATCGACGGCGAGGTCGGAGTGCTCGCGGAGAAGAACGGGTCGCAGGTCGTGACGGCGCCCGCCTCGAGCACGATCCCTTTCCAGAAGGTGTACGTTCTCAGCACCGGTGGAACGATCCCGGGCATGAAGAAGGGCGACCAGTTCCTGATCGCGATCGTTCGGAACCCCGGCGACCCGGACGACACCTGCGGCAACGACGTCTATTTCGAGTCCGTCGACGTGCGGTACACGACGCCCTGACGTCGGGGGCGCAGAGCGACCGGCCGGCGATCGTTTGCGGCGCGCGACGACGCGGGCGTATGCCGGTCGCGTGAGCGCGAGCGCCTACGACGACACGGACGCGAGCCGCGGGCTGAACGAGTTCTTCGCCGACCGGCTTCCCGGCCACCTCGGGTACGTGATCGACGCGTGCACCGCCGAGCAGGTGACCGGCCATCTGACGGTCACCGAGGCGCTGATCGCGGGCACCGGCTTCCTGTTCGCGCAGGTCGTGGTCGGCCTCGCCGACTACCTGTGCGCGATGGGCGTGCCGTTCCACACCGCGCGCGACGCCTCGTTCACGACCCTCGAGGTGAAGTCGAACTTCCTCGCGTCGGCGCGGGCGGGCGAGCGGGTCGAGGGCGTCGCGCGGCCGGTGCACGTCGGACGGTCGACGCAGGTGTGGGACGCGCAGATCGTCAACGCGTCGACCGGGAAGACGATGGCGCTGTTCCGGTGCACCCAGATGGTCTTGCCGGGCCGGCGCGCGTAACGTCCGCGCGACCCCAGCGCGTCGCTGCTCGCTCGGCGACGTTGCGGCTGTGGGCCGCCGGAGCCGTGTGTGCGGGCGCTCCACCCCTGCCGGTGGTCCGCCGGAGCCGTGTGTGCGGGCGCTCGCTCCGGGTCTCGTTCGCGGGGAGGAAGAGCGCCCCGAATTGTCTCATGGATCAAGGTGGGGGCGGGTGATTGTCCCGCTCACTCGACAGTCGCTCGCTTGCCCGCAAACACGGCTCCGGCTGCGTCGGCGATGGGATTGGAGCGAGGAGTCGCGGCTTTGCCGCGGCGACGAGGCCCATCGGAGGAGCGCAGCGCCGGCAGCGATAGCTGCCGGCGCGAGCACCGCACGGGGGCGAATTGGAATGGCCCCGCTCGGTCGACAGTCGCTCGCTTGCCCGCACACACGGCTCCGGCTGCGTCGGCGCTGGGCGACGGTGCCCACGCACAGGTCCGGTGCGAGCGCTCGGGAGTTTTGCGCGCCGCGTGTAGGGTGGGCGGGGTGAGGGGGGTGCACGGGCTCGTTCGGTGTGGGGCAGTTCTGGCGCAGGGGGCTGCGCTGATCGCCATCCTCGGCGTGGAGTCTTCCACCGGGGTGGCTGCCGACTGTCCGGCGTCGGACGACGTCGCGATCCTCGCGAGCCCGCGGGCGCCGGTCGCCGGGCGGGAGCTGCGGGTGTTCGCGGCGAGCGCCGCGCCGATCGACGGGCAGCTCGTGGTGCGGGCTCCGGACGGCTCGGTCGCGGCTTCGGCGTCGCACGCGCCGGGGGCGGCGCCGTCGGCGTTCGAGAAGCAGCGCTGGAGGGCGGAGGTCGCGGCGCCGGTCGCGGGAATGTATCGCGCGGAGGTCGTGCGGGGGCGCGACGTCGTCGCGTGCTCCGCGATCCGGGTGAATGGATCGGAGATGCCGCGGCGGGCGCGGCCCGGCGGCGTCGTCTGGCCGGTCGAGCGCGAGTGGAGTCCTGCGGAAGAGGCGCTCTACGCTGCGTGGGTCGAGCACCTCTTCGACGACCCGCTCGATGCCGAGCCGAGCTGGCACGGCATCGGCGACGTCCTGCAGGACCCCGATCGGAACTTCCTCTACGACCATCTCGGCCTCGACGAGGACGCCGACCGCCGCCTGCGCTTCCAGCCCGATTGCGCGGACCTGCCCTTCTTCCTCCGCGCCTACTTCGCGTGGAAGCTCGGGCTCCCATTCGGCTACTCCGAGTGCTCGCGCGGCGGCCCGTCGAGCCCGCCGCGGTGCGCCGGCTGGCACTCGAGCGTCGAGGCCCGCGGCGACGCGGGCGACGACGTCGGCGCGTTCTCGACGTTCGTGCGGCGCGACGTCGGCTGGTCGATCCACTCCGGCAGCGCGCGCACGCCGGCCAACGACGATCGGAGCGACCTCTACCCGATCCGGATCGCGCCCGAGACCGTCACGCCCGGCACGGTGTACGCGGATCCGTACGGGCACACGCTCGTCGTCGTGCGGCGCCTGCCCCAGACGGAGAGCTCGGGCGGGATCCTGCTCGCGGTCGACGCGCAGCCCGACGGCACGGTGGCGCGCAAGCGCTACTGGCGCGGCAACTTCCTCTTCGCCGTCGATCCGGCGCTCGGCGGCGCCGGGTTCAAGCACTTCCGGCCGATCGCGGGCACGGCACAGGGGCTCCGTCGCCCGACGAACGCGGAGCTCGCCGCCGACCGCGACGGCGACTTCTCGCTCGAGCAGTACGGCGACGGCGTCGACGGCTTCTACGATCGCGTCGACGACCTGCTGTCGCCCGCGCCGCTCGACCCGGCGCTCGCGCTCCGCCAGACGATCGACGCGCTGGAGGAGCAGACGCGGACGCGCGTCAAGTCTGTCGACAACGGCGTCGAGTACGTCGCGAGCCATCCCGGCGTGATCGCGATGCCGGCGGGCGCCGCGATCTTCGAGACCTCGGGCGCGTGGGAGGACTTCGCGACGCCGGCGCGCGACCTCCGCCTCCTGATCGCGCTCGACGTCGTGCAGGGCTTTCCGGCGCAGGTCGCGCGCCGGCCCGAGCGCTACGTGCTCGGCGGCGGCCGGTCCGCCGCCGACGTCCGCCGCGAGCTCGCGGGCGTCCTCGAGCGCGAGACGGCCGCGCGTCGCTTCGCGTACCGCGCGAGCGACGGCTCGGAACGCTCGCTGTCGCTCGCGGACCTCTTCCAGCGGAGCGAGGCGCTCGAGGTCGCGTACAACCCGAACGACTGCATCGAGGTGCGCTGGGGAGCGGCGCCGGGGTCCGCCGAAGCCGCGACGTGCCGGCGGCGCGCGCCGCGCGACCAGGCGGCGCGCATGGAGCAGTACCGCCCCTGGTTCCACGAGCGCCGCCGCCCGCCCCGCCCGTAGCCGAAACCGGCCACGGCGCCATCGCCGCCGCAACTTTCGCCAAGTCGCCGGCGGCGCGGCGCACTAGACCCTCTCCCGACGGCGCAGCCGGCAGTCGCGAATGGTCGCGCCCGCGCGCCGTCCGGGAGACGATCATGGCTTCGATCCGGAAGGAGATTGTGGTGGCCGCGCACCCGGAAAGGGTCTGGGACGCGCTCCGGGACGTCGGCGCGCTTCACACCCGCGTCGTGCCCGGCTTCGTCGTCGACACGAAGCTCGAGGAGGGTGCCCGCATCGTCACGTTCGGCAACGGGATGGTCGCGCGCGAGCGCATCGTCGACGTCGACGACGAGTCGCGGCGCGTCGTCTGGTCGGTCGTCGGCGGCCGCTTCACGCACCACAACGCCTCCGTCCAGGTCTTCGACGACGGCGACGGCGGCAGCCGCCTCGTCTGGATCGCCGACCTGCTGCCGGACGAGATCGCGCCCGACATCGGCGCGATGATCGAGCAGGCCGCGACCGTGATGAAGCCGACGCTCGAGCGCGCCTGACGCGGCGCGGCCGTCCGCCGCGCGCGGCGCTTCCACTGTCGTCGCGGACAGGATAGGAGCCCGCGGTCGAGGTGGACGCGCGGAGGATGCGGGACATCGCGCGCCGGGCCTGGGCCGTCGGCGCATTCGCCCTCGCGCTCGGCGGCTGCATGATCGGTCCGAGCTTCAAGTCGCCGCCGGCGACGGTCGCGGATGCGTGGCCGAACGGCTCGGATCCGGCGGTCGACACGGCGCGCCAGGAGTACCGCGACTGGTGGCGCGTGTTCGACGATCCGGTCCTCGACCGGCTGATCGAACTCGCGTACGCGCAGAACCTCCCGCTCCGCATGGCGGGAGTGCGCGTGCTCCAGTCGCGCGCGCAGCTCGGCCTCGCGATCGGCGAGCTCTACCCGCAGCAGCAGCAGCTCGTCGCGTCCTACAGCGTCAATCGCATCCCGGCGTCGCTGCCCTACAACATCGTGAACAACACCTACCAGCAGGCGTTCCTGGGCGCGCAGGCGGCCTGGGAGATCGACCTCTGGGGCAAGGTGCGGCGCGCGATCGAGTCGGCCGACAACGCGTTCCTCGCGTCGGTCGCCGACTACGACGACGTGCTCGTGACGCTCACCGGCGACGTCGCGAGCACCTACGTCCAGATCCGCACGCTCGAGCGGCGGATCGCGATCGCGCGCGACAACGTCGCGAAGCAGCGCGAGGCGCTCCGCATCGCGAGCAACCGCTTCCGGGGCGGGGTCGTGAGCCAGCGCGACGTCTTCCAGGCGGAGAACTCGCTCGGCGAGACGGAAGCCGCGATCCCGGCGCTCACGATCGAGCTCGACCAGTCGAAGAACGCCCTCGCGCTCCTCCTCGGGATGCCGCCGGGCGAGGTCGACCAGCTCCTCGGCGCGTCGTCCGAGATCCCGGTCGCGCCGCCGCGGATCGCGGTCGGGATCCCCGCCGAGCTGCTGCGGCGCCGGCCCGACATCCGGAAGGCGCAGCTGTCGGCGGCGGCGCAATGCTCGCAGATCGGGGTCGCGAAGGCGGACCTCCTGCCGGCGCTGACGCTCGTGGGCAACGTCGGAACGCTGTCGTCGGACGTCACGAAGGCGAACCTGGGCGACCTGTTCTCGTCGAAGAGCCTGACCTACGGCGTCGGCCCCACTCTCCAGTGGAGCATCCTCAACTACGGCCAGATCACGAACAACGTGCGCGTGCAGGACGCGCGCTTCCAGGAGCTGCTGATCGACTACCAGAACGCGGTCCTGTCGGCGCAGAAGGAGGTCGCGAACGGGATGTCGGTGTTCCTGCGATCGCGCGACCAGGTGGTCTACCTGCAGCAGAGCGCGCAGGCGGCGGAAGGCGCGCTCACGGTCGCGATGAACCAGTACACGCAGGGCATCGCCGACTTCACGACCGTCCTCGTCGCCGAGCAGAACCTCTACCAGGCGGACGACAACCTCGCGGTCGCCCGCGGCAACGTCCCGCTCGGCCTCATCGCCGCCTATCGCGCGCTCGGCGGCGGCTGGCAGATCCGCGAGGGACGCGAGATCGTGCCGGCCGACATCCGAGAGGAGATGGAGGAGCGCACGAATTGGGGCACCCTCGCGACGCCCGACCTGCTGACGCCCGCCGCGCCCCCGCTGCCGGGGCCCGAGGACACGGGACCCACCGTCCGGCCGCCGGAATGGTGACCGTGCGACGACGGCGCGTCCGGCGGCAGTGGCTTCGCGCGCTGTGCGCGGGCGGCGCGCTCTGCGCGGCCTTCGCGGGCTGCCGCGGCGGGGAGACGCCGGTCGCCGCGCCGCCGGCCGTGACGGTCGCGCGGCCGACCGTCGCGCAGGTGATCGAGGATCTCGAGTTCACGGGCACGACCTCGGCGAGCCAGTCGGTCACGCTCGTGGCGCGCGTCGAGGGCTACCTCGAGCAGATCCACTTCACGGACGGGGCGCTCGTCGAGAAAGGCGACCTGCTCTTCACGATCCAGCAGGACCAGTACCAGGCGCAGCTCCGGCAGGCCGAAGCGCAGGTCGCTGCGCAGAAGGCGTCGCTCCAGCACGCGTCGACCGAGCTCGCCCGCTACACGGGCCTCGTGAAGGAGGCGTCCGCGCCGCAGACCGAGGTCGACCGCTGGCAGTACGAGCGCGACTCGGCCGCCGCCGCGCTCCTCGGCGCCGAGGCGCAGGTCGAGCTCGCGAAGCTGAACCTCGGCTACACGACGATCCGCGCACCCTTCGACGGCCGCATGGGGCGCCACCTGGTCGACGTCGGCAACCTCGTCGGCGCGATGGGCCAGCAGACGTCGCTCGCGGAGATCGACCGCACCGACCCGCTCTACGTCTACTTCACCGTCAACGAGCGCGATCTCCTCCGCATCCGCGAGAAGGTGGCGCGCGAGGCGCACGGCTCGCTCGCCGCGGAGAGCGTGCCGGCCGCCTTCGGCCTCCTCGACGAGAGCGGCTTCCCGCACGCGGGACGGCTCGAGTTCGCGGCGCTGAGCGTCGTTCCGACGACCGGAACCCTGCAGGCGCGCGCGACCTTTCCGAACCCCGACCCGCCGGTCCTGCCCGGCCTCTTCGCGCGCGTCCGCATCCCGGCCGGGCCGCCGCACGACGCGCTCCTCGTGCCGGGCGTCGCGCTCAGCTTCGACCAGCAGGGCGAGTACGTGCTCGTCGTGAACGACGCGAACGTCGTCGAGCGCCGTGCCGTCACGACCGGCCAGCAGCAGGGCGAGAGCTTCGTCGTGCGCGAAGGGATCTCGCGCGACGACTGGGTCGTCGTCGACGGCCTCGCGCAGGCAGTGCCGGGCCGCACGGTCGCTCCGGACCGCTCGTCGCAAGGCGCCGCGCCGCGCGGCTCCCCCGGCGCGGCCGCGACGCCGGCGGCCTCGTAGGCGGAGCCGCATGTCGCGCTTCTTCATCGAGCGGCCGATCCTCGCGAACGTCATCGCGATCGTGATGATCGTGCTCGGCGTCGTCTGCCTGCTCGCGCTTCCGGTGTCCGAGTATCCGAACATCGTGCCGCCCACGATCCAGGTCTCGACGAACTACCCGGGCGCGAGCGCAGAAATCGTCGCGACCACCGTCGGCGTGCCGATCGAGCAGGCGATCAACGGCGTCGAGAACTCGATCTACATGCAGTCGACCAGCGGCAGCGACGGCAGCTACACGCTCACGGTCACGTTCGCGATCGGCACCGACCTCGACACGTCGCTCGCGCTCGTCCAGAACGCCGCGAACAGCGCGCTCGCGCAGCTCCCGTCGCCGGTGCAGTCGCAGGGCGTCAACGTCCGCAAGGTGTCGACGAACATCCTCCTCATCGAGAGCCTGTACTCGGACGACGACCGCTTCGACGAGAAGTTCCTCAGCAACTACGCGATCATCAACCTGCAGAACCCGATCGCGCGCCTCCCCGGCGTCGGCCAGGTGCAGGTGCTCGGCGCCGGCCCGTACAGCATGCGGATCTGGCTCGACCCGCAGAAGCTCGACGCGTTCGGCCTGACGACGCTCGACGTCCAGAACGCGATCCAGGGCCAGAACCTCCAGGTCGCGGCGGGGCAGCTCGGCGGCCCACCGGTGCCGACGGATCAGGTGTTCCAGCTCACGGTGAACGCGCTCGGGCGGCTGTCGACGGTCGAGCAGTTCGAGGACATCGTCGTGAAGGCGCGGCCCGCGGGGAGCGGGTCGCAGCCCAACTCGGAAGCGCGCGACACCGCGCCGACGGCGGCGGTCGTCCGCGTCAAGGACGTCGCGCGGGTCGAGCTCGGGCAGCAGGTCTTCTCGATCTTCTCGCGCCTCACGGGGAGGAACGCCGCCCACATCGCGATCTTCGCGCTCCCGGGCGCGAACGCGCTCGACGTCGCGGCGGAGACGCGCGCGCTCATGGCCGAGATGAGCAAGAGCTTCCCGGCCGGGCTCGAGTCCTCGAGCCTCTACGACACCACCGTCTTCATCCACCAGTCGATCAACGCCGTGTACCAGACGCTGCTCATCGCCGGCGTGCTGGTGCTCGTCGTCATCACGCTGTTCCTCCAGAACCTGCGCGCGATGCTGGTCCCGGCGACCACCGTCCCGGTCACGATCATCGGCGCCTTCGCGGCGATGGCGCTCCTCGGCTTCACCGTGAACCTGATGACGCTCTTCGCGCTCATCCTCGCGGTCGGGATCGTCGTCGACGACGCGATCGTCATCGTCGAGAACGCCTCGCGGCACATCGAGCGCGGGCTCGCGCCGAAGGAGGCGGCGATCCAGGCGATGGCCGAGCTCACCGGGCCGGTGCTCGGGATCACGCTCGTCCTGACGGCGGTCTTCCTGCCGGCGTCCTTCCAGCCCGGGATCACCGGCCAGATGTTCCGGCAGTTCGCGCTCGTCATCGCGTCGACCGCGATCATCAGCGCGGCGAACGCGCTCACCCTGAAGCCGACGCAGTGCGCGCTCTATCTGAAGCCGATCCCGGCGGGCCACACGCCGAACCGCTTCTTCCGCGGCTTCAACCGCGCGTACGGGGCTCTCGAGGGCGCGTACGTCGGGCTCATCGAGCGCATGGTGCGCCGCCCGCGCGCGATGATCGTCGTCTTCGTCGCGCTCGTCGGCGCCGCGGCGTGGGTCTTCTCGGTCTATCCCACCGCGCTCATGCCGCTCGAGGACCAGGGCTACTGCGTCGTCGTGGCGCGGCTTCCGGCGGGCGCCGCGCAGCCGCGCGTGCGCGAGGTCGCGACCCAGATCGACGCGGTCCTGCGCGAGACCCCCGGCATCAAGGGCTGGGTCACGATCGGCGGCTACTCGGCGCTCGACTCCGCGAAGGTGTCGAACGTGATCACGGTGTTTCCGATCTACCAGGACTGGGACCGGCGGCCGGCCGGCGTCTCACAGGCGACGATCCTGCCGGACCTGCAGAAGAGGCTGCAGGCCGTCCGGAGCGCGAGCTTCGCCGTGCTACCGCCCTCCCCCATCCCCGGGCTCGGCGTCGCGTTCGGCTTCGACATGATGGTCGAGGACCGCCGGAGCGCGGGCCTCGCCGAGCTCCAGAAGGTCGTCGACGAAATCCTGCAGGGGGCGGAGGACCGGAAGGGCTTCCTCCGGATCGGCTTCACGACCTTCAGCGCCTCGAGCCCGCAGCTCTTCCTCGACATCGACCGCACGATGGCCGAGTCGCTCGGCGTCCAGGTGAAGGACGTCTTCGGGACGCTCCAGACGTATCTCGGCTCGACCTACGTCAATCAGTTCAACAAGTTCAACCAGAGCTTCCAGGTGCGCCTGCAGGCGGGCGCCGAGTACCGGCGGAACCTGAGCGACATCTCGGACCTCTACGTCCAGAACGCACAGAAGCAGATGGTGCCGCTCGGCGCGCTGCTGAAGGTCCGCCGCACGCTCGGCTCCGAGCTCGTGACGCGCTACGACCTGTACCCGGCGGCTTCGCTGATCGGCATCCCGACGCCGTGGTTCAGCTCGGGCCAGGCGATGTCGATCATGGAAGGCATCGCGGGCGCGAAGCTGCCCGCGGGCATGGACTACGCCTGGACCGGGCTCTCGTACCAGGAGCGTCTGATCGGCAGCCAGGTGTACCTCATCTTCGGGCTGTCGATCTTCCTCGTCTTCCTCGTGCTCGCGGGGCAGTACGAGAGCTGGCGCGACCCCGTGATCGTCATCTTGCCGGTCCCGATCGCGATCGTCGGCGTCGTCGTCGCGCTCGTCGTCAGGCGCTTCCCGATCGACCTCTACACGCAGATCGGCCTGGTGCTCATCATCGCGCTCGCCGCCAAGAATGCGATCCTCATCGTCGAGTTCGCGCGCGAGCTGCGCGCTGAGGGCGCGTCGGCGGCCGAGGCGGCCCTGGAGGCGACCCGCCGGCGCTTCCGGCCGATCATGATGACGTCGATCGCGTTCATCCTGGGCGTCGTGCCGCTCCTGACCGCGGGCGGCGCCGGTGCGGCGAGCCAGCAAGCGATCGGCACGGTCGTGTTCGGCGGCATGCTCGCGTCGACGCTGATCGCGATCCCGTTCGTGCCGGTCTTCTACGTCGCCGTGCACGGCCTCCGGGACCGCGTGCGCGGGGTCGAGGGTGGTTCCGGCCGACGCCCGGAGCCGATACCCTAGCGGAGGAGCGCCAATCGTCGACGCGTGAGCCGCGATCCAACACCGCCCACACGCGCCGCGCCCGACACACCGCCGGCGCGCGACCTCGCGCTCGGAACGCGGTGGGGGATGCGGGTGGCCGTCTTGTCGATCCCAACAACCTGCCGTTCTCGAACGCGCGCGGCGAGGGATTCGAGAACCGCCCTCGCGACCCTGGTCGCGCGCGACCTCGGCGCCGACGTGCGGTACGCCTGGCGGCCCCGACGGCCGATCGATCTACGTCGCGACCGGACGCGGCAACGCCGTCGCCGTTCTGGACGTGTCCGACCCGCGCGCGCCGCGCCTCGCGGCGAGCGTGCCGGTCGGACAGCGCGTCTGGGGACTCGCGCTCACGCGCGACGACCGGAAGCTCTACGCCGCGAACGGGCTCTCGAACGACGTGTCCGTGATCGACGTCGCGTCGCTGCGCGTGGTCGCGACGATTCCCGCCGGGGATGGGCCGTGGGGGATCGCGGCCACGCCCTAGTCGTCACGCACGGCCGGCGGCTTCCGCGAAGCGCCGCTCGAGCGCGTGGTGGTCGATCTTCCCCGAGTGGGTGAGCGGCATCGCGTCGATTGCCAGGATGCGGGCCGGGACCTTGAAAACGGCGATCTGCGTCTCGAGGAACGCCTTCAGCTCCTCCTCGGTCGCGTTCCGCCCGGGGGCGAGGGAGACGTAGGCGATCGGCACCTGGCCCTCGTCCGGGTCCGAGACGCCGAACGCCGCCGCCTCGGCGACCGCGGGGTGACGGTAGAGCGCCTGCTCGATCTCGCCGGGGGTCACGTTCTCGCTGCTGCGCACGATGATGTTCTTGACGCGGCCCGTGAACCAGTAGTCGCCGGCGGGGTCGCGGAGGCCCATGTCGCCGGTCCGGAGCCAGCCGCCGGGCGCGAAGACGGCGCGGTCGGCCTCGGGGCGGTTCCAGTAGCCGGCCGCCACCATCGGGCCGCGCACCCAGAGCTCGCCCGCCTCGCCGGCGACGACGTCCCGCCCGGCGGCGTCGACGATCCGGATCTCGACCGCGTCGACCGGCCGCCCGAGGAAGCCGCGCCGGCGAAGCTCCGGGGTCCGCGCGATCGTGAGCCAGATCGCCTCCGTCATGCCCCAGCCGACCTGGATCGGCAGACCCGTCAGGTCGAGGAACGCTCGCTGGAGCGGCAGCGGCAGCTCGTCGCCGCCCGTGAAGACGGTCGCGACCGACGCGAAATCCGCGCGCGCTGCACCGGGGTGGCGCACGATCTGCCAGAGGTGGTCGACGTGCGCGCCGACGATCGTCGGACGGTGACGGCGGAGGTCGGCATAGAACCGGTTCGCCTCGAAGTCCCGCTCGAGGACGATCGTCGCGCCCCGCCAGAGGAGCGGGTACGCCTCGATCCAGCCGCCCATGTGGCTCACCGAGTCGTGGACGACCATCCGCGATCGCTCGTCGACCGGCGCGAGGGCCGAGAGGACGCTCGCGATGATGCCGGCGGCCGAAGCGTGCGTGTGGACGACGCCCTTCGGAAGCGCCGTCGAGCCCGAGGTGTAGAGGATGAAGGCCGGCGCGTCGCCGGCCGACTCGATGGCCCGGCTCGGCGCGGTGGCGGCGAGCTCGGCGAAGCGGCGCTCGCCCGCGCGCGGCGTCCCGACGACGAAGACCGCCGCGACGGACGTCTGCGCCAGGTCGACCCGGTCGAGGTCGCCGAGCTTTTCCTCGTGGACCAGGAGCCAGCGCGCGCCCGAGTCGGCGAGGCCGTAGGCGATCTCGGGCGGCGCGTCGACGTACTCGAACGGCACCGCGATCGCGCCCGCGGCCCAGCAGCCGAGCTGACACGCGAGCAGCTCCACGCCGTTCGGGAGGAGGGTCGCGACGCGCTCTCCGCGGAGGCCGGCGGCCGCGAACGCGCCGGCGAGGCGCAGCGACAGCTCGCGCAGCTCGGCGAACGACGTCGCGTGGTCCCCGCACACGACCGCCGGCTCGTCGGGTCTGCGCTCGAGGGCGTCGTCGAGGAGCCGCGCGAGAGTGGGCGCCGCGTCCATGCGGTCAGGAAGCCACACCGCGAGAACCGCGCCAAGTGCGGCCGCCCACTGCGCGGAACGCGAAACGGGGGGGCGCGAAGAGCGGAAATCCAGAATCCGGTTTGACCGCAGCGGGGATTCGGCGTAGTCGCTTGCCGTCTCGTCACTTGCGCAATTTCGGACGCGGCAGGCGCCGCAGAAGGACCGCCGATGCTCGCCTCCCCCGCACGCCGCTTGCCCTCGGCGCTCCGCTTGACCGTCGGCCTGATCCTCGCCGTGGCCGTCGCGGGACCCGCCTCGGCGGCGACGCCCGGCTGGCCGGTCATGCCGCTCGCGGGCGACGGCTCGGGCCTTTCGCCGCGGATCGTGAACGGCGTGCCGACGTCGCAGTATCCGTCGACGGGCGCGCTGCTCTACGGCGAGAAGGTCGAGACGGCGCAGCTCCAGTGCGGCGGCACGCTCATCGGGTGCCGTACGTTCCTGACCGCAGCCCACTGCGTCTGCGGGTCCTCGGCCTTCTACTGCCAATCGGTGTTCCCTTCCGATCCGCGCGACTTCCACGTCTACCTGCAGCACGCGGGCATCTTCGACGTGGAATCCATCGCGATCCATCCCGACTTCTCGTTCGACGCGCCCGATGTGGCGGTTCTGCGCCTCGGCCGCCCGGTGGACGGCATCGCGCCGTCGGAGATCGACGACGTCGCGGCACCCTCGTTCGGCACTCCGGGGACGATCGTCGGGTTCGGGCGGACAGAGGACATCTACAGCTACGGCCTGAAGCGCGTCGGTCAGGTGACGACCGAATCCTGCTCCTTCCCGTCGAACGATGTGGCCGTCTGCTGGCGCTACGAGCCGCCGATCGGACCGCCGGGGACCGATTCCGACACCTGCTACGGCGATGCCGGGGGACCGCTCTTCGCGACCGTCGGCGGCCGGCCGTCGGTCGCAGGCATCGCCTCGTCGGAAGGCTGCTATGCGGGCGACCCCGCCTACAGCGCAAACGTCTTCACGTACGCCGACTTCATCGCGAGCCAGGCGGGCGAGCCGCTCGACGGGGAGACGTGCGGCTGCCTCGGGAGCGCGGGCAGCTCCGACTCGCCGATCTTCAGCGCGACGGGCAGCATCACGGAGCAGGGACCGGACGGGCGACACCAGGTCGTCGTTCCCGACGGAACGGTGCGCCTGGTCGTCACGCTGAACGGCGAGCAGCGCTTCTCGGACAACGACTTCGACCTGTACGTCCGGCGCGGCAGCCCCCCGACGACCGCGCTGTTCGATTGTCGCCAGGCCTCGGCGTCGCAGTTCGCCGCGTGCGAGTTCGAGCGCCCCATCTCGGGAAATTGGTACGTGCTGGTGCGTCGCGCGTCGGGCCAAGGCACGTATCAGGTCACCGCGACCGCATTCGGCGCCGGCGACGGCACCAGCGGCTCGGCATGTGACGACGGCAACCCGTGCACGAGCGGCGACACGTGTACGCGCGGCGCGTGCGTCGGCAGCCCGCTGTCCGGGGTCGCCTGCGACGACGGCGACGCCTGCACCGCGAACGACCGCTGCGTCGGCGGCGAGTGCCTCTCGGACGCGGTCTCGTGCGAGGGCAACGCGGACGAGTGCCACGAGGCCGCGGCCTGCCACCCGTCGCTCGGCTGCACGCTGCCGCCGAAGCCGGACTTCACCCCGTGCGACGGCGGCGGCGACGTCGCCTGCTCCTTCCCGAGCCAGTGCATCGCGGGCGTCTGCCAGCAGCAGCCGGACCCCGACGGCGACCACGTGTGCTCGTTCGACGACAACTGCCTCGGCGTCGCGAACGCGGACCAGCTCGACACCGACCACGACCGGATCGGCAACGCCTGCGACGCGAACGACGGCCCGCTCAGGATCCAGCACCTCGAGCTCACCGGCCGGAGCGCGCCGTCCGCGTCCGACGGAGCGATCACGCTGCGGGCGGAGTTCACGGCGGTCGACCGCGACGTCTTCGACGGCACGCGCGGCGTCACGCTCGCGATGACGGACGGCTTGAACCTGTCGCGTCGGTTCGCGTGGCCGCGCGGCAAGTGCGAGGTCAGGCACGGCGGCACCGTCACGCGCTGCACGCGGCAGGACGGCGGCAGCACGATCGCGATCCGCCGCCTGCCGTCGACGACACCGGGTGCCGTGACCTACGTCGTCAAGTTCCGCGCGTCGGGTCTCGCGATCGACACCCCGTTCACGCCGCCGATGCTGGTCTTCTTCGCCGATGGGCCGGGTCGCCTGGTGCGCGGCACGGATCGCGTCGGGAAGACGGGCAACTGCCGCAGCACGCAGTCCGGGCTCGACTGCCTGAGCCCGTACGCCGGCCCGCTGCAGGCGTTCCTCGCCGCTGCGCCGACGAGCCTCTTCGACTGACGGACACCGTTGCCGCGGGGAGGGTCCGAGCGCCGGGCTCGGACCCTCCGCGCGCGGGTCAGCAGTCGGGAATCAGAAGAGCGAAGCGGGAAGATCGAGGAACGCGCGGCTCGCGGAGCCGGCGGTCGGGGTCGGGGTCGGCTCGGGGGTCGGGGTCGCGGTCGGCTCCGGAGTCGGCGTCGCGGTCGGCTCGGGAGTCGGGGTGGCGGTCGGTGCCGGGGTGCCGGTCGGGGCGCAGCCGCCGGCGACGCAGGCGTCACAGCAGCTCGTGAAGTTGCCGACGCACGCGGATCCGCCCTTCGGCGGCTTGCACTGCGTCGCGTTCTTCTTGGTCGAGCACTTCGTCACGCCCTTCGAGTTCGTGCGACAGCACGTGACGAAGCCGGGCTTCCCGCACGTCGACCGAGCCGCGCACTTCGCGATGGCCCCGGAGCAGCTCTTCGGCAGCGCGTTCGCCGCCACGAGCTGCTTCGCCACGTTGCGCGAGCAGCGGACGTACTGACCGTGGTTCTCCGCACCGGCACAGTCGCACTGAGCGGCGACCTCCGCGCGCGCCGCTGCGACGGCCGCCGCGTCCGCTCCATCCGGATCGCACTTGGCGGCACGGGCACCCGAGGCGGTGACCAAAACCAGACCGACCCCCAGGACGAGACTCAACGAACGAAACACTTCCGAACCCTCCTTCGCATTGCGCCTGGCGTGCCGCGGCTCCCGCGGAAGCCCCGAGTCGGCGGAGACCACCAAGCTGTCCCAGTGCGATTCAAATGAGGCAGTCGCCGAATCAGAAGTACGTATTTGTACGGACCGTGCGGTCAGGCCGTGTCCTTCGCGATCGGCCGCGTGATAGAATTCGCATGCGGAGGAGAAACGATGCACGCTCCGATTGGAAGTCGCCTCGCCGTCGCCGCGGTCGCGTTGGCGACTTTACTTTCTGCTTGTCAGGGACGAACGGCATCCGCCGGCACGGCGGAGCGCCACGTCCGATCGAAGGACCTCGCGAAGCTCCAGATCGGCCACAGCGCGCCGCAGGACGTCGAGAACCTCTTCGGCAAAGCGGACGACCGCGAGCCCGACGGCTCGCTCGTCTACCGGTCGAGCCGGGAGACCGCGACGTTCCGTTTCGAGAACGGGGTCCTCGCGAAGATCTGCCGGACGCGCTCCTAGCGCGCGGCGGGACGGATCAGGCGGGCGCCGGGCGCGACGCCGCCCGCGCGCGCCGCTGCCACCCGAACACGAGGAGCCAGGCGAGCACGCTCGCCGCGAGCCAGGCGACGGTCGCGAGGCCGAGCACCAGCGGCGGCGCCGACAGCGCCGAGAAGCGCCAGGCGACGAGTCCGAACGCGGCGAGGCCTGCCGCGCCGAGCACCGCGCCGCGCGCCTGCTCGGCGGCGCGCGCACGGCCGTCGTGCTCCTTCGCCAGCGTCAAGCTCGCCGGCAGGATTGCGGGAAACGCGAGGAAGAGACCGCCGACGACCGGCCCGAACGCGTGCGCGATCAGGCCAGTGCAGAGCGTGATCGCGCCTCCGAACGCGAAGCGGATGACGTACTCGGACGGCTTGGTCTTCCGGAGGCCTCCCGGCGCGAGCTCGGGCATCATGCGCTGCTCCCGACGAGGCGGAGCCCCCACAGGGCCGCGAACGCGACCGCGCCCCATACGCTCCACGCGAGCGTCGCTCCCAGCCAGGCGGGCATCGCGACGCGCCGGATGAGGGCGGCACACGCTGCGCTGTAGGCGGCGAAGGCGAAGGACGCGAGGAGCATGGACCGCGCTTCGGTCGCGACGTAGTCCGGCCCCTGTTTCGCGTACGCGAGCGCGAGCGTCGCGATCGCAACCGACGGAGCCGCCCCGAAGAGGCCTGCGAAGCTCTTCGGCTTGAAGACCTCTCCCACGACGGCGAAGAGCGACACGATCAGGCCGCCGAGGAAGAAGCGCAGAGCGAGATCTCCGATCACCGGCGCGCCTTCTGGCCGGAGGGCTCGCCACCATCTTCTTCGCGAGCCGTTGCGCTCGCCCGCCGCTCGACCGCCGCGAGCGCGAGCTCGGTCGCGCCGAGCGCCGCGACACCGATCGCGTTACCCGCGACGACGTCGCCGGGCCAGTGCTCGCCGGCCGTGATGCGGAGCGCGTTCACGGCCATGGTCGCGGCCGTCGCGGCCACGAGCGCGGAGATCCGGTACGCCCGCGGCGCGGCGAGCGCCGTCGCGAAGAGGTACGCGCTCGCGGCTGCGCTGTGGCCGCTCGGAAACGAGTCCCAGGGGCTCGACCCGAGAAGGCGCGGCCGGTGACGCGAGACGACGTGCTTGATCGCGTTCGCCGCGAGCACGGCGGTCGTGGTTCCGAGCGCGAGGCGCGCGGCGTCGCGGCGACGGGGCAGTAGCGCTGCCGTGGCCCAAGCCGCCGGGACGATGGTCCGCGGGCACACGACGCGTCCGAAGGCCTCGGCGCGCGGCGCGGGCTCGATGCGCGGCATCCACATGGTCGTCGCCGACGCGGTGCAACCGACATGCCAGCGAGAAAGGCCGGCGGCTGACGTGGTGAACGGCCGTCGCGCCGGCAACTCCGGGCGGCGCGAGCCGGCGACATTTACAAGCCGCCGCGGAGGCCCGCGATTTCACACCGCGGACGCGACGCGCGCGGCCGGCGCGACGCGCCGCGTGCGCGCGACCGCCTGTCGCGCGGCATCGGTCGTCGTGAAGAGCGCGAGCTCGTCGAGCTCGCCGTCCCGGACCGGCTGCATCGCGAGGTCGCCATCGGTCGACGGTACGTCGCCACGCATCGCGCGCCGGTAGGCGAGCTGGTAGCGCGCCAGCAGCGTCGCGGCGGACGCGAGCTTCCGCGCGGTCTCCGCGGCGTAGCGCGGGTAGAAGGCGAGCCGGCTGGCGCGGGCGACGCCCGGCCGGCGATCGCGGCGATACTTCCGGCGGAAGAGGCCGCCCTCGAGCGGGTGGATCCGCTCGATGAGAGAGGCGTAGGCGAACGTGAACATCATCCACCGCACCTTGCGCGCGCTGTAGCCCCATTGCCGGGCGCGTCGCATGACCGTCTCGACGTGCCCGACGTCGTAGTAGGCGCGCCATGCGCGCTCGTACACGCGCTGCCAAGCTTCGGCGGACATGCGCGCGTGCGGCGCCGTCACGTGCGCCGAGTCGTAGCGATTCATGTCGGTCTCGAGCGCGGTCCCGCGCTCGTGCAGCTCGCGGTGGTCCTGCGATCCCGGAAGCGGCGTGAGGATGAAGAACTCCAGGAGGTCGATCGGCAGCTCGCGCTGGATGATGCCGACGTCGCGCAGGATCCCGTCCTCGGTGTCGGTCGGAAAGCCGAGGATGTAGCCGGCGATCGTCAGCGCGCCGACGCGATGCCACTCCTGCAGCATCCGGCGGTACTCGGTGATCTTGTTTTGACGCTTGCGCGCTCCGACGAGCGACTCGGGGTTGATGCTCTCGATGCCGAGGAACACGCGCTGAACGCCGGCGCGCGCCGCCTTGTCGATGAAGTTCGGGATCTTGTGGCAGAGCGCGTCGGCCTGGATGGTGATGCTCAGACCGACGCGCTCGCCGTAGCGGATGTCGCCGAGGCGATCGAAGATCGACTCCCAGGCGCGATTGCGGGCGAAGTTGTCGTCGGTGATGAAGAACTTCCGGATGCCCTGCGCGAGGTTCTCGCGCACGATCCGCTCGACGTCGTCGGCCGTGCGGTGTCGCGAGGTACGGCCCTGCACGTTGATGATCGTGCAGAAGCTGCAGAGGAACGGGCACCCGCGTCCCGCGTCGAAGCTCGCGCGCGGGCCCGACATGCGGCCGATCACCGCGGCCGGAAGGTACGGGACCGGCTCGTTCGCGAGCATCGGCGCCGTCGCCGGCAGTTGATAGAGCGGCTGCAGGCGGCCGCATGCGGCGTCGCGCAGGAGGCCGTCGAGGCGCCCCTCGAGCTCGCCGCCGAAGAGCGAGATCCCGGCAGCCATCGCGTCCCGGAGGTCGGCTGGAGTGTCGGGCAGCATCGCGAGGCACCCGCTCACGTGGAATCCGCCGATGCAGACCGGGACCCCGCGCGCGACGAGCTCCCGGCCGAGGTCCACCGCGCGCGGGAACTGGTTCGTCTGCACGCCGACGAGCGCGACCATGCCGGAGCCGGCGTCGCGGATGCGGCGCGCGAGCCTGGCCGGTCGGATGCGCGTGTTGGTCTCGTCGTAAGCGACGACGTCGATCGCGACGTCGTCTCCGAGAGCGCGGCGCGCCGCCGAGTCGCGCGCGAGGCCGTAGATCGCGGCGAGCGTGTTCGACGGGATCGACGAGCGCGCCCACTGGATCACGTAGCCGTCGTCGTCGTAGTGCGAGGGCTTGACGAGAACCAGGAGAAAGCGCCGCGCGCCGGTGGTCGCGGGGCCGCCGCCGAGGCTTTGCGTCGACGGTGACGTCGGCATCGCGCCGGCCTATAGGAGCCTCGCCTCGAGCGCCAGCGAAAACCAGGGCTCGTTCCCGGACATCTTCGACGTCGACCTCCGCCGGCATGCGCAAATGAGCGTATTGCGGCTCGTGAACTTGCGATGCGAACTTCCGCGGCGCCGGGTGCGGGCGCCGCGGGCTCCCGTCGTGTCGGCGGCCGCTCCGCGTGCCGTCCGCTTCAGCAATGCCGGCAGATGGGAGCTGCGCGATGAAACGGCACTCGACCTGCGCTTTCCTGTTCATCCTCGCGTGCACGGCGACGATCGCAACGACGCCGCGGACCGCCTCGGCGTGGCAGAACGTCATCACGAGCGACGTCGGCGACGGCTCCGGCCGGGCCGTCGCGTTCTCCCCTTCCGGCGATGTGCTCGCCGGCGGCACGCTCGACATCGGCAGCGCCGATTTCCACCAGATCCTCGTCGTTCGGCTCACCGGCGCGGCCGGGGCAGAGCTCTGGCGGACCGCGATCCACGGGACCGCGACGACGGGCTTCTTCGGCACCCTCAACTCGGTGACCTCGCTGTCGGCGGATTCCGCGGGCAACGCGATCGTGACCGGGGTCGTCGACAACTCGACGTTCTCGAATGCGACCATCCCGTTCTTCGTCGGCAAGCTCGACGCCGGTGACGGCCACGAGCTCTGGCGCCAGGAGATCGGCGACGGCTTCGCGTCCGACGGCACTCTCGACGGATCCGGCAATCCGATCGCCGTCGGCAACGTGGACGTCGGGGCCGCCGGCAACTCCGCGTTCGCGACCAAGCGCTCCGCCGCGACCGGCGGCGAGATCTGGAGCAAGGAGCTGCGCGGCTCGAAGACGACCAGCATCTACAACACGCTCCGGGCGGTCGCGCTCGACCCTTCCGGGAACGCCGTCGTCGTCGGCGAGGTGGAGAACGCGACCCGCGACTTCTTCGTCGCGAAGCTCGCGGCGGCGACCGGCGCCGAGCTCTGGCGGAACGAGATCGACGGGTCCGGCCACGAGACGGACGTCGCGAGCAGCGTCGCCGTCGACGGCTCCGGCAACGTGTTCGCCGCCGGCTTCGCCGACCGCTCGACGTCGCCGAACGGCAGAGACCTGCTCCTCGTCAAGCTGGCCGCGGCCAACGGCGCAGAGCTCTGGCGGAAGGAGCTGCACGGGACGCTGGACCTCGGCGACGCGAACTCCGTCGCGGTCGACGGGGCGGACGACGTCGTCGTGGGCGGCACGATCTCGAACACGTCGGCCGAGGGCGGCCCCAGGTCCGTGGTCATCAAGTACGACGGCGCGACCGGCGACGAGCTCTGGCGCCACGAGGAGGTGAACGGCTTCGACGGCAGCGCCGGCGCCTTCGTGAAGCTCGACGACGCGGACGACGTGATTGCGAGGATCGGCGTCGGCGAGAACGGCGACGTCGCGATCGTGACGCTCTCCGGGGACGACGGCGCCGAAGCCTCGCGCCACCTCTTCCCCGCGAAGAAGAAGCTCTTCGTCGGCGACTTCGCGATCGGCAGCGACGGGAGCCTGGCACTCGCGGCGGAGGCGACGATCAAGAAGGCGACGGCGATGGCGACCGTCAAGCTCGCCGCAGAGGCGCTCGGCAAGAAGATCCTCCTCCAGGACAAGGCCGGCGATGCGAGCAAGCGGAAGCTCCAGGTCCAGGTCAAGGACGCGCAGTTCGTCGCGGGCACGCCGGGAGGGGCGCTCGATCCGACCGTCGTCGGCGCGACGTTCCGGGTGACGAACCCGACCACCGCCGAGACGGCGACGATGACGCTGCCGGCGGCCAACTGGGCCGGCTCCGGCAACCCGGCCGGCTCCAAGGGCTACAAGTACGTCGACAAGAAGCCGCTCGAGGGGCCGTGCACGTCGGCGTCGATCAAGAACGGCCAGTGGCAGGTCAAGTGCGCCGGGGATCAGATCGCGTTCACGCTCGACGAGCCGGCGCAGGGAATCCTCGGGGCCGAGCTGACCGTCGGGACGAGCCCTTCGTGTGTCCTGTTCGGCGGCACGATCAAGAAGGACTTCCCCGCCGTCGGAAGCAAGCCCGGAGTGTTCCAGGCGCAGGACGCACCGGCGCCGTCGAGCTGTCCGTAGCGATGCCCCGAACCGTGGACCGCTGACGCGGTGCGCGGTCCAGCCGACCGGTCCCGCACGACGTGCGGGACCGGTCGACGTCGAACCGCCGTTCATGGAAGACTCGAAGCGGAACGCGGCCGCGCGCCGTGCGGCTGGCGGCGGGAGGTCACCATGGGCGCAGCGATCGGCAACGGGAACGGCAGGCTCGGAAACCTCGAGGTCGACGTCGTCGTCGTCGGAGCCGGCTTCGCCGGCCTGTACATGCTGTACCGGCTCCGGAAGCTCGGCTTCTCGGCGAAGGTTCTCGAGAGCGCCACCGACGTCGGCGGCACCTGGTACTGGAACCGCTACCCCGGCGCACGCTGCGACATCGAGAGCATCGACTACTCCTACAGCTTCGATCCCGAACTCGAGACCGAGTGGAAGTGGTCGGAGCGCTACGCGACGCAGCCGGAGATCCTGCGCTACCTCGGATACGTCGCCGACAAGTACGACCTTCGCCGCGACATCGCGTTCTCGACGCGCGTCGTGTCGGCGGAGTGGGACGGCGCTGCCGCGCGCTGGCGGATCCGCACCGAGCACGGCGACGAGCTGCGGTGCCGGTTCTACGTCATGGCGACCGGCTGCCTCTCGATCCCCAAGACGCCCGACATCCCGGGAGCCGCCCGCTTCCGCGGCCCGGCCTACTACACCGGCCGCTGGCCGCACGAGGGCGTCGACTTCACCGGCAAGCGGGTCGGCGTCATCGGGACCGGCTCTTCGGCGATCCAGTCGATCCCGCTCATCGCGCAGCAGGCGGCCGAGATGGTCGTCTTCCAGCGCACGCCGAACTTCTCGCGACCCGCGTACAACGGTCCGGTGCGGCCCGAGAAGAAGGCCGCGTACGCCGCCGATCCGGCCGCGTACCGCGAGGCCGCGCGGCAGTCCGGCGCGGGGGTGCCCGTCGAGCGGCCGATGATCCGCGCCTTCGCCGTGTCCGAAGAGGAGCGCCGCCGGAAGTACGAGGCGGCGTACGAGGCCGGCGACCTGCTGTCCTTCTCCGCGACCTTCGCGGACGTCGGAACGAATCCCGACGCCAACGAGACGGTGGGCGAGTTCCTCCGAAGCAAGATCCGCTCGATCGTGCGCGACCCCGAGGTCGCGGAGACGCTCTGCCCGAAGAACCACTTCTACGGCACCAAGCGCCCGTGCCTCGACACCGGCTACTTCGAGACCTTCAACCGGCCGAACGTCCGGCTGGTCGACCTCCGGAAGGACCCGATCCGGACGATCACGGAGACCGGAATCGAGACCGCATCGCGCGCGTTCGAGCTCGACGCGATCGTGTTCGCGACCGGCTTCGACGCGATGACCGGCGCACTGACCTCCGTCGACATCCGCGGACGCGAAGGGCTCGCACTCGCCGACAAGTGGGCCGACGGCCCGAAGACCTACCTCGGCCTCATGACGACCGGCTTCCCGAATCTCTTCATGATCACCGGCCCCGGGAGCCCGTCCGTGCTGTCGAACATGACCGTCTCGATCGAGCAGCACGTCGACTGGATCGGAGCCTGCCTCGCCCACATGCGGGAGCAGCGCCTCGAGGTCATCGAGCCGACCCCGGTCGCCGAGGCGGGCTGGGTGCAGCACGTGAACGACTGCGGCGACGTCACGCTCTACCCGCGCGCCGACTCCTGGTACATGGGCGCGAACGTCCCCGGGAAGCCGCGCGTCTTCCTGCCGTACGTCGGCGGCGTCGACCGCTACCGCAAAAGCTGCGAAGAGGTCGTCCGCCGCGGCTACCTCGGCTTCTCCCTCCAGGGCCCTGGCGGTGCGCGCTGCAACGACGGCATCGTGAACCGCCTCCAGCTCGACGTCTCGCTCGTGCTCGAGCTCATGGAGATGCTCGGCGCGCCGAAGATCGAGACGCTCTCGCCGAAGGAGGCGCGGGCGATGTGGACGGCGACCACGATCGGCCGGCCGCCCGGCCCCGAGGTCGCGGACGTGGTCGACGGCACGCTTCCCGGCTCCGCCGGGCCCCTGCCCTACCGCCTCTACCGTCCCGCCGGCGCGGGCCCGCATCCGATCCTGGTCTACTTCCACGGCGGCGGCTGGGTCATCGGCGACCTCGACTCCGACGACCCGTTCTGCCGCGACCTGTGCGCGCGATCGGACGCGATCGTCGTGTCCGTCAATTATCGCCACGCGCCCGAAGCGCGGTTCCCCGCCGCAGCCGACGACGGCTTCGCCGCCGTGCGGTGGATCGCCGCCAACGCGCTCGCCCTCGGAGGCGAGCCGGGGCGGCTCGCCGTGTGCGGCTGGAGCGCGGGAGGAAACGTCGCCGCGGTCGTCTGCCAGATGGCGCGCGACGCCGGCGGCCCGCACGTCGCGGGACAGGTCCTCGTCACGCCCGTCACCGACTGCGACTTGACGCGCGCGTCGTACGTCGAAAACGCGGACGGCTACATCCTGACGACCGCGGCGATGCGGTGGTTCTGGGACCACTACGCCGATCCGGCCGATCGCACGAGCCCGAAGGCGTCGCCGCTCCGCGCGCCGACCCTCGCCGGCCTGCCGCCCGCGCTCGTCGTGACGTGCGAATTCGATCCCCTGCGCGACGAGGGCGCCGCGTACGCCGACGCGCTCGCGGCGGCGGGCGTCGACGTCCGCCACCTCGCGTGCCGCGGCCAGATCCACACGTCGATCCCGATGGTCGACGTCATCATCTCGGCGAACGGCGCGCGCCAGGAGATCGGGGTGGCGCTCCGGAGGTTCCTCGGCGCGGACGTGGAGTCCGTGGAGCACCGGAGCGGCGCGATGGGCGTCGTGACGGGCGGCTGAAGGCGCCGACCACCGAAGACCAGCGGCCTCTAGAGCGGCGTTCTCGCGGCGCCGGGCGTCGTGACGCCGGTGACGTCGCTGCGCGCGCCGCCGATCTCGACCGGGACGCTCCAGCGATGAACGGCGACCGCGCGCGCTTCGGCGGCGCGCGGAGCGCCTTCGCCGGGCGGCGCCGCGCGCGGCTCGACCCAGCCGAAGCGCGGCGTCGCGGCGACGCGATGCCAGCGCGTCGCGCCGGAAGCGCACGCGGCGGCATCGCCATCGCTCGCGGCAGCCGAGGGCGCGCGCGCGCTCGCGCGGAACGTCGCGCTGCAGGCGTTTCCGTCGACCCCTCCCGGACCGATCCGGAGGAACGGCTCTCCGTCGCCGCCGAGCACGACGACCGGCTCCTGCGAGCCGTTCTCCACGAGGAGGCCCGGGACGCGACCGGGCAGCAGCTTGACGCGAACGCCGGGAGCGATCTCCGCAGGCGACGTGAGGCGCGCCGCCGACGCGGTCGGCGGCGGCTCGAAGCGAAAGCGCCCTTCCAGCGCGACCGGCTTCCCGTCCACCCGGAGAGCGATTCGCCAGCGGCCGACGTCCGCGACGCGGCCGGACGTCCGGACGCGCTCGGGGACCCGGACGTGCGCGGGGTCGAGCCGCGGGTCGAACCACCCGAAGCTCGGCTGCTCGCGCACCCTCACCCAGCGCGGCGGTTCTGCCCGTCCCGCGGGCGCGGCGCTTCCGGGGCTGTAGGTCGTGTACCATGCGGCGGCCGCGAGGTTTCCTTCGACGCCGCCCGGGCCGACCCGGAGGAACGCGACGCCGTCGGGATCGAGCACCTCGACCGTGCGGCGGGTCGGGTTCTCGAGCGCGAGCTGCGGCGCGATCGTGCGCTCCACCGCGAATCGCATGCCTCGGAGCGCGGGCGGGAGATCGGCCGCGACGACGAGCGCACGGACGTTCGGGCTCGCATCGCCGTGCGCGCCCGCCGACCCGACCCGGCAGAGCGCGACGGCGATCGCGAGCAGCACGCGGGCCCCCGGACCGAGCCGCCGCGCGCTGCGCGCGCGGGACCGCGAGGATGTCACGTGCCACCGCATGTCGCGTCCGCCCCGAGGACCGTCGTCGGGCGCGACACGGAAGGCACGAGCCCCGTCGCGGTCCCGCGCACGACGAAGATCATGTACGGGCCGGGCGGCACGACCGCCGGCGACGCGGGCATCGCGACCCGGAGCGAGCCGCTGCCGCGCGCGACGATCCGGAGCGACACCATGCGCTGGTCGGCGTCGATCAGGTGCGTCATCGCCGTCCGGCGAACGAGGAAGACCTTCGCGATCGATCCGGCCTGCGGCGTCGCGATCGTGAACGTCTGCCCGGGCCGGACGCGATCGGGCGCGCTCCCGATCGCGGGGCGATCCACGCGGAGCGCGTAGGGCGGGCTGTAGATCTCGAACGACGGATCGCGGCCGTCGTTGGGCGAGAAGCCCGGAAGCGAGATGCTGAAGAGATACGCGGTGTTGATCGGCGCGTGACCGCCGACGAGCACGCGGCCGTCCGGCAGAAGCATCGCGGTGTTGTGGTAGGTGCGCGGGTGGCCTGCGGTCGCCATCGGCGACCACGTCTCGGTCGCCGGGTCGAACCGCTCGGCGCGCTGGACCGGAACGCCGAGGCCGGGCGAAACGACCTCGTCGCGATCGGCGCCCGAGAACGCCATCACCGAGCCGTCGGGAAGGAGGACCGCGGTCGAGAACCAGCGCGGCTGGGTCAGGTCGCCGGTGAGACGCGAGCGGTAGTGGAGCCCGTCGGATTCGACGGTCACCGTGTCGATCCGGCTCGCCGTGCTCGCGAGGTAGGTCCCGGGCGACGGCGCGACGACCGCTCCGAGGACGCCGCCCGCCGTCAAGAGCTCGGCGCGCGCGTACGAGCCGCTCGCGTCGGGCTCGAGCGGCAGCATCACCGAGAAGGTGGAGCCGCGGAAGCCCGACCCGAGCGCCGCCTCCACCGCGCTCGGCTCGACGGCGAATCCGACGGTCCGGCCGATCTGCTCGACCAGCGCAGCGGGATCGTCGAGCACGGTACCGACCAGCCCCTGCAGCGCCCCTGCGACCGCGGTCGCGAGCAGCGGGCTCGTCGGGTTCAGCGCCGAAACGAGGCGATCGAGCCCGACCTGATTCAGCTCGAGCGGCAGGCCGGCATACGCGAGGTCGCTCCACGCGCGCTCGCTCGGATCGTACGAGGCGACGACGTTCCAGAGCGCCATGTCGTAGCCGTAGCCGAAGGGGTCGAACGCCTGTCCGCCGGCGTTGTAGAAGACCTGCCCGTTCGGAAGGAGGTGGAGGCGCGGGTAGGTCGGCAGCGACCGCTCCGCGAGCGCGCCGTTCTCCGACCACTTCCCGCAGCCCACGTCGAAGGTCTCCGTCTGGACGACGTTCCGCCCCGAGTTGAACGGCTGCTCGGGATAGACCGGCTTCACGAGCTTCGTGACGCCGCTCGCGGCGAAGACGTCGCCGTCGGGAAGCGTGACGAGGGTGGGATACCAGCGCCCGTACGCCATCGAGTCGGTCTGCGCCCAGTGGTCGTCGGCGGGGTTGAAGATGCGCGTGTTCTTCAACCCCTCGAGCTCGATCACCCCGTACGGGACCGGCTCGACGCCGGGCTCGAGGTAGTAGTTCGTGCCGCCGGCGGCGAGGATGCGGCCGTCCGCGAGCTGGACGAGGTCCGCGCAGAACAGCGCGCCCGCGCCCTGGACGTCGTTGGTATTCAGGCCGGGGAGCAGCGGGGTATTCGCGGTCCCGCCCGGGTTCGCGCCGCCATCGGGCGGTGTCGGCTGCTTCCACGACGGCGTGTCGCCGCTCCCGATCGTGAGGACGCGGCTCTGGTCATTCGCCGCCTCGTTCCCGAACTCGACGACGACGCTGAACTGCACGCGCTCCGTTCCCTCGAGGGCGTCCCAGTAGAGGACGCGGCCGTCGGCGAGGAGCGCGAGGCTGCCCGCGGCCGGCTTGCAGACGAGCTGCCCGTCCGGTCCGGTGATGCACTTCGATGCCGTCGGAACGCCGGCGATCGTCGGCTCCGCGAAGGCCGCGCCGAACGCGCCGCACGACGCCGGCGTGCACGCGCCGCCTCCGCCGAGGAGCCCGTCGAGCAACCCCGCGTGCGCGGCGCGCGCGGCCGGCGACAGCGCGCACGCGAGCGCAGCCGCCAGCCGAAGGATCGCACCCGGTCGCTCCATCGCCGTCCCTCCTCGTGCGGTGAACGAGCCTCCGTTCTCCCATCACGACGAGGGACGTCCGGGATAGATGGCAGAAACACCCGGGCCGACGCGAAGATTTGCGCTGTCGCGGCCCGTGCACCGGAGGCCGCCAGTCCGGCTCCGCATCGTACATTCAGCGTATTTTCCGCCGGCTTCCGCCCCCGTAGACGGGTCGTGATGCAGAGGGCTCGGATCGCTTCATCCGCGATGAGGAAGCGACGCGACGGCTCCGGCTCGCCGCCCGCAGGCCCTCCGCACCCGTCGTCTCGAAGGTCCTCATCCCGGCGGAGGAAACGATGAAGCACCGCATCTCGAGCCCGGTCGGCGCGATGTGTCTCGTCTGCGCGATCTCGGCCGTCGCACCCGGCCTCGTCTCGCAAAGCGCAGCGGCGCCGGGCGACTGCACGACGACGTGCTACGCCGATGCGGTGAACGGGAGCGACGCCGCGAATCACGGCACGTCGCCCGCGGACGCCTTCCAGACGCTCCAGAAGGCGATCGACACCGTGAGCGCGGGCGGCACGGTGCAGGCGGCCGCGGGCCTCTACGACCCGAACTTCACGACCGTCGGCAAGAGCGTGACGCTGCTGGGCGCGCAGGCGGGAGTCGACCCGCTCACGCGCGATCCGTCGGATGCGACGGCCGAATCGGTCATCCAGTCGAACACCGGCCTCCAGATCAACGGGGCGTCGGCAGCGGTCACCGTCGACGGCTTCGTCTTCCGCGAGAAGACCGTCGGCTCGTCGGTCGGCATCAGCACCGGTTCGGGCGTGAACGACGTCGCTGCGAACGTCGTGATCGAGTCGAACATCTTCTCGGCGATGAGCATCGGCATCAGCTCGATCCTCGGGACGAACCCCTCGAGCTTCGCGATCTCCGGAAACCTGTTCAGCGGGGGCAGGACCGGCATGCAGATCCACGGGGATCGCGGCGCTGCGACGCTCGCGATCGATCACAACCGCTTCGAGAACGCGACCGGCTCGGCCGTGGGCATCCTCGTCTGGACGGGCGCCACCATCACCGACAACACCGTCCAGTCGCAGACCGGGGCGTCCGACCCGATCGGCATCGGCGGGTGCGACGGCTGCACGATCGCCCGCAACACCATCGCTGACTCCGCCGGCTTCGAGTCGATCACGGTGATCGGCAGCAACGGCCCTGGCGTGAACAGCACGGTGGAGGACAACACCATCACCAACCCCACGCGCTCCGACAACTACGGGATCTACGTCGGGCAGGCGACGGGGACCATCATCCGCCGCAATACCATCACGGGTGCCCGCGAGGCCGGGATCGCATCCGACCCGGCCTCCACGATCACCGACAACGCGATCACCAGCGCCGGTGGCGCGGGGACGACCGGCATCTATCTGCGCCGGGCCAGCACGGGGTCGACCGTGAGCGGCAACACCGTGAGCGGCGCCGCGGTCGGCATCGACATCGACCCGCAAGCGGGGTCCGCCGACACGCACATCGACCGGAACGCCATCACCGGCAACACCGCCGGTCTCACGAACCGCGCGTCGACGCTCGCCGACGCCACGTGCAACTGGTGGGGCAGCGCGAGCGGGCCGAGCGGAGCGGGCCCCGGCACGGGTGATTCCGTGTCCGCGAACGTCACGTTCAGCCCGTGGCTCCTCGGAAGCGACCTCGCGAACGCGCAGTGCGGGGTGCCCGCGACGCCGACCCCGACACCGACCGCGACCCCGACGCCCACTCCAACGCCGACGCCGACCGCGACCCCGACGCCCACTCCAACGCCGACGCCGACCGCGATTCCGACGCCGACGCCATCACCGGCGGCGACACCCACGCCCACTCCCACACCGACTCCGGCCGCCACGCCGACCGGCACACCCAGTGCGACACCGATCGCCGAGATCTGCGACAACTGCATCGACGACGACGGTGACGCCCTCGTGGATCGCGACGACCCGGATTGCCCGGCTCGCGCCGACGGCATGGGAGCGAGCGTCGGCAACGCCGCCCGCGGCAAGGCGGTCGTCAAGTGCCAGAAGGCGATCGAGGGCGCGAGCCTGTCGTTCGCGCTCGGCAAGCAGAAGGCGCTCATGAGCTGCGCGACCGAGATCCAGAAGTGCGTGCAGCGGAAGCCCGGCGACGCGGCCTGTCTCGACAAGGCGGGCGGCAAGTGCGCGAAGGCGGTCGCGAAGATCGCGCCGCTCGAAACGAAGCTCGACGCGAAGGTGAGGAAGGACTGCGGGGCGGCGCCTCTCACGGCCGGGGATCTGACGGATCTCGCCGGGCTCGGCTTCCAGGCCGAGTCCGACTTCTGCGCGGCGTTGGGCGTCCCGTCGCTCGCATCGGCGGCGGACGTCGCGGCGTGCCTCGTGCGACGGCAGGAGTGCGAGGTCGAACGCCTGCTGGCCGTGGAAGCGCCGCGGACGCGCGAGCTTCTCGTGCTCGCCGGCATCGATCCGGACGATTTCGGCTGCCTCGTCGCCGGCGCCGACGGCGGCGGCCAGGGGATCGGCGATGCGGCACGCGGCAAGGACGTGTTCGCGTGCGCGGATGGCCTCCGGAAGGCGACGGCGACGCTCTTCAAGGCGACCGTCGCCGGTCTGCAGAGCTGCGCGCAGGCCGTCACCCAATGCGTCCAGCAGAAGCCGGGCGACGCCCGCTGCCTCTCGAAGGCGGAGTCGACGTGCGCCAAGGCCGGCGCCAAGCTCGACGGCACGAAGGGCGCGACCGCGAAAGCGCGCGCCGCGATCGCCAAGGCGTGCGACGCCGATCCGGCGGACATCCTGGCGGCGCGCGGCGTGGGCCACGCATCGGTCGCGGGCTACTGCTCGGCGCTCGGCGTGCCGTCGCTCGCCAGCACGGCCGACGTCGCGGAGTGCGTCGTCCGCGATCATCGCTGCCGCGCCGGCCACGTCGTCGATGCAGCCGTTCCGCGCGCCGTCGAGATGCTGACACGGGGCGGTCTCGTGCCCTGATCGGGATGCGCGGCGCCGCGGTACGCCGCCGTTGCGATAGAAGACGCGCTGTTTCGCGGCTCGCGGGGCGCGATCCGGTGAACCCGGTTCACCCGCCGTGAACGCCCTAGCCGGCAGAGATCTGATTCGCGCGCTCCAGCGGTGCGGGCGCGCAAGGAGGATGTCATGTCGGCGAGCCATCGGCTCTTCCACGGCGTCTCGATCGCCGCGATGCTTTTCGCGGCGTCGTCCGCCGGTGCCCAGAACGCGTTCCCGAACGGCCGCTTCGACGGCGGCTACTTCCCGTTCGCCGCCGACCTCGGAAGCGGCGGCGCGCTGTCGTACGCCGCGGCGGTCGATCAGGGCGGCGGAGACGCGTCGGGCTCGCTGCAGCTCGCCGTGTCGCCTTTCGGGCTCCAGATGGTGAGCGCGAGCGCCTGCACGGCGGACGTCGTCGCCGGCAGCGCCTACTACGCGATCGCGGACATGCACTTTGCGGCGGGCGAGAGCGGGATCGGCGGCGCGCAGGTCACCTTCCGCGCGTTCGGAACGACCGACTGCTCGGGCTCGAGCCTCGCGGTCTTCCCGATGGGCTCCATCTCGACGTCGGACGGCCGCGGCATCTGGTTCCGCCAGAAGGACGGCAGCATCGCATCGAGCCCGCGCGTGCTTCCGGCCGGCACGAAGAGCGTGGAGGCGGAGGTCAAGCTCCATCGCGACACCACGACCGGCCCGATCACGCTGAACGTCGACAACGTCTTCTTCGCGCCGGTCGGGCTGCCGAAGTGCGCCGGCAAGACGCCGACGATCGGCGGCACCGACGCGGGCGAGGAGATCGACGGAACGCCCGGCCCCGACGTGATCGTCGCCTTCGGCGGCGACGACACGATCTCGGGCGGCGGCGGCGACGACGCGATCTGCGCGGGTGCGGGCGACGACACGGTCGTCGGCGGCGACGGGAAGGACGTCATCTTCGGCCAGAACGGCAACGACGACCTGAGCGGCGGTGCCGAAGACGACAGGCTGAACGGCGGATCGGGACAGGACACGCTGCGCGGCAACGGCGGCAAGGACCGCCTCGTCGGCGGTCCGGGCGCCGACATGCTCGCCGGCGGCGCCGACGACGACGTCTGCATCGGCGGAACCGGCGTCGACGACTTCACCGGCTGCGAGCAACAGTCTCAGTGACGGCACCGCGTGAGCGCGGGCGCCGTGGGCCGCGGATCACGAGGCGCGGCGCTCGCCGCCCACCAATGCGGCGCCGATCAGCTCCCCGAACGATCGCCGCAGGAGGTCGGCGAAGTGGTCGACGTCGGGCATCGCCGTACCGTCGGCGTCGACGCCGATGAACAGCCGGCCGTCGTAGCCGTAGAGGGCGATGCTGACCGGGCAGCGCGACGCGAGCGGCGCGAACGGGTAGCCCGCGGTGATGCGCGCGCCCGCGAGGTAGCGCGGCTGCATGATTCCCGGGACGTTGGTCACGATCAGCTGCACCGTCTGGCTCCCGAGGAGCGAGAGCGCCCGGACGACCGGCGCCGGGACGATCGCGAGCGCCTCGGCCAGGACCGGGAGGTAGTCGAGCGCCGGGCTCGCCTTCCGCTCCGTCATGCGGGCGTGCACCTCGTCGAAGCGCGCGGTCGGGTCGAGCATGCCGAGTGGGAGCTTCACGATCACGCCGGTCGCCCGGTTGCCCGTCGCGGCGGCGATGCCCTGCTCGGCGCGCGACCGCAGGTTGATCGGGACGAGCGTGACGACGTCGGTCGCGCTTTCATGGCCATGCTCGCGGTGCCAGGTACCCATCGCGCCGGCCGCCGCCGCGAGGAGAAGATCGATCATCTGTCCGCCGAGCGCCGCTTTGGCTTGGCGAAGGGGCTCGAACGGGACGTCGAAGCCCCGCAGGTGTCGCGCGCGGCCGAAGTCCGCGAGCGGCGAATCCGCCTCCTGAGCGAGCTCGTCGGCGAACGCTCGTACGATCCGGGCGCCGCGCAGCCATGACGACGGCTCGGTCAACGCGGTCCAGCCGAGCCCGGCGAGCGCGCGAGCGCGGGCGGCGCTCTCCTCGATCCGGTGTCCGATCGCCGCGGCGAGGCGCGCGCCGACGCTCGGCTCCGTCCAGGCGCCCGGCGTCGGGGCGGCCTCGACGGGCGGCGGCGCGTCGTCGCGGAAGCCGTCGGTCAGGGCCGCCAGGATCGCGTTCCCGCCGACGCCGTCGGCGACGCAGTGATGCAGGCGGAAGAAGACCGCGGCTCCCGCCCCGGGGCCGTCGAGCTCGATCAGCTCCCACAGCGGCCGGGTTCGGTCGAAAGGTCGCTCGTAGATCGGACCGATCGTCTGGAAGAGGTCCTTGAGGTCGGAATGCTGCGGGCTGCCGTCGTCGTGCGACACCGCGTAGCGACGCACGTGGAAGTCGAGGTCGAACGTCGGGTCGTCCTCCCAGCGCGGCTTCGCGAGGCCGAGAGGCGAGTCGACGACGCGCTGCCGTAGCCGCGGTACGGCCTCGACGGCGCGCGCGACGGCCGCTCGGAGGCGGCTCGAGTGCGGCCGCCGGTCGAGCAGGAGGAGCATCGCCATGCAGGTGCGCTGGCGGGGCTGGTCGCCCCACCAGAAACCGAGGTCCTCACCGCTCAGCGGCTCGGAAGGAAGACTCGCTCCCGGCTCCGACATCTGGCTCTCCTCGGCGCCTGAAAATCCCGGCGGTAGGAATGGAGGCGGCGCCGGCCACGTTCTGCCGATCAATCGGCGTCACCCGGTGGAAAGAGCCATTCGCGTGCCGACTCCCGCGGCGTGCGCGGTCGCGCCGGTGAGCCCTCTGAACTCCGGTTCGCCCGACCGGAACGGGGGGAGACGGCCCGGGCGACCAGCGCCGCGCGCCAGAAGATCCGGGCGCGCGATTCTTCTCGCGTTTCGGCCGGCCCATCGACTTCGCGCAGGTGGCACGACGCGTGCCCGTTCCCCGCGCCACCGCGACGCCGCATCACGGCGCCGGTCGCCCGAAGGGAGCACGTGACGATGACGACCTCGCGAAGCCGGATCGCCCTCGCCGCCCTCCTCCTGACCGCCGCGATCACCTTCCTGACGGCGGCGCTCGCCGACGCCGCGGGCGTCGTCGAGAACTGCAACGACGACGGCGCGCTCCGGAGCGTCCTGATCGGCGGCGGCACGGTCAGCTTCGACTGCAACGGCCGCGGCGACTTCGCCACGATCGAGCTCAGGGAAGAGATCACGATCGACGTCGCGACCTCGATCGACGGCGGCGGCAAGGTCACGCTGAGCGGTCGCGACGCGAACCGGCTGTTCCACGTGAGCCAGGGCGCGAGCCTGGATCTGCGGAGCATCGAGCTCGAGCGCGGGTTCTCGAAAGGCGACGGCGGAGCGGTCTACAACGCCGGCTTCCTCGCCCTCGACGGGGCGACGATCCGGGACTCGAACGCCGCCTTCAAGGGCGGCGCGATCGTCACGACGGGCCGCATCGACATCACGGACGGGACACTGCGTGGCAACGCGGCGCTCAACGGCGGCGCGCTCGCCGCGACCGGAGCGCAGGCACAGGTCACGATCGCCAACAGCGCCCTGTACGAAAACAAAGCCGACGCGACGCAGTTTCCCGACGGATCCGGCGGCGCGATCCTGACGTCGAGCGGGGCGCGCCTGAACGTCTACTCGAGCGACCTCGTCGGCAACACGGCGAACGTCGGGGGCGCGATCGCCAACGTCGACGCCGGGTCTTCTTCGTCGCTCGTGAACTCGACCGTCGACGACAACCAGGCGGCCGCCGGCGCCGGGATCTTCAACCTCGGCGGAACGATCGACCTGTCCATCGTCACCGTGTCGAACAACCGCGCAACCGTGACGGGCGGCGGTATCAAGAACGAGAGCGGGATGGCGACCCTCGTGAACGTGACGATCTCCGGCAACTCCGCGTTCGGAGGCGGCGGCCTCTACAACTACAATGCGACCGCGAACCTCACGAACGTCACGGTCGCGAACAACACCGCGCGCAACATCGGCGGCGGGATCAGCAACTCGAGCGCGCTCGATCCGCATCTGAATCTGAAGAACGTCCTCATCGCGGACAGCCCGGCCGGCGGAAACTGCTACCTCGGAAAGCCGCCCGGCACGTCGCAGTTCAACCTGTCATCCGACGACACGTGCAGCTTCGGCCCCGGTCGCGACGGCCTGCCGCTCGCGATCGGCCCGCTCGAATCGAACGGCGGCGAGACGCTCACGCATCGCCTCCTGCCGCTCAGCCGCGCGATCGACGCGGGGACGACGGTCGGCTGCCCGTCGATGGATCAGCGCTTCGTCCGCCGCTCCTACGGCCATTCCTGCGACGTCGGCGCCGTCGAATTCGTCCCGTGCGAAGGGCCTCCGACTCGCCCGCTCCCGCTTTCGCCCGGAAAGCGCGACATCATCCAGGACCTTCGCCCGGTGCTCGACTGGGCGGGCCCCGACTGTGCCGAGCGGTTCAGCGTCGTCGTTCGCGAGGTGAACCGGAAGGGGCCGATCGTCTTCACCGCCGACGACATCGCGGCGACCGAGGTGGAGGCCGACCTCCTCCTCGACCGACACCGGTACGCCTGGCGCGTGACGGCGTGCAACGAGCTCGGCTGCACCGCCGGCCCGTGGCGCAAGTTCAAGATCGTCGAGAATTAGTTCAACGAGGGGATCGCTCGCATCGTGAGCGCACTCGTGAGTTTCAGCGCACGCGCGCCGGCTCGATCCCGAGAAGCGCGGCTCCGGTCCGAACGTCGAGCGGAAGCTCGAGGAAGACGTGGACGAGGCTCAGGAGCGCGAGAGCGACGAGCCCGACCCGATAGTCGTAGGCGTAGAGCGCCAGCGACGCGACGTAGAGCACGCCGATCGCGGCGATCCGTGGCGCGCCGACGTCGTGCCAGCGGATGATCCCGGTCTTCGAGAACCAGTTCAGGTAGTGATAGGTGTACGCGAAGCCGAGGAAGCGGCCGATCGCCACCAGGCCGTCCCAGCCCGCGGGCGCGCGGACGAGCAGCGCGAGCTGGTCGATGACCGACCAGAACTCCTCCGAGAAGGCCGCGGTGCGCGGGCCGACCGCGTACCGAGCCGCATCGGGCCGATAGAAGAGGAGGAGCGCGCCGCACGCGAGGAAGACCGCGAAGGAGGCGTAGCCCCAGGCGCTCCGGCTCTTCACGCTGCCGTGCAGGATGAACAGGCCCGTGAAGAAGAACACGTGGATCACCGTCGGCAGCATGACGATCAGGAACAGCCAGCCGGCGGTCCAGCGCTCGATCGCGAGGCTCGCGACGACCGCCGCCAGCGTCAGCGCGAGCTTCGCGCGCGCGGTCGTCGCGAACGCGAACCCGGCGGCGAGGCCGAGCGCGAGCACGATCCACCCGTGCCACGCCACCGCCGGCACGTAGCGCGCCAGGAAGGCGAGCGCGCCGAGCGCGGCGAGCGCGAGCGCGTCGAGGCGCCCGGTCGTGAAGAAGCGCCGGTCGTGCAGCCACGAGATTTCCGTCAAGTAGTGAAGCGGTCCCAGGACCGCGTACGACAGCAGCAGCACCTCGAACGGGGTCACCCACGCCACCGCGGCGGAAACCAGCATGAGGCCGAGGTTGAGCGCGTTCAGCCGGTCGACGTTCGGCGCGCTGCCTGGCGCCGGGGCGAGCGCGATGGCGGGCGCGATCGCGACGGCGGCCGCGGAGCGGCCGGCGGCGTGCGACCGCGGTCCCGGCGAGCGGCCTCGGCGTCCCACGCGCCGCCGACTATCACGCCCGTCGCGGCGTGAGCGACCGCGTTCGGTGGTACCAGCCGATCGGCGCCGACTGGTCCTTTCGGAACGGGGCGCCGTTCGAGAGGCTCCTCCGAGACGGGAGCTCGGAGCTCCCGGAAGGAGGCCGGACCATGAAGCTCTACTCGGGCCCGTTGAGCCTGTTCTCGGCGAAGGCGCGCGTGGCGCTCGGCGAGAAGGCCGTTCCGCACGAGCTCATCCAGGTCGGGGAGCCGGCGCACGGCCTACGTGCCGCACCATCCCGACGTCGTCGCCTCGAATCCGAAGCGCCAGGTGCCCGTCCTCGTCGACGGCGATCTCGTCGTCTACGATTCGACGCTCATCTTCGAGTACCTCGAGGAGCGCGTTCCCGAGCCCGCGCTCTACCCGTCCGAGCCGGCCGAGCGGGCGCGCTGCCGCCAGCAGGAGGCGGCAGCCGACGAGATCTGGTTCCCGCACGTCTGGACCCTGATCGAGGCGCGCGTGTACGGGAGGTCGACGGACCCGTCGGCCGTGGCTTCGGCGAAGAGTGCCCTCGAGGAGCTCCATCGCGGCTTCGATCGGCGGCTCGAAGGTCGCGACTACTTCTGCGGATCGTTCAGCGTCGCCGACATCGGTACGTTCATCATGAGCTACGCCGCGGCGACGCTCGGCGCACCGGTCCCCGAAGACCTGTCGCGCATGCGCGCCTGGGGGAAGCGCGTCGGCGCACGCCCGGCCGTGCGCCGGGTGATCGACGACATGAACGAGGCAGCGGCCCGCGGGCTCGCCGCCTGAAGCGCGGCGGTGGCGGCTCGACGGATTCCCGTCGGCCGCCACCGCCCGCGCGCTGTCACGGCTGCGGAACCAGCTCGACGCGGCGGTTCTGCGCGCGCCCCTCGGCCGTCTCGTTGCTGGCGACCGGGTTCGACTCGCCGTAGCCCTTCGTCGTGAGCCGGCTCGAAGAGACGCCCTGCTTCACGAGGAAGCCCTTCACCGTGTTCGCGCGGCGCTGCGAGAGACGCAGGTTGTACGCGTCGGTGCCGATCGAGTCGGTGTAGCCCTGCACCTCGACGCTGACGCCGGGGTTATTGTTCAGGATCTTCGCAGCCTCCTGCAGGATCGGAACGCCCGCGGGCTGCAAGGTCGCCTTGTCGAAGTCGAAGTTCACGCCGCGGAGGACGAGCTTCTTCTTCGCGA
>Ga0070741_10000631_pt1 | contig 121684 bp, 119 predicted proteins | sample Coa_R1_4_FD_66440 | JGI IMG/M metagenome (GOLD analysis project Ga0070741, IMG submission 66440) | Surface soil microbial communities from Centralia Pennsylvania, which are recovering from an underground coalmine fire - Coalmine... | ecosystem: Environmental > Terrestrial > Soil >... | reverse complement strand
GGCTGCGTTCACCGTGCTGCTGGTCGCGTTGGGCGCCGGGCTCGGTTTCTCCGCGATCTCGCCCTGGAGCGACAGCGGGCTGTCGGCCGGCGGTTTCAGGACCGCGACCGGCATTTATCTCGTGCTCATCAGCATCATGGCGTCGGCGATCGGCGGCTACATGGCGGCGCGCTTGCGGACCCGTTTCATCGGCCTGCACGACAACGAGGTGTATTTTCGCGATAGCGCCCATGGCTTCATCGCCTGGGCGTTCGCCACGGTTTTGACCGCAACCGCGCTCGGCGCAGCGCTGACCCACATCGCCAACGGCGCCGCTTCGGGTCTGACCACGGCCGATCCCCAGAGCAACCCGCAGGCGGTCTATGTCGACAAGCTGTTCCGCAGCTCCAATCCCAGCGCGCCCGCGGCTGCCACGTCGGTGGCGCCGCAGAGCGCTCCGAATGGCGCAACGCCGCGCGCCGAGGTGCTGCGGCTGTGGACCGCAAGCTTTGCGCGTAACAAAGATCTCGCGCCCGACGACCGCGCCTATGTGGCGCGCCTGGTGGCGGCGCAGACCGGCCTGTCGCAAGACGACGCACAAAAGCGTGTCGATCAGGTCGTGACCGAAGAGAAGACGGCGCTCGACCAGGCGCGCCGCGGTGCGGCCAAGCTGTCCTTTTGGCTCGCCGCCGCATTGCTGTTCGGTGCGTTCGCCGCGAGCCTCGCCGCGGTCGAAGGCGGCATGTTGCGCGACGGCAGCTGGAACGAGCGGGTCCTGGTCCCGCGCACCCTGTAAGGAATGCACCTATAAGGAATAAGGAGACACGCCATGGGTTTGGGTCGAGGACTGCTGCTGTGGATGCTGGGCATCCCGCTGCCGATCATTATTCTGCTTGCCCTTTTCTGGCGCTGATACCGTCGCAGGTACGACGAGCCGCGGCAAAACGCCGGCCGCCGGCTAGTCATTGCTGATCCCACCGTTGAGAGCGTTGCACCTTCCGGCATAGCTTCTTGCCGGCCGGTCGAGACCGATCCTGCGGATGAGAAGTCGCAGGACCCGGGCCGGCATGGCCGTGTTGTCATGACGATGGCGCAACCGATCGAAGAGCATGCCGCCTTGCAGCTGTCGGTGAGCGAGGCGCAAACCATCGTGGCGGAAGCGGCGCACCGCTATTTCGACGACCGCCGGGCTCGGATCGAGGATTTCGTCGACCGGCATTTTTCGCTTTCCGGCTCGCTCGCTTTGCACCGCAAGGCGCTCGGCTGGGATCTCCTCAAGGCGCCGGCCAATATCGCCCTCGCGGTGCCGTATATCGGCGCGCAGCTGACGGCGCGGATCGCCGGACGACTGGGCGCCGAGCGGCTGTCGCGCACTCTCGCCACGCGGTCCATTCTGTTCAAGACCGCGGTTGCCCGCGAGATCGAGTGGCTGCTGATGACCGATTTGTTGGAGCTGCCGTTCCGGCAAGGCGGCCGCAGCTCGCGTAAGGACGCTTTGGCCGAGGCGGTGTTGGCGTCACCGTACGTTCAATCCGCTTTCGCCGAACTTCTCGAAGCCATTCGCGTGCGCGGCAGCGACCGCGACTTTCGCGACAGCTTGGAGCACATGATCGCGACCTACACGGAAACCCGCGCCGCCGCCGCCGAGATCACGACGACGATGATCGCCATGGCGGCGGGCGCTGCGGTACTCAAGCAGATGACGCCCGGCGCCATGGTGCTGGGACCGGCGCTCGCCGGTGTCATCGCCTATGACGCGGCCGTTGCCTCGTTCCCGTTGGGACAGACCCTGGGCGCGCTCTGGTACACGACGTTCCCGGTCAGCGCCTCGCCGGCGCTGGTCATGAGCATGACCGGCGGCTTGATGGCCGCGAGCGCGGTGCTTGCCGCCTTCTCCGGCATCGTCGCCGATCCGCTGCAGCGCAGGCTCGGGCTGCATCGCCGCCGCCTCGTTCGGCTCATCGATGCATTGGAGCGGCATTTCACCAGCGCGACCGGAGACTTTGTCGCGCGCGATCATTACGTCGCGCGCCTGCTCAGCCTGTTCGAGCTGCTGTCCGGTGCCTATCGGCTGGCGAAGTAGCCGCGAGCCTTTTGGATTCGGTTCAGCTCAGCTTGATGTTGGCGAACTTGACCACCTTGGCCCACTTGTCGACTTCGGCAGCGATGAATTTGCCGAACTCGGCCGGGCTCATCGGCATCGGCGTGCTGCCCATCTGAACCAGTCGTGCCTTCAAGGCCGAATCGGCCAAGCCTGCATTGGTTTCTTTGTTGAGGATGTCGACGACTTCGGCGGGCGTGTTTTTCGGCACATGAGTGCCGAACCAGATGCTCGCCTCATAGCCTGGCACGAAATCGGCCATCGTCGGCACATCCGGCAAAACGTCGCTGCGCGCCGCCGTGGTCACCGCCAACGGCCGCAACCGGCCACCCTGGATATGCGGAAGCGACGTCACGACCGGATCGAACAGCACTTGGATCTGACCGCCGAGCAAACCGGTCATGGCCGGGCCCTGGCCGCGATAGGGCACGTGGACCATGTTGACGCCGGCCAGCATCTTGAACAATTCGCCGGCCACATGCGTGGCGAAGCCGACGCCGCCCGAGCCGAAATTGATGACGCCCGGATGGGCTTTGGCGTAGGCGATGAATTCCGGAACGGTCTTGGCCGGAAACGACGGCGTCACCACCATGACGAACGGGCCGCGGATGAGGCCTGCGACCGGTGCCAGATCGCGCTCCAGGCTGAAATCGAGGTTCTGATAAAGCGTCGCGTTGATGGCGTCCGAGGTCGCGGTCAGGTGCAGCGTGTAGCCATCAGGCGCCGCCCGCACCACCGCTTCGGTGCCGATATTACCGCCGGCGCCCGGGTGGCTCTCGACGACGAACTGCTGGCCGAGCCGCTGCGACAGCCAGGCGCCCATCAGGCGCGCCAGAATGTCGGCGGCGCCGCCGGGCGCCGCGCTGAGGATCCAGCGCACCGGATGCGTCGGATAATCGAGTGCGGCTGCGCTGCCGGGCAAAGCCGGAAGCGCGGCAGCGCCCACCGCCAGATGCAAGAATTTGCGGCGCGGAAGTCTCATGGCTTTGCACAATCGTTGTTAGCTGCCCATCAGGACGGACTCGTCGATCGCAGATATTTGTTGAACCAATCGAGCGTGCGCTGCCACGCCAGCTTCGCGGCAGCCTCGTCGTAGCGCGGCGTGGTGTCGTTGTGGAAGCCGTGATTGGCGCCTTTGTAGACGTAGCCTTCGTGGGTCACATGGGCTGCCGTCAACGCGGCATCGAAGGCCGGCCATCCCGACGTGATGCGGGTGTCGAGTTCGCCGTAATGCGCAAGGAGCGGCGCTTTGATTTTGGCGGTTTCCTGGGCACTAGGTTGGCTGCCGTAGAACGGAACGCCCGCGGCCAGATCGCCGCCCATCTGCACCGCCAATTGATTGACCACGCCGCCGCCAAAGCAAAAACCGACGGCGCCGAGCTTGCCGGTGCTGAACGGCTGCGCTTTCAGCCACGCCGCCGCGGCAACAAAATCCTGGGTCATCTTGCCCCGGTCGAGCCCTGCGAACAGCTTGGCGCCTTTCTCATCGTCGCCCGGATAGCCGCCAACGGACGTCAGGCTGTCCGGCGCAAACGCGATGAAATTGGCGACGGCGAGGCGGCGCGCCACGTCCTCGATGTAGGGATTGAGCCCGCGGTTCTCGTGAACCACGAGAACCACCGGCAGTTTTGCCGCCGCCGCCGGCCGCACCAGGTAGCCCTTGATGCTGCCGTTGCCCTGCGGCGACGGCACCGTCGCGCTTTCAGATTTGATACGCGCGTCGTTGGGCTGCACCTGGATCGCCCAGGCGTAGTTCGGCTTGAGCATCTCGAACAGCGCCGCCGCGGTCAGGCCGCCGACCGCGAATTTCTGCGCCCCGTCGAAAAAGGCGCGGCGACTAATCTCGCCGTGCACGTAGCCATCGAACAGGTTGAGCAGTTCCTGCGGAAAATCCGATGCCTTTTTCCGTTCCAAGGCTGTGTCCCTCCGTGGCTGTGCGACCGATTATATTGACTGTGGCCGCGCAAAAAAGGCCGAAATGATCGTCTCCAGTCGGCGCCTGCAGATGCTAGGATCGCGACGCCGATCCCTCCGCCGAGAAGGAGCACGGGCCCATGACGATGCCGCACCGCCGATTTCTGCTCACCGCCGGGGCTGCAGCCTGTGCAGCGGCGTTCGGTCCCAGCGCGGGCGCGCAGACTTATCCGGCGCGGCCGGTGCGGATCATCATCGCCACCACGGCCGGCGGCAGCACCGACATCGCGGCGCGTCTCATCGCGCAATGGCTGACCGAAAAACTCGGCCAATCGTTCGTCGTCGAAAACCGCCCCGGTGGCAACAACAATGTCGGCACCGAGTATGCCGCGCACGCGCCGGCGGACGGCTATACGCTGTTCATGGCCAATTCGGTGAACTCGATCAACGCCGTGCTGTACACGAAGCTCGGCTACGACTTCGTGACCGATTTCATTCCGATCGTGCACTTCATGCGGTCGCCGATCCTCTTCATGGTGCACCCTGCGGTGCCGGCCAAGACGGTGCCGGAGTTCATCGCTTACGCCAAGGCAAACCCGAACAAGATCAGCATGGCGTCGGGCGGCAGCGGTTCGTCCGGCCATCTGGCCGGCGAACTGTTCATGATGCGGACCGGGGTCAAGCTGATCCACGTGCCGTACCGCGGCGAATCGGTGGCGATGACCGACGTGCTGGCCGGCCAGCCGCAAGTGGTGTTCGCCACGTCGGGCTCCTCGATTGCATTCGTGAAGTCCGGCGCCGTGCGCGCGCTCGCCGTCACCTCGACGTCGCGGATCGAGCAATTGCCCGATGTGCCGGCCATGGCCGAGTTTCTGCCCGGCTACGAAGCGAGCGGCTGGAGCGGCCTGTGCGCGCCCAAGAATACGTCTGCCGCGATCGTCGCTCTGCTCAACAAACAGGTCAACGACGCCCTCGCCACGGCCGCGATCCGCAACAAGATCGCCACCATGGGCGGCGTCGCGCCCGGCGGCTCGTCGGCCGATTTCGCCAAATACATCGGCGACGAGGTCCGCAAATGGAAGGACGTCGTGGCGTTCGCCGGCATCAAGGTTGAATGAGACCCGGTCGCCGAGTTCAGAACTCAAGCTACCAAAGAGAAGGAGAATACATGAGCACCGGTACGTTTCTCGCCATCTTCCTCGCCAACAAATCGAGCCCGCGCATGGCGGCATGGAACGCGCTGTCCGAGGAGGCGCGCAACGCGAAAATGCAGGAGGGCATGGCAGGCTGGAAAGCATGGGTCGACAAGCATCAGGCCGCGATCGCCGGCATGGGCGGGCCGCTCGGCAAGACCAAAAAGATAAGCGAGCGCGGCATCGAGGACATCAGCAACCAGATGAGCGCCTACACGGTCGTCCGCGCCGAGTCCCATGAGGCCGCCGCCAAGATGTTCGAGAACCATCCGCACTTTGCGATCTTCCCGGGCGATTCCGTCGAGGTCATGCCGGTTCTGCCCATACCGGGCGCTTAAGCGCATTGCGGCCGGATCGCGGATGAAGCGCTTTCGCGCATGAAATCGCTCTTTATCGATTGCAACGACCAGCTGGCGTCGGTGTGGCAGCGCGTGCTGCGCGCCGACGATCCGCCGATCGAGGTCAACAGAAAACCGTTCGCGCCGGCCGAGCTGCCGCGCCTGCTCGACGGCTGCGCCATCTGCATCGACGATCATTCGTACATGCCGACCGAGCTTGTGGCGCAGTGCGGCGCGCTCGAGCACATCGTGTTTCTCGGCACCGGCGCGTCGAGCTACATGAATCCCGCGGAGCTCGCAGCGCGCGGCGTCACGGTCCACACCATCAAGGGCTATGGCGACATCGCGGTGGCCGAGCACGCCGTCGCGCTGATGTTGGCGGCGAGCCGCGACGTTGCCGCCATGGATCGCGGCATCCGCGCCGGCACCTGGTCGACGCGCGAGGGCGTGCAGCTGCGCGGCAAGACGCTCGGCGTCATCGGGCTCGGCGGCATCGGCCACGAGACGGCGCGCATCGGCCGCGGCCTCGGCATGGAAGTGATCGCCTGGAATCGCAGCGCTCGCGACGGCGAGACACTCGTGCCGCTCGACGAGCTGCTCGCCCGCGCCGACGTCATCAGCGTGCATCTTGCGCTCAACGACGACACGCGCGGTTTTCTCGGCGCCGCAGAGATCGCGCGCACAAAGCCGGGCGTGATCCTGATCAACACCGCGCGCGCCGCCTTGGTCGACGAGACCGCGCTCATCGACGCACTGCGCAGCGGCCACATCCGCCACGCCGGCCTCGACGTCTTTCACGCCGAGCCGCTGCGGCCCGATCATCCGCTCGCCGCCATGGAGAATGTCACGCTGACCGCCCACGCCGGCTTCCGCACCCTGGAGGCCTCGATGACACTGCTGCGCCGCGCCATCGACATTGTGCGGGAGATCACCAGTTCGTCATTGCGAGGAGCGTAAGCGACGAAGCAATCCAGGCGGCGCCGCAGCGCTGGATTGCTTCGCTTCGCTTCGCTTCGCTTCGCTTCGCTTCGCTCGCAATGACGGCGATAGCGCCCTTGGCGCCGCAATGCTAATTTGGCCGGCCCTAAAGGTTCGTCCATGCCCGCCCCCCTCTTCGACATCACCTTGCGCGTTAACGGTGAGGACGTGCGCGAGCGCGTCGAGGCGCGCAAAACGCTGGTCGATTTCCTGCGCGAGGACCTCGGTCTGACCGGCAGCCATGTCGGCTGCGAGCATGGGGTCTGCGGCGCCTGCACGGTGCTGCTCGATGGGGCGGTGGTGCGCGGCTGCCTCACGCTCGCGGTGCAGTGCGACGGGGCGAAGGTCGAGACCATCGAGGGCCTGTCGGATTCGGGCGCCATCGCCGACCTGCAGGAGGCGTTCCGTGCCCGGAACGCCCTGCAATGCGGCTTCTGCACCCCCGGCATGCTGATCGGGGCGCAGGCGCTGCTCGGCGGCGCCGGGGTGCCGAGCCGCGACGCCATTCGCGAGCATTTGTCCGGCAACTACTGCCGCTGCACCGGATACCATGCTATTGTGGACGCAATTGAATTCGTCGCCCGGAACCGGGCGGGAAAGGCAGCCTGACGATGAACGAGCATGTCCATACGGCGACCATTTCCGAGCGCGCCGACGAGCTCGAAGAGCAGATGATGCACGAGCTTGCCGAGCGCGTCGCCACCAAGTCGGTGCTGTTCGGCATGGCCGACGGCAAGATCGAGATGATGAACGGCTTCGACTTCAAGAAGAACAATCCGGACAAATACTTTTTGATGAATGCCGATCCGCGGCTGCCGCAGATGCCGGCGAAGCCGACCTTGCTTGATTTCTTCAGGAACCGCTTCGCCTCGCTCAATCACCTCTTGCAAAGTGCGAACCTGGCGCTCAAGAACGGCCACAACGAGAAGATCGTGCTGGCCTGCCTGCTCCACGACATCGGGGTGGCGAGCTTCATCCGCTGCGACCACGGCTACTGGGGCGCGCAGATGATCGAGCCCTATGTCGACGAGGAGGTGAGCTGGGCGGTGCGCATGCACCAGGCGCTGCGCTTCTTCCCCGATCCGTCGGTCGGCTACGAATATCCGCAGATGTACATCAACAATTTCGGCGCCGACTATAAGCCCGAGCCGTACATCGCGCGCGACTACGAGCGCGCGCGGAATCACAAATGGTACATGAGCGCGCGGCTGATCTGCGTCAACGACATCTACGCGTTCGACCCGAACGCCAAGGTCGACCTCGACGACTTCGTCGACCTCGTCGGCCGCAATTTCCGCCAGCCCGAGGAAGGCCTCGGCTTCGACGATTCGCCGTCCGCCCACATGTGGCGCACGCTGATGTGGCCGACGCGGTATTTGTAGGCCGCAAAATTCCCCTCCCCTGAAAGGGGAGGGACGGATTGCCGAAGGCAATCCAGGGAGGGGTCAATGGCGACGGGGCACAAAGAGCTTGCCCCCCACCCGACCGCTTCGCGGTCGTCCTCCCCCTTTCAGGGGGAGGATTAATCGGCATGACCGCCGCCGACGATCAACCCTCCGGTCTCACCGCACTCGACCGGCCGAATTCGTATATCGGCCGCTCGGTGCCGCGGCCGAATTTGTCGCGGCTGACGCAAGGACGCGGCCAGTATGTCAGCGACGTGGCGCTGCCGCGCATGGGCCATGTCGCGTTCGTGCGCTCGCCGCACGCCCATGCGCGCATCAAAAATATCGACGCTGCTCAGGCCGAGACAGCGCCGGGCGTCGTCGCCGTGGTCACCGGCGCCGAGCTATCGAAAGTGATCACGCCGTGGGTCGGCGTGCTCACGCATCTGAAGGGCATCAAGTCGGCCCCGCAGCACGCGCTCGCGGTGGAGCGCGCCTGTTGGCAGGGCGAGGCGGTGTGCGCGGTGGTGGCGCGCACCCGGGCGGAGGCCGAAGACGCCTGCGCTCTGGTCGCCGTGGACTACGAGCCACTGCCGGTCGTCACCGATGCCGAAACCGCGCTCGATCCGGGAACGCCGGTCATCCATCCCGAGCTCGGCGACAATCTGACTTTCGAGCGCACGCTCAATGCCGGCGATCCAGACAAAGGTTTCGCCGAGGCCGATGCGGTGGTGGAAACCACGTTCGTGTTCGGCCGCCACACCGGCGTCACCAACGAGCCGCGCGCCATCGTGGCCGACTGGAATCCGGGCGACGAGCGGCTCACCGTCTATCAGGGCACGCAAGCGCCCCACATGACGCAGAACCTGTTCGCCAAGCATCTCGGCCTCGAAGAGCACCAGGTGCGCGTCGTGACCAAAGACGTCGGCGGCTCGTTCGGCATCAAGGTGCACATCTATGCCGACGAGATGGCGGCGGTGGCGCTGTCGAAATTGCTCAAGCGGCCGATCAAATTCGTCGCCGACCGCCTGGAAAGCTTCGTCACCGACATTCACGCCCGCGATCATCGCATTCACGCCAAGATCGGGGTGACGCACGACGGCGCCATCACGGCGTTTGCCATCGACGACCTGACCGGCATTGGCCCCTATTCGGTCTATCCGCGCACCAGCGGCATCGAGGCCAATCAGATCGTCAATCTGGTAGGCGGGCCGTACGTGTGCCCGAACTACCGCGCGCGCACCCGCGTGGTGTTTCAGAATAAGAACGTGATGTGCCAGTACCGCGCCGTCGGCCACCCGATCGCGACCGCGGTGACCGAGGGACTGGTCGAACTCGCCGCCGCCAAGATCGGCATGGATCCGGTCGAGCTCCGCCGGCGCAATCAGCTGGCCGACGACCAATATCCCGCGACCAGCGCCGCCGGGCTTAAATTCGAGCGGCTGTCGCACCACGCCTCGCTCGACAAGCTTCTGCAGATGATGGACTACGCCACGCTGCGCGCCGAGCAGGCACAGTTGCGCGAACGCGGCATGCATCGCGGCATCGGCTTTGCCTCATTCATCGAGGTGACCAATCCGTCGGCGGCGTTTTACGGCGTCGGCGGCGCGCGCATCTCCTCGCAGGACGGCGCCACGGTGCGGCTCGATGCGACCGGCGCGGTGTTCGTGCATTCCGGCGTCACCGAGCAGGGCCAGGGCGCCGAAGCGGTGCTGGCGCAGTGCGTCGCCACCTCGTTCGGCGTGCCGCTCGAGCGCGTGCGCGTCATCACCGGCGACACCGACAACACGCCCTATGGCGGCGGCACCTGGGCGTCGCGCGCCGCCGGCATCGGCGGCGAAGCCGCCTGGCAGGCCGGCAAAGCTTTACGCGCGAATGTACTCGCCGCGGCAGCCTCCATTTTGCAGGCCGATCCGAAGGCGCTCGACATCCGCGGCGGCATCGTGGTCGACGCCGACACCGGGCGCGAGCGCATGGGCCTCGATGAAGTAGCGCGTATCGTCTACTTCCGACCCGACACCTTGCCGCCCGGCTTTCAGGCCGAGTTCGTGGCGACGCGCCATTACGTGCCGCGCAATTACCCGTTCGCCTTCACCAACGGCGTGCAAGCCTCGTATCTGGAAATCGACATCCGCACCGGCGCAATCAAATTGCTGCGGCACTGGTGCGTGGAGGATTGCGGCACCGTGATCAATCCGCAGCTGGTCGACGAGCAGATCCGCGGCGGCATCGTGCAGGGGATCGGCGCCGCGTTGTTGGAGCACTGCCTCTACGACCGCGACGGCCAGCTTCTGAACGGCAACATGATGGATTATCTTGTGCCGATGGCGGGCGAGATGCCCGACATCGACATCGGCCACGTGGTGACGCCGACCGCCGATTCCGAGCTCGGCGCCAAGGGCGCCGGTGAAGCCGGCACCGCGGGCGCGCCCGGCTGCGTCATGAACGCGGTCAACGACGCGCTCCGCCCGCTCGGCGCCGCGCCGATCACCGCGATGCCGATCACGCCCGAATGCGTGCTGGAGGCGCTACGCCATCCTTCCCCGCGCTAGCGGGGAAGGATGCAAGAGCTTCAACGCATTCTCCCGCGCGATCGCGGCGTGTGTGTCCGGCGACAAAAACCCGGGTGAGGCAAAATCCTTCACCTCTTCGGCCACCACGCCGGCGTTGCAGAACGGCCAGTCGCTGCCGAACAGGATGCGGTCCGGAGCGGCGATCTGGGAGAGCGCGGCCATCGATTGCGGGCCGGAGGCGAGCGCGTTGTCGTACCAGAACGATTTAAGGCCGGCGAAAATATCCGCGCGCGAGTGTTGCGTCAGCCGCTTGTCGATCATCGGCGCCACCGAGAGCCGCCAGGCCAGATAGGGCAGCGTGCCGCCGGCGTGCGAGAGGATGAAACGGATGTTGGGAAAGCGCTCCAGCGCGCCGGAGAACAACAGGTTGACCGCCGCGCGCGTGGTATCGAACGGATATTCGATCATAAAACCCGGCCACGGCAGTGCCAGCGCGCGGCTCGACGGGTGCAGGCCGGGATGGATGTGCACGATTGCGCTGCACGAATCGAGATAGCGCAGCAGCGGATCGAACGCCGCATCGCCGAGAAATTTTTCCTCGTAGCTGGCGAACAGCGAGATGCCCTCGAAGCGCAGCGTCTCCAGGCCATAGCGCGCCTCGGCGATGGCGGCGTCCATGTCGTGCATGGGCAACAGCGCGAAGCAGCCGAACCGCCCCGGGTGCCGCGCGATCAACTCGGCCGCGTAATCGTTGCAGCGCCGCGCGAAGCCCGCAGCGTGGTCGGTCGGTACGAAACCGACGCCCGGCTGCGCCAGCGAGGTGATGGCGAGCGCGATACCGTGCGCGTCCATCAGCTCGAGCGCCAGTTGCGGCGACCAGTCCGGATAGCGCCCGATCGCCGGTCCCCTGCCCGCCTCGTAAACCGCATCGCGATAGAACTGCGGGATCAGGTGAAAATGCACGTCGATCATGCCGGCGTCTGTCGCTGCCATACGCGCCTCGTTGCAATGAGCGGGCAACATAGCGCACGGCACGGCCACTTGTCCGCACGCCCTCGCCTTCTACAATGCGTGAAGGAGTAATTGCATGACGGATTGGAAAGAGCGCCAAGTTCTCATCGTCGGCGGCGGCATCGGCGGGTTGGCGGCGGCACTGGCGCTGGCGCGCCAAGGCATTTCGTCGCAGGTCATCGAGCAGGCGCCGGAGTTCAAGGAGATCGGCGCCGGCATTCAGCTCGGACCCAACGTGTTCCGGATGTTCGACGTGCTCGGCCTCACCGCGCCGATCGGCGCGCTCGCGGTGTTTCCCAACAACCTGATCATGATGGACTCGGTCAGCGGCGAGGAGGTCACGCGCATTCCGCTCGGCGACGCGTTCCGCAAGAAATTCAAGCACTCCTACGCGCTCATCCATCGTGCCGACCTGCACAAGGTGCTGCTCGAAGCCTGCCGGCAATCGGATATGATCCGGCTCGATGCGTCCGAGAAGATCGTCAAGGTCGACGACACCGGCGACGGCATCGTCGCGCGCAGCGAAAGCGGCAAAGAGTATCGCGGCGCGGCGCTGATCGGCGCCGACGGGCTGTGGTCGACCATCCGCCAGATGGTGGTCGGCGACGGCAAGCCGAATGTCGCCGGCCACATCACCTATCGGGCGGTGCTGCCGACCTCGGAGATGCCGGAAAAATTCCGCTGGCGCGACATGGTGCTGTGGGCCGGCGAAAAGGTGCATCTGGTGCATTATCCGCTGCGCACCGGCGAATTGTTCAACCTCGTCGCGGTGTTTCATTCCAACCGCTACGAGGAAGGCTGGGACAGCTACGGCGATCCGACCGAGCTGCATGAGCGGTTCTCAAAAACCTGCGAGCCGGTGCGCACGCTTCTGAACAAGATCGAAAGCTGGCGCATGTGGGTCTTATGCGACCGGCCACCGATCAAGGACTGGAGCCGCGGCCGCATCACGCTTCTGGGCGATGCCGCGCATCCGATGCTGCAATATCTGGCACAGGGCGCCGGCATGTCGATCGAGGACGCGGTCTGCCTTGCCGATTGCGTGGTGGCGGCGAACGGCGACTATGCGGCGGCATTTCGCGCCTATCAGCAGGCGCGCTATCTGCGCACCGGGCGCGTGCAGATCATGGCGCGGGTCTACGGCGAGTTCTATCACGCCTCAGGCGTCGCCAAGGAGCTGCGCAATATGATGCTGTCGTCGCGCACGCCCGAAGACGCCATGAGCGGGATGGAATGGCTTTACGGCGAGCAGAAGGAATTGACGCGCGGCGTGCGTATCACGGCGCCGGCTGGGTGAACGGGCGGTGCTCCAATTTACCCATCAGGTCAGTCCGAGGGCCTTTTTGACGGCGGCCCAATCTTCCACCTTGCTGTAAGGGTCGACGATGTAAGCCGAGTCGATCTCGCCCTTGTCGAGCGATGATTTAATGACCTTGAGAGCGTCGTCTTTCGTGATGTAGGCGAGAGCGTCATGGCGTTCCGTACCGTCGCGAATTGTGGTGACGCGCCATACCATCGCGCTGCTCCTTACTTTGACGTCCGCCCCGCCAATTGCTTCAGCGACCATAGCCGATCCACACCACCGGCCGCCATGGCTGGCGTGATCCGCGTCGTCTTGTACTGGGACACAACCGGCTGCTTGGCGATCGACGGGCATCGCGTTCACTTCCGGCTCGCCACCGCACCGCCCCCATGCCGGTTCGGCAGCACGACGCAGGCGCCGCCGGCCATGATGAGCTTGTTGCACAGCTTCTGCAGCGTCGCAAAATCGTTGCCGGAAATCCGGATGGCATACTGCATGGCACCGCCGCGGCCATAGGCGCGGGTCTTCACCACGGCCGCTTCGTGGCCGCCGAGCACGGCCGCGTACTGCTTCTCGACCCGACGGTAGCTCGCCCAGGCGACGCTCTCCGACCAGTTCGCGGCGAGCTGCAGGCCCCAGCGCGGCAGCGGCGGCGGCCCGGCCTCCTCCTCCTGCCGCGGCTTTGGCAGGATCAGGTGGGCGAGCGCGTTGCAGGGCAAGCCGTGCGGCAGCGCGGTTTCGGCGTCCTTGGGCGGCGACGATGACTTCCATTCGTCGGCAGAGTGGCCGGTGGTGATCGCCACGTAATTGCGGGTCTCACCCGGCAAGGTGCCCGTGCCGGCGCGCCAGGCGCTGACCCGGCCGGGCCCGGCGTTATAGCCGGCGGCGGCGAGCCCGAGATTGCCGAACTCTTTGCGCAAGTCGGCCAGATATCCCGCGGCTTTTTGCAGCGCCGCGATGGCATCGAACGGATCGGCCAGTCCGCGGAACTCCGCGGTGGCCGGCATGAACTGCGCAATGCCCTCAGCGCCTTTCGGGCTGACGGCCCGCGCCTTGAAGCGGCTCTCCTGCCAGATCACGCGGGCGAAAAACTCGACCGGCAGACCGTATTCCCCGGCCGATTGCTCGATCGCATGGCAAATATCGTCGGCGCTGGGCGGATACGCGGCCGCCGCGCCTGCATCGGGACCCATCTGTTCGCTGACAGACGGTGCCGCGGGCTGCGCCGCGACCGGCGCGCTCCAGACGATCAAAGCTGCGGCGAGCCACTTTCCCCAATGACCCATGATTCCGCTTAACGCGCCAAGCGGAATTCGGTGCCATCGTGGGGTTGAACGGCCCCTTATTCGGTCTGGCCGATGGCGACCTTCACCCGCTCGACCAGCTCGGGCGACGCCGACACGATCTTGTTCACCAGCGCCTGGACCGCGGCGGCGTTGCGCGGCGAGATCGTCAGCCGGCGCGACTCGGCGGCGGCCAGAAACTCCTCGTCCTTCATCAGCTCGTCGAACGCCTGGCGCAGCGCGGCGACGCGGTCGGCCGACACGCCGGGACCGACCGCGAGCGCGCGGGCGATCGGCGTGCCCGAGATGGCGAACTCGGCCACGTCCTTCTTGTCGGGCGGCGCGATCTCGATCAGCGTCGGCACGTCCTTGAGGTACGACTCGCGTTGCAGCGTGAACTGGGCAAGGAGCCGCACGGTCTTGTCGGCGAGCCATTGCGGCCGCGTGCCTTCGAGATTTTCCCACGACGCCGCCCAGCCGGCGATCTCGCCGCGTTCCATGGCGAGATTGCAGTCGTTGCCGCTCGGATAGCCCGGCACGATCTTGTATTTGGCGCCGAGTGCATCCTTGAGCAGCGAGGCGAACTGATAGGTCAGGTGCGATTTGGCAAACCCGCCGACCACGATGTTGGCGGTGCGCAGATCGTCGATGGTTTTGACCGGCGCGGTGTGCCACACCGCCATCGTGTGCACGATGGCATCGTAGGCGCCGAGCCAGTTGAATTTTTCCGACTTGAAGCGCACGCCGGCCGGGGTCAGCATCTGCGACGTCGCAATGGCGTGCGATTCCAGGATCACGGTGCCGTCCTGCGGCGCGGTGTTGTAGACGTTGTTGGCGGCGATCACGCCGCCGGCGCCCGGCATGTGGCCCATGATGATGTTGGGATTGCCGGGAATGTGCCGGGCCAAATGCTCGGCGATGGTGCGGCCGTAAAGATCAAAACTGCCGCCCGGCCCGGTGCCCATCAGGATGGTGACGGTCTTGCCCTTGTAGAAGTCGGCGACGCCCTCGGCCGCGGCCGGCGAGGCGCTGAGAACCGTGCTGGCAGCCGCCAAAGCTGCAATCATTCCGATAGCGGCGCGGTATGCGCTGGACATGCTTCCCCCTGCTGCGGCTTTCATTGCGCCGCTCGTGGGCGCGGAGGTTTTCATAGCGGAGGGGCAAGTCAATCGAGCGCAGTGACGCAGCCGCTCTCAGGGCGAGGCCCCGGCGCCGCGGCCTGCATTCTTCGAGGGCCGCTTCGCGGTCGCCTCAGGATGATGAGGTGAACAATTATTGTGGCGCGCCTACGCCCTTCCCCTTCAGCGCGCCCCCGATCTCATCCAAGATCGCCGGATCGTCGATCGTCGCCGGCATGGTCCAGGGTTCGCCGTCGGCGATTTTTTTGATGGTGCCGCGCAAGATTTTGCCGGAGCGGGTTTTGGGCAGGCGCGCCACCGTGATCGCCAATCGGAACGAGGCGACCGGGCCGATTTTTTCGCGAATGAGCGCGACGCATTCCTTCTCGATCTCGGCGGGCGGCCGGTTGACGCCGGATTTGAGCACGATGAAGCCGCATGGCACTTCGCCCTTGAGCGCGTCGGCGATGCCGAGCACAGCGCATTCGGCGACGTCGGGATGCGCCGCCAGCACCTCCTCCATGCCGCCGGTGGAGAGGCGGTGGCCGGCGACGTTGATGATGTCGTCGGTGCGGCCCATGACGAAGACGTAGCCGTCGTCGTCCTTGTAGCCGGCGTCGGCGGTTTTGTAGTTGCCGGGAAATTCGGTCAGATAACTTTCGCCGAAGCGGTCGTCGGCCTCCCAGAGCGTCGGCAGGCAGCCGGGCGGCAGCGGCAGTTTTATCACGATCGAGCCCATCTTGCCGGGCGCGACATCCTTGCCGGCCTCGTCGACCACGCGCACGTCGTAGCCCGGCATCGGCACCGTGGCCGAGCCGTATTTGACCGGCAAGGTGCCGAGTCCGACCGGATTGCCGGCGATGCACCAGCCAGTCTCGGTCTGCCACCAATGATCGAGCACCGGCACCTTGAGCAGATTTTCCGCCCAGATCACGGTGTCGGGATCGGCGCGCTCGCCGGCCAGGAACAGCGTGCGGAATTTGCGGAGATCGTATTGCGCCAGAAATTTGCCGTTCGGGTCTTCTTTCTTGATGGCGCGGAACGCGGTCGGCGCCGTGAACATCGCCGCGCAGCCGTGCTCGGCGATGACGCGCCAGAACGCGCCGGCGTCCGGCGTGCCGACCGGCTTGCCTTCGTAGAGGATGGTGGTGCAGCCGTGCAGGAGCGGCGCATAGACGATGTAGCTGTGGCCGACCACCCAGCCGACATCGGAGGCGGCCCAATACACTTCGCCGGGCGCGACGCCGTACAGATTGGTCATCGACCATTTCAGCGCGACCATGTGGCCGCCGTTGTCGCGCACCACGCCCTTGGGCCGACCGGTGGTGCCGGAGGTGTAGAGAATGTAGAGCGGATCGGTCGCGGCGACTGGCACGCAATCGTAGACCGAGCGGGCGTGGATGAGCGCGTGATCGCGCATCTGCGCCCAATCGCGGTCGCGACCTTCGACCAGCGCCGCTTGCAGTTGCGGCCGCTGCAGGATCAGACAGGCGTCGGGCTTGTGCTGAGCGAGCGCGATCGCCTCGTCGAGCAGCGGCTTGTAGGCGACGGTGCGGCCCGGCTCGAGGCCGCAGCTTGCCGAGAGAATGGCCTTCGGCTTGGCGTCGTCAATGCGCGTCGCCAATTCGCGCGCCGCGAAGCCGCCGAACACCACCGAATGCACCGCGCCGATGCGGGCGCATGCCAGCATGCCGATCACCGCCTCGGGCACCATCGGCATGTAGAGAATGACGCGGTCGCCCTTCTGCACGCCGAGGTCGCGCAGCATGCCGGCCAGCACCTGCGTCTCGGTGAGCAGCCGATGATAGGTGATGCTGCGCTTCACGCGGGCGAGCGGTGAATCATAGATGATCGCTGCATGGTCGCCGCGGCCGGCGTCGACATGGCGGTCGACGGCATTGAAGCAGGTGTTGCAGACGCCGCCGACGAACCAACGGCCGTAAATGCCGCCGTCTGGATCGAACACCGTCTTCGGCTGTTCGAACCAGGTGATGTCCTGCGCCGCTTCGCCCCAGAAGCCGACCGGATCGCGCTGCCAGCGCGCATAGACCTCGTGGTAGCGGCTCGAGCGGGCGTCCATGGCCTTTTCCTCCGTATCCCGCGTGGGGCGATCAGTCATTTTTCGGCTCGTTTGCCGCCTTGGCAAGCCGCGACAATGCCGCTGGCACTGCGCGATCTGCTTTGATTTATGTCACCCTAACATGCTGCGTTTCCCGGGCGCAGCGCAGCACGAAGTGGTGCGCTGCAGACCCGGGATCGTTACACACGTCGAGTCTGCCGCGATCCCGGATCGGCGGTGCACCGCCATAGCGCGTCGAAGACGCGCGTAAACGCGCTTATGGCGCTGCACCGTATCCGGGAAACAATTTATGGGTTCCGCCCGCCGTGATCACCGATCCGCTGTTCTATCTCGTCGCCGTTCCGGCGGTGATCCTGCTCGGCCTCGGCAAGGGCGGCTTTGCCGGGCTCGGCATGATCGCGGTGCCGCTGTTGACCTTGCGGGTGCCGATCCTGCAAGGCGCCACCATCATCCTGCCGCTCCTGGTCATCCAGGACGCCATCTCGGTGTGGACCTACCGGCGCACCTGGAGCGCCTGGAATCTGAAGGTGCTGATTCCGGGCGCGATCATCGGCATGAGCGCCGGCACGCTGTTCGCGAGCCACGTCTCCAACGCCGCGATCGAAGTGGCCGGCGGCCTGATCGGGCTGTCGTTCGTGCTCTACCGCTGGCTCGGCCGCTGGCTGTGGCCGCACCTGCTGCGAACCGCCAACAAAGCGCACCGTCCGCACGCAGCGCTGGGCGTGTTCTGGGGCGCGCTCGCCGGCTTCATGTCGCTTCTGGTCAATGTCGGCACCCCGCCCTACCAGATCCACATCCTGCCGCAGCGGCTCGACAAGCTCGCCTTTGTCGGCACCACGGTGCTGTTCTTCGCCTTCATGAACCTGATGAAGATCGGCCCGTATTTCCTGCTCGGCCAGTTCTCGCTGCGCAACTTCGGTACCTCGCTGGCCTTGCTGCCGCTCGCCATTGCGAGCAATTTTTTGGGCATCTGGCTGGTGCGTCGCACGCCGACCGAGCCGTTCTACAAGATCACGTATCTTTTGATGTTCGGCATCTCGCTGGCGCTGATCTGGCAGGGCTGGCGCGGGTTGTGAAAGGCGAATGGCGAATAGCGAATGGCGAGTAGGGAAAGAGGCCCTGTCGCCCTATTCGCTATCGCCATTCGCTATTCGCCGTCTCTCCGCTTTCCGCTACACTCGCTGCCCGGAGGACATATGGCGACGCCCTACGACACCGATCTCGACCGCAATCCGGCGAATTTTCAGCCGCTGACCCCGCTGTCGTTTTTGGATCGAGCGGCCGCGGTGTTTCCGGACGCGATCGCGATCGTGCATGGCGCGCGGTCCTGGACCTATCGCGCGTTTTTTGCCCGCGCCCGGCGGCTTGCTTCGGCATTGGCGCGGCGCGGCATCAAGCGCGGCGACACGGTCGCCGCGGTGCTCGCCAACACGCCGGCGATGCTCGAAGCCCACTACGGCGTGCCCATGGCGGGCGCCGTCCTCAACACCATCAACACGCGGCTCGATGCGGCGATCATCGCCTTCATCCTCGACCACGGCGAAGCCAAGGTGCTGATCGTCGACCGCGAGTATTCCAAGGTCGTGAAAGACGCGCTGACGCGGTGCAAGTCAAAGCCGCTGGTCATCGATTACGACGACGCAGAATTCTCCGGCTCAGGCGAGCGGCTCGGCACCATCGAATACGAAGACTTTTTGCGCGAGGGCAATCCGGATTTCTGGTGGCTGATGCCGGACGACGAGTGGGATGCGATCTCGCTCAATTACACCTCAGGCACCACCGGCGATCCGAAGGGCGTGGTCTATCATCACCGCGGCGCCTATCTGCTCGCACTCGCAAACGTCATCACCTGCGGCATGGGCAAGCATCCGGTCTATCTGTGGACCCTGCCGATGTTTCACTGCAACGGCTGGTGCTTTCCGTGGACGCTGTCGGTGGTCGCCGGCACCCATGTCTGCCTGCGCGCGGTGCGGGCGCCGTCCATGTATGACGCCATCGCCACCCATAAGGTCACGCATCTGTGCGGCGCGCCGATCGTCATGGCGACGTTGCTGAACGCGCCGGCGCACGAGAAGAAGCCGCTGCCGCACGTCGTGGAATTCATGACCGCGGCGGCGCCGCCGCCCGAGGCGGTGCTTGCAGCGATGAAGGCCGCCGGCTTCAACGTCACGCATCTGTACGGCCTGACCGAGACCTACGGGCCGGCCGCGATCAACGACTGGCACCGCGAGTGGGACACGCTGTCGCCGTCCGAGCAGGCCGCCAAGAAGGCGCGCCAGGGCGTGTGCTATCCGGTGCTGGAAGCGCTCGACGTACGCAATCCCGAAACCATGCATCCGGTGCCGCGCGACGGTGAGACGCTGGGCGAAGTGATGTTCCGCGGCAACGTGGTGATGAAGGGCTATTTGAAGAACAAGACGGCGACGCAGAAGGAATTTTCCGGCGGCTGGTTTCATTCCGGCGATCTCGGCGTCATGCATCCGGACGGCTATATCCAGCTCAAGGACCGCTCCAAGGACATCATCATCTCCGGCGGCGAGAACATTTCGTCGATCGAGGTCGAGGATGCGCTCTACAAGCACCCGGCCGTGCAGGCGGTCGCGGTGGTGGCCAAGCCCGACGACAAGTGGGGCGAAACGCCGTGCGCGTTCGTCGAGCTCAAACCCGGCGCCAGCGCCACCGCCGAGGAGTTGATCGCCTGGTGCCGGCAAAACCTCGCCGCCTACAAGTGCCCGCGCTACGTGGTGTTCGCGGAGATTCCGAAGACGAGCACCGGCAAGCTGCAGAAATTCAAGCTGCGCGAAGTGGCGAAGACTGTTTGAAACACTGTGATTTGCAGGGCGTGTCCGTCGTCATGGCCGGGCTCATTCGGCCGTCTACGCCCCTTTATCATTGCCCAAAAACGGCAATGCCCGGCACAAGGCCGGGCATGACGGAAAACTCAACCCCTTTCACTCCCTTGCGGGAGCGACCGCAACCGCATGAGTGCCGCGACGTCTGCGCTTTAATGCACGAACGTGTGCTGCTTGAGCCGGGCGATTTCGTCCTTCACGTACAATTTTTTACGCTTCAATTCCGCAATTTTGAGGCCGTCGATCGACGGATGCGCCAACGCTTCGGTGATTTCCAGTTCAAGGGCGTGGTGCCGTCGCTCGAGTTCCGCAAGATGCGATTCGATCGCCATGTGGCATGTCTCCTTGCGTTAATGGATGCCGCCTCACCCGATCAGAACGCCTTCACGATTTATGACGCCGCCATGATACTCCGTTTCCGGCGCAGCGGAAGGCCCCTGTCGGCGCTCTCCCCCACGGCAAATGCACGGTTCCGGACTTGTCCGGCATTAACCAAGACGCGATAATCGGTTTCCGCCCGGCCGGCCCGCAATGGTGCCCGGCAGCGAAGCCGCAATCTATCGGCGCCACCAAGGCGACATGACCAAGGACGAAGAACGCGAGCTTCGCGCGCAGCTGGCGCGGCTGCAGCAGGAGCATCGCGACCTCGACGCCGCGATCACGGCGCTGCAGGACTCGCCCGGCTTCGACATCATCCAGGTGCAGCGGCTGAAGAAGCGCAAGCTGCAGCTGCGCGACCGCATCACCTTCATCGAAGACCAGCTGACGCCGGATATTATCGCGTAGCGGCTTGCTGTTCCGGCGGGCGGGGCGAGGCGCGTCTTTCGCGCTTGCGCGCGTACATTGCGGCATCGGCGCGGGCGAGCAGGTCGGCGGCCGTGTCGGCCACGCCGATCGGTGCCACGCCGGCCGAAGCGCCGACGGTGAGCGTGGCGGCGCCCCAGCGCACCGGCGCGGCCGCGATCATGGTCTCCAGCACCGCCGCCTTGGCGGCGGCCGCCGCCGCGGTGACGTTCCACAACAGCACGACGAACTCGTCGCCGCCATGCCGGGCCACCACGTCGGAAGCGCGCACGTGCCGATTCAGCGTTGCCGCCACGGCCTTGAGCACGGCGTCGCCGGCGGCATGGCCGTGGCGGTCGTTGACCGGCTTGAACGCATCGAGATCGATGAACAGCAGGGCGGCGCTGGCGCCATAACGCCCGACATAAGCGAGCGCCCGCTTGAGCTCGCGCTCGAAACCGCGGCGATTGAGCAATTCGGTGAGCGGATCGATCTCGATCATGGCTTCGAGATCGCTCACCCGGGCGCGCGACTGCTCGAGTTGCGCGGCCAAGCGCTCCACCTCGGCGGCAAGGCGCATCGCCAGCGAGCGCGTCGGGGCCTTGCCGGCTCGATGCGGTCCAGCCGGCCGTTCCTTTTCCAGGCGGACCGGCATGCGCTTCGCCGGCGATGGATGCCCGAGCGCAACCCGCCGCTTCGGCAAGCCGGCACCGCGATGCTTGGTCAACCTTCCCGCTCCCCAGCGAATCGGCAGGCAAGATAGCCTGTTGGCGCGTTGGCCCGAACGGCGCCGCGGCAGGCCGCCTCGTAGCGCAGAGATGCGGCGGATTGTCGCATCATGGCAGAGGAAGAAAGCGCACCCGTGGCAGTGGCTTCGCCGGACAGGCTTGCAGGAAAGCCAGCGGCTTGGCTTGGGCATCGTCGAACACCGCTGCGGTAAGCACGCCGCCATACACCGCCGCGGTATCGAGATTGAGCCGATTGCCGCGCAAGTCCGGCACGGCGGTCAGGACCGGGGTGTGGCCGTGGACGATGAGCCGGCCATAGTCACGGCGGTCGCTCAGAAACGGCTCCCTGATCCACAGCAGGTCGCGCTCGTCCTGGGCGTCGAGCGCTGTGTGCGGATCGATGCCGGCATGAACGAAAAAGCGGCGGCCGTCGTCGTGGCTCAGGCGCAGCGACCGCATCCAATCGAGATGTGCGCGCGGCAGATCGGCAACCTCCCGCACCCCGTAGCTGCCGAGCGTCGCGACCCCGCCGTTCGCCAACCAGACTTCGAGCGATACCACGCCATCGAGCAGCCCCAGCACGAACGCCTCGTGGTTGCCGCGCAGCGCGATCAAACGGTCCCCCAGCTCGTCCGCCAAGCGCATCATGAAGCGGACCACGCCTGCGGAGTCGGGACCGCGGTCGATGTAATCGCCGAGAAACACGAATTGCAGCGCGCGGCCCTCGGCGTGCTGCCGGCAGGCGTCGACCAGGACTTTCAGCATGTCGAGCGAGCCGTGGACGTCGCCGACCGCGTAAGTGAGCGGCATTGCCTGCCTCTGCGTGGGTTTCTGAGAACCGTCCCAATGTTGGCCACAATCGGGCGGGATCGTTCAGTGCTCGTTCACCTCTCAATGCCAACTCTAGGCCATCGGGGCGACTGGGAATTCAGCGAGGAAACACGTCGAGGTAATGCCATGAAAAGGGTTGTGACTGCTCTCGTCGCCATTGTGGCGCTGACCGCCGCGGCCATCGCGACCACGGGCTCCGCGGAAGCGCGTTGGGGCCGCTGGGGCGGCCGCCACTGGGGCCCCGGTCCGGTGTTCGGTGGCTTTGTGGCCGGTGCTCTGATCGGCAGCGCGCTCGCGTCGCCGTACTACTACCCGGGCTACTACGGCCCCGGGCCCTATCCATATGGTCCCTGCGCGTGGCGGACCTACTGGAATGGATACCGCTGGGTCCGTGCCTGCTACTAAGGCTTTGACGCCGCAAAAGAGCTGACGCCAATACCGCTGACGCCCCTTCGGTGGGACGCCAGCGGTGGTTTTCGTGCGTAAAACCGGGCGCGGCGGACACCGCGCATCCAACTTCCGCCAAAGACTTGACCTCTATGGCGGTCGGCATTTGGGCCGCGTTGCGGCCTCGGGGGTATTTCGGGGGACTTCCGCCTCAAGCCTTACTCGGATCGGTGCCCGGACCGATCGCGCTCATGGAGAACACATGCGCAAATCCCTGCTCGGGCTTGCCGCCGCGGCGAGCCTCGGTCTGGCGACGATTGCCGCGCCCGGCACCGCCGACGCCCGCTGCTTCGGCTGCGCCGTCGCCGGCGGCGTGCTCGGCGGCGTCATCCTCGGCACCGCGATCGCCAACGCCAACAACCCGCCGCCGCCTCCGCCGCCGGAGTACTACGGCTATCCGCCGCCTCCGCCGCCCTACGGCTACGGCCCGCCGCCCCCCGGGGCCTATGGCCCGCCGCCCGCTTACGCCGGCGGCCCGCCGCCCTGCCATTTCGAGAAGCGGCGCGTCTGGGTCGAGGAGGTCAACGGCTACCGGGTACGCTCGGTGCGGATCTGCCCGTAAGCACCGCGATCAAAAATTGCTGAACAAACGGCCGGCCGTAAACAGCCGGCCGTTTTTGTTTGATCATTGATTGTTTTATCGATCAGAGGGAGCCGTCGATCGCAATGGTCGTCCGTGATTTCGCCGGCCATTGCGACCGACGGCGTCGCGCGACGGATTCAAGTAGAGTCAGTCGATCCACAATTGAGAATCGCGCGCGCCCTACTTCAGCGCGGCTCTTTTGACGCACGCCGCGGCGAGCTTGGCGAAACGGTCCTTGTAATCCTCGCTCGGCTTATGGTGCTCGTTCATGTAGGCGATGTCGGCCGGCGTAATGGCGTCGGCTTGAGCGTTCGCCAGGCACGTACAAAAACCCCCTACGCTCTTGCGCTCCACGTCCGGATAATCCTTGTGGACCTTCCTGACGCAGGACCTGTGCACTTTCTTGATGAACGCTTCGCGGACCGGGCCCTTCAGTTCGCCGTTCGGGACTTCCGCTTCGGGAGCCGGAGCTGATGCACGCTGCGGCGCCGGCGCCGCTGCCACCTGCTCGCTTTTGGTGCAGGCGATGAAGACGGTGAATGGCCGGGCGACATCGCCCACGTCGGCTGGCGTCAGCTTGCCGGCTGATTTGTCGGTCTTGTAGCTGATCAGCTTGCTGTCCAGGAACTCGCGCGCGAGCTGAGCCTTGAGCGCGAAATTGACGTTCTGCGGAATGTCGCCGATCGCTTCCGCAACGCGCACCGCATTGAGCTTTGACGTCACGATGCCGACCACGTGGCCGCTCATATCGAGCAACGGTCCGCCGCTGTTGCCGGGCTGCACCGGAGCGCTGATCTGAATGTAGCGCGTATCGTCGCCAAGGCCGGCCAGCGCGCTGACGTTGCCGACCGTCAGATTCGGGCCGGTCGCCAACACGCCGGACAGCGGATAGCCCAGCGCCACGATCGAATCGCCGGGGCGGAGCGGTGGCGTGTCGCGGAACACGGCAATGCGCGCCGGATCGAATTTCCGTTTGATCCGCACCAATGCCAGATCGTTACGCGCGTCGCGCGCGACCAGCTGGCCCGGTTCGGAGCTGCCGTCCGCAAAGGTCAGCTTGATGCTCTGGCAGGCTTCCACGACATGAGCGTTGGTGAGAACCTCGCCGCCGGCCGAAACCGCGATGCCCGAGCCGGTGGCGAGACCGCCGCCCTCGGCGGCCGCCGCCCCGGCGGCCAGCATGGCGGCCGACATGACAAAAGCTGTTGCGGCAATTCGCATGACGACGCCCCCCATCCCCACAGCACGCTCGTCCGCGTGGTAGTATCCCACAGGGAGGGCAAACCGGCAATTGCCGTCCACTGCGGCTGAACTCGATGGCCCCCCTTTGAGGAAAGCTTCGCTCTGGAATGCGCGGCGCAGTTTCGACATTTATTGCCCGCAATGATGCGGGCAATCTGTTCAGGGGCTAAGCGCGCCGTCTTTTGCAGCGCGGGTGAGATGAGCAACGTTGATAAATTGGCCGAGGCGGCGCGGCCGCTGTTCGCGGCGTTTGCGCTGGGGCGCGAACGCCTCTTAGCCGCATGGCGCAACCGCAGCCGGCGCCGTCTGCCGCCGGCCTACGCCAAAATGCTGATGTGGATCGCCATCATCTGTCTCTGCGTCTATGCCGGCGCCGCCCTCGTGCTTTATGCCACGCAGCGCTCGCTGATGTATTTTCCCGAGACGGCGCACACGACGCCGGCGGAGGCCGGCCTGCCACAGGCCGAAGAAGTGCCGCTCGTTGCCGCCGACGGCGTGCATATCAGCGCCTGGCATGTCGCCGCCAAGGACGGCAAGCCGGTCATTCTTTACTTCCACGGCAATGGCGGGTCGCTGCGGTACCGCGTCGAGCGCTTCAAGAAACTGGTCGCCGACGGCATCGGCCTCGTCGCGCTGGAGTACCGCGGCTATGGCGGCAATGCGGGCAGCCCGAGCGAGCGCGGCCTGATCGCCGATGCCGAAGCCGCCTACGCGTTCGCCGCCGCCCATTATCCAGCGCAGCAGATCGTCGCCTGGGGCGAATCGCTCGGCACCGGGGTCGCCGTGGCGCTGGCGGCGGAGAAGCCGGTCGGCCGCGTCATTCTCGAAGCGCCGTTTACCTCGGCGGCCGCGGTCGCCGCACTGCACTATTGGTACATGCCGGTGCGGCTCCTGATGAAGGATCAGTTCCGTTCCGACGCGCGCATCGCCAAGGTCAAGGCGCCGCTCCTCATCCTGCACGGCGTGCACGATCACGTGGTGCCGTACACGATGGGCGACCGGCTGTTCGCGCTCGCCAACGAGCCCAAGCACATCGTGCGCTTCCTCGACGGCGACCACGAGAACCTCGACGCCAACGGCGCGCTGCACGCGGTCGGGCGCTTCCTCGCCGGGGATTTGGACTAGGGCCGAGCGGGGAACAGACAAGCTCCCCGCCCGCTGACGGCTTTATTCGGCCTTCAGGCCGGCCGCCTTGATCACCGGCCACCATTTCGCATCGTCGGCATCGCGCTTGGCGGCGAGCCCTTCGGGCGTCCGTTCCGCGTCCGGCGGCATGTCGAGACCGAGCTCGACCATTTTCTTCTGGAACGCCGGATCGGACAGCGCGGCATTTACGGCGGCATTCAGCTTGTCGACGATCTCCTTCGGCGTTCCGGCCGGGACCCACAGCGCATTCCAGACGCCGACGTAAAAGCCCGGCAGGCCTGCTTCATCGACGGTCGGAATTTCCGGCGCCGCCGCGATCCGCTTCGGCGCGGTGACCGCATAGGCCTTGATCTGTCCGGCATGCACCAGCGGCAGGAAACTGCCGGTCGCCGTGCACATGAAGTTGATCTGCCCGGCCAGCATGTCCTGGATCGCCGGCGTGCCGCCGCGATAGGGGATGAGCTGCCATTTGGCGCCGATCTTGTTCTGGATCTCGATACCGCAGAGCTGCTGCATGGTGCCGGTGCCGACGGTGCCTTGCAGGACCTTGTCGCTCTTGCCTTTCATCCAGCCGATGAGCTCTTTGAGATTGCTCGCCGGCACATTGTTGGTCGTCACCAGAATGAACGGATAGCTCGGCAGCATCGCGATCGGCGCAAACGCTTTCAGCGGATCGTACGGTAGCGACGACATGGTCGCGGGCGTCAGCACGAACGCTTCGGAATTGCCGAGCAGCAGCGTGTAGCCATCGGGCGCCGCGCGCGAAACACGGGCGGCGCCGATGGTGCCGGAGGCACCGCCCTGGTTTTCGGTCAGCACCGGCTGGCCGAGTTTTTCCCGCATGCGTTCGGCAACGAGACGCACCAGCGTGTCGGTCACGCCGCCGGCCGGATACGGCACGATGATGGAAATCGGACGCGACGGATAAGGCTGCGCGCCGGCGGGCTGCGTCGCGCCCATGACAACAACCGGCAGAGCGGCCAGCAGCGGCAGAAACAGGAACCTGCTCGAAATCTTCATTCAGCGCTCCCTGCGGCAAGGTGGCAGACATTGTGCCATAACTTGCCGCCGGGGCGAGCCGCCTTACATGGGGATCGGACAGGAAGAATTGACGCAGGGCTTGCCGCCCGCGCGGCGGACGCCTCGTTACTGCGGCACCGTCATCAGCTCGAGCACGTGGCCGTTGGGGTCGCGGAAGTAGACGCCGCGGCCGCCGCCCCAGTCGTTGAGCTTGCCGTCGTCCAGGCTCCACGGCGCGCTGCCGTAGGAAATTTTGGCTTTCTGAATGCGGCCGAAGATGGCGTCGAAGTCGCGGTTGCTGACGTGAAACGCGTAGTGGTGACTTTCGAAGTCCGAGTCGTCGTCGAACAGCAGCGTCAGCGTCTTGTTGATCTTGACCGGCGCGAAGTGGCCGGTGCGGCCGCGCTTGAGCCCGAAAATCTCGGCAAAGAATTTTGCCGCCGCGGCCTTGTCGCGGGCCGGCACGATGGTGTGGTTGAGAACGATGCCCATAGCCCGCTCCCTAAATCCACTCGCTCCCTCAACTCACGGCGCCGCTCCGCAGATCATGAGCCGGCGCCGAAACGAACAACGCGGGCCAGAGGCCCGCGCTGTAACCGATGCGCCTTAGCCGAAACGGGGCGCGCGCGGCGGACCGCCTCGGCCGGCCGCACCCGGATGGGCCGGCTTCGGCTTCATCGGCAGCAAACCCTCGCGCTGCAAGCGCTTGCGGGCGAGCTTGCGGGCGCGGCGGATCGCTTCCGCGCGCTCGCGGGCTTTCCGCTCCGATGGCTTTTCGTAATGACCGCGAAGCTTCATCTCGCGGAAAATGCCCTCGCGCTGCATCTTCTTCTTGAGCGCCTTGAGGGCCTGATCGACGTTGTTGTCACGAACGAGAACCTGCACGCGTGCTCCTTTGCAGTGGGTGCGTGAATGGGGTGGCGGCACGGCGATCGCCTGCGCCGCCTTGTCGCGGCATGTAGCAGAACAGACTTACAAAGTCCACAAGCCGCCGGCGTTCCGGCGGTTGGGCGCAAATTCCGGCTATTCGCGAAACACCCGGGTGACGTGGCCCATCTTGCGGCCGGGGCGGACTGCCGCCTTGCCATAGAGGTGGACCGAGGCACCCGGCACAGCAAGCCAGCGGCGGTAATCCGCCACCTCGTCGCCGATCAGGTTGGTCATTTCGACCCGGCCGTGGCGGACCGGCTTGCCGAGCGGCCAGCCGGCCACCGCCCGGATGTGCTGCTCGAACTGGGACACCGAGGCCCCGTCCAAAGTCCAGTGGCCGGAATTGTGCACCCGCGGCGCGATCTCGTTGATCAGGATCTCGCCGCCCCCTGCCAGCACGAACATCTCGACCGCCAGCACGCCCACATAGCCGAACTTTTGGGCGATCGTTTCGGCGATCCGCCGCGCCTCAGCCGCCGCGGCCGCGGAGAGCGTCGCCGGCGCGCGCGAGACTTTGAGGATATGGTCGCGGTGCTCGTTCTCGGTGACGTCGAAGCATTCGACGCTGCCGTCCGCCCCGCGCGCCGCCACCACCGAGACCTCGCGCTCGAACGGCACGAAGGCTTCGAGGATGCAGGGCTGGGCGCCGACCTCGCGCCAGGCGGCCGCCGGGTCGGTGCCGTTGCGGATGGCCGCCTGGCCCTTGCCGTCGTAGCCGTAACGGCGGGTTTTGAGGACCGCCGGGCGGCCGATCCGTTCCAGCGCCGCGGCAAGCTCCTGCGGTCCGCCGACCGGCGCAAAGGCGGCCGTGCCGATGCCGAGCCCGCTGACGAAGGTCTTTTCCGCCAGCCGGTCCTGCGTGGTCGCCAGAATTTTCGGGTCGGGCAGCACCGGCACCCGCGCGGAGAGAAACGTCGCGGTGTCGGCCGGCACATTCTCGAACTCGTAGGTCACCACGTCGACGTCGGCGGCGAAGCGGTCGAGCGCCTCGGTGTCATTGTAATCGGCGCAGGTGACGCGATGCACCACGTCGAACGCCGGCGAGTCCGGGCTCGGCGCCAGGACGTGGCACTTGAAGCCGAGCCGGGCCGCGGCAAGCGCCAGCATGCGGCCGAGCTGACCGCCGCCCAAAATGCCGATGGTGGCTTGCGGCTCGAGCGCGGCGCCGCTCACGCGCTATCCTTTGGTGTATCGGCGACGCCGTCGGTCTGGCTCGCCCGCCAAGTCTCGAGCCGGCCGCTCAGCGCCGGATCGCTCAGCGCCAATACGCCGGCGGCAAGCAGCGCGGCGTTGATGGCCCCGGCGCGGCCGATGGCGAGGGTGCCGACCGGGACGCCGGGCGGCATCTGCACGATCGAATAAAGCGAATCGAGCCCCGACAGCGCCTTCGACTCCACGGGCACGCCGAAGACCGGCAGGGTGGTGAGCGCGGCCGTCATGCCCGGCAGGTGCGCGGCACCGCCGGCGCCGGCGATGATCACCTTGAAGCCGGCCGACTTGGCGCCCTTGGCGAAGGCATAGAGCCGCTCCGGCGTGCGGTGCGCCGAGACGATGCGCGCCTCGTAGGACACGCCCAGTGCGTCCAGCGTCTCGGCGGCGTGCTTCATGGTCTGCCAGTCCGACTGGCTGCCCATGATGACGGCGACGGATTTGGCTCCCAGCGGCGCCACGGCAAAATTCCCTGACCGGAGGAAGCGGCGAATTATAGGGCTGGGCGTTGAAGTGGCAAGGCAGCGATGTTCGGCTGCTTAATGAGGAGTACGGCAGCTATGCATATGGACCAAATGCATTATTTGCCGCTGACGCCGGCCTATTTCGCCATCCTGATCGGGTTTTTCCTGCTCGTCGTCGCGCTCCTGGCGACCTTGCGCTACGCCTATTTGAGCCTCGGCATGAGTTCGGGCATGGCCTTGTTCGTCTTACTCGCCTCGCTGATCGGCAGCTATTTTAACATCCCGGTGGCGCAATTGCCGCCGGAGCGGGTGGTCTCCAACGAGGTGCGCGAGTTTTTCGGCATGTACTATGTGATCCCGCAAGTCACCGATTGGGGCGGCACCGAGATCGCCGTGAATGTCGGCGGCGCGCTCATTCCGACGCTGGTGTCGATCTATTTGTTGTTCAAGCACACGCTGTGGGTACGCGGCACGATCGCGACCGCGATCGTCGCGGTGCTGCTGCACTGGCTCGCCACTCCGGTGCCCGGCGTCGGCATCGCCATCCCGATCTTCTGGCCGGTGGTGATCACCGCAATCGTCGCCTTGGTGCTGGCCCGCGACCACGCGGCACCGCTCGCCTATATCGCCGGCAGCATGGGCACGCTGATCGGCGCCGACCTTACCAATCTCGACAAGGTGCGCGGGCTGGGCGCGCCGGTCGCCTCGCTCGGCGGCGCCGGCAACTTCGACGCCATTTTTCTCATCGGCATTTTGGCCGTGCTGCTGGCGAGCCTCTACCACCCGCGCCGCCACGCCATGCAGGCGCCGTGAGCGGTACGGCGCGGAACCCGGTCGCGCCGACACGGATTTGTTTGCGGGAGGCGACGCAAAGGATCGTGCCATGCCGTGGTATTATTATCTCTTGCATTTCGTCGCCGGCGTGTTCTTGGCCAATGGCGTACCGCACTTCGTGCAGGGCATTTGCGGCAACCGTTTTCAGACACCGTTTGCTTCGCCGCCCGGCATCGGCGAATCCTCGGCCATCGTGAACGTGATCTGGGGCTGGCTGAACCTCCTCATCGCCGGGATATTGTTGCGCCTGGTCTTCCCCGTGCTGCTGACCCCGCTCGTCGATCTGGTCGTCCTGGCGCTCGGCGCGCTGTTGATCGCGCTGTGGCTTGCCAATCATTTCAGCAAGGTCCGCACGGCGGCGCCGCATCCGTGACGCCGGCTTGCGGATGCGCTTCGGCGTGCCGCTTGTCGGCCGGTTTCGCCGGCCTGCGCATCCGAGTACAATTCGCCGGCTCATTCCCGAGCGGAAAATCGGTTCGCGATGCCAGAGACACCAGCGCCAACGTCATCTGAAAAAGACCCGCGCGCCATCACGGCGTATCACGCGCACGTCTATTACGACCCGGCCAAGACGCGCGGCCGCGCCGAGCGCCTGCGCGAGCGCGTCGGAGAAAAATTCCCGCAAGCCAAGCTCGGACGCTGGCACGACGAAACGGTCGGGCCGCATCCGCAATCGATGTATCAGATCGCGTTTGCCCGCGAGATGCTGGCCGAGTTCGTGCCGTGGCTGATGCTCAACCGCGGCGGGCTCACGGTGTTGCTTCATCCCGAGACCGGCGACAATTACACCGACCACAGCGCCCATGCGCTCTGGTTCGGCGCCGTGCTGCCGCTGCGGCTTGAGGTCTTTCGCCGCAAGTAGACCGGAACTCCAAGGGCAGCGCCCCGGTTTAGCCTGCAAGGCCAAACGGGCGTAAGCCAATGCCGAACCAAGACGACCTCGACGGGCACAACGACGGACAGCTTTTGACGCCGCTTCTGCTCATGGCGGTGATCATCGCCGTCGGCTCCCTGATCTTCGCCTTCATGTGAAGGGCGACCGATCGGGCGGTTGACGCTGTTTCCCCGCGTGAACGCGCTTTAGCTGCACCGCATCCGGAAAGCGAAAGTCGTCAGGCGCTGTCTTCAACGTCGGTCTCGGGCCGGTCGCGGCCCGCCGCAAGCTCGGTGTGCCAGCGGCCGTTGGCGTCCTCGTATTCGATGGTCTCGGTCTGGCCGGGGACGCGCTGCTCTGCGGCGGCGCGGCGCGCCGCTTCGAGCGCTTCCGCGTGGGTCGGAAAGCTTTCGGAAAAGGCGCCGTCGACCGTATAGGCCCAGCCGTCCTCGTGCCGCACGATCTTGTATGTGACGTGGCTCATCGGATCACCTCGCAGGTGCTCGTCGATTGCGTAGCGGCGAGCTTATCGCTTGCGACGGCGGAAGCGAAGCCACGCGGCGGGTCCGTCACCGCGCCTGGCCGTCGTCGAACTTGCGCTCCAAGATCTCGCCGAGCGTCGAATAGAAGAAGCCGTTGAGGCGGCCGACCGGATTGAGCTTGCGCATGTCGATATAGCCGTTGGTCATGCACGCCGGATCGACATGCATGTACACCACCTCGCCGATCACCAACGGATGGCGGTTCGGCCCGAGCTCGATGACCTGGTGCAGCTTGCACTCGAAGTGGATCGGCACTTCGGCAACCCGCGGCGGCTTGATCTTGACGCATGGGATCGGGGTGAGCCCCGTCTTGTCGAATTCGGAATCGCCTTCCGGAAAGCCGTTGGCGGAATCGACCATCTCCTTCCACACCGGCTCGGTGACGATGTTGAAGCAGAACTCGCCGGTCTGCCGCACGTTTTTCAGGGTGTGCTTCTCGCTGCCGTCGGGATTGCGCGCGATAGTGAGCGAGATCATCGGCGGCACGACGCAGACCACGGTGAAGAAGCTGAACGGCGCCAGGTTGGTGCGGCCGTCGGCGCTGACCGTCGAGGCCCAGCCGATCGGCCGCGGCACCACCGAGCCGACCAGCATGCGATAGACCTGCCGCCGCTCGGCCTGCGCCGGATCGATTTCGAGGTAATCAGCGGTCGCGATATCGGTCATCCGGGTTTGCCCCTCTGTGGCGCACGTGGTGCGCAATCCGGCTTTTGATTAGGTCGCTCGCCGTGCCATAGTCAATGCATGCCGGATAGCGCACGAGGCCCGCGATGAACGTCAACGTCGCCCCCGAAACAAAGCCACACGCAGTTGCGCCGCCGTTCGAGGTCGAGCGCCTGGGCGTAAAACTCGGCGCCGAGGTGCGCGGGCTCGATCTGCGCCAACCGATGGATAGCGCCACGTTCGCGGCGTTCGAAGCCGCCCTGGTCGAGCACAAGGTGCTGGTGCTGCGCGAGCAGCACATGACGACGGCTCAGCACGTGGCGCTGAGCCGGCAGTTCGGCGAGCTCGAAGTGCATCCGATGCGGCCGCAGGGCGAATTTCCCGAAATTCTGGTGCTCGACAATCACAAGGACAATCCGGTGCTGTCGACCGACGTCTGGCACAGCGACACGACGTTCCGCAAAAACCCGACCAAATACACGATCCTGCGCTGCCAGATCATGCCGAAGCTCGGCGGCGACACGCTGTGGGCTGACATGGAAGCGGCCTACGGAGGCTTGAGCGAGCCGTTCCGGCGCATGATCGACGGCTTGCGCGCCGTGCACGACTTTCAGAATTTCCGCGTGTTGTTCAAGAACACCGACGAGGACCGCGCCAAGCTGCGCAGGATGGAAGAGCTGTTCCCCAACCCCTCGCACCCGGTGGTGCGCACGCATCCGGTGAGCGGGCGCAAGAGTCTCTACGTCAATCCGCAGTTCACCTTGCGCATCGAGGGACTCGAACCGATGGAGAGCCGTGCGTTGCTCGACGTGCTGTTCGCGCAGGCGCAGGTGCCGGAATATCAGTTCCGGCTGCGCTGGGCGCCCGGAACCATCGTGTTCTGGGATAACCGCTCGACCCAGCACTATGCCGCCAACGACTATTATCCGGAACGCCGCCGCATGGAACGCACGGCGGTCGTGGGTGACGTGCCGTTTTGAGCGGCGCATTTTACGCAACGTTTATTCGTTACGTTGGTCGCGCAAACCGACAACACGTTTGGCCGATCCCGCGTTGTTCCCATCCGGGTTCTCCTTCGCACGTGCAACACATCGTGAGCGAACGCGCACGCGGCCTCGCGCGTTTTCCCAGAAGAGAGACTAGAGGGAGATTGAACATGACGATGAAGAAGCTTGTCGCGGCCACCGCTCTGATCGCCGGCGTCACTTTGGGAACCGCCAGCGCTTCGTTCGCGCAAAGCATCTATTACGGCGGGCCGTACGGCTACGAGTACGGGTATAACGGCTATGACGGCTACTACGGCTACCGGGGCTCAGCGCCGGACTGGATGAGGGGCGGCCCGGGCCCGCGCGTTCAAGCCGGTAGCGGCATGGGCGTGGGCGGCGTGCGCTAGCTCCAGTCTTTGATCTGAAAGCTGAGCCAGTGAAAAAGAACCCGGCGCAACGCGCGCCGGGTTTTTTTGTTCCTCTACAACCGTGCCTGCAAATTCCTGAAAGCGCCGGCTCCAGCAACCATTTCGCGACGACGACTCGAACCGAACGAACGCCGCCGAGTTACATATCGGTCTTAAGGCAACAGGAGATTGGACCCAATGACCTCCAAGACATTGATTGCGGCGCTGGCGATACTGCTGACTGCGACTTCGGCCTCGTTGGCGTGGACGCAACATCAAACGATGAAGCGGCACCACCGCCATGGCCTCTACAATTACAGCGGCATGTATCACCAAAAGGGCGGCCCAGGCCCGCGCGTGCAGGCCGGCAGCGGCCAGGGCGCCGGCGCGGAATCGGGAACCAAATAGTAAGACGACCTGCAAACGAAAGCCCGGCCGTAGCGGCCGGGCTCTTTGTATGTGTGGTGAATGCCGAGGCGGCGCTTGGCTCAGCCCACCGGACGGTGATGCACGCGCCGATAGGTGTGGTGCCGGTAGTGCCGATGGTAGCGGCGATAGACATGCGGCAGCTCAGCCGGATAGGCCGCGTAGGTCGGCTGCAGGCCGAGCAGGCCCTGAACGCCGCCAACCACGCCGCCGACCGCGCCACCGACAACGGCGCCGACCGGGCCCGCGGCTTGTCCGCCCTCCTGGACGCCATGCGCGATGCCGCCCGGAATACCCTGCGCCTGCGCTGCTAACGGGCAAGCCAGGGCCGCGACGACCGCGCCTGCCAATACGATGTGAAGCTTCACGCTACGACCCCTCTGACTGATGTTTGGGATGCGGCCATGTCGCCAAAGATCGCGGCATTTACGGGGCGATAGCGTGGCAATCGGCGTTTGGCCGCGAGCGAGGCAAAACGATCACACTTTGTGCCGTTTGGGCGGGGCCGCGCCGCGGAAGGGTCAGTTCATGAAGCCGTCCAGCCGATTGTCGCGGGCGCGAAGCGTTCTGATGCCGTCTCGTGCGCCGCAAGCGCATCGGCGTTGATCGTCGGCGCAAAGCCCTGGGGCAATACGAGTTGGCCGGCCACAACGCACAGGGGCTCGACGAACAGCCGAGTCTTCGGCTTCAAAAAACCGTTGAACTCGCCGGCGTTTCGGATCGTCACCCTGGCGACGCAAGCCTCCATCCAGCATCCAAGCTCGCTGGAAAGCCCATCACCCAGCACCGGCTGCATGCCAAGCTGCCATACGGCGTCGAGCGCCTCCTGCAGGAGGTCGAGGCCGCCGAAGCGTTTGAGCTTGAGCTTGCAGAAGCCGACATTCGCGATCGTGGAGGCACGCTTCACATCGGCAAGCTCGCAAATCGGCTCGTCCAGCATCACGGGGACCGGAGATACGCTCGCCACCTTGGCGTTGGCGTCCCAATCCTCGGCGCGGCACGGCTGCTCGAACAATTCAATGCCGGCAGGATCGAGCGCAGCGGCAAAACGGCAAGCGTCCAGTTCGGAATACGCGCGATTGGCGTCCAGTCGCATCGTCGCGCGGCCCGCGATCACTTGTTGGATCGCTTTCACGCGGCGCGCGTCGTCGTCTGCCGACTTGCCGACCTTGACCTTGAAGGTATGGAAGCCGTCTTCCAGGCGCTGCTCGACCTCCTGCTCAATTTCGGCGGGCGCCGAACTGTTGAACGGCGTGAGCAGCGGCAGCCGCGCTTCGCTGTCCGCGGTGAGCAGCGGATGGCCCTCGAGCATCTCAATAGCCGTCAGAAGCGAGGTCGCCGCGACCTTGCTGTCCGCAATATCGCTCGCGAGGATGGCCTTCGCCTCGCTGGCGCTCTTGCCGATGACCGCTGCCGCATGCTCGCGGCAGAAGGTCCAGCCGCCGTCCCGCGTCTCGCGGCTCGATCCGGGCGAGATATGGCCTTCACCCCACCCGACCCGGCCGTGCTCATCGCGCACCTCGACGATGATCGGCTCGAATTCGGTGAAAGTGCGGTACGACAGCACGTAAGGACGGATCAACGGCAACCGTACCGTGCGCAGCACGATTTCCTGCAGCCTCATCGTCCGCCCTCGTCATTTATGATTGTGCGCTTTGACGCAGCCGATCAGATGATCCGCTCGCTGCCCTTGATCTGGCTGCGATGCATGACCCGCCTCGTCTTCGGATCGAACGGATCGCGCCGGTGCAGAACGGACAGGTTGTTCCACATCAGCAGGTCGCCGACCTTCCATCGGTGGCACAGCGTGTAGTGCGGCTGCGTCGCGTGCGCCCACAGCGCGTCGAGCAGCGCCTCGCTTTCGGCGACGTCCAACCCCGCAACATGCGCGTTCGGCCGCCGGCCGAGAAACAGCGCTTTTCGTCCGGTGCCCGCCTCGGTGCGGATCAGCGGATGATGCGCGCCCACCGTCTGCCGCACGTCGCTGACGGCCTTGTAGCCCTTGCGCAGCATGCCGGCGCTGTTGGTCGAGGCGTCGTGTACCGCGATCTTGCCTTCGGCTGCTCTCTTCAGGTCCGCCGGCAGCTCCGCATAGGCGGCGAACATGTTGGCGAAATAGGTGTTGCCGCCCGCCTCGGGCGGCGGCACCTCGAGCGCGTGGAGCATTGCGGCTTTCGGCGGCACCTCCACGTACGTCATATCCGCGTGCCATACCGCCTCGCCGTCGCCGAGGTTGCCGATCGGCCTTCCGTTCTCGACGACGTTTGAGATGACGTTGAGGTCGGGATAGTCCTTCAAGAACGGCTCGCCATAAGGATTCGGTCCTGGCGGATCCAGTTCGCCGAAATTCTTGCTGAAGGCGATGAGCTGCAAATCGGAGAGCCGCTGGTCATGGAAGACGATGACGAGCCGTTCGCGCCAGACGGATTCAATAGTCGCGACATCGCTTGACGAGATCGGTCCGGAAAGATCGATCCCGTCGATCTCGGCTCCGAGCGGCGCGCCAAGGTGTTTGACCGTGAGCGTCATGGCCGTCGTTCCGCAACGAAACAGGTCTTCATCATAGCGAAAGACCGCTCGCCTTGATCGGACCTTCCCATTTCTTGATCTCTGCGGCAAGGAATTGGGCCAGATACTCGGGCGAACGGCGTTCCGGCGCGACCACATCGCCGCCGATCTGTTTGAGACGTTCCTGGACCGCCTGATTTTCGAGCGCGAGGACCGTGGCGCGGTTGAGCTTCTGGACGATCGCGGACGGTGTCCCGGCGGGGACGAAGAGCGCATACCAACTCGGGACATCGAAGCCCGCCAGGCCTTGCTCGTTTGCCGACGCAAGCTCCGGCAGAATCGACGACCGGTTCTTGCTCAGAATCGCGATCGGCTTGACGGACTTGGCCGCAATCTGCGGCAACGCCAGAGGAAGGCTCAGGCAATCGTAGTCCACGCGGCCGGCCATGACATCCTGCATTCCCTGCACGACGTTGCGATAGGGGACGTGCGTGACCTCGACGCCGACGGTCGTATTGAACAGCATGCAGGCAAGGTGATTGGAGCCGCCCACACCCGATGACGCGAAACGCAACTTCGCCTGATTTGCCTTCAGGTAGGCGATGAACTGTTGCAAGTTGTCGGCGGGGAAATCCTGGCGCGCCACCAACACCAACGATTCATCGGTCAGAAGCGCAACCGGCGCAAATTCCGTCAGGGCATTGTACAGCGGTTGCTTGTAGACCCATTGGCTCTGCGCGAAAGTGCCGACATTGCCGATGACAAAATGATATCCGTCGGGCACCGCCTTGGCGACGCGGCTGGTGCCGGTGAGACCGCCCGCACCGGTGATGTTCTCGATCACAACCGGTTGACGAAGCTTGCTGCTGATTCCGTCAGCCATGATCCGCGCGATCACGTCACTCGACCCGCCGGCGGCAAAGGGCACAACCAAGGTGAGTGGACGTGTCGGCCAATCCGGCGCTTGAGCGCGAACAGGAAGCCCGACCACAGCGGCCGCGAGGAGGACCGCAATATTTGCTGTAGCTGCCCAGCGAGCGATATGCCGATGCATTCTACCCTCCCTGGCTTGGCTGCCCAGGAGGGTAGCTGATCGTCACATAAATGAATATCGGCAATATTTAGGAATTTAGCTGTGCCTGTCACCCGCCGCCGAGGCCGCGCAGCTTCCAATCGCCGAGCAATTCCTCGGCTTGGTCGATGGTCAACCGCTCGTGCCGCACCGGCTTTGAGACGTCGGCCGTACGCGTGAGCGTTAAGCGCGCGCCGCTGCGCTCGACCTTGAACAGAAGCTGATCGGCCAACGCGCGCAGATGCGCTTCGCGCTCGTTATTGGCCGGTATCGGCTGCGGCATCGCTGCGAAATCCGTTTTCGAAAGTTTCCGCAAGGCATGGAGCGGCATGGCTTGGCTCCGTTGAAGCGGCAAGGCAGAATCTCAACGCCACAATTCGCGCGCAGGTTCCTTGGCGCCATCGCTCGGGGTCGTCATGTCGGGCATTTCACCACCGCCAGCGGCGCAGCCGCAGCAAACCGTCGCGGTCATCGGGCTCGGGAGCATCGGCGGCGTCGTGGCTGGCTGCCTCGCCGCGGCCGGCCGGCACCGGGTGCTCGCCTGCGTGCGCCAGCCGCTGCAAAAACTCGTGCTCGATGCGCCCGCGGGCACGGTTGAACTCCCGCTCGCGGCGTTCACCGATCCCGCGCACATCAAAGAACCGGCCGATTGGGTGCTGGTGTGCACCAAGACGCATCAGACGCCGTCGGCGGCGCCGTGGCTGGCGCGGCTATGCGTGCCGGGCACGCGGGTCGCGGTGCTGCAGAACGGCATCGGCCATGTCGAGCGCGTCGCGCCGCTCGCCCGCGGCGCCGCGGTGCAGCCCATCATCGTCTATTACAACGGCGAGCGACTTGCGCCCGATCGGGTGCGGCTGCGCCAAGGCAGCGATCAGGACATGGCGGCAGCCGACGATGCCGACGGCCGCGCTTTCGCGCAATTATTCGCCGGCACACCGTTGCGCGTGCACTTGAGCCCGGAATTCTCGACGCTGATCTGGCGCAAGCTCCTGATCAACGCGGTCGCCAACCCGATCACCACGCTCACGCTGCAGCGCCAGGCGGTGCTGCGCCGGCCCGATATCCAGGAGCTTTGCCTTGCCGTCCTGGCCGAAGCCGTGGCGGTGGGCCGCGCCGAGGGCGTGCGGTTCGAAGACGACGAGGCGGCGCGCGCCATGGCGACGCTGTTCACGTTCTCGGGCGAGCTCGGCACGTCGATGTATTTCGACCGGCTCGCCGGCCGGACGCTCGAAGTCGAGGCCCTGACCGGCGCCATCGTCGCGGCCGGCGAGCGCCATGGCATCGCCACGCCGCTCAACCGCACGCTGCTGGCGCTGCTGCGCGCCGTCAACGACGCCGCGACGGCGAAGAGCGAATAACGCGGATTACTTCCAGCCGGCTTCCTTGTCGCACGCCGCGCGCTCTTTCGGGTGCGACTTCTCCCACTGCGTGATCGACTGGGTTTCGTCGTCGCTCATCTTGTTGTTCATGCAGGTGCAGTATTTCAGCACGACGGGCTCCGCTGCATCGCCCTTGTTGTCCTTGACGCACTGATTGATCCATTTGACGTCGTCGGTGGTGGCGGCGCCGGCGCTCGTCAGCGTGAAAGCACAAGCGGCTACGGCAAATGCGATTTTTGCGAGTGTCATTCCGATTACCCCAGCATTTGGATGATGCCGCAGAACCGCGGCGCTGCACTATGCGCAAGGGCACGGCATGCGGCAAGGCGGGTCGCCGCATCAGGTTAACGCGGCAATGGCCTCGCCACTGGCAGGCCGGACTTCGCCGGCTATAATGTTTGCATGAGTCGACGACCGAGCGATCCGCGAACCGCAGCCGAACGGGCTTTCAAGGCGGTCACTGCACCGAAGCCCGTGGACGTGCCGGCCACCAAGCCGGTGCTGCCCGGCGCCAAGGAAATGGTGTCACTGCGCCTCGACCGCGATGTGCTCGACCATTTTCAGGCCGACGGGCCCGGCTGGCAGGACCGCATCAACGCTGCGCTGCGCAAGGCCGCAGGCCTGTAGGGCGGGCAAAATCGTCTGATGAAATGTGCAGCGTCGACACGGCGCACACATGATTTTGCCCACGTGGATGCGCTTGATTGGCCTCCCACCCACCGTTCCCACAAGCGTCAGTAGCGCACCACGTGGTGGTGCGGGTGCGGACGATGCGGATGCATCAACAGGCCGTAATGGCGCGCCCGGCCCACGCGGCCGTTCTCGCCGCAATGCTCGTGGCCCGCATAGGTGCAATTGATGCCCAAGGTGCGATCCGACTGGGCGGCGGCGATGTGGCCGGAACCGAGCAGTGCGCCGGCCGCCAAAACGGCCGCGCCCAACCACAATGTCGGTTTCATCGATGCGTCTCCTCGATGTGTCCTGAAAACGATGCAGGCAAAACACAGCCGAACGCGGCTGAGTTCCGCGCCAATGCGCCGAAACTTGACCGATCAACACCATCTTGACCGCCGGCAAGGTCGCCCGGGCCGTGATCGACAAGCAACCGAACTGACACTTGCCGGTTAACGACCGAAGGGGCGACTTCAGGAGTATCACATGACACTAGTGCGAAAGAGCGTTCTTGGTGCGGCGTTGGGCGCGGGCGTGCTTGCCGCGTCGATGGCGAGCGCGTCGGCCGCGATCATCTGCACCGGCAACGTGTGCTGGCATACCCACGAACGCTACGAGTATCCGTCGAGCGCCCGCGTCATCGTCCATGAGGACGACTGGCGCCCGGGCCCCGGCATTACGTTCCGCGAACATGAAGGCCGCGGCTATTGGAGCGGCGATCGCTGGACCGAATGGTAAGCCTCGGCTCGCACCATGCGCATCAGGAGGCCGCCGGTGGCGGCCTCTTTTTATTGTCGCTTTGCGGACGCGACGACCCCGAGCGGCAGCCGGCCCGCGCCGGAACCAATCCTTTCCGCCTGCGGTTACTTCAGCGCCCCAAGGGAGGCCGCCATGACGCTATTGAAATGGGCCTTGATATTCTTTGTGATTTCCATCATCGCGGCGATTTTCGGCTTTGGCGGCGTCTCCGCGGCTGCCGCCGACATCGCGCGCATCCTGTTCTACATCTTCCTCGTGATCTTCATCATTCTGCTGGTGCTGGGATTGGTGCTGGCGCGAAGGCTCTGAGCTACGGCGATAATCGTCCACTGCCGTTGCGCGACGGCCTGCGGACCGGACACTTCAATTCAGACTGATTTGACGATCAGATAAGGCGACGGGGGTTGCGGCTTGCGGCCTTCGTCACTCCGCCGCCAGCGCGCGCTCGCGGAACGGCAGGCCGAGCTTCTGCCAGACGTCGACCAGCGCTTCGGCGAGCGTGTCGATCAGCGCGTCGTCGTGGTACGGGCTCGGCGTGATGCGCAGCCGCTCGGTGCCGCGCGGCACCGTCGGATAGTTGATCGGCTGGATGTAGACGCCGTGCTGGGCGAGCAACAGATCGCTCGCCTGCTTGCAGCGTTCCGGATCGCCGACGAACACCGGCACGATATGGGTGTGGCTCGTCATCACCGGCAGGCGCGCCGCGGCGAGCACCGCCTTGGTGCGGGCGGCGCGCTCCTGGTGACGCTCGCGCTCCCAGTTCGAGGTTTTCAGATGCCGGATCGCGGCAGTCGCGGCGGCGCAGACCGACGGCGGCAGCGCGGTGGTGAAGATGAAGCCCGGCGCATAGGAGCGCACCGCATCGATCACCGCCGCCGAGCCCGCGATATAGCCGCCGACGCAGCCGAACGCCTTGGCGAGCGTCGCCTCGACCACGTCGACCCGACCCATGGCGCCGTCGCGCTCGCAGATGCCGGCGCCGCGGGCGCCGTACATGCCGACCGCGTGGACCTCGTCCACGTAGGTCATGGCACCGTAGCGCTCGGCGAGGTCGCAGATGCGGTTCACCGGCGCGATGTCGCCGTCCATCGAATAGAGGCTCTCGAACACGACGAGCTTGGGCCGCGCCGGATCGGCGGCGGCAAGCAGTTCCTCGAGATGTGCCATGTCGTTGTGGCGGAAGATGTGCTTCTCGCAACCGGCCTGCCGAACGCCCTCGATCATCGAATTGTGGTTCCAGGCGTCGGACAGGATCAGGCAGTTCGGCATCAGCTTCGCCAGGGTGGCGATGCCGGTCTGGTTGGAGACATAGCCGGAGGTGAAGACCAGCGCCGCCTCCTTGCGGTGCAGGTCGGCGAGCTCGCGCTCGAGCTCGACCAGCGGATGATTGTTGCCGGCGATGTTGCGGGTGCCGCCGGCGCCGGTGCCCATGCGGGTCGCGGTCTCCACCATGGCGCCGATCACCTTCGGGTGCTGGCCCATGCCGAGGTAGTCGTTGGAGCACCAGATCACCACGTTCCGCGGCCCCTCCGGCGTATGCCAGATGGCGTGGGGAAAACGGCCGGCAATGCGCTCGAGATCGGCGAACACCCGGTAGCGCCGCTCGGCATGGAGCCGGTCCAGCGCATCGGCGAAATAGGCGCGATAATTCACGGGGGTATTCGAGCGATCGACCATGGAGAGAGGCGTCCCGGCAGGCGACTGGAACTGTAGAGGGCTAGTTCTAGAAGCGTTCCAGGGGGCTTGTCGAGGCCGTCGCGACGGTTACGCCCGCGACGCATTGCGCCAGGTCGATGCGCGTTCGCTCGTCAATCCGGTAGCCACGCAACGGAGAACCCGGAATCCACATTCCCGGCGCCGGGAATTATGGATTCCGGGCTTCTCGCTTCGTGCGGCCCGAATGGCGGTTTGAAGCAGCCACAAAAATCCGAGGCCGTCGCGGGGACGGCCTCGACGGAACACGACGTTACGGCCGCACGCCGATACCGACCCAGGAGTCGCCGCGCCAATAGCCCGGCCCTTCGTGCTCGCGGAAGATCACGCGCGGACCGGCGCGCCAGTTGTCGCGGTGAACGATGATGTGCTCCGACGACGGGTAGCGATAGACGTCGTGGGTGTGCCAGCAGACGTCGCCGCGGCACACGATGGCGGCCGACGCGTTCAGTGCGGAAAAAGCCAGCGTGCCGGTTGCCAACGCGGCGCCGGCCAGGGCTTTGCGGAGAATTGTCATTCTCGAACCTCGCAGGTTGGTCCCCCGTTCACGGCGATAAACGGTGGAACCCGGCCTGTGTTCCCCAGATAACGTTCAGAGCGCGGCCCGCTCGACGCCGCGCGCGGCCATCAGTTCGGCGAGACGCTTGCGCGCATAAAACGCCCGGGTCTTCACCGTGTTTTCCGGCACGCCGAGGAGCTGCGCCACGTCGGCGATCGACTGCTCGTGGTAATAGATCAGGTCGAGCAGTTCGCGCTGCGCCGGCGGCAATTGCTGCAGGCATTCGCGCAGCACCGCGGCGCTGCTCTTCCGCTGCACCTCCACTTCCGGGGTGTCCGACGGATCCGGCACCAGCGCGACGGTGCCCTCGTCGAGCTGGTCGAAGCGGCGCTGCCGCAGCGACGACAGGGCCTTATGGCGCGCCACGCCCAACAGCCAGGTCGAGGCTTTCGATCGCCCTTCGAAGCGGCCGGCCTGGCGCCAGATTTCAATGAAGGTTTCGCTCACCAAGTCTTCGGCCGTCGCCGCGTTGTCGACGATGCGCAGCAAGAACCGGAAGACCCGCGCGCTATGCCGCGAAAATAGCGTCTGCATCGCACTCTTATCGCCGGCCGCAATCGACGCGACCAAGGCTTCGTCCGAAAGCGTCCTTGGCGCCGGCCGGCAAATCCTCTCGGCAACCGAGATCGCGTGATCGTATCGCATGGCATCCCCCGTCTCCCTGAGCGCGTCTGTCGCGCGCTGACACCTGCCGTCGGGCGCCGCACTGCGGTTGGTCGGACGGCGATGAGGATAGGTCTATGGGCTGCCGCAGATGGACGATGTGATGCACGGCACAGCGCGCGATAACGGATTTTTAACCGTGCATCGCGGCAACGAGCGGCGTTGGCAGGAGCGCGCGGAGCTGCGGCGAACTCGCGATCGCCCGCGCTGTGATGCGCGACACAGACTGCGGACCACCGCCGGATAGGTTCGCCCCCGCATCAACCGGGCTTCCGGCGTGCCGGCGAGCCCATCATGACGGAGGTCTGCCATGTCTCAATTCGCTTCGAACCGAGCCCAGACCCTGCCGCAAGCCGCGGAGTACTCGACCGTGGAGCGCGCCGCGAGTTGGCTGCTCTCGACCCTCACGCGGCCGGACGTTGTCGTCGTGCTGTCGTTCTGCGCCATCGGCCTGGTCCTGACCTTCGCCGCACTGGCGATGTCGTCGGATTTCGCCTCGGTGTTGGCGGAAGGCAGCTACGTGCCTTAAGCGAAACCAAACAAACGACGCAGCAATCGAACCAAATCCGCGCGATCCCGGAGGGACTATCGAATGGCTTCTTGATCGGCCCGATGGCGGTCAACCTGATGTTGTTTGCAGGCGAGGAATGGTGGGATACCATGATCGATACTCATTCCGCGACATTGCGGACGAACAAACCCATTCTGAGCGACGCGGGCTGCGCCCTCGCGCAGCCCCGCGGGTCCGGCACGGATCTGGCCAAGCGGCCGCCTGGCTCGCCGGTCGAGCGGGAGGTAGACCACCTAGGGGCGATCATGAGCGACCTGAACAGCGAGCGGGCGCGCAAGGTGCTGGAACGCTGCGCACTGTTTCGCGCGCTCGGCGAACGCGAGCGCATCGATCTCGCCGCGCACGCGCAGCCGCGCACGTTTGCGGCCAACCAGCCGATCTTCCACCTCGGCGAGCCCGGCTACAGCATGATGGGCGTGGTCGTCGGTGCGGTGCGCATCTGGCTGCCGACCCCGAAGGGCCGCGACATCATCCTGGCCGATCTTTCGGCCGGCGAGTTGTTCGGCGAGATCGCGCTCCTTGACGGCAAGGCGCGCTCGGCCAATGCCACCGCCCTGACCAATTGCGAGCTCCTGGTGCTGGAGCGGCGCGACGTGCTGCCGTTCCTCGAACGCAGCCCGACCGCGTGTCTCAACCTCATGCAGATGCTGTGCGCCCGGGTTCGCCGCTCCGACGAGCGCATGGCCGAGATCGCGTTCTTCGACTTGCCGGCGCGGCTGGCCCGCGTGCTGCTGCGCTATCCGGCGCAGGGCCGCGCTCCGTCGAAACTGTCGCTGTCGCAGCGCGAGCTTGCCGAAATGTCCGGCTCGACGCGGGAAAACGTCAACCGCTGCCTGCGCGATTGGCAGCGGCAGGGCATATTGGACCTGAAAAATCGCTGGACCATCGTGCTCAGGCCGGAGGCGCTCCAGGCGCTCGAAGAAACCTTCTAGCGTCCGCCGTGTCATGACCTGTGTTGTCCCGGCGCCGGCTCCATCAGCGTTCTTCCCGAACCCTTTGCCGTGCCCGCACGCCGGCGCTTGCCTGCCCTGGCGAAACGAGATTTTATTCATTCCGCGAGAGCCGCGGAAACAAGGGAGAACGGCCCGATGAAGGTGCGGGCGCTGGCAGCTCTGATGCTGCTGACGATTGCCACCGTGCCTGCGGGCTCGGCCGTGCGAATCTACGACGATCCCGGCGGCCAGATCGGACCCTACCTCGACAAATATCGTGCGCTTCGGCAATCCGGCGAACGCGTGGAAATCGACGGCATGTGCGCCTCGGCATGCACGATGCTGCTGGGCTCGATTCCGCCGGCTCGTATCTGCGTCACCCCGCGCGCGGTGCTCGAGTTTCACAGCGCCTGGGATCCGACCGCCTCGGGCGGCCAAGTGTCCAGCTCCGCCGGTAACCGGCTGTTGTGGGCGCATTATCCGCGCCGCATCCGCGCCTGGATCAAACGGCACGGCGGCCTCGGATCGCGCATCATTTATTTGCGCTGGCCGGAGCTGGCCACGATGTATCCAAGCTGCCGCTGAACGACGGCGGCGTTGTTTGCACTTTAAGTTGTTTGTTTGTTGTTTGTTACTTTACGACGATTCATCTGCGCAAAATCGATGGGCTGTGACGCATGGCACAACGCGCAACGCGATTGGGCCGCAGCGCCGCTCTGGTGTGACGCGCATAACAGACGGCAGCGCCGCCAGAGTGTTTTCTCCGCGGTGACCGACGGGAGCATCTCGCTCTTGCTTGGGTTCAAACCAGGAGAAAGACCATGCTCAAGACGTCAACCTTCGCCCTTCTCGCCGCCGTGCTGGCGGCCAGTGTTGCTTCGCCGGTGCTGGCGCAGTCGCGCGACAACGGCCGCGACTCGTTCGCCATGGTGCCGCGCGGCGACGGCGCCAACGTTCCGGCCCTGACCGGCGGCGGCAGCGCCGGCTACAACGCCGACATCGGCAAGAAGACCGACTAATACCGGTCTGCATTGATCAGGCGCGCGGCTCGACCGGGCCGGCGTCAAAACTGGGGGCGGGCTACGGCTCGCCCTTTTTTCTTTCCTCCTCTGGTCGCCTCTTGGTCGCCCTCTTGGTCGCAGCGCCGACCGCCGCGCTCGCATTGCAGCTATCTGCATTTGGCCGTGTCCTGATTGGGGACACAAACGCACATTTCGCTTGTCCTTGCGGCCTGCTATAAGCTCGGCCGCGTGGATTTTTGCAGGCTCTTCAAGCGAAGCATCGCGATCGGAGTGCCTGCGGGGGCATCGATGCAACGGCGCAGCCGAGCCAGCGATCAATCGAGCAAACGCGCGAGCAAGCCGCGCCGCGCGCCGCGGCCGAGCGTCAAAAAGCCGTCCGCCGGCCACAACGCCGTAAAGCCATCCGCCGGCCCAAGCCGCGGCTTGGAGCGCAACGGCCGTCCGACCAGGGACCGGATCGCGCAGCTACAGGAGGAGCTGCAGCGCGCCGCCGAGCAGCTTGCCGCCACGTCCGAGGTGCTGCACGTCATCAGCGCCTCGCCGGGCGAACTCGAGCCGGTCTTCCAATCGATGCTGGCGCACGCGGTGCGCATCTGCGAGGCGCAGTTCGGCACGCTATTCCGTTTCGACGGCTCGCTTTTTTTGTTCGCGGCCGAAGTCGGCACGCCCGAGGAATTCGCCAAATTCCAGCGCAAGCGCGGCACCTTTCCGCCGCTGCCCGGCACAGTTCTTGAAATCCTGATGCAGACCAAGGCGGTTTCGCACATCGAGGACGACGCCGCGAGCGACAGTCCGAGCGCACCGACCCGGCTTGCCGGCGCGCGCTCGATGCTGGGCGTGCCGATGCTCAAGGATGACAGGCTGATCGGAGCCATCGTCATTTACCGCCAGGAGGTGCGGCCGTTTTCCGAGCGGCAGGTGGCGCTGGTGCAGAACTTCGCCTCGCAGGCGGTCATCGCCATCGAGAACACGCGCCTGCTCAACGAATTGCGCGAACGGACCCGCGAGCTCGAACGGTCCTACGGCACGGTGCGCGAACAGGCGAACCGCCTGGAGACGCTGTCGCACGAGCTGCGGCAATTGAACAAGGATCTCGAGCAGCGCGTCACCGACCAGGTCGGCGAGATCGAGCGCGTGGGACGGTTGCGGCGTTTCCTGTCGCCGCAGGTGGCCGACCTGATCGTCTCGTCGGGAGCCGAAGGCGAGCTGGAAAGCCATCGCCGCGACATCGCCGCCCTGTTCTGCGATCTGCGCGGCTATACCGGATTTTCCGAAAGCGCCGATCCGGAAGACGTCATGGCGCTGCTGCGCGAATACCATGCGGCGATCGGCAAGATCATCTTTGCCTATGGCGGCACGCTGGAGCGCTTTGCCGGCGACGGCGTGATGGTGATCTTCAACGACCCGGTGCCGGTGGACAATCCGTCGCTACAGGCGGTGCGCATGTCGCTCGATCTGCGCGTGGCGATCAGCGCGCTGATCGAGAAATGGCGACGGCTCGGTCACGAGCTCCATTTCGGCATCGGCATCGCCAGCGGCTACGCCACGCTCGGAACCATCGGTTTCGAAGGCCGCTTCGATTATGCGGCGATCGGCATGGTGTCCAACCTGGCGTCCCGGCTTTGCGACGAGGCGCAGCCCGGGCAGATCCTGATCAGCCCGCGCGTGCTGCTGTCGATCGAGAACGTCGTGCGGGTCGAAGAGATCGGCAGCTTCAGCCTCAAGGGGCTGCGCCGGCCGATCGCGGTGCACAACGTCGTCGGCGCCATGCCGGCAAAGGATTGAGCCGCGATCCGCCTCAATGGATCGCGGCGGCGCGGCCGCGCAGGCCGCTCGGCAGTTTCAGTCCGAGCGCCTTGGCGGTGTGCAGATTGACCACCAGTTCGCGCCTCTTCTCCAGCTTGACCGGGATGTCGGCAGGGTTGGCGCCGCGCAGGATCTTGTCGACGATATCGGCCGCATCGCGGAACAGGTCGCGGAAGTCCGGACCGTACGACATCAGCCCGCCGGCCTCGGCATGATGCCGGAAGGCATGCATGGTCGGCAGTCCGGCGCCGGCCGCCAAGGTGTTGATGGCGACCCGGTAGTGCGTCACGAACGGATCGGTGCAGACGTAAAGCGCGTCGGCCTTGCCCTTCAAAGACCGAATGGTCGAGCCGATCTGCGGCTCGGCTCTGATGTCGCATCGCGTCGCCTCGATGCGGAGCTTGCGCGCCGCTTTCTCGACAGCCTCCATTTCGAGGCGGACGTTTTGGGTCGAGCAGTTACCGAGAATCGCCAGCTGGTGCAGGTTGGGAACGGCTTTGCGCAGATAATCCAGCCGTTGGCCGGCCAGATCGGTCTGACCGTTCGACAGGCCCGTGACGTTGCCGCCGGGATGCGCGAGGCTGCGGACCAGTCCGGTATGCGCCGGATCGCCTGCGGCGGCAAAGACGATCGGAACCTTCTTGGTCGCCTTCATGGCGGCGGCCACGGCCGACGTGCCGGCCGTGACGATGACGTCCACGCCGTGATCGGCGAATTGTTTTGCGATGGTGCCGAAGCGGCTCGATTGGCCGTCCGCCCAGCGATAGTCGATGTGCAGATTATGGCCGTCGATCCAGCCGAGTTCGCGCAGCCGGTGCTCGAACGGAGGAACGAATTCGCTCCACGCCGCGTGTTTGGTCGCGCCCAGAAAGCCGATCGTCGCCGGCCGGTGCCAGCCCTGCTGCTTGACGTATCCGCCAGTCGCCATGATGTGCCCCTGTGATTGGCTCCGCCCGGAGCCGCAACGCTCGAAATAATAACAAAAGTCTGCCTCAACTTACAGCTCGTCAAGGTCCTTTTTAGACGCAGCCGTTGCAAATTTGTTACCAGCTGCCACGAAATTCGTGGGCTGCGTTACGTCATTTTAAGAAGCGCCGCTGTGATCCACAGCACACATCGAGCAGACGCCGGAGCCGAAACAGCGAAATGGCAACGCTTTACCGCAGCCGGTCGGCCGCGGCTGCCCGCAAGAGCGCGCGATCAGCCGCGCGCCACCGCGATTTCCAGCGGGAAATCGTCCACCACCTCGTGGCCGCTGTCGGTGACGATGAAGGTGTGGCCGAGGAAAATACCGAACATGCCGTCGGGCGTGATCGGATTGGGCTCGGCCATGATCACCATGCCGGGTTTGAGCACCTGCTCGAATGCCTCGGCGGCGACGTGCTCGGCGACAACGTGCGGCTGGTCGGTGACCAGATCGATGCCATGGCACTGCGTCGGCCGCGACTGGTAGCCGTTGTCGCGGAAGAACTTGCTGGCAATGCGCATGTTCTCCGCCGGCTTGCCGGGGGCGATCTCGGCGATGATGCGGCGGTAGCCCGGCAACGTGACATCGTTCCAGAACTTTTTCACCATTTCGGTGGGCTCGCCGAGGCAGATCGGCGAACCGACCTGGGCCGTATAGCCGCGATAGCCGGCGGCCAGCTCCATGTTGATGATGTCGCCCTTTTTCAGGACGCGGCTCGACGGCCGCGGATTGCCGAACACCATCGCCGGATCGGCCATCGGGGTCGAGCCGATGATCAGAAAATCGATGTCGCCGCCGCCTTCCAGGATCGCGGCGCCAGCCGCGGCGCGCAGCTCGTATTCCTTCACGCCCGGCGCGGCGCGCGCCACCATGGCATCCATGGCGTTCTTGCACAGCACGCCCGCCTTGCGCACGCAGTCGAGCTCTTCGGCGCTGTGCACCGAAAGGAGCTCGTGCAAAAAACCCTTGGTGAAGACGAGCTCGGCGTCCGGCAGGTTGTCGCGCAGCACGTTGTACTGATTGACCGGCAGGTAATCGCCGTGGCGCGGATCGACCTCCATCAGCCCGATGCGGCCACGCTCGAGCTTCAGCTCGCGGATGCGCTCGACCATGACATCGGCATAACGGCCGCTGCGGCTGTGGCGCACATCGTTGACCGCAATGGCGACCTGGCGGCGCACCGCTTCGGCATGGGTGCCGCCCATGGAGTAGATCATGGTCGGCTCGCCGTCGCGCGGCACCAGCACATAGCTCGACAGCGCGTGCCATTCCCAATGGCCGGTGAGCCACAGCATGCCGCCGCCAAAGCTCCAGTGGCTCGGCCCGCCCGGCACGATCACGACGTCGAGCTTGTGCTCGCGCATCTTGGCGCGCAGCGCGGCGTAGCGCCGGTCGTATTCGGCCTTGGAGAACTGCTCCCAGACCGCGTCGCGGTAATACGGCGTGTCGCGCATGTTGGCGAACGGCAGCGACTGGTCGAGCTTGGTCCGCACCACCTCCCACGGCTGCGGACCGATGCGCGGCGGACGAATCTGCGTATTCATGACTGGACCTCGGGAGATTGTCTTACGGACGGGTGCGCGGACAGTACCGTCAGGCGCCGGCAAGGTCCAGGATCGGCAGGCGAAGTTCTGTGGCCGCGCCGGAGCCGCTAGATACAGAGAGTTACCGTCAAAGATCAGTCACCGGATCGATTGGCCGCCGTGATGTGTGCCTGATGTGGAGGATAAAAAGGTCATCCGCGTCGATGCGATAGAATATGACATACGGATAGCGCGGCACGCTCATCCGGCGGTGTCCTGCATCGTCGACGAGCGGCCCGATTTCTGGAAAGTAACTCAATGTATTGATGGAGGATCTGATCCCAGCAAGTACATTGCTAGCGCCAGCGGGACTGCGCTCAACAAGATATGCGCTGATGCCCTGTAAGTCCCGCAAAGCTCGCGGCGCGTAGACGACATTCATACGCCGTGCGCGCGCCAGAACGCCGCGATCGTCTCCGGCGGCACGCGTTCGCCGCGCGCGATTTCGGCTTCGGCCTCGGCTATCGCGGCGGCTTCGTCTGCGGTCAGCGAAGTTGGCGCGTCCTCGGCTAGCGCGAGCATCAATCGGGCGAGGTCGTCCTGCGTCTCGGGCGGCAAGCGGCTGATGGCAGCCACTGCTTGCTCTAAAAGCTTGGTCATGGCGACCTCTCTCAATTGCTGACTATGTATATGCTACCTCACCCTAATGCGACAATGAGAACCCAGCACCGCCCCTGCCCCACATATCGAACTGCTTTATACTCGCGGTCTCACCGAGGTTTCCGCATGACCATTCCCCGCCGTCTCTTTCTTGGCCTGGCCGGCGCCGCGGCGTTCGGCGCTTCGGCGCGCGCTGCGGACAAGATCGCGGCCGGCACGCTGGGCGGCCAGGCGCCGCTGTGGCCGTTCTACATCGCCTCGCGCAAGGGTTTTTTCGCCGCGCAGAATCTCGACGTCGATATCGCCTTCGCCCAGAGCGGCGCCGCGGTGACCCAGCAGTTGACCGCAGGCTCGATCGAGATCGCGCTGTCCGTCGGCATCAACGATCCGATCCACGCCGTCGACAAGGGTGCTTCGGTCGCCATCGTGCGCATCATCGGCAACGCCGCGCCCTATGTGCTGATCGGCAAGAAGGGGCTCAAGACCATCGCCGACCTCAAGGGTAAGACGGTGAGCATCGGCTCGGCCAAGGACATGACCACGATCTATTTCGAGCGCATGGCGGCGATGAGCGGATTGAAGAAAGGCGATTACGACGTGCTGTCGGCCGGCGTCGCCGCGGCGCGCTTCGCGGCCTTGAAAGCCGGCGTGGTCGACGCCGCGCTGGTGCTGCCGCCGCTGAATTTTCAGGCCGAGAAGGCCGGCTATGTCAGCATCGCGTTCGCGCCGGACTACGTCAAAGACCTGCCGTTCACCGGCATGGCGGTGTTCAAGCCGTGGGCTGCCCAGCACGGCGATCTGGTCAAGCGCGTGCTGGCGGCGACCGACGCCAGCATCGCCTGGCTCGCCGACGCGGCGCATCGCGACGAAGCCGTCGATCTTCTGGTCAAATCCGCCCACGCCGACCCGACGGACTCCGCCGCCAGCTACGATCTGTTGCGCCGCTCCGGCTATTTCGAGCCGACCAGCAAAGTCTCGCGCGCCAAGCTGCAGAACCTGATCCAAGAGGAACGGCGCGCCGGCAATATCGGCGCGACGCTGACGGTCGAGCAGTTGATCATGCCGGGCATCACCGAACTTGCCGATTGAGGATACCTGCACATGGCAGCCGTAACCGCGCTTCCAACGATTGATCTGACGCCGTTGCGCGACGGCAGCGCAGCGGACAAGCGCGCCGTAGCCCGTGCGATCGACGATGCCTGCACCGAGATCGGTTTCTTTCTGGTGGCCGGCCACGGCGTGCCGCAGCACCTGATTGTGGAAACCCGGCAGGCCGCGATCGATTTCTTCGCGCTGCCTCAAGAAGAGAAAATGAAAGTGCAGCGGCCTCCGGCAAAGATCAGCCGCGGCTACAACTGGGTCGGCGACCGGTCGCTGTCCTATTCGCTCGGCCAGGCCGCGCCGCCGGACATTCAGGAGGCGTTCGCGTTTGGACCTGATCGCACGGTCGAACTCGCACGGCAAATCGACCCCGCCGCGGCGCAAATGTATGCGCCCAACATCTGGCCGGAGCGCCCGCGCCATTTCAAGGACACCCTGCTCCGGTATTACGATGCCATGGCTGGCGTCGCTGCAACGGTGCTGCGCGCCATGGCGGTCGGGCTCGGCGTCGACGAGACCTATTTCGTCGACAAGTTCGATCGCCAGGCGAGCGTCGCCCGTGTGATCCGCTATCCAGCGATCACGCAACGGCCGCAGCCCGGGCAGCTGCGCGCCGGCACGCATACGGACTACGGCATCATGACTTTCGTGCGCGGCGACGACACGCCGGGCGGCCTGCAGGTCAAAACCCGCCGCGGCGATTGGATCGACGTCCACATTCCCGCCGACGGATTTTGCTGCAACATCGGCGACCTGATGGCGCGCTGGTCCAATGATCGCTGGGTGTCGACCTTGCACCGGGTCGCGGTGCCGCCGCCGGACGCCGTGCCGACCGATCGCATCTCGCTGGTGTTCTTTCAGAACCCGAACCCCGACACCGTCATTCGCTGCTTCGCAAGCTGCGTCGGCCCCAACGGCGAGGAAAAGTATCCGCCGATTTCGGTGGCCGAGCACTACCTCGGCAAGCTCATGAAGGCCGGGCACAGCCGGCTCGATGCCAAGGCGAGCGACGCGGTGGCGGCGGGGAGCTGAACTGCGGTTGGTCCGCGCGCAATGTTCCAGGGCGTGTACTCGTAGACGCGGCAGCCAATGTCAGCTTTCGGGTAAAGCGGACATCTCGCAAACGTCCGAGAAAAGACCTGTATGACTTATAAGGGAAGTCGCGGATTTCGGCAGGGTCGAAGACGGCGAAGCTTCGGTTGACGGCTGTGCGCGATCTTCCGAAGAATAGGACCCTCTGCAGTATTTGAGTAGCATTTACAAGGCCTGACTAGCATTAGGCTGCATAGCTGCGCTCGCGTTGGCGGCCGATTCGTAGGCACAGGTGAGGCGACCATGCGTACACGTACGCCTCTTATAGGCACAGCACTGCTCGCGGCTAGCACCCTGCTGGGCTGGCTGGCGCCCGATGTGCACGCGCAGGACCAGGCGCCCACGCCCACCGTAGAAAAGATCCGCGAGGAACAGGCCTACACACTCGGCACCGCCGCTTTCCTGTGGGGCTTCACGATGAACGAGCTGTACCGTGTGCGCTCGGTCCACGTGGACAAGCAAGGCGTACCGGTCAACACATTCCTCCACAATCGGGAAGTGACAACGGCCGAGATCGCGCGCAAGCAAGGCGTCGTCCGTCCCAACAGCGCCACGCTCTACTCGATGGCTTGGCTCGATCTGTCCATCGAGCCGATCGTGCTCGAATTTCCGCCGATCCCCGATCACTACTTCACCTTCAACTACGTTGACTGGTTCCAGAAGACCGAGAACCTGAGCAACACCACCGTTGGCCGCGCGGGCGGCGCCTATGCCTTTGTCGGGCCGCACTGGAATGGCGCACTCCCCGCCGACATGCACCGGGTCGGTGTGGCCTCCGATACCGTCTGGATGATCGCGCGCATTGAGGTGAAAGGTTCGGCCGACGTGAAAAACGTCCACGCGATCCAGGACAAATATAGCCTCACCGCACTGCGCCAGTTCGTCGCCGGCAAGCGTAACACGGTTGGCAACAACAGCTACGAGAAGTGGCCGGCCTACGACGTGAGCGAGCCGCTCAACTGGTTCACGCTGCTCAACGAAGGGCTGCGCCGCAACCCGCCGCAGGGCGGCGACCTGGCCATGCTCGGGCTGTTCGAGACGCTCCAGATCGGCCCGCACAAGACCTTCGACGCGGGCAAGCTCGATCCCGCCACCCAGGCAGGGCTGCGCCGGGCGCTGGCGATCGGCCCGCACATCCTCGCGGACGATTTCAAGAGACGCCTGGGCCAGACCTTCAACGGCTGGCAGATCACCAAGGACCTCGGTAGCTGGCTCACTCCCGACACGTATCAGCTCGACATCCTGCGCCGCTCCGCCATCGCGAAGGAAGCGCAACCCGGCCAAGCTTCCTCGGAAGCGATGTATCCCATCGCCTACGTCGATGCCGAGGGCCGGCCGTTGACCGGCGCCAACCGCTACATGCTGCGTTTCGCCAAAGGACAGCTGCCGCCGGCCAACGCGTTCTGGTCGCTCACTATGTACGATGCAGACGGTTTTCCGATCGACAACCCCATCAATCGCAACCAGATCGGTACTTATGACACGTTGGCGCCGGACGCCGACGGTGCAGTGACGATCTACATCCAGCACGCCAGCCCCGGCAGCGACAAGGAGGGCAACTGGCTGCCCGCGCCGACAGGGTCGTTCAACGTGGTCCTGCGCCTTTACAGCCCGGCATCCGCCGCGCGGAACCTGGACTGGGTTCCTCCGGCTGTGCAGGAGGCGCAATGAACACGAAAGCGACGATAGAAACATCAGCGACAGACAAAGGAGGGTGCGCACCATGCGTAGCGCCAACCACCTCGCGGCCGGATGCCTGCTGTTGTTGCTCGCTCACGCTACGGCTTGGGCACAGAACGCTCCGCGGCCCAAATATTCGGCTGAGGTTCCATCCGACATTACGACGCCGGACAGCGCCGAGACCCGCATCGGCCCGCTGAAATCCTTCGATGGGGTGCCGGATGAGGCAACCGTGCAAAAGGTTTATGACCAGCTCGACTTCAGTCGTGGGATTGAGGCGTTTCTTTCCGGCATGCCGGCGGCATCGCTCTATGCTTTTTGCGAGGGCTTTGACGAGGCCGGGGTCAAGCGTAACCAGGCGATCGGGATCACCGAAGACCTGATGGACGCTCGGTCCATTTGGCTCACCCCGAACTCGACGACGGTCTACGTATTCCTGTGCCTCGACCTTCGGGATGGTCCGATGGTCGTGGAAGTGCCGCCCAATGTGCTCGGTGCCGTCAACGATGCGTTTTTCCGCTATGTAACCGACATTGGCCTAGTCGGAGAGGATGAAGGCAAAGGCGGCAAATACCTGTTCGTGCCTCCGGGCTACACCGGCAGCGTTCCGGCAGACGGGTATTTCGTTCAGAAGCCGCGTACCAACGGACTACTCCTCCTCTATCGTGCGTTCGTGAAGGACGGCGATACCGCCACCCCGGTCCGCAACGTCAAAGCCGCGGGGAAGATTTATCCCTTGTCGGCGGCCACCAAGCCGCCCGCAACGACATTCGTCAACACCTCGGGTGTGAAGTACAACACCGTCCACGCCAACACCTTTCATTTCTATGAAGAGCTGAACGAGGTCATCCAGGCCGAGCCGGAAGACGCGTTCGACCCGGAGCTGGTCGGCCTGTTCGCCTCGATCGGCATTAAGAAGGACAAGCCCTTCGCACCCAATGCGCGGATGAAAGCTATTCTCACGGACGCTGTCGCTGTTGGCAACGCTGCCGCTCGCTCCATCGTGTTCGCGTCGCGTGACGACCGTGCAAAGTTCTACCCCGATCGCCAATGGTTCACCGTCTTCATCGGCGGCAGCTACGCGTTCGAGGATCATGGCGAACGGATGCTCGATGCGCGCACGTTGTTTCACTACTACGCGACCGGCATTACGCCTGCGATGGCGGCAGCCAATCCTGGCACCGGGTCAGCCTATGCGGTAGCGGTTCGCGACGCACAGGGTCGCTATCTCGACGGCGGCAAGACGTACAAGATCACGTTGCCGGCCCCAATTCCCGTCGGTCAATTCTGGTCGTTTACGGTCTACGACAACCAGACGCGCTCGATGCTGGAAACAGACCAGAAGCGTGCCGGCATCGACAGCTACCAACCTATCCAGAAGAATGCCGACGGATCGGTAACCGTGTGGTTCGGGCCGAAGGCCCCGGCAGGGCAGGAGAGCAACTGGGTGCAGACCATGCCGGGCAAAGGCTGGAATGTGATGCTGCGACTTTACGCACCATTGCAGCCTTGGTTCGACAAAACGTGGAGACCCGGCGACTTCGAGGACGTGAGCGGCTAGCAGTGTTGCCTAGCCGCATGTCTGTTTTGGCACGAACGGACCTCTCCATTGTCCGCTCGCCAGTCCCTGAAGGAACGGCTACGCGGCGCGCTCCGTCAATGCTTGACATTGCGGTTCCAGTAGTCGGTCGCCTTGGCCAGATTGGCGTTGTAGACGCCCCAGTTCGGCGAGTAGAGCTTGGCAAGATCGGCTTCCGACGACGGCATGGTCTTGGCCAGGTCCGGATAAGCCGCGAACACGCTTTGCAGCGTGGCATTGCTGGGGCCGTACGCCATCTCGACGGCCCAGCCGAGCTGGCCCAGCGCGTCGAGCTGCATGTTGATGAATTCCTGCGCCTCCTTGGGATGCGCCGTGCCGGCGACCATGTCGACGGTGTCGATGCCGAGAACGCTGCCCTCCTTCGGAATGACGTAACCGACCGGATAGCCCTGCTTGATCATCGCCCAGGCGCGGCCGCTGGTCCAAACCGAGACCCAGACATCGCCGGCGGCAATCTGCTCGCCCAGCGTGGCCGACGAGGTGTAGTACGAGTTCGCCTTGATCTCGGCGATCTTTTTGAGGCCCGGCAGCACATCGGCTTCGCTGCCGCCGTTGAGCTGCGCCATCTTCATGACGAAGTCGGCGCCCTGCGGCAGCGACATGTCCGGGATCGAGATGTGGCCGGCGAGTTTTGGATCGAATAGGTCGGCCCACGAGGTCGGCTCGGCGATGCCGGCCGCCTTCAGCTTGTCCTTGTTGTAGACGACGCCGACCGAATAAAGGATCGCGTAGGGACCGTAGCCCTGCGGGTTGCGGGCGCGCGCATAGAGGTTTTGCAGATTAGGCACCAGCTTCGGATCGAGCTTGGCCACCACGCCGGCCTTTATAGCCGCATCCTGCACCGCGTCGTCGAGCAGCACCACGTCGAACGGCGGTTGCCGGCCGCGCGCCGCCAGCATCTTGGCGAAGAAGTCGCTCGGGTTGCCGTGCGTCCATTCGATCTTGACGCCGGTGACCCGGGTCATGCGGTCGCCGATATAGGACTTTTCCACTTCGCCGGAATGGCCGCCGAAGGTCGCGACGTTGAGCGTCACGTTGGATTTCTGCGCCCACGCCGGCGCAGCCGCGGCGGTGAGCGCCGCCAGTGAAACGAACAAGCCGTACGTCGCTGCGCGCATGGGTACCTCGCTGCCTTCACCGGCGGAGACGGACTATCGCGCCGGACTTTCAGAACGGAGTTTCAGGGGTTTGCGAAAAGTTGTCAAAGCGACGCGGCACGCTGCGCGCTTTGGTCACTCCGTGAGCAGAAAGCACGATTCCGGGCGCCAGCTGATGAGGACAACCTCACCGCGCGCGGGCGCCGGCTCACCCGGCCGCACCTGCACGACAAAACTTTGGCCGGCCGGCCCTTCGGCCTCGACATAGCGGATGCTGCCCAGATAGGTGGCGCCACGCACCTTGGCTTGAATGACGTTGGCGCGTCCGTCGCCGAAGTGAAAATGCTCGGGCCGGACGCCGAGCAGGCAACGGGCGCCGACATCGATCTGCAAATGCGCCGCCGCGGCAATAAACGACGCCTTGTCGGCGCCGTCGGTTTCGACCCGAACCATGCCGTCGCCGCGCTTTTCCCGCACCACCACATCGAGCAGATTGGTGCGGCCGACGAAATTGGCGACGTAACGGCTGTTCGGCCGCTCATAAAGCATTTCGGGCGAGTCGATCTGGGCGATGCGGCCGTCATGCATGACCGCAACGCGATCGGACATGCTCAGCGCCTCGCCCTGATCGTGGGTGACGAACAGCGTCGTGATCTTCAATGTCGACTGAATACGTTTGATCTCGACCTGCAGCTCCTCACGCAGCTTCAGATCGAGCGCGGCGAGTGGCTCGTCGAGCAGCAGTACTTCGGGCCGGATCACCACCGCGCGCGCCAGCGCCACGCGCTGCCGCTGCCCGCCGGACAATTGCCCGGGATAGCGGTCGGCGAACGGTTCCAGATGGACGAGGCGGAGCGCGTCCTTGATCCGTGCCTCGCACTCGGCGCGCGGCAGCCGCCGCACCTGCAGGCCGAAGGCGATGTTGTCGGCGACGGTGCGGTGCGGAAACAGCGCATAGGACTGAAACACCATGCCGGTGTTGCGCCGGTACGGCGGCAATGCCGTGATGTCGCGGCCGCCCATGACAATGCGGCCGCTGGTCGGCGCGATGAAGCCCGCGATCATGCGCAGGCAGGTGGTCTTGCCGCAGCCGCTCGGCCCGAGGAGGGTGACGAATTCGCCCGGCCGCACCAACAGATCGATGCCGCGCACCGCGACCTGGTCGCCGAACCGCTTCTCGACCTTTTCGAACAGCACCTCAGACATTGCGCCGCCGATCCAACATCACGCCCGCGCGCCGAACAAGCGGTCGAGGCCGATGAGCCGGTCGAGCGCCAGCATCAGCACGATCGAGCCGCCGACGATCAGCGCCGCAATGGCCATGACGTCGCCGCCGAAATCGAACTCGACGGTGGTGAAGATGCGCACCGGCAAGGTCGTGGCGTCGCCGCCGCCGATGAACAGCGCGATCGGCACGTCGTCGAGCGACATCACGAAGGCGAAAATGCCGCCGGCAACGATGCTCGGCCGCAGCACCGGCACCGTCACCCGCCAGAACGTCTGCAGCGGCGTGGCGCCGAGATTGAGCGCCGCCTCTTCGAGCGCATAGTCGAAACGGGCATGGCCGGCGAGGATGGCGCGCACGCTGAATGGAATGCCAAACGTCAGATGGCCGACGATCAGGCCAATGAGCGTGCCGCCGAGCACCACATGGGTTAGATCCCAGAACGTCAGCGAGAACTGATAAAGCGCCACACCGGTGACCAGCGCCGGCACGATCAACGGCGACAGCAAGATCGCATTGAGCCCGTCGCGGCCGGGAAAGCGGCCTCGGCTCAAGGCCAAAGCGGCCGGCAGGCCGAGCCCGACCGAGAGCAGCGCCGTGACGGCACCGACGATCAGGCTCACCTCGAGCGCCGCGAAGAACTCCGGCTTGATCAAGGCGTACCAATGGGTCGTAAAGCTCCGCGGCGGAAACGACAGCACCGGGCCGCCGTTGAACGAAGCAATGACGACGACGCAGACCGGCGCCAGCAGAAACGCGAAGGTCAGGAACAGCGTCGCGCGCAGCGCAAACCAGCGGATCATGCGCCCCGGCCCTCGCTCGCGCTCTCGCCATCTGCGGTCCGCACCTGCAGCGCCAACAGCGTCAAGAGCGCCGCGAACACCAGCAGCAACGCCGCCGCCGTGCCGCCGGCTGGATAGTTGAGCACCGTGCGGAATTGCTGGGCAATATACGTCGCCATCACCAGCACGCGGTTGCCGCCAAGAATGGCCGGCGTGGTGTAGGCGCTGATCGCCATGGTGAAGACCAGGAGTGAGCCGGAGACGACGCCCGGCAAGCTCAGCGGCAAGAGCACGCGCCAGAACGCTTCGAGCGGTCCGGCGCCCAGATTGGCGGCGGCTTCCTCGAGGTCGGCGTCGATGCGCTGGATCACGGTCGTCAGGGTCAGGATCATGAACGGCAGCAGCGCGTGAACGAGGCCGATGACGACGCCGGTGAAATTGTTGACCAGCGGCAGCGGCGCGCCGATGACGCCGAGCTTGAGCAGCGCCCAGTTCACCAGCCCGGATTCGCTGAGCAGCGGAAACCAGCCGATATTGCGGACGATGGCGCTGACCAGAAGCGGCGAGATCACCAGAAACAGCGCCATGCCGCGCCAGCGCGACGACGTGCGGGCGAGGTAATAGGCCACCGGATAACCGATGACGAGGCAGCCGAGCGTCACCAGTGCGCCGAGCCAGCAGGTTCGCAGCAATATTTGCAGATAGAACGGATCGGTGACGAAGGCGCGGTAATTCGCCAGCGTGAATGCATCGCCGACCTGCGCCGGGCCGGTCATGGCGTGAAAGCTCAGTGCGGTGAGATCGAGGATCGGCGTCGCGAAGATCAGGCAAAACACCGCCGTGGTCGGCAGCACGATCCACAGCCAAACGTCCGCCGCGCGCCGGGTTCGCGCCGGCGCGGCGCTGCGATCGATCGCGGCCGTGCTCATGGGGTTACATTATCGACGCAGCATGGCCGGCGAAAGTCAGCCCATCGCCGCTATTTCGAGGCGATCTTGCGATTCCACAGATCGACCGCGTGCGCATATTGCTGGTGGAACACCGGCCAATTGATCAACCTGAGCTTGGCGATCTGCTCGGGCGTGGCCGGAAATTTCTTCGCCACGTCCGGATAGGCCGCAAGCACCGGCCCGAGCAGCTTGTTGGTCGGGCCATACGGGATCTGGTCGACCATGCCGAGTTGCGCCAGCGGGCCGAGCACCTCGTTGATGAAGGCGAGCGCTTCGGCACGGTGCGTCGAGGTCGCGGTGACGCTGATGGTGGTCATGCCGAAAAAGCCGCCTTCCTTGGGCAGCACATAGCGCAGCGGCACGCCGCGGCCGATCAGGCCCCAGGTGCGGCCGTTGAGCCACGGCGCGGTCCAGACGTCGCCGGACGACAGCAGCGGATCGAGCACCGGCGACGAGACCGGATACGATTGCGCCTTGATCTCCGCGATCTTGTCGATCCCTTTGTCTGGCGTGGCTTCGTTGCCGCCGGCGAGATATTCGGCGGCGACCAGGAACGCGTGCCCCATCGTATTGTCGAGCGTCGGCACCGCGACATGGCCGGCGAGCTTCGGATTCCACAGATCGGTCCACGAGGTCGGTTCTGGAATCCCCGCCGCCTTGAACTTCTCGACGTTGTAGGCGATGCCGGTCGAATAGAAGTTCAGCGCCGGACCGTAGCCGTCCTTGTTGATCGCCTGGGCATAGAGGTGCTTCAGGTTCGCTATGTCGGCCGGACCGGTCTTGCCGAGCACGCCGGCGGCGATCGCTTCGGATTCGATGTCATCGTCGAGATAGACCACGTCATAGGGCGCCGGCCGGCCCCTCGCCGCAATCAACTTCGCCAGATGGTCGCTCGGATTGCCGTTGACCCACTCGATCTTGATCCCGGTGCGCGCGGTAAACGGCGCCGCGGCGTACTTCGCCGCCGCATCGGTAAAGGCGCCGCCATAGCAGCCGACCCGCAAGGTCACGCTCGACTGCGCGAAGCTCGGTGCGGCGGCGCCGACCACGAGCAGAGCGCCACCCAATAGACCCATGACGCGCAAGTTCATTACACCGTCTCCTCAGGTTCAGGTCATCTGGCCATGCGAGGAAACTTACACAGCCGCTTGCCGCTGACAATGTTGCCGCGCATTGACGCTGCGCGCCACACACGGCACCTCCCTTCTCTGCAATCGACCATTTCGTGTAATCTCATGCCGGAGAATGACCGGCGGGGCTGGCCGAGGTTTCTAAAGGCCGCGATCGTACGTTCGGCGTGCAATTCATCGAAAGCCATTCCTGTCTCACGTCGCGGCTGTAGGAAGCGCGTGCCGTCCCGCGAATTTTCGGGGGCCTTCATGAGCGAGAGCAATAGTACGCCAACAACGCAGGCAGCGGATTTGCCGCAAGACGCGGCTGCATTGCAGCGGACATTGCATCGAGCAGGCGAACAGGTCGGTGAACGATCGGCGCTGGTCACCGGCTCGGGAGCGGCGCTGGCGCTGCTGCCTTGGCTTTTCCTTGCGGGCATCTTCGTGTTTGCGCCGCCCGAGGCGCCGGTATGGAGCATGCTCACCAATTCGACCGAACCTGACGCGCTGCGCACCGTGGCATTCATGCTGATCGTGCCGGCGGTGTGCACGGCTGCCGGGTTTGCCGTCATGCGCCGCTGGCCGGGCTGGCGGTTCTACTCCGGCGCTTTCGGTTGGCTTTGCATCAATCTCTCTTTTTTCTTCTTGACGCAGTTCTTTGCGGACGCGGCATTCAACTTTGCAAGTCCTCCCAGCAAAGGGCAGGTCGCGATGTCGGCAGCCTTCGCCTTGCTGGCCATGCTCCTCTTGATGGCGAAGCGGGATGAACCGCCGGCGAAGCCTTTTGGCTTAATAACGCCGATCGGCACGGTCGTCGTTCTCCTTGGCCTCGCCGCCCTCGTCGGCGCCGCGTTCGCGCCCGCCCCTATCGCGTCGGCCTTCATCGGCCTGGTGCTGGTGCTCCTCGGCACCGACATGGTATTTCGCTTGCGGGGTTGGCGCATCGCCGCCGGCTGCTTGGGCTGGTTCCTGATCGCCGTCGGCGGTCTTGGCGGGTTGAGCCAGCTCTCGATACCATACAATGCGGCAGCGTTCCTGCGCTTCTGGCAGACGCTTACGACTGCGCTATTCTGCGTGGCACTCGGCCATTTCGTCCTGTGGGCCAAACGGCGCGAGCCAAAACCCAAACGCATCGGCGACGCAGCGCCCGCTGCGTAACCGATGGACTCTGCTTGCACCGTTTTTGACCAGTCAGCGGCCATAGGCTTACCGACGGCGAGACGCACTCAGAACGCCACGCTGCCGCGCGCCTGCCAGGTCCAGAACTGGAAATCGCCGCCGATGCCGCCGTATTCGCCGCCGGCACTGAGCGTCGCGCCGGGGGCGAACGTCATGGCCACGCCGCCGGTGACGCGCGCGGACCAGCCTTGCAGCAGCGGCACCGTGGTGACGCCGACGGTCGTCGCATCGTCGTGGGAGAAATAATAGTCGCCGTACACGCCCACATACGGCGCCAGGCTCACCGTGCTCGACCAGGCAAACGGATAGATCGCCTTGACGCCGCCGCTGGCCCGGCCGGTGGTGAAATTGCGCGCAGCCTGCAAGGTGCCCAGCGTGTCCGTGTAGGCATTCTCCTGCTCCCACAGCGCAAAGGCCTGCGCCGACGGTTCGAGCACGAGGGCCTGCCACCTGAACGTGCCGGTAAGGCCCCCGGTGGCGAGCCAGCGCTGCCCGACAAAATTACCGGAGGCGAGCCCGGCGGCATCGTTGACGAAAACGTCCGACCAGGCGCCGCCGAGATTGAAGCGCAAATTCTGGAACAGCCGCCAGCCGAGATAAGCGCCCGCGGTCCAGCCGTCGCCCTTGAGCACGCCGTTGAAGGCCTGCGAGTTGTAGTCGAAATGCTCGTAGCCGCCGAGCACGCCGACCAAAAAATCCGGCGTGATCTTGTGGGTGAGCCCGGCGAGGCCGTTGACCTGCGTGCCCTTCAGGTCGCTGCCGAAGGTATTGCGGTTGAAATCGCCGCCGCGCACGTCGATCCAGGCGAGCCACTCGCGCGGCGGCGCGGGCGGCGCCGCCTTGACCACGAGGCCGTCCTCGCCGGCATAGCCGAGCGCCACAAACCCTTGCTCGACGCGTTTGCTGTTGCCGTCCGGCGAAGCAAGGAAGCTGTCGAGGCTGGCCTGCCGCGGACCAGGCATAGCGGAGACCACCGTTTCGAGCGCCTTGAGCGGATCGACAAGGCCGGCGCCGAATTGCCGATTGATGCCGCGCGATCCGAGATGCTTGGCGGTCTGCACCAGGATGGCGCGAATTTCCTCCGGCGTCAGCGATGGCTTGTGGGCGATCAGCAAGGCGGCAACGCCGCTCACATTCGCGGTCGCGACCGAGGTGCCCGTGGTCAGCTGCACGCCGCCGTCAGGCGCCGGCACCAGGACATTCACGCCCGGCGCCGCGATGGAGACGTATTCGCCCTGATTGGCGCCGTTGAACAGCCGGTCGTTTTCGTCGGTGGCGGTGACCGCCATGACGTTGGGATCGGCGCCCGGATAAAGCGGCGGCGATTTCGGACCCTTGTTGCCCGCGGCGGCGATCACAAGAACTCCTTTCTCGCGGGCAATCTGCAGCGCCTGCGAGAGTGCCGGATCGTGCGGTCCGGCGAAGCTCATGTTGACGATCCGGGCGCCGCGCTGGATCGCGTGATCCAGCCCCTTGAGGATTTTGACCGAGGTCGCCTGCGGCTGGTTATTGGCGCCGCCGAACGCGCAGATCGCAATGATGTTGGCAGCCGGCGCGACGCCCATCAGCTCGCCGTGCGACGCGATCGCGCCGGCCATGCCGGTGCCATGCGCATCCGGGGCGGTTGCGCCGCAGCCGGCGTCGTAGCGCTCGGTGATCGCGCCGGCGAGATTGGGTTGATTGAAATCGATCGCCGAATCGATCAGCGCGATGACGATCTTGTCGCCCTTGGTGATGCGGTGCGCTTCGGCAAGATGCAGTTTCTTGATGACGTATTGCGTTGCATCGCCAGCATCGGGATCCGGATCGGGATCGGTATTATTCTGGTCCTGGGCCCGCTCATAGAGATAAACCGGCTGCAGCGCCGCGTTGACGCGAGCGGCCCGCGCGGCGCGGATCACCGCGCGCACCGATTGCCCGTTGGTGATGCGGAAGGTGTAGATCGATCGACCCAGCACGCCGATATTGTCCTGCGCCACGAGCGCAAGACCGAGACGCTGGGCCATGGCGGCAATATCCGGCGCGGTCGTGCCGGGCGGGAACTGAAACATCACGCGGTCCGGCAAGAACTGCGTCTCGCCGATCGGCGGCATGCCCGAGCCGGGCGGCAGCGGCATTACCGCCATGTCGATGAGCCGCGTGCCGGGCGGCGCGCCATTGCCGCCTTGCCGCCCGTTGGCGAGACTGCCCGGTCCGCTGCTGCTGCCGCCGCCGCCGCCGCCGCCGCCGCCAGGCGCGCTGCCGAAACTGGGCACGCCGGTGATGCTCCGGACTGGGTTCGGCGGCGGCGGTTGATCCAGAGGAACCTGGACGGTGAAGCCGCCGCCATTGGGCGTGACCGTTTGCGGACTGTCGTTGAAGCCCGCATCGATCGCATTGTTGATCGCGCCCACAATGGCCTGTCCGGATATTTGGGCGATGACCGGCGTTGCGGAGATTTGCATCTGGCGCAACTTGATGCTGTCACCCGGCACATTGACGTTCTGAATCAGGGCCGCCGAGGTGCTGGGCGTATTGTTGGTGTCGCCGCTGTAGCGCGCCGTGATCGAGTGGCTGCCCACACTGAGCGAAGACGTCGTGAAAGACGCCGTACCGCCGGTGAGCGTTGCGGTGCCGATCTGCGTGCCGCCATCGAAGAACGTCACCGTGCCGGTCGGTGAAGACCCCGTCACCGTTGCCGTGAACGTCACCGGCTGCCCGGCGCTCGACGGGTTTGGCGACGACGATAAGGATGTCGTGCTCCCGACCGCCGCATAGGTGAACCGATCGGCCGGAGTGGCGGCGCTGGTGCCACCGGCGGCGGTCACAATGACATCAACGGTGCCGGCGCCGGGCGGCGAAATTGCGGTGAGTTGCGTCGGGCTGTTGAAGGTAAACGCCGCCGGGTTGCCGCCGAAGCTGACGGCAGACGCGCCGAAAAAGCTCGTGCCGGTGATGATGACCGTGGTGCCACCACCGGGCGGACCGGTATTTGGATTGACGTTGGTGACCGTCGGCGGCGCGAACTGCGCGTGAGCCTCGTTTGCGAAACCGAGAGCGCACAGCAGCACCGCGAAAAGAATGCCGCACCGCGCGAAGAACGCACGGCACGCGGCGGCCGACTGAGAAGCCCAAAAACCCACTGTGCCCCTGCCCCTGAGGTCACGCGTACGGCGATGCTCAAATTTCCGCGCGAGGGTACTTCCTCGGTTCAGGCCCGGCGAGAAATGTCCGAGGATTTCGGCGGCTGCGCGGGCTGAAAGTCATCGACCGTGGCAATTTCGCCACGGTCACAACGCATCGCGACGCGCGGCCGACCTCGTTGGCAGCCGCGGCCGCGCTGAAAACGCTTAAAACGCAGCGCTACGATAATCCCAGGGCCGCCGCCGCCACTGCCGCGAGCAAGCCGAATGCAAACGTGCCGCCGGCGAGCACCACGACTGCGCGCAACGGCAGCGACCGCGCCAACATGGCGAGCGACGGCAGACTCACGGCCGGCAAGGTGATGAGCAGCGCCGCGGCGCCCGCACTGCCGAGGCCGAATTGTTGCAGGACCTGGATAATCGGCACTTCACCCGCGGTCGGGATGACGAACAGCGTGCCGGCGGCGGCGAGGACCGGCGCAAGCCAGGCGGCATGACCGATATCGGGCGTCATGGCCGGGAAGAACCACGCCCGAGTCATGCCGAGGGCAAAAACCAGGATGAGGTATTCGGGGAGCAGCCGCACCGCGAGGCGAAAGAAGGCGCTGGCCCAGGCGAGCAGGAAAGGTCGTTTGTCGTCGTCAGGCCGGATCGCCAATCCGCGCGGACGCCAGTCGGGTGAAACAAAGCGTGCGGCCAGATTGGCGAGAACGAAGACCAGCGCCACGCCGACGATCAGTCGCAACGCGGCCCATTGCCAGCCGAGCACGAAACCGATGAACACCAGGGCGGCGGGATTGAGCACCGGATTGGCGAGCCAAAACACCAGGGCAGAAGTGGCACCGACGCCGCTCTCGATCATGCCGACGGCGACCGGAGCGCAGCAACACGTGCACATCATCGAGGGTATGGCGAAGGCGCTCGCGCGCAGCGGCCCCTTCGAGCCGGAAAAAAGCCGGTGCAGCGGCGCGCGCGGCAGCGCCGTCTCGAGTCCGGCCCCCAGCACGAGCCCCAGCACCAGCGCCTGCCAGATCGCCTTCATGTAGGCGATCGAATAATCGAGCCCCGCCTGCAGGCCGACGGCCGGCGACTCCGGAAACTTGCCGCTCACGATCGAGGTGCCGATCGAGTGATTCTGCGCAGCGAGGAAGCCCTTGGCGTAGTACGGCGACCATTTGACAAAAAACAATCCGACGATCGCCAGCGCGAAAAACAACAGGATCCCGCTGTACACAGAAATCCGCGACGCCGCCGCGCGGGCGGCCGAGGGTGTGGTCATTGCGGTTTGCTCCTTGGAGGTCCGATGCCCCAAATCAAATACGCTTCAATGCGACCGTTCCATTATTGCAGCTTAGCAACAAGACATAGCTCGCGTAGGCGATACCCCTTGTGCATCACTACAAAATCGGGTGATCGACTCATGCTTCCGAGCCGACTTCCGCCGTGCAACTTAGCATTTACCCCGCCACGCGCACACCGGCGCGGACGAGGCGCGGCAGCACCTCGTCGCAGAAATATGGCACCTCGGCGAGGTAATTGACAAACGACAGGCCAATGCCGCGCACGCCGGCCTGGCTGATGATGGCGAGTTCCTCGGCAACCTTGTCGGGCGTGCCGACGAACGGATAACCACCGATCGCGTTCGAGGCGAAATAGCGGCGTTTGGCCTCGTATTCCTCGCCCCCGACGCTCTGCGGCGTGATGCTCTTGTTGGCGAGCATGCCGTCGACCGCGCCCCAATCGGCATTCTCGATGATGGCGTGCTGGTAATATGCGTCCGCCTCTTTCTGCGTCGGCCGGCAGACCACCTGGCCGACGGTGAACACCTCGATCTCGCGGTTGAACGTCTGCGCCTGCGCCTTGATCTCCGCCACCTTGGCGGCGTTGCCGGCGAGCGATTTGCGCGATCCGGCGGTGGCGACGAAGAACGCATCGCAGTTGCGCAGCGCGAACGCCTGGCCGACGTCGGACGAGCCGGCGTTCATCATCAACGGCCGCGTGCCGCCGTACGGCTTCGGGAACGCGCGCACCTTGTGCATGTTGAAGAATTCGCCCTCGACATCGAAGGTGTCGTCACGCTCCCACGCCGACTTGACGATGTCGACCCATTCCTGGGCGTAGGTGTAGCGTATGTCGTGCTCGCGCTGCGCGACGCCGAACATGTCGAACTCGCCTTCGTTCCAGCCGCACACGATGTTGACGCCGACCCGGCCCTGGCCGATGTGGTCGGCGGTGACGAATTCCTTGGCGGCGATCAGCGGATGAAACAGCGGCGCGTGCACCGTGCCGAACACGGTCATGCGCTTGGTGGCGCACAAAAGACCGACCGCCCAGGTGATGGTCTCGAGCGACACGCCGTGAAAATCGGTCGAGCCGCCGTAACCCTTCCAGCGCGCGATCGGCAGCATGAAGTCGAGCCCGGCCTCGTCGGCGAGCTGCGCCAGCGCCAGACAATCTTCCCAGCTCGCCGACCAGCGCTCCGGCACCGTGGTGGCCGAGCGGCCCGACGAGCAATTGGCGCCGAACAGGCCGATCTTGAGCGCATTGCCGTTGTACATGGCGATGCGGTCTCGCATGGATGCGCTGCGCGCCAGCACGATGGTCTCCTCGTTGCACGTCCTGCCGCCATCTTAGCGCAGGTTTCGGCCGGCCGTCATGCCGTGCGATCGCGATGCGCGTATGCGATGGCGGCAAGACTTTGGCGGCAAGACTTTGGCGACAAGAGTTTGGCGACAAGACTTTGGTGGCAAGACTTTGGCGGCAAGACTTTCGCGCGCAGCGCCGCTACAATCAGCCGCGACCGGAAGCCTCTAATCCGGAAACGGCGTGCGCTTTTGCCCATCCTTCACGCGCCGCCTTAATCACAGCAGCATGGAGGTTCACGACATGTCGCCGATTGCCAAAATCATCGCGGGCGGCGCGCTCGCCGCAATTTTCGCGTCGCCGGCCGCCGCGCAAGGCGTGCTGACGCAGAAGAACGTCTCGCTCGCCTTGGCGCAGGAGATCGCCAATGCGGCGCTCGCCAAGTGCCGCAGCATGGGTTTCAAGATTTCGGTGAGCGTGGTCAATCGCGACGGCCTGCCGATGATCATGATGTACGAGGAAGGCGCCGGCCTGAACACGCGCGAGGGCAGTGACCGCAAGGCCTACACGGCCGCCGCTTTCCACTCGCCGTCGGCCGCTTTCGTCAAACGCATGCACGACAACCCGGACAGTGCCGGCTCCATTCAGTACAGCCGCGTGCTGGCGCTGTCCGGCGGCTTGCCGATCAAGGTCGGCAACGACACCATCGGCGCGGTCGGGGTCTCCGGCACGCCCGGCCAGGACGACGTCTGCTCGCAGGCCGGCATCGACAAGGTCGCCGACCAGCTGAAGTAGCGGGTCACTTACTCCGCTCATTCCCGCGAAAGCGGGAATCCAGTTCTGGGTCCCCGCTTTCGCGGGGACGAGCGGATCGAAGCAACCGCTCGCCCCGTTTACAGCCGCTTAAGATTAATCGTTGCATGCTGATCCCACTCGGGTGGTGAGGCGGTGGATCGGGATGGGTGGGGAAAATTTCGCGGCGTGTGAGCGTTCGAAACCGTCCAACACGCTGTCGCGCCAACCGAGCGTCGCTGCAGGGTCATAAGCAGTCGGGTTCGAGTAGTGCGTACGACGTATCGGGCGGCGACGTTTCCTGGCGCCCCAACTCATAACGGCCATGGGCTTGCGCTCGGCGATCATCGCCGCGCGATTGCCGGCACGCTGGTGCTCGGCGTGTCGTCGGTCGTCGCCGTCGTGGCGATCGGCGGCGCTGCCACATTGACGGCCGCATGGCTGATCGCGGGGACGCTCGGCCGTAATCCGGAGTTGCGCTTGAGCGCACCGGTCGCGCTGCAAGTCGGGTTGCCGCGGCCGTTGACGCGCTTGACCGACGGTGACGCGTTCGCGGAAAAATTCGCGGCGCTGTCCGCGCCGGTCGTCGAAGCGACCCGCCAAGCCGCGCTCGCGCCCGCCGCCGCGCCGCCGGCCGCCATTGCCCCGCCCGCCGTGCCATTGCCGGTGCCGCGCAGGCGCATCGCCGCGCGGATCGAGCGCGTGCCGCTGCCGCCGCCGCGCCCCCTGCAACGCGCCCCGGTCGTGACCGCCAGTATCCAATTCAGGCCGACGGTCGCGTTCGCCCAGCCCCCTGCCGGAGCCGAGGTCGTCCGCGCTGCCGCCAAGCCAGCCGACCCGATGCCCGAGATCACGAGTGCAATCGCCCGGCACGAGTCCAAGCCGATGCCGGCCGTGCCGATGGCGCCCTCGCCCGCCATGCCGGCGCCCGCGGCCCCCGCCGTCGCCGAACGCCGCGCCGCGCCGCGGCTCGCTTACGCGGATCCGAAATCGCTGCTCGCGCCCGAAGGCCATACCGCGATCTACGACATCGCCGCCCATGTGGTGTACCTGCCGGGCGGGCGGAGACTGGAAGCCCACTCAGGCCTCGGCCGCTTTCTCGACGATCCGCGCTACGTCACGCAAAAGACCCGGGGGCCGACGCCGCCGAACGTTTATCGGCTGACGCTCCGCGAGCAGTTGTTCCACGGCGTGCGCGCCATCCGGCTCAATCCTGAGGACGACCACAAGATGTTCGGTCGCGACGGGATTCTGGCCCACACTTATATGTTGGGACCGAGCGGCCAGTCATTCGGCTGCGTGTCGTTCAAGGATTATCCGGAGTTCCTCAACGCGTTCCTGCGCGGCGAGATCGACCGCCTCGTGGTCGTGCCGCATCTGGAGAATCCGCCGTTTTCCGCGCGGGCCTGAGACTGCGGAACAAAGTTCCAAGGTGCGGCTTACATTTACGGCCTGCCACACAGGCGATTCACCGTCTTCGCGCAACAATCCGCATCGCCCAGCGAACTTTTTCGATGAACAAACGTTTAGGTTCCTGAACGCGGCCTGAACGCGGAACCGGGAACACGGCGATGGACGAGCGGCGAACGCTTTCGATTTTGGCTTGGTCGGTCGGCTGCGTGGTCGGAACCATGTTCATCCTCAACGCCGTTGCGCTCTCGTTCGTCGCAAGTTCGCCGACGCCGGCGAGCAAGCAGGTCGCCGCGCGCAGTGCGCCGGCGCCGCATGCGCCGGTGATTCCGGTCGCGCGCGGCGGCTAGCCGAAACGGCCCGCTCAATTCCACCAGCACGCATCGGCACGCCAATCGAAACGCGCGCGTTTGGCGCGCACGTTTGCCTCGTATTAAAGTAGGACTGGCGAACGAAGCGCAGCGCGATGACGACACCGAGCAGACAAGAAGCTCACACTGCGGCGGCCGCGCCGCCGTTCGAGACCCGGCCGCTGTCGCCTGCGCTCGGCCGCGAAGCCCTCGGCGTCGATCTGCGTGAGCCGCTGCCCGACGCCCGCATCGCGCAATTGCGCGAGGCTTGGTACGACGGCCAAATCCTGCTCATCCGCGACCAGACCTTGAGCGAGGACGATCAGGTCCGCTTCGCCGAATATTTCGGGCCGCCGGCCAAGACGCTGAACGTGCACAATACCGGCCGGCATCCGTCGATCATGCTGATCTCCAACATCCGCAAGGACGGCAAGCCGATCGGCGCGCTGCCCGACGGCGAGATGCAGTTCCACACCGACCAGTGCTATGTCGAGAAGCCGGCCGCCGCCTCCATGCTCTACGCCATCGAGGTGCCGCGCTCTGGCGGCAACACGCTGTTCGCCAACGCCTACCTCGCCTACGAGACGCTGCCCACGGAGATCAAACGGCGCATCGAGGGCCGCAAGGCGATCAACGCCTACGACTACGACAACGCTGCCACGTCCCGCGGCACGCGGCTGCGCGAGGGCGTGCCGCACTACGCGCATCCGGTGGTGCGCACCCATCCGGCCACGCGCCGCAAGGCGCTCTACGTCAACCGGCTGATGACCATCGCCATCGAGGGCCTGCCGCAAGACGAGAGCGACGAGCTGTTGAACTTCTTATTCGATCATCAGGAGCAGCAGCGCTTCGTCTACGAGCACGTCTGGCGCGTCGGCGACATTTTGATGTGGGACAACCGCTGCACCCTGCACGCGCGCACCGATTTTTCCCCGGACGAGCGCCGCCTGATGCGCCGCATCGCGCTTCTGGGCGAGAAGCCGGAATAGAAGCGGCCGCCTTTAGGCGCGATCGATCCTGGCGGCGGCCGTTCGCACCGCTCACTCCTGATCGGTGACGGCCGGGATGCTCACTTCGTGGAAGGCGCGCAGCTGCATCGCATAGGCCTCGCGCACGAGGATATGCGTGGCGACCTCGTTTTCGGTGCGGCCAAGCTTGCCGCGGGTGGCGAGGAGGACGAGGTAGTTGAACGTTTCGGTGGGCAGGGTCAGGCTCAAGGCGCGGGCCTCAGAGCGGTTTTCCGGTCGCGCCATTTTGGCAGCACTCCTACTCGGGTTTTAACCCTATTATAATACCTTTATAACTCTTGAAACGCGAATCGAATCGTGGGACGGTTTCAGGCGAGGGGTTTTGGGACCGCGGCGGGCGACGAAATCCCTTCTCTTGAGCAGACCGATCACGCGGCCGGGCAGCACCCGGGCGGCGGACGATGACGGCTGCGCCATCGCGAGGCCATGTCATGAACCCTGAAACCAGAACGTGGACCACCGAACGTGTGGATGCGTTGCGGCGCTATGTCGAAGCCGGATTTTCGTGCGGCCAGATTGCCGGCGAGATCGGGCTGTCGCGCAACGCCGTGATCGGAAAAATCCATCGGCTGCGGCTGTGGCGCGGAACTCCGCCCACAGTGCGCACCAAGATGCGGCCGCGGCGCCCGGCGGTGCTGACGCAGCGCCGGATCCTCGAGGCCGCGTTTGCGCAGACGCCCGTTGTGGAGGCAACAATCGAGAGTGCAGAGCGCTGCTCACTCGTTGAGCTCGCCGCGGGCAAGTGCCGTTGGCCGATCGGCGAGCCGGGCGGAAACGATTTCTGCTTTTGCGGCAACGAAGCCGTCGGCGGCTTGTCCTATTGCGCCGGACATGCGCGGCTCGCTTACCGAAGGGCGGCACGGTAACCCATTACGCTGAGCAAGATGCGCGCGGAACTGCAACGCAGAGCCTCTCGACCTTGAACCATTCGGCCGTTAGCGCGCGTGCCGAATGGCCGGCTTGTTGAGCAGATCGGACGCGATGGCCGTCATATTCACGACATGCTTGCCGCCGTACCCGAGGTCTTCGTAAAAGGCATGCCGGCGAGTCCGACGAGCGTATTCCGTTTGCAGATAACTTGCCACGCGCACGATCATCTGCTGCTTCACCCGGTAACCTGGCTCCCGCTGATTACCCCAAACCCGCGCGGCTTCCTGGGCCATCTCATAGCTGGAATAATTCATATCGGCGGACGAGGCGATCACATATTCAGGCTGCCTTAAGAACCATCGTGTGTGAACGTACGCGGAGGCATGAGCCTGGACCGGGTCATCGAATGCGATCTTCTCCGTGAGGAGGCTTTCCGGCTGCACAAGCTGCCATTCGACCAGCTGAGACAGCGCAGCAAATGCATCCTCCTCATCATACCCGAGTTGGCCCATCCGATTTATGACTGTACGGACAGACGCGTAACCTTCCACGGAAAAGTCAATCTTCTCCTTTCGATGACGGATCAGGAATTCGAGGATATCCGCATAGAGGAAATTACTTGGCCTCACCGATTTTTGAACGGACGAGAGGATATTATGGACGTACCGCGACTTGTTGTTAAACAGCCGGAATCGACCGCGCATAAGCGCCCGGATAATACGGTCCTCATCTATCTTCGAGACAGCGCCGCCTGACGCTGCAAGAGAGCCGATTTGGCTGGTTGGAATGTGGGGAGAGGCAATAATGTCGGCGAACATTGCGAGCGCACCGCGGGCATCTCTTGCGACGAGAGATTCGATCACGCCGCCGATGTGGCTCACACGCCGGTCAAACAATGACTCCGGTCAAACAATGACTCGTAGATACTCAAAAGGAATTCACTTAGTCGCTTGGAATCATAAGTAACCTGAGCGCCAGAATCTAACGTAAAACTCTGATGCTCCCCGAGCTTCTCGTCGGACTGTACTTTCTCAAGAACGAGCTCAAGCCGCTTCTTAATCATAAGCGAGAAGCGGGGTGGCCGGATATAGAAGTTGATCGCATTCTTGAACGCATCAAGCGGCTTCTCATCGCGGTGAGCCAAATAAGTAGTATCGCGCAAATTCACTATCACGAGAGCATGGGTCAAGTCCTTGAACCACTGCGCAGCCTCGAAAATCGCGAGCTGCACATCTCGTGATCGTTTGTCGACGTTGTCGAAAATGACGACCAACCCAAAATGTTTTTCGCTGGTGTAATTCCGGCTGATCGCCGCCACGACCTTTTCCTTGTCCTTTGCGAGCCCGGTGATGAAGAGATAGCGCTCATGATTGAACCGGTCTTTGCTCGTCTCAAGGCGGACAGGACCTCGCTCCCACTGCGCAATCTCGTGATGAAAGAGGGCCTCTAGTTCTTCGAGTGTGCTGAAGCTTACGTTGTTGTGTTCACAGAAACTGTCGATAAAGCCGGCAAGAACGGCCTCCCTGATCTCCTCTGCACCGCGGTACTCTGCGTTAAAGTTGATGAAAGCCCACTTCGTCTTACTCGCGATGTCGGGCAAATTGGGCAAGTTGAGCCGAAAGAAGCGCTTCATGAAAAGACTCTTGCCGGAGCCAACACCGCCCACTATGAGCTGGACCCGACCGGTAATTCGCCTGCTCTGACGGTAGTTGCGCACTTGGCTCAGGAGGTCAGCAGGACCTTGTCGACCTCCAGTAGATAGCGGCTGGAAGGTGCCCTCTGCCATGACCCGAGCACGGTCCTTCAGGTATTGTTCAAGGACAGACCCATATTCCGTGCGCTCGTCGCTCGTGACGTACCCGCGATACATGATCTCGTCAGGCTCATCACTTACTTCCTGCCCGAAATATTCGGTGACGATTGGCAGGAGTTCCTGCGCAAACGAGTTTACGCCAATGGGCTCATTGATAACGGTGCCTGGTAAGATGTTAGCGGCGCGATGAAAACGGCGTGTTTGGAAAGCGACGTTCATCGCCGCCGCTCGGTTCTCGAATTCCTCCTTGTTCAATATGCTCTTATAGGCGGCAAGTATATCGGCGCCCGGTCGCATGTCTTCGAGTTTGGCGTGCAGGAATTCGGTTTCACTGTCCCACGCGGCGAGGATGAATTGAGCGCCATTGCACGCCAAAACGTAAGAGATGGGGTTTACGTTCGGTGGATAGCGGTTGTTTATCCGGCTCGAATAGAGCTGTGCCTCGCGTAGCGCGTTCGCTATCGAGTCGTCGGGGGACTTTGCCTCCGCAATCAGCAGCGGAAAGCCATTCCGCCAGAGAGAATAGTCAGGGATGTAGCCGTAGCGCTTGCCGGCGCTCTTATCAATGTCGGTCGGCTCCATGTATTCCTTAGTCCGAATCCACTCATGGGGAATGCCCATGAAGCTGGGATGGACAAGGAACGGGTATAAAATCTTCTGTTCCACGTCGCTTTCGGACCGCACTTCCGAAAGGTCCGCGGCAGGAGGGCCGATCCGATCAAGTGCCTTCAGTCTCGCGATCAAGCCGATAGTCCCGATTCTCTCGCATTTTACCCTGCCGGATTGATTCCGGCGAATCGAGATACGTGGATGACGGTTTGCTGGTGCTGCCGGTAAGGATTGAACTTACGACCTCCCCCTTACCAAGGGGGTGCTCTACCACTGAGCTACGGCAGCAGGGCTTGGCGCCGAATATAGGCGCAAAAGCGCGGCGATGCTTGCCATAGGGGGCTTGGCTGCGCAAGGTGACCGCGGCATGCGCAAAGGCGGCAAGGCGGCGAAATGGGCGGCGCGCAGCGAGCGGCTGTCGGCGGCGTTGCGCGAGAACCTCAAGCGCCGCAAGGCGCAGGCGCGCGGCCGCGCGGCCGAGCCGGCCGGCGAAGCCGCAGCGGATGGTAGCGAGGACGGCGATGCGCCGGCGGGCGCGGAGGACGGCGGCCGGCAGCAGCCCGGAACTCCCGACTTTCGCCGCAATCGAAGCAACGAGTAGCCGGCACGCGCGTTGCGTCGTCGGACGTGCATTTGCGTCGGCGCGCCAGCCGGGCGGGGGCCCGGCCGTAATAAGAGGGTGACAATGGATCGTATTCGCATCGTCGGCGGCCGGCGCCTGGAAGGCGTCATCCCGATCTCCGGCGCCAAGAACGCCACCCTGCCGCTGATGATCGCGAGCCTGCTTACCAAGGACACGCTCATTCTCGACAACGTGCCGCGGCTCGCCGACGTCAACCTCTTGCAGCGCATCCTCGGCAATCACGGCGTCGACATCATGGTCGGCGGGAAGCGCCCCGGCGGCAGCGTCGAGGACGGCCAGACCCTGCACATCTCGGCCGCCAACATCGTCGACACCACGGCGCCCTACGAGCTGGTGTCGAAGATGCGCGCCAGCTTCTGGGTGCTGGCGCCGCTGGTGGCGCGCATGGGCGAAGCGCGGGTGTCGATGCCGGGCGGCTGCGCCATCGGCACGCGACCGGTCGATCTGCTCATCATGGCGATGGCGCGGCTCGGCGCCGCCATCGAGATCGACGGCGGCTACGTGGTGGCGCGCGCGCCGCGCGGGCTCAGGGGCGCCGAGATCGTCTTTCCCAAGGTCACGGTCGGCGGCACCCACACCGCCCTGATGGCGGCCGCCCTCGCCGACGGCACCACGGTGATCGAGAATGCCGCGCGCGAGCCGGAAGTGGTCGACGTCGCCGATTGCCTCAACAAGATGGGCGCGCGCATTGCCGGCGCCGGTACGCGGCGCATCGTGGTCGACGGCGTGACGTCGCTGCATGGCGCGCGCCATACCGTGCTGCCAGACCGCATCGAGACCGGCACCTACGCGATGGCGGTGGCGATGAGCGGCGGCAACGTGCTGTTGCAGAACACCCGCGCCGACCTGCTGCAGGCCGCGCTCGACGTGCTCACGCAGACCGGCACGACGGTGACGCCGACCAATCAGGGCATCCGCATCGCCCGCAACGGTGCCGAGCTTGCGCCGGTCGAGGTCACCACCGCGCCGTTCCCCGAATTTCCGACCGACCTGCAGGCGCAGCTGATGGCGCTCACCACGCGGGCGCGCGGCACCTCGCACATCGTCGAGACCATTTTCGAGAACCGCTTCATGCACGTGCAGGAGCTGGCGCGGCTCGGCGCCCGCATCCAGCTGCACGGCGAGCGCGCCACCATCGAGGGCGTCGACAGGCTCAAGGGCGCGCCGGTGATGGCGACCGATCTGCGCGCGTCGGTATCGCTCGTGATCGCCGCGCTCGCCGCCGAGGGCGAGACCATCGTCAACCGCGTCTATCATCTCGATCGCGGTTTCGAGCGGCTCGAAGAAAAGCTCGGCCGCTGCGGCGCCGCGATCGAGCGGCTGTCGGGATAGTGCGCTGAATTGTCCTCCGCTCGTCCTCGCGCAAGCGGGGACCCAGCGAATACCAGGCATTATAGTCGGCTACTGGATTCCCGCATGCGCGGGAATGAGCGGAATCACGCACCCCCATGATCAGCATGCGATCTACGTTGAACTCACGACGCTTCATCTCGTCTGTATTCGTCGCCGTGGGCTGTTTGTTTGCCGTGCCGGCGCGGGCGCCGGCGCAGGACTTTCCCAATCACCCGGTGCACATGATCGTCGCGTTCGCGCCGGGCGGCGCCACCGATTTCACCGCGCGCATCATTGCCGAGAAGATGGGCGCGCTGCTCGGCCAGCCGGTGGTGGTCGAAAACAAGCCCGGCGCCAACGGCGCGATCGGCGCCGAATACGTGGCGAAAGCCGATGCCGACGGCTACACGCTGTTCTTCACCACCGTCGGCGCGGTCGCCATCAATCCGGCGTTCCGCAAGGACCTGCCGTACGATCCGCTGAAGGACTTTGCCGCCATCGGCAAAGCGGCGGTCAATTCCACCATGCTGGTGGTCAACGCCCAGCTGCCGGCCAATTCGGCGCGCGAGCTTGCCGCGCTGGCGAAGCAAAGATCGAAACCCATCACCATCGGCATCACCGGCCGCGGCGCCATCTCCGATCTCGGCCGCCTGCTGTTCGAATCGGCGGCGGGCATCAAGCTCGAGGCGGTGCCGTATCGCGGCGCCGCGCCGGCGCTGACCGACGTGATCGGCGGCCATCTCGACGGCCTGTTCAGCGACGTGCCGACCGTGATGGCGCAGATCCACGCCGGCAAGATCAGGGCCATCGCGGCAACGTCGACCAAACGCTCCGACATTTTCCCGAATGTGCCGACCTTCGTCGAGCAGGGCTTTGCCGGCGTCGTCGCCGACAACTGGGCCGGCATCCTGGCGCCGGCCGGCACGCCGGCGCTTGCGATCGCCAAGCTCAACGCCGCGCTTGTCGGCGCGCTCGACGACCCGGCGGTGCGCCAGCGGCTGCACAATGCCGGCACCGCGCCTGCGCCGAGCTCGCCGGATGAGTTTGCGGCTTATCTGCGCGAGGAGCTGGCGCGCTGGAGCAAGCTGATCGAGGAGAAGGGCATCAAGCCGGAGTAGCGCCGAATTAATTTTGTCGCGCGGTGCCCCTAATGTTGGTCGCGTGGCGCCGTCGATCGCAACGGCTGCAAAAACTCCCGACAAAACGGGCTGCCGAGGGGCGAAACTTCAAAGTAAGGAAACCTTATGCGCGCCCGCATTTGGCTTGGGGTCTTGATCGGCTCCACTGTTGGAGGATTTCTTCCCGACCTGTGGGGAGCCGGGCTGTTTTCTTACTCATCCGTGTTGCTCAGTGGTATCGGCGGGTTCGCCGGATTGTGGTTCGGCTACAAGATGAGCTAGGGCTAAACGTCAAACTGGGACGACGGGCTTCTCCGATCATCAGGTATCACGCTGCCTTCCCCCCTTGGCTTTCTCTACATGAGTTCAAATCCCATATGTCCACAGCGAATCGCAAACCGCTGCGCATCGGCACCGCCGAGCCCAACAGCACCTTCCTCAGCCAAGGCCACGCGCTCAAGACCGTGCTCGACCGCAAGCCCGCGCTTGGCCCGGTCGACGTCAGCGTGTCCAAAACCGCGAGCGTCGAGAACGCCAACCGGCTCGCGGCCGACGACATCGATTTCGGCTTCATGGCGTCGAACTGGATCGGCCGTGCCAAAAACGGCGAGCCGCCGTTTGCCGACAAGATCGCGCTGCGCATGGTGGCGCCGATGAATGCCGGGCCGCTGTTCTTCATCGCCCGTGCCGATTCGGCGCTGCGCAGCACGGCCGACCTGCGCGGCCGCCAACTTGCCGTCGGCGCGCAAGGCAGCGGCATGGCGCAGCACGCGCGCGTCATCCTCGGCGCGCTCGGTATGAGCTTCGACGATTTGGTGCCGGTCGATCTCGACTTCGCCGCCGGCGCCGATGCGCTCGCCCGCGGCGACATCGACGCGCAGCTGCAGTGCCCGATCCCGAACGCGGTGATGACCGCGCTCGCCGACCGCGTCGCGCTGCGCGTGCTGCCCTACCCGCCCGGCGATCTCGACAAGGTGCTCGGCGCGGTGCCGTTCTACCGCCGCGTCACCATGCGCAAAGGCGCCATCCGCGGGCTCGACGCCGACGTGGCGCAAGTCGCGGTCGTCAACGTGCTGGTCACCCATGCGCGCGCCGAGACCGACTTGGTGCGCGACGTAACGGCCGCGATCTTGGCCGCGCGCGAGGAGCTGCCGCGGCTCAATGCCTTGTTCGCCGGCCTTGCCGAGCTGTTCGAGCCGCTGCGCCGTGACGGCGCCGGCACGCTGGAATTCGGCGGCGTGATGCTGCACGATGGCGCCGTCGCGGCGTACCGGGATGCGGGGTTGTTGAAATAACGTCAGCTCACGCCGCCAGCTCGCGCATGATCCGATAAAGCCGCGCCTGGCCTTCGAAGCCGATGCCGGGGCGGTCGGAGAGTTTCAGATAACCGCCGGCGAGCGCGGCGTCGTCGGCGAAGCCGCCGAAATCGCCGAACACGCCCGGATAGGATTCGGCGCCGCCGAGGCCGAAGCCGGCCGCGATGGCGAGCGACATCTGGTTGCCGCCGTGCGGAAACATCAGGCGGCGCGGCCAGCCGTGGCGCGCCAGCACATCGAGCGTGCGCGCATATTGCACGATGCCGTAAGCCTGCGGCGGGTCGATCTGGATAACGTCGTTGCGCTCGGGCTTCAGCCCGCCGAAGCGCACCAGATTCTCGACATCTTGCGTGGAGAACAAATTCTCGCCGGTGGAGAGCGGCGCATCGTACACCGCCGCGATCTCGGCGAGCAGCGCGAAGTCGAGCGGATCGCACGGCTCCTCGAACCAGCGCAGGCCGTACGGCGCGAGCCCGCGCGCATAGGCGAGCGCCTCGTCGCGGCCGAATTTCGAATTGGCATCGACCGCAAGCTGCGCACCCGCCGGCAGGATCGCGCGCACCGCCTCGACGCGGGCGAGGTCATCGGCGAGGCTCATGCCGCCGACCTTCATCTTCACCATGGTGTAGCCGGCATCGAGATGGCCGCGCATCTCGTCCTGCAGGTCGCGCGTGGTTTTTCCGGGCGCGTACCAGCCGCCGCCGACATAACAGAAGACTTTTTCGGCGATCTTGCCGCCGTTGTAACGCTCGGCGAGGAGCCGGTGCAGCGGTTTCTCGGCGATCTTGGCGACCGCATCCCACACCGCGACCTCGATGGTGCCGATGCCGACCGAGCGCTCGCTATGGCCGCCGGATTTTTCGTTCTGCATCATCGCGGCGAGGATTTTCTCCGGCGCGAAATTCTCGCCGCTGTCGTCGAGCAGCGATTTCGGCTCAGCGCGCAGAATCCGCGGAATAAAACGCGCCCGCATCTGCGCGCCGCAGGCATAGCGGCCGGTCGAGTTGAAGGCGAAGCCGGCCACCGGCTTGCCGTCGCGCTTCACGTCGGTGATCACCGCCACCACCGACGTCGTCATCTCGGAAAAATCGAAGCTCGAATTGGCGAGCGAGGACTTCAGCGGGATCGCGGTCTCGCGAATGTCGACGATGCGCATGACTCGTGCCGCGGTGTCTAATCCATATGAATGCCCGCGGCCTTGATCACCTTGTCCCAGCGCGCCGCTTCGGATTTTATGCGCGCGGCGAATTCGGCCGGCGAGCTGCCGACGCCGACAAAGCCGAGCGTGTCGAGCTTCTGCTTTACCGCCGGATCGGCGATCATCTGGGCAATCGCGGCGTGCCATTTGTCGATGATCGGCTGCGGCGTGCCGGCCGGCGCCACCATGCCGGTCAGCGTGTCGCTGTCGAGGCCCGGCACGCCTTCCTCGCCGTTGGTCGCGAGATTGGGTAAGGTCGCGATACGCTGCTTCGCCAAAATCGCGGCACCGCGCAAGCCGCCCTGCTGGATGGCGCCGATTGCCGGCGGCAGCGCCGTGAACGCGATCGGCGTGTGGTTGCCGAGCGTCGAGTTGATCGCCGGCGCCGCGCCGTTGAACGGCACCATGGTCAGGTCGAGGCCATAGGTTTGTTTCATCAGCTCGGCAGCGAGATGCGGGGTCGAGCCGGTCGAGGGTTGCGCGTAGGTATACTTGCCGGGATTGGCCTTGATGAGGTCGATCAGCTCTTTCAGATTGTTGGCCGGCAGCGAGGGATGGAGCACGACCACGTTCGGCGAGGCGGCAACGAGCGAGATCGGCGCAAAATCCTTGACCGGGTTGTAGCCGATCTTGGAGTACATGCTCGGATTGATGATGAAGCCGGTCGAGACCGTGACGATGGTGTAGCCGTCCGGCGCCGCGCGCTTGGCCGTCTCGACGCCCAGATTGCCGCCGGCGCCGGGCAAATCCTCGACATAGACCTGCTGGCCGAGCGTGCTGGAGAGCCGGTCCGCCACCAGGCGCGCGATCACGTCGGTCGGCCCGCCCGCCGCGAACGGCACGATCATGCGGATCTTGTGGTCGGGATAGGTGCCTTGCGCGTGCGCCGCGTTGGCCATCAACATTGTCACGAGCGCAAGTGCCGCTCCGCGCCACGATTTCATAGACTGTCCTCCCTCGGATCGTTCTTGCTATCATCGCGCCCGGACGCGGCAGAGTAAATCGCCCGCGGGCGCAAACGGGGATGCCCATGGCAGAGCCTGATTTTCAGGTCACCGGCCACGCCACCGTCCTTCATGTGAAGGACATGGCGACGGCGCTCGCCTTTTATCGCGACAAGCTCGGCTTCACCGTCAGCTTTTCCTGGGACGAGCCGGCGCACTACGTCTGCCTCTGCCTCGGCGACGCGGCGATCCATCTCAATTCCTACGTGCCGCCCGCTGGGCCGTCGCATGTCTGCATCTTTTGCAAGGGCATCGACGCGTTCTATGCCCGGCTCGTGGCAAGCGGCGTGAACGTGACCGAGCCGATCGGCGACCGTTCCTACGGCATGCGCGATTTTGAGGTGACCGATCCCGACGGCCATTGGATTGTCTTCGGCCAGGGAATTTCCGAGCACTAAACCACCGTACAGGAGACACAATGGCAAAAAAGATCACCCGCGACGACCTGCGCGCCGCCGCCGAGAAATACAAGAACTGGGGCAAGTGGGGCGCGGACGACGAGATCGGCACGCTCAATTACACCAGCGCCGAAGACATCGTCGCCGCGGCGCGGCTGGTCAAGAAGGGCAAGGTGATCTCGCTCGCTCTCAACTTCGACAACACCGGGCCGCAGGGCGGCAAGACCAATTACCCGGCGCTTGGCCGCATCAATCCGCTGCACACCATGCTGCGCACCGGCACCGACGCCTATTCGGGCGTGCTCGACAAGCGCGGCATCCGCGCCGCCGACGACATGGTGGTGATCCCGCTGCAATGCGGCACTCAGTGGGACGGGCTCGGCCACGTGTTTTACGAAGACAATATGTGGAACGGCTACGATTGCCGCGAAGTGTCGTCGTTCGGCGCGCAGAAATGCGGCATCGAGAAGACCAAGAGCAAGATGGTCGGCCGCGGCGTGTTTCTGGACGTGGCGCGCGCGCTCGGCAAAGAATGCCTCGACGACGGCTACGGCATCACCTGCGACGATCTCGATGTCACCGCGAAGAAGCAGAAGGTCGAATTCAAGCGTGGCGATTACATCATCGTGCGCACCGGCCAGATGGAGCGCTGCCTCAAGGCCGGCAGCTGGGACGGCTATCCGGGCGGCGATGCGCCGGGCTTTGCCTTCGAGACCTTGGAATTCGTCGCCCGCACCGAGCTTGCCGCGCTCGCCTCTGACACCTGGGGCTGCGAGGTGCGGCCCAACAACACCGAGGGCGGCATCAACCAGCCGTGGCACTGGATCACCATCCCGATCATGGGCATGACCATGGGCGAAATCTTTTATCTCAAAGACCTCGCCGAGGATTGCGCCGCCGACAGCACTTACGAGTTCATGTTCGTCGCGCCGGCCATTCCGATCACCGGCGCGGTGGGATCGCCGACCAACCCGCTGGCGATCAAATGACCACCGAACCGACGCACTTGCACGTTCTGATCTCCGGCGGCTTCTCGTCTGCCTACGAGCAGCTGCTGCCGGAGTTCAAGCGCACGACCGCAATAGACGTCACGACCGGATCCGGCGCATCGCAGGGCAGCGGCCCGCAAACCATTGCCGCGCAGCTCGCCCGCGGCGTGGCGGCCGACGTGGTGATCCTTTCGCGAGAAGGCTTGACTGAGCTGATGGCCGCAAAGCGGATTGCGCCGGGCACGGATATCGATCTTGCGCAAGTGCCGCTTGGCGTTGCGGTGCGCGCGGGCACGCCCAAGCCGGACGTGAGCACCGTCGAGGCGTTCAAACAGCTCATGCTCGAAGCCAAGGTGATCGCGATGCCGGCCAGCACCAGCGGCATCTGGCTCGAGACCGAGCTGTTTCCGCGGCTTGGCCTCGCCGACAAGGTTGCGATGAAGCTTGCGCCGCGCGGCAGTGACGCCACCCGCATGGTCGCCGCCGGAGAAGTCGATCTCGCGGTCATGCCGGTCAGCGAAATCCTGCACGCGTCAGGCGTCGCGTTCGCCGGCAGCATCGCACCGGAGATCCAGTTCGTGCAGGTGTTTGCAGCCGCCATGGTGGCCGGCGGTCAAGAAGCCGCCAGACGGCTGATCGAGTTTCTCGCCTCGCCGCGCGCGAGCGACGCCATCCGGAACAGCGGCATGGAGCCGCTCGGGAGCGCTATGGATAGCGAGCAGGCGTAGAGGCGCGCAGAGGCGCCAGCACGTTCGCTGCGCTTAATGCGAATCGACCATTATGCGAGATGCGGCGTGGCGTGAGCCCGTCCATCGCGCCGGCTGGACATCGATTTGACCACCTCGCGGCAGCAGGCGATGAAGCGCTCGGCGACTGGGCTCAATGTCCTGTGTCTAAGCGTCACGATCACGACCGGCCACGGCGGACGCGGCAGCTCGACCGGCAATATTTTCAGCCCGAAACGCTCGCCATAAAGGTCCAGCACCGAGCGCGGCATGGCTGCCACGAAATGGCTGCCGGCAACCAGATTGGCACGCAGGTGGACCGAGAGCGTGCGCATGCTGATCTTCGGCAACGAGAGCCCGCGGCCGCGAAAAGCCGCACTCAGAACGGCTTCGCTCCAGTCGTCCCGGGACGTCAGGATCCAGCGCTCGTTGACGAGATCCGCAAGGTCCATCTTGCGACGGTGGGCCCATCGGCTCTTGGTGCTGGCAGCCACGATCAATTCATCGTCGAACAGCTTTTCGATATTCAGATCATTATCGGCTTGATGGGCCGAAATGCGGTTTCCGGTAGGCGCCAAGACCAGATCGAGACTCCGATCGATCAGCTTTGGGATCAGCGCATCCGCGCCCGTGGCATCGACGTCCAAAAACACACGGGGATTCTGGTGCGCGAAACGTTCGACGATGGGTGGAAGTATGGACGACGCAATGGATTCGGGACATCCGATCAAAAGCTCACCCACCGTCGGATCGGAAAGAAATTCGATGCCTTTGATGCCCTGCCGCAGTTCGTCAAAAACAGCCGTACCGCACTTCACCAGGGCATCGCCGTAGCGAGTCGGCTGGACGCCCTGTGGGCTGCGGTCGAACAGGCGAACGCCCAGCGTCGCTTCCAGGTCGGCGATGGCCTTTGATACGGCTGGCTGAGTGACTCGCAGACGCGACGCCGCCTTCGCCATACTGCCGGAGCGGACGACGGCAAAAAATACATGCAAATCCCGCAGTCGGAGGCGGCGTCCGATCCGGGCTTCCCAGTCGGTCAGCTCAACCATGAGGTTTTGGTTATAGGGATAGTGCCAGATTCTGTATTCTATTTATGGCCCATTGCCTAGTATCCCGCCGTCCATCGGCCTTGAGCCCTTCCGCTGTTCTGGAGGCCAAAGCATGCAAACGCGCAGGGCCACGTTGGCAGCGCTCGCCGCCACTGCCGCCGCCGCCTCGATCGAACGCGCCGCGGCGCAGGCCTATCCGTCGCGTCCGATCACAATGATCGTCCCGATCGCCGCCGGCGGTTCTGGCGACACGCTCGGGCGAATCATTGCCGAGTCCATTCGGCAGAGGCTCGGGCAACCCGTCATCGTGGAGAATGTCGGCGGCGCCGGCGGCAGCATCGGTGCCGGCCGCGCCGCCCGCGCGCCTGCGGACGGTTACACTTTGCTGTTAGGCAATTGGGCCACCCAAGTGGTCAACGGCGCGGTTTATCCGCTCGCCTATGACATCGTGAACGATTTCGAACCCGTGGCGCTGATCGCGCGGGTGCCGCTCATTATCGTTGCCAGAAAAGACCTGCCGCCGACGAATTTGTCAGAATTGATCGCGTGGCTCAGGGCCAACCCGGATAAAGCGCTGCAAGGGACAAATGGCCCCGGCAGCGTCATGCATCTTGCCGGCGCACTCTTCCAGAACGAAACCCATACCCATTTCCAGTTCGTCTCGTATCGCGGCGCGGCGCCTGCCGTGCAGGCGCTGATAAGCGGGCAATTGGACCTGTACTTGGGGGTCGCGGTCGATTGCATCCCGCAGGTCCACGCCGGGACGATCAAATCCTATGCGATAACGGCGCCGACGCGATCGGCGCTGGCCCCCGAAATTCCAACAGTCGATGACGCCGGCCTTCCCGGGTTTTACGTTTCAGCCTGGCAGAGTCTCTGGGCGCCGAAAGGGACGAGCACGGACGTCATTGCCAAGCTCAATGCGGCCGTGGTCGCCGCGCTGGACGACCGATCGGTCGTCAAACGCCTCGTCGACATTGGCTTTGCCATTCCGCCGCCCGAGCAGCAGACACCGCAGGCCTTGCGGGCGTTCCAGAAAGCCGAGATTGCGACGTGGTGGCCAGTCATCAAGGCGGCCAACGTTGAAGTCAGGTAGGATAAAGCCGTCCGGAACGTGAAGGGTTGTCATGCAGGACGTCACGAGCACGGCGCAGGATTTGTACGGTCATGGCGAAATGCTCGATCGCATCATCGCTGCCCTCAAATCGAACGGGGCCGACCCGGAGCATCCGAGCTGCGAGGATCTCCACGCCTGCGATCAGATGCATGCGCGCGGAATTGAAGCGACGCGCGAGCATGCGGCCTATGCGGACATCAAGCCCGGCATGCGGGTCCTCGAAATCGGCTGTGGCATTGGCGGTGCCTCGCGTTACCTCGCCGAGGCGATGGGATGCCGGGTATCCGCGATCGACATCACACCGGAGTGCATCGACGTTGCCCGCGAACTGACGCGGCGTTGCGGACTCGGCGCCAAGATCGAATTTCGTCAGGCGGACGCGACCGAGCTGCCATTTGGCAACACGCAGTTCGATCACGTGTGGTCGCACAACGTGACCATGAACATCAAAGATAAGGCCAAGCTGACTGCCGAAGTCGCGCGCGTGCTCAAACCGGGTGGGCACTATTCCTGTTGGGAGCTGGCTGGCTGTGCGGGCAAAGCGCCGTATTTTCCTCTGCCATGGGCTTCCGACCCGTCCTCCAGTTTTCTGGCTACACCTGACGACATGATCGCCACAATCGAGCGCGGCGGCCTGAAACTGTTACGGCATATCGATCTCAATCCCGCCTATTTGGCCTACCTGGACGAGACGCGGAAGCGCGCTGAAGACGGCGGCAGGCCGGCCACCGTCGATCCTCAGGCCTTGCGAAGGGGTGATGATTTCATGACTCGCCTGCGGAATTGCGGACGTAGCGCGCGCGAAGGGCGCCTGGTCGATCACCTCATCATCGCGGGAAAGCCGCGCTCAAAATCCTGATCAGTTCGCGGTCGGCAGCAAACAAAAAACAAGGGCGTAGGATCAGCGCTCCGGCCCCGAGCTCACTGCCGCGTGCAGCTCGACATAGGACTGATGCAATATTTCGCGGATCGTCGGCCAATCCGGCTGTTTTTCCTGCAGGTCGCGCAGCTTGGCAGCCTTGGCGCGAAGCGTGGCAGCGGACGTCATCGTTGCTTCCGGGATCTCGTACAGCAAGCCGTAGGCGCGCGCCATCAGCGCGCCGACATGTTCGGGACTGTTCTGCCCCGGCACGCGCCGCGCGATCCACCACGCCAGCTCCGCGCGTGCCACGGCGGCCGGGTCGAATCCTGCGCCCAGCCAATCTTTCGCCGTGCCGTAGGCAAGCTCGAGGTCAGGAAGAACCAACGGCTCGTAATTGCCGCGCGCGTCGCCGAAATTCGCGGCAGCGCGCGCCAGATAAAAACCCTGTCGGGCCGCGGTCGCCCACGAATAGTGATACTGCTCGTGCAGCATGGTCACCAGCAGCCCGAACAGGCGCATCCGCTCCTTGCCATAGTAGGCCTGCCACATGCCGACCTCGAGATCGGCAAGGCGGCCGGCGTCAAATTGACGGAGCGAGCGCGGACCCTGCGGCGGCGCGAACGCCACATAGGCGAGCACCGCGCCGATGAGGACCAGCACCAATCCGGAGGCAAGCCAAGCGGAGCGCTTCATCTGTTTCCCGCTGCCGGTGATCGGCGCCGGCACACCAGATCAATGCGAACACTATCATTCGCTGCGCGGGTCGGGAAACGCGGCGCTTTCACTTGCAGCTACGCTCGCTCGGATGCGCAGCCTTGGCGACAAGGAACCTTGTCGCTCCGCTGCGAGTTCATCAGCGGGGAAGCTCAGGCCATGACTGCACTCGTTATCACCCTCATCGGCGGCCCGACCACGCTCATCGAAGCAAACGGCTTCCGCTTGCTGACCGATCCGACCTTCGATGGGCCGGGCGACTACACGCTGCCGTATACCACGCTGAAAAAGCTTGCCGGGCCGGTGCGCACGGCGGAAGAAGTCGGGCGCGTCGACGCGGTGCTGCTCAGCCACGACCAGCATGTCGACAACTTCGATCGCTCCGGCAAGGTTTTCGCCATGGCCGCGCCGCGCCTGGTGACCACGCGCGCTGGCGCGCAACGGCTCGGCGGCCCGGCCGAGGGACTGAGCGCGTGGCAAAGCACGACGATCAGCAAACCCGACGGAACGACATTACAGATAACCGCAACTCCGGCGCGGCATGGCCCGGCCGGCATCGAACCGTTATCCGGCGACGTGACCGGCTTCGTGCTCAGCTTTGCCGATGGCCCATCACCGCTCTACGTCACCGGCGACACGGTCTGGTACGACGGCGTGGCCGAGGTCGCGCGCCGCTTTCGTCCCGGCGTGGTGCTTCTATTCGCCGGCTCGGCCCGTACCAGAGGTCCGTTCAATCTCACCATGAATACCAATGATGCAATCGAGACAGCGCACGCCTTGCCGGATGCAACAATCGTTCCAATCCATTGCGACGGCTGGGCGCATCTGACGCAAAGCGCCGCGGATCTCGAGAGCGCGTTTAAAGCTCTGGGCATCGCGTCGCGGCTGCAACTCCTTGAACCCGGCGTTCCGACAACCATTGCACCTCGCGATAACGCTTAGAGATCGGCATCGCCCCCGCCCCTGCGTCGCTGCGCGACGCAGGGAAGATATGTGGTTCACAGCGGCAATCTTGGCTCGTCTTCGCGGGCGCTGCGCGCGGTGCTCCTGATCAGCGCGGCGGGACCGGCGTGCAGGCTCCAGAAGACGCGCGGCGTTTGGCCGGCGTGGCCGTGGATGACGAGCTGGGTGGTGCGGCGCGGGCCTTCGGCGGCGGCGAGATAGACGCTGTCTTCCAGCTCGACCTGGCCGTCGTGCACCGTGAAGGTCCACAGCTCCCGGTCGGGCGCCATCAGCATGGCGCCGTGGCCGTCGGACAGCCGAGTCGCCTTGACGCCCGGATGCAGATGAAAACGCACCGCGTATTCGTCATGCGTGGTGCGCACCTCTTCGCCGCCGTCGGCGGCCACGAAGGCGTCCTCGCCGTCGAGCTTGCTGCCGTCGGCGGCGAGCACCAGCGTACGCTCATGCACGATGCCGAACGACTCGGCATAGCCGTCGTGGCTCGCGTGCAGCACCAGCGCGTCGGGGCGGTCGTCGCGCATCACCGCAACGCGGCTCGGCCCGCCCAGCATCGGCGCGCCGCCGAGCACGCGGCGAAACAGCGCCGACGTGACAAAGCGTGCCGACGATGCATCGTTGAGCGTCGCGGTCGAATGCGCCGAGGTGGCGCGCGCCAATTGCCGCCAGTCCTCGCAGGCGGTTGGCGGCAGGCCGCAATTGACGATCAACGCATTGTGCTTGGGCGTGGAAAACTCAAACGCGAGGCAGCCGGCATGGGCCTCGAGACTCACCTCGACCGGCGGCACTCGGCCGACGTCGACGATCAGCGCGCCGCCGGCTTCGAGGCGCTGATAGCCGGAATGCGGCGCGTTCGACAGCGGCGCGCCGCCGGTCTCGTCGTAGGCCAGCAACGTGAACAACAAGTCGGCCGGCGTCACCCCCATGCCGTTGAAGCGCGCGAAGCTGCCGTCGGAATGGCGGAAGAACCGCAGCATCGGCATCATGCGGTCGATGGCATTGAGCAGCGCCGGCGGCGGCGCCATGTTGCGCGCCGCATAGGCTTGGCGCAGCGGCAACAGCTCCAGCAGAATATCGATCACGGCGCCGGGATCGCGGCCGATATGGCCGCCGTCGGGCAGGATCTGGCGCTCGAGCTCGTGGCGCAGCCGTTCGGTCGCCGATTTGATGCGGCGGCGCTCGCCGGCGATGCACAGCGCCGCGTCGGCGAGCGCGATGACGGCCTGCAGGTGCGCGACGCCGCGCCGCGCGTCGCGCGCGGTATGGCGCAGATAACGGACCTGACGCATGAGGCTGCGCAAAAAGCGCCGGTAGAAGCGCACGTCGGCGTCTTGCAGCACCAAAGCCGCCTGGCTGAGCCACGAGATGACGCGCCGCGACACCACGTCCGGCCGCCAGGCCAGCGGATGCCAGGAGCCTTGCAGCGTGATCCATTCGTCGACCAGGGCGCGGGCGTTGGCGCGGGTGATCGCCGAGTCGGCGGCGCGCAGATGGCGCAGCCAGCCGAAGCCGAGCAGCGCCACCGCCCATTCCTCCGACGGCGGCTCCATGGCGAAGATCGAGCGGCCATCGCAGATCACCACCTTGCCGGCGAAGGCGAAGCGGCCCGAATAGATTTCGCTCGCCAGCGTGGCGTCGGCGGTGCGCAGATCGGGCGGTGCGATCAACAGCTGGTCGGCGCGAAAGCGCGGCAGCGGCCAGCGCAACAGCGGATGGCCGATGACGCGGCCGACAAGCTGCCGCGCACCGCCGCGCAGCAACAGCCCGGCCAGTCTGGTGTGATCGCCGAATCCACCGCGCGCCATGGCGGCGCCAGTCCCTTTCTGCCCGCGCTCAAGCGGGCACCATGGCCGCCGCGCACCATGGAGCTGGCGGCGGCCGCTCACCAGCGTATTAATATATTGATTACGTTAACGTTTCCGAAACCGGGCGGCATAAAAGCCGTCGACGCCGGCGAACCGCGCTTCGGCGTCCGCGAGGTGGCACGGCAGGGTGCGCAGGTCACCGGCTTTGTTGATGAATTCGGCTTGGCCGGACACCTCGTCGGCGGCGATCGGCAGCCGCTCGGCGCCCGGCGCGCGGGCGAGCAGCGCGGCGACGATATCCTCGTTCTCCTCCGGTTCGAGCGAGCAGGTGCAGTAGATCAGCGTGCCGCCGGATTTGGTCAGCGCCAGCGCGCGGTCGATCAGGCGCGCCTGGGCGCGCGCCAAGCCGGCGATATCGGTTTCGCGCTTGAGCCACGGCACGTCGGGATGGCGGCGGATCGTGCCGGTCGCGGTGCACGGCGCGTCGAGCAGGACGGCGTCGAAGTCGGCGCGTTCGGGCGTCCATGCCGTCACGTCGGCGCAGACGAGATCGGCAGTGAGCTGCAGCCGCGCCAGATTCTGCCGCAGGCGATCGAGCCGCGCCGGCGCGCGGTCGACCGCCGTGACGTGGGCACCGGCGGCAGCAAGCTGCGCGGTCTTGCCGCCCGGTGCGGCGCACAGATCGGCGACGCGAAGGCCGGCGACGTCGCCGAACAGCCGCGCCGGCAGCGACGCGGCGGCGTCCTGCACCCACCATGCGCCTTCGGCAAATCCCGGCAGCGCCGTCACCGGCCCGTGCGCGATCATGCGTACCGTACCGGTCGGCAGCACGCGGCCGTTAAGCCGCGCGGCCCAATCTTCGGCGTCGCTCTTCACTGTCAGATCGAGCGCCGGCTCATGGCTGTTGGCCGCCGCGATGGTGCGCGCCGTCGCTTCACCGTAGCTGTGGCGCCAGCGCGCCAACAGCCAATCCGGCGTGTCGAGCGTCACCGCATCGAGCGCGGCAAGGCGCGCCGCGCCCTCGCGCGTCACGCGCCGCAGCACGGCATTGACCAGCCCGGCAAAGCGCACCGCGTGGCGGTCCGCCTGGACGAGGCGCACCGACAGATCGACGGCGGCGTGGTCCGGCACGTCGAGCAACAGGATCTGCGCCGCGCCGATGAGCAGCGCGGTCTCGACCAGCGGCGCTTGCGCCGGCAGGCCGCGCTCGACGAACAACGCCACGAGATGCCGCAAGCTGCCGAGCCGGCGCAGCACTGCGCCGATCAGCGCCCGCGCCAGCGCCCGATCGCGCTCGTCGAGGCCGGCGAGCGTGCGCGCATCGTCGAGCCATTCGTCGAGCGGCCGGCGGCGGCGCAGCACACCGTCGATCACGGTCGCGGCGGCGCGGCGTACCGCGAGCCCCGGCACCGCAGCGGCGCTGTCGCGATGGATTGCCGCTTGCCGCGCGCTTTTCATCCGCCAAAATTCCTTGTCATTCCGCCTGTCGCCGTCCCTTGTGAATCCGGCACGGCTACGCCAAGTCAAAGCGTATGCCAACCGAGCGCCCGTCATCCGCGTCTCCCGCGGCCAGCGCGCCTGACAAGGCAACGCCGCAACGCCGTCCGCTCTCGCCCGCCGCCGAGCGCGCGCTGGCCGAAGCCGCGGCGCGCCGCGCCGAACGCGAGGGCAAGGCGACAACTCCTCCCAAGGGATCCGGCGGTCCAGCCGGCCTCGATCCGACCCGTTACGGCGACTGGGAGGTTAAAGGCCTCGCTTCGGATTTTTGATGGTCCTTGGGGCCGTCTGCCTCAGAGCCTGCATGCGGCTCCCTGCCGCTTTAATGGACTCTTGACAACTTTTCCTACACACTGAATATAATCCTACAACGATTCGCCAGCCTTCTGCCTCATGAGCCCATTCGCGCCATTTCGCGCTCCTGCGCCCCGCCACGCCATCATCCTGGCGCTGAGCGCGACGTTTTTGCTCGGCCTCGCGCTCGGCGCCGCCATCAAGGCAGACCCGCATTCTCCAGCTGCGGTCCAGCGCGCCTTCGCCGCCGCGTTAGCGAGCGATCCGCCGGCCGCCGAGGCACCGCTGGCCAAGCGCCTGAATGCCGGCATGGCCTATCCCGCCGAGGTGATGCGCGTGCTCGACGGCGACACGTTTGCGGCGCGGGTGCGGGTCTGGCCGGGGCTCGACGTCGAGACCAAGGTGCGGCTGCGCGGCATCGATGCGGCGGAGCTGCACGCGCGCTGCGCCGAAGAATTGTCGCAAGCCGAAGCTGCGCGTGCGGCTTTGCAGAACATCCTTGCCGACGGCGGCGTCACGATCTCGCGGGTGGGCGTCGACAAATACGGCGGCCGGGTGGATGCAGCGGCCGCCACGAGGAACACGGCGGATGTCTCCGCCGCAATGCTCGCCGGCGGCTGGGCGCGACCTTATGAAGGCGGCAGGCGCAAGAGCTGGTGCGGGTAAACGTTACCTCGTCACCACCACCGTGGTGCCGACGCCGACGCGGCCGTAGAGGTCGGTGATGTCGGCGTTGAGCATGCGGATGCAGCCATGGGAGACGAAACCGCCGATCAGCCCAGGCTGGTTGGTGCCGTGAATGGCGTATTCGCCGCCGCCTGAGAGCGTCATCGCCGCGACGCCCATCGGATTGTGCGGCGAGCCGCCCGGAATCACATCCGGCAGCCGCGGATTTTCGCGCTTGATCGAGGCCGGCGGCGACCACGCCGGCTGGATGTACTTGCCGTCGATGCGGACCGTGCCGGACCACTGCATGCCGTGGCGGCCGACACCGATCGGATAGCTGATCGCCCGCCCCGAACCGAGCATCAGATAAAGGCGCCGCTCGCTTTGCCGTACCACTATCGTGCCGGCCGGATACTCGTCCCTGATCGCCACCACGTTGCCATGAGCCGCCGCCGGCCGCGGCGCAATTGCCAACGCGCCAACAACGGCCGCAAAGGCGGCCGCAAGCAAAAATCCTTTACGCATGAGCTCAATTCCCCAGCACCACGTCACACCGCCCGCCTTGGGCCCCGACCCTCGGCTGTGCGGCACAAATAACCATAACTGAAACAGCGCCGTCCCTCAGCAACGCGGCACGGCTATGGTAAAATTTTCCCAAATTCTTCAGGCGGGTGCGCGCTGATCGGAAGATCGAGCAACCTTAGCTACACCAGCGGACCAACCAATAATCCTCATCCTGAGGTGCTCGGCGCGTAGCGCCGAGCCTCGAAGGATGCATGCCACGGCGCCTCGGCCTGCATCCTTCGAGGCTCGCTTCGCTCGCGCCTCAGGATGAGGGAAATAAGATGGCGAGCGCTCAGGCGCTCTTGCGGTTCTGCCGGTTGTTGACGAGGTCGTCGACCACGGCCGGATCGGCCAAGGTCGAGACGTCGCCGAGGTTGCCGGACTCGTCCTCGGCGATCTTGCGCAGGATGCGGCGCATGATCTTGCCGGAGCGGGTCTTCGGCAGGTTGGGGGCGAACTGGATGAGGTCGGGCGAGGCGATCGGGCTGATCTCCTTGCGCACCCAGTTGACCAGTTCGTGGCGCAAATCCTCGGTCGGATGCTCGCCAGCCATCAGGGTCACATAGGCGTAGATGCCCTGCCCCTTGATGTTGTGCGGATAGCCGACCACCGCGGCCTCCGACACTTTGGGATGCGCCACCAGCGCCGACTCCACCTCGGCGGTGCCGAGGCGATGGCCGGCGACGTTGATGACGTCGTCGACGCGGCCGGTGATCCAGTAATAGCCGTCCTCGTCGCGGCGGCAGCCGTCGCCGGTGAAGTATTTGCCCGGGTACGTCGAGAAGTAGGTCTCGATGAAGCGCTGATGATCGCCGTAGACCGTGCGCATCTGGCCCGGCCAGGAATCGGCGATGCAGAGATTGCCGCTGGCGGCGCCTTCCAGCACCTTGCCGTCGGCATCGACGAGCTGCGGGACGACGCCGAAGAACGGCCGCGTCGCCGAGCCGGGTTTTAGCTTCGTGGCGCCGGGCAGCGGCGTGATCATGATGCCGCCGGTCTCGGTCTGCCACCAGGTGTCGACCACCGGGCAGCGCCCATCGCCGACCACGCGGTGATACCATTCCCAGGCTTCCGGATTGATCGGCTCGCCGACGCTGCCGATCAGCCGCAGCGACGCGCGCGAGGTCTTTTTCACCGGCGCATCGCCGGACTGCATCAGCGCGCGGATCGCGGTCGGCGCCGTGTAGAAGGTGTTGACCTTGTGCTTGTCGATCACGTCCCAGAAGCGCGACACGCTCGGATAGTTCGGAACGCCTTCGAACATCAAGGTGGTGGCACCGTTCGCCAGCGGCCCGTAGACGATGTAGCTGTGGCCGGTGACCCAGCCGACGTCGGCGGTGCACCAATAAATGTCTCCGTCGTGATAGTCGAAGACGTATTGGTGCGTCATCGCCACATACACCAGATAGCCGCCGGTGGTGTGCAGCACGCCCTTCGGCTTTCCGGTCGAGCCCGAGGTGTAGAGGATGAACAGCGGATCCTCGGCGCTCATCTCGGCGCACGGACAGTCCGCGGTGACCACTTCGCGGGCCTCGTGGTACCAGACGTCGCGCCCCGGAGCCATGTCGACCGCGCCGCCGGTGCGGCGCACGACGATGACGTGGTCGACGCCGCCGACTTTTGCGATCGCCGCGTCGGTGTTGGCTTTCAGCGGCACCTTGCGGCCGGCGCGCAAGCCTTCGTCGGCGGTGATGACGACGTTCGACTTGCAATCCTCGATGCGGCCGGCGAGCGAGTCCGGCGAGAAGCCGCCGAACACCACCGAATGGATGGCGCCGATGCGCGCGCAGGCGAGGATCGCATACGCGGCTTCCGGGATCATCGGCATGTAGATGGTGACGCGGTCGCCCTTCTTGACGTTGCGGTTGCGCAGCACGTTGGCAAAACGGCAGACCTCGTCGTGCAGCTCGCGGTAGGTGATCTTCTTCGATTCCTTCGGGTCGTCGCCTTCCCAGATGATGGCGACCTGGTCGCCGCGGCTATGCAGATGACGGTCGATGCAGTTGTAGGCGGCGTTGGTGGCGCCGTCCTCGAACCATTTGATCGAGACGTTCGGCTTGGCGTACGAGGTGTTCTTGACCTTGGTGAACGGCCGCATCCAATGAATACGCTTGCCTTGCTCGGCCCAGAACGCGTCCGGATTCTTGATCGAGGCCGCGTACATTTGCTGGTATTTGGCGTCGTCGATGAACGCGCGCTTCTGCCAATCCGCCGGAATGTCATAAATCTTCTCGCTCATCGCGTTGCTCCGTCACGCCGCGGCCGCCAAGAGCAGCCGCTTCATTGTCGACCTCATCCTGAGGTGGCCGCGCAGCGGCCCTCGAAGGATGAGGCCGAGGCGCCGCGGCCTTCATCCTTCGAGGCTCGGGGCTAACGCGCCGAGCACCTCAGGATGAGGATCACTATTGAGTACCGCCGTATTATGCTCCCGACGCCCAGCCGGACAAGGCCGGCGGTCTCGTCCGTTTGTCGCAATGCTGCAGGGGTGAGCGGGCGCTGCGGCCGCATCCCCGTCATCGTCCGCGCATGCGGACGATCCAGTAATCATCGAGGCCACGGCGAATACTGGATGGCCCGCTTTCGCGGGCCATGACAAGTCAGGATCAAGTTAGGCGAATTCAGCGGCGGATCACACCGACGAGGTGATCCATTGCTCCAGCTTCTGCTTCGGCGCGGCGCCGACCTGGCGCGAGGCGAGCTGGCCGTCCTTGAACAGCATCAGGGTCGGGATCGACATGATGCCGTATTTCGACGCGGTGCCGGGATTTTCGTCGACGTTGAGCTTGACGATCTTCACCTTGCCGTTGAGCGATTTCGAGATCTCCTCGAGCGCCGGGGCGATCATCCGGCACGGGCCGCACCATTCCGCCCAGAAGTCGACCACGACAGGCTCGTTCGCCTTGAGCACGTCGTTGTCGAACGTCGCATCCGTTACCTTCTCGACCATGGGGACCTCGCCTTTTTGGAAGATTCGTCGCGTGGGTGTTGAACCTAGGAACCGCCCCCCGGGGCGTCAAGGACCCGGCGGATCAAGACTGTGAGACCCGCGGGAGGGCTGACAACCATCGGTTAGGAAACAGCCGAGCGCGGCGTCCGCCGGGCCACGGACCGGCTTCGGCCCCGCGCATGTTCACGATGGTCAGATCTGCCGGCTGTCGTACGCCCAGTGTAACACCGCCTGCCGCTGTCGCGGTCGGCAGCTCAGATCGCCCGGCGCACAGGATCGTTTGATTTGTACGATATGTCGTCGAATGGCCTTCCAGCGCCGGATTTGACGACGATCCTCCTCGGGCATTCGACGCCCCATGTAATAGCGGCAATACCATTGAAACCATCCCCGAGGATCATCTGGATGGATCCATCCCTTCTTGCGCCATACCGATAGTGGCTGACTGGCGTCGACCCCGAAAAAGTTGAGTTTGCTGTCCCGGCCACGAGGTGAGAGCTTTGCGCGCCTGAACCAACTGGCGGGGAATTCCTTACGGCTGTCGGTCATATACTTTCCGCCAAATACGCCGAGATCGAGCATCTCTTTCGGCGACAATTGGGGACAGAATTCGGAATCGAAACGACGTCCAATCGGAGCTACACATTCGTATCTGTAGCCACGCTGCATTTTGTCGTGGACTATCACGACGCGTCTTCGCTTTGCCATCACGCCGGGCCTGATTATGGCAACTGCTTCCGGCCTTCGGCCGGCAATTTGTCGAGCGCGGCGTCCATCGCGGCGGCGGGCACGTCGAGCAGGAGCGGCCCCTCGGTGAACACCAGCGCGGCGCGCACGGTCTTGTCCGGGTAAAGCCGCGCGAGAACGCCGCGATATAGCGCGAGCTGGGCGACGTACGGGGCGACCTCGTCGAGCCTGGCCGGGACGCTGCGGTCGCTCTTGTAGTCCGCGATCAGAACAACATCGCCGGCGACCGCCAAGCGGTCCACCTGTCCTGAGACGAGGATCGGATCGGTGCCGGCGCGGGCGAGCCGGCCGACGATCGGCACCTCGGCGCGGCTGCCGGGAGCGAACAGCGCGGCAAAATTCTTGTCATCGAGGATCGCCAAAGCTTTGCGCAGGATGTCGCCGCGTTGCTCGGCGCTGAAATCTGTCCCGGCTTTGGCGAGATAGCGCTCGGCGGCATCGCTGCGGTGCTCCGCCGAAATATCCTGCAGCGACTGCAGCAGCCGGTGCACCAGACGGCCGCGCGCCAGCGCGCTCTGCCGTTCGGCCGCGGTGGCCTCGGGCTGCGCGAGGCGGCCGATCGCTTCGTCGAATGCAGCCGAGGGCGAAAGCGGCGCCGGCCGCAGTGCTTGCACGGGAGCCGGCTGGCGCAGCCACCTTGGCAGCGGGTGCGTTACGTCCGCATCTGCCGCCACCGCGGCAACGCCGGCGCGCAGCGGCAGCAGCGGTTCGGCCGCATCTTTGCGGTAGCGCAGGACCTTTTCGCCGTTGTCGTTTTCCTCGACCAGAAACGGATCGAGCGCGCCGCGAATGAGATCGTACCAGCAGCCCTTCGGCCGGGCCCGGATGCCGTCGGCGCCGGCGATGATCAGCCGGTCGGCGGCGCGCGTCATGGCGACGTAGAGCAGGCGGCGGTACTCGTCCTCGGCCTCGCCGAGCGCTGCAGTGCGCGCGGCGGCGACGCTGGCAACGTCATCGTCCTTGCGGCCGGCCCAGATCACCGCACCGCCGGCAAGTTTCAGAAGCCGCGGCGGCCGCGGCCCGGCCGGCGGCGTCATCGTATCGGCGAGAATAACGACCGGCGCCTCCAGGCCTTTGGCGCCGTGCACCGTCATCACCCGCACTTCGTCGCGTGCGATTTCCATGTCGCGCTTCACCTCGGCGCGGGCGTCGCGCAGCCAGGCCAAAAAGCCCTGCAGCGACGGCGTCTGCCGCCGCTCGTAGTCGAGCGCGAGGCTCAAAAATTCGTCCAGCGCGTCATTGGCCTCGGCGCCGAGCCGTGCCAAGAATTGCCGCCGCGCGCCGCCGGCACCCAGAAGCTGCGCATAGAACATGAACGGCGTGATCCGCCGCGCGTCCTGCGCCAGCGCATCGAGCCGCGCATTCGCATCAGCAAACAAAGCACACTCCGCAGCCTTGTTGCGCAGCGCCGTGCGCAGCGAAGAGCGGCGCTCCCAGGCGACCGCAAATAAATCCTCGTCGGAAAAGCCAAACAGCGGGCTGCGCAGCACGGTAGCGAGCGCGAGATCGTCGTCCGGCAACAAGAGCGCGTCGCCGAGCACCATCAGGTCCATGACCGCGATATGTTCGGTGAGCATCAGGCGATCGGCGCCGGCAACTTCGAGGTTCTGGTTCTTCAGCGCACGGATGATCGCCTCGAACAGCTCGCCGCGCTGGCGCACCAGGATCAGCACGTCGCCGCAGCGCGCGTCGCCGCCATCAACCATGCGGCGCACCGCACGCGCCACACGCTTGGCAAGCTTCACCCGCGGGCTCATTTCGCTCACCGTATCGAACGGCGCGTCCCAGCCTTCGATCGGGCTCCGCTCGTCGGGCTTTTCCGGCTCCCAGATCTCGACCACGCCGGGCGGCGCATCGGGCAGCGCGATGTGCGGCGGAAAGCCATCGCGATCCGAGGTCACGCTCGCGGCAAGCTCGGCGCTCTTGAACACCTCGTCGACCGCGGCGAGCACGTTTTCGCCGGAGCGGAACGAATGCTTGAACTCGCGGTAGACGAAGTCGAGTTCGCTGCCCCTGTGCCGGCGCTCGAAATGGCGCCGCATGTCGGCGAATTCCTTGGGCGCGGCGTTCTGGAACGAATAGATCGACTGTTTCTCGTCGCCGACGGCAAAGATCGTGCGCCGCACGCTGCGCGCCCCGGCACCGGCGGTGAATTCTTCCGCCAGCCGCGTCACGATCTCCCACTGCTTCCTGCCGGTATCCTGCGCCTCGTCGATCAGCAGATGATCGATGCCGAGATCGAGCTTGTAGTGCACCCAGGCGGCATCGACGCTGCGCAACAGATCGAGCGTCTTGTCGATCAGGTCCTCGTAGTCGAGCAGCCCGCGCCGCTCTTTTTCCTTGCGATAGCGACTGAGCACCTCGTAGGCGACGGTAAGCAGCGCCGTGCTGCGCTCGCGGCAAGCCACCGCACGGCGCCGCTCGAGCAGCGCGCAGACGCGCGGTTGCTCGGCGGTGAGTCGCTCGACTAACCCGGCATCCTTGACGGCCTTGGTGACGATCGATTTGCGCGGCGCGAAGTCGGTGGTGGTGCAGAAAATCTCGATATACGTGTCGACCCGTTCTGAAACGGGCAACGTGGCGAGCGCGCCGAAGCGGCGCGCCTGCTCGCCGTCGGATTTACCGCCACGCCCAAGAGCGGCGGCGATGACCGGCCATTCGGACGGCGCAATCGACGAATCCTCGAAAAACTCGGCCTCGATGCGCTCGCGGCTGTCGGCGGCATCGATGCCGAGCGCGGGCGACAGGCCGGCGATCGCGTTCTCGACGCCGCCTGCGCCGGCGATCCACGCCGTGATGGCGTCGCGCTGGCCGATGGTTTCGCGCACCAGATCGCGAAACGTCTGGTCGGCGGCGGCGATCATGGCGGCGGCGAGCGCGCGGCCGAGCGCACCGTCCGGCTCGTTGGCGCCGTCGAGCAGCACGGCGAGCGTGAGTTGCTCCAACAATTGGCTCTGCTCGGCTTCGTCGAGCACGGAAAAGCGCGCCGCCACATTGGCTTCGAACGGAAACTGGTGCAGCACCTGGGTGCAGAAGGCGTGAATGGTCTGCACCTTCAGGCCGCCCGGCGTGTCCAGCGCGCGGGCGAACAGCCGGCGCGCCAGCGCGCGCTGCGCCGGCCCGGGCGTCAGGTTCGAGCGTTCGCGGATGGCGTCGTCGAGCGCCGCATCGTCGAGCGTGGTCCATGCCGCCAGCGTGTCGAACACGCGCTTGGCCATATTGGCGGCGGCCGCCTTGGTGAAGGTCAGGCACAGAATCTTTTCCGGCGCCACGCCGTCGAGCAACAAATTGACCACGCGCTGCGCCAGCACGTGGGTCTTGCCCGAGCCGGCATTGGCCGCCACCCAGGCGGACGCGCGCGGATTCGATACTTCCGTCTGCAGCTTGCGCACCGCGGCCGAAATGCTCGACGGCGTTCTCATGCGCCGCCTCCGCTGCCCGGTATGTCATCGATGACGCCGCCGCTCGCCGACCATTCCTTGACGCGGGCGAGATGGTCGTACTCGCCGTAATGCCGCGTCCACATCGGATGAACGAGCGAGCGATACGGCGCCTCGTCGTCGTAGAAGCGGCGCGCCAAGCCGGTGAGCCGCTGCAGTGCGCGGTCGGCGTGATAGTCCGGCGTGCCGTCCTTGAAGTCGATCGATCTGTAGCCGCCCGGCGGTTCGCCGCCCTTGAGCGTCACATAGACGATCTCGGCGACCGACGCGTGTGCCGGAATCTCCTTGAAGCCGCCGTTGCGCAGAATGGCGGCTTCGAGCGTGAGCTGCGGCGCGAGTCCGGTGCGCACCTGCGGCTCGGTGCGCGCCGAACCGGTCTTGTAGTCGAGAATAATGTAGCGGCCGGCGCCGTCGCGCTCGATGCGGTCGGCGATGCCGCGCAGATTGAAGACGCCGTCGTTGAGCGGAATGTCGATCTCGCCGCGAATCTCCGCTTCGATCGCGGCGACGCCGGCGCGGCGCTCGCGCTCCCAGCGCGCGAACCAGTGCGCGATGCGGGTAAAGCGCGGCCACCAGAATGCGCGCGCCTCCGGATAATCTTCGAGCGCGGTGAAATGTTCTTTACCCAGCGCGATCAGTTCGCCGGCCGGATCGGCCGGCAGCGCTTTGGCGAATCGCTGCGTGAACGCGGCGATGGCGGCGTGCACGAAGGTGCCACGCTCCGCGGCGCCCGGATCGGCGTCGACTTGGTCGATCGGGCGCAGCCGCAGCACGTGCTTGGCGTAGATAGTGTAGGGATCGCGCAGCCAGTGCTCGATGTCGGTAACCGACAGCCCCTTGGGCCGCGTTGCGCGCGGCGGCTTTGGCGCCGGCTGCGGCGCCGGTGTTATTTTTTCCGGCCGGTCGAGCGCGCGCGCCCAGTGCAGATAAGCTTCGCCGCGCACCGCCACGCCCTTCCAGCGTTCGCCGGCGACCGCGGCGAGCCGCTGCACGAAGCGCGACGGATTGGTCGGCGCGCCGCCGATTTTTGCCGCACGGGTGAGCATCACCTCGCGCGCGCCGAGCAGCTGAGCGAAGTCGTGGGCCGACAGACCGATGCGCCGCTCCGGCAGATCGAGCCCGAGCGCCAGCCGCATCGGCCGGCTCAGCCAGGCATCGTTGCGACTGTCCGGCGGCCAGGTGCCTTCGACGAGACCGCCCAGGATCACGCGATCGCTTTCGGTCAAGCGCGCTTCGAGCGGGCCGAGGATGCGCACGCGCAGGCCCGGCTTGGCCGGCCGTCGCACCACGCGGCCCGCCAGCGCGGGGCCAAACAGTTCGGCGTAATCGCGCGGCTCAACCGAGAGGCCCCCCGCCGCCTCACTCGTCGCCACCTCGTCGAGCGCCTCGGCGAGCTTCGTTCCGTCCGGGCCGGCGAACGCCGCTTCGCCGCGATCGTCGCGCGACAAAGCCGCGATCACCTGGCGATGACGCGTGGCGAATGCGGACAGCATCTGCGGCGCGTTGGCGATGCTCTCGAGCGGCGCGAGCGCGCGGCCGAGCGTTTCGGCAATCTCCACCGCACCGGCAAGCTGCTCGGTTCTCAGATGCGCGCGCGGATCGGACGGATGCAGTTGTTTTGGATCGAACGCCGTGAGCGCATGGATGAGGCCGCCGGAGCCGGCGCGGGGGCGTGGGCCGCGCAGCACTGCGCGCTCCAACGCGGCAATCGCCTCGTCGCGGTTGGCGCCGCCGAGGCGGCACAGCGGATGCTTCAGCAAAGCGAGCAGCGTCACCGGCGCGAGGCCGTCGAGCGCGGCTTCGGCGGCGAGCCGGGCAAAAATTCCGGCCGGCGTGTCGGCGAGCGCGTCGCCGCCGGAATCTTCCACCGCGACGTTCCAGCGGCCGAGCGAGGCCAGCACGCGGCGGCTGAGTGCGCGGTCGGGCGTCACCAAAGAAGCGGTCTTGCCGTCCTGCACGGCTTCGCGCAGCGCTACCGCGATGGCGAGCGACTCTTCCTCGGCATTGGCGGCCTCGATCAAAGTCAGCGTGTCGAGCGCCGCTTCGACATGGGTGACGAAATCCGGATCGGCCGCGGTGTCGCGCCACTTGTCGGTCGCGGCCGCCGGCCGCAGCGCTTCGGACACCAGCCGCTCGCGGCCGCACGGCCTGGCCAGATCGTCCACGGCATCGCGGCCGATGCCGATGCGCGCCAGCAGCGCCTGCATGGCGAATTGCGGATGCCCGGGCGCCGGCGCAATGCCCTTGGCTTCGTTGCCGGCGAGGAGCTGCCACGACCCATCGTCGAGCTGCGTATCGAGCCCGGGCAGCACCACGGCGCCGTGCGGCAGCCGCGCGATGGTGGCGATCAGCTCGGCGGTTGCGGGAATGGAGCCGGTGGATCCCGCCGCGATCACCGGCGCATCGGTCTTGCGGGCGAGCCGCGCGGCCTCGGCTTTGATCAGGCGGTCGCGCCGCTCCGCCGCTTCGATGCAGCCGCGCTCTTTCAGAATCTCCGGCCATTTTTCGCGCGCGATGTGCAGGAATTTCAGCGTCAGCTGCCAGTAATCGTCGAACTCTTCGGGCACCAGATCGTCGAGCCGGTCCCACGCCACGCCGCGCATGGTCATGTCGTCGATCAGGCGCGCGAGGTCGTCGGCAAGCGCGCAGGCGGCGGCCGGGGTCTGCGCCACCAGCGGCACACCGCTGGCGCCACGACGCAACTCCGCCGTCCCGGCCCATTCGCCGACCAGCCGCGTCAGCAACAAACGCCGTTCCAAGCCGCCGAGCGACTCCGGCAGCGCCAGCGCTTCGCTCGCCAGCTCCCCCGCAGCCGCTTCGGCGAACGCGATTTCGTCCTCGTCGATGTCGCCGATCGGCACGATGCGCGGCAGGATCGCGGCGTCGCCCGGCAACACATCGAGGAACGCGTCGCGGGCCAGCCGGCAGGCCCGGCGCGTCGGCAGAAACAGGGTGGCCTGCGCCAGCGCCAGCGGATCGCGCAAAGCGGCAAAGCCGAGCTTGCCGCCGGTCAACGCCTCGATCAACGTCGGCAAGAACGGCGCCGACGGCGGTATGGTGAAAACGCGTGGAGCCATGGCTGATTGATTAAAGCATCTTTCGCGCGAGGTTGAATCGATCCGAGCGCGGCAAACTCAGCGCGCCCCCTCCCCCTTGCGGGGAGGGCCGGGGTGGGGGTCGGGGGCGAAGCGCAGACGTCGACGGCACCGAGTCGCCTCTCGACCCCCACCCCTAACCCCTCCCCGCAAGGGGGAGGGGAACGTGCGGAGCTAGCAGATTCTACGACGCGCGGGCGAGTGCGGCGTCGGCGGCGGCGACGGCTTCGGGCGTGCCGACATGCATCCACAGGCCGTCGAGCGGCAGGCCGAACAGGCGGCCGTTTTGCGCGGCCCGGTCGAACGAATGGGTCAGCGGAAACGGGCTTGCGGGCGCGGCGGCGAACAGCGCCGGCGTCAGGACAGCCGCGCCCGCATAGACGTACGGAACCGCGGCATCGGCCTCGCTGCGGCGGCGCAATTGGCCGTCGGGCAGCAGCGCGAAATCGCCCTTGCCGGCATAGCCGATGCTGCCGGTGGTCGGCGCCAACAACAGCAGCGCGTCCATGGTATCGGCGTCGAACGCTTCGGCGAGCCGCACAAAATTCGGCGTTCGCCCGTCGAGCCACAGCGTGTCGGAATTGACCAGGAAGAACGGCCCGCCGCCGAGTTTCGGAAGCGCGTTGGCGATGCCGCCGCCGGTGCCAAGGAGCGCGCCGCGCTCGTCGGAGATGGTCACCGAAGGCTTTTGGCGCGCGGCGAGGTGGCGCTCCAAGGTGTCGGCGAGATGATGCACGTTGACCACCGCGCGCGCGACGCCGCATTCGGCCAGCCGATCGAGCGCGTAGTCGATCAGCGCCTTGCCGCCGACTGTGACCAGCGGCTTCGGGATGGCGCCGTTATGGGGCCGCATGCGGGTGCCAAGACCGGCGGCGAGCACGATCGCGCTCTGCGGCACGCGGAATTGAAAAGCCCCAGACATTTCCCCTTGCCCCCGGTCCCCCGGCGCGACTCGCCGCATCATACCGCACCGGGTGCCGGTACGTTCCCGTCGTACCAGGTTTTCAACGGCGCCAAGGCCGGATGCGCCAGCGAGCGCTGCAAATAGCCCCATAGGCGGGGAATGTGGCGCAGGTATTGCGGTTTGCCGTCGCGCTTATCGAGCCGGGCAAAGATGCCGAGAATCTTGGTGGCGCGCTGGGCGGCGAGCGTGGCGTAGAGCCGGACGAACTCGGCGGCATCGAACTGCGCGTCGCCCCCCTGGCGGCCGCGCACATAGCGGCTGAGCAGCGCCAGCTCCAAGGTCTCCGGAACATCGACGCGGGCGTCCTGCAGCAGCGAGGCGACGTCGTAGGCCGCGGGCCCGATCACGGTGTCCTGAAAATCGAGCACGCCGATGCGGCCGACCTCGTAGCGGTCGGGAAGCCACAACAGGTTCGGCGAATGATAGTCGCGCAGCACCCAGGTGGCGGGCGCCGCCAGCGCCGGCGCCAGCGCGTCGCGCCACAGCGCCACGAATTGGGCGCGCGCCGCGTCGCCCGCCGGCGCCTTGGCGCGCACCAGATACCAGTCGAGCAACAGCTCGGCCTCGATCAGGAACGCATCGGCATCGTAACGCGGCAGCCGGTATTCGAGCTGCGGCGCCACCGGCAGCACCGGCGGCAGGCGGCGGCGATGCAGCGACAGCAGCACGTCGACCGCGGCCGCGTAGCGCTCCTCGATCGGCGCCGGCGGATCGCCGTCGACGATGCATTCGGTGCCGAGGTCCTCCATGATGATGAAGCCGTGCGTGGTATCGGCATGGCGGATGGCGGGCGTCGACAGGTTGCGCTCGCGCAAACCCGCCGCCACCGCCACGTAGGGCACCGTGTCCTCGGCCAGATGGGCGATGGCGCTGTACGGCTTGCCGTCGCGCACCGGCGGACCGTCGGGCTTGCGCGGCGCATTCATCAGGATCGCGCTGTCGCCCTTGAGCGTCAGCCGCTCGAAGATGCGCGTCGAGGCGTCGCCCACCATGCGCCGGCGCTCGGCCTCGGCATATCCGGACTCGTCGAGAAAGGCGCGCACCTCCCGGATGCGTTCGGCGCGCGCCGCAAGCGCGCCATACCCGGTGTAACGCACCTCGCGCGCGTCGGCGCCATGGGCCGGCGTGAGCATGAAGGTGATGTCGAAGCGGTCGGCCGGCAACAGGCCCGCGGCGCGATCGGACCATTCCATCAGCACCACGGCGTTGTCCGGCACATCGTCGAAGCCGAGCTCCGACAGTTCGGCGGCGCCGGCGAGCCGGTAGAGATCGGCATGGACCAACGGATACCGCGGCAGGTCGTAAGTCTGCACAAAGGTGAACGTAGGGCTCGGCACCTCGACCGTCTCGTCGCCGGCCAGATGGCGAATGAGCGCGCGGGCGAACGTCGTCTTCCCGGCGCCGAGATCGCCCGACAGCGTCACCAGATCGCCCGGCTCCAGCGCGCACGCAATGTCGGCGGCAAAGCGCGCCGTCGCCCGCTCGTCCGGCAGGGTCAGGGTGAAGCTAACACCACCTGTAGAGGTCAGAAGCATCGCGGGTATCGGAACGGCCAAGGCGGGAGGGTTTTAGATTGATTCGAGGCCCGCTGCGAGCGCTCGGCGGCGGACGGTCAAACGTTTTTCCGGATGTTGCGCTCAATCACGGCGCGGGCTTGGCAACGGCACCTATCACTGCGCCGCACTTTGCGCGCATCCGTTCTCGGCTATCGCCTGCATTATAGGAATGCGCTGACAATGAGCCAAAGTCCAACAAGTGCCACTATCGCACATACGGCAATAACGCCCCACATCACGCCGGTCATGTCATTTACGCCGCCCTTATCAGTTGTGAAAATGGACATGATGAAAAGGAAAAAAATGGACGGAGCGGCAATGACGATCAAACCCAGCCCGACAACCACGTGCCACACAATGTGCCACATCATCGCTTCCCGACGTGCGTTGCCGTTGCGGGTTCGCCGCCAACCGAATGTCATGACCTTAGCGCGACATGGCAACGGCGCAAGCTTCGCCGCCTCTGTTGAAGCCCCTACGGTCGCGGCTGCCGTCAATTCCGCTCGCGCCCGGCGATCTCGGCCTGCCAGGGCGCGATGACGCGCTCGAGCCAGCCGATCAGCGCATTGAGCCCGACCGCGAGCACCATCAAGACAATGATCGGCACGAACATCTTGTCGGTCTCGAAATTGTTGGCCGAGGTGATGATGATGGCGCCGAGCCCGGTGATGGTGGTGAGGAACTCGGCGACCACCATGCCGACCACGGCGCGGCCGACGGCGAGCCGGATGCCGGCCATGATGTAGGGCAAGGTCGCCGGCAGCACGATGCGGCGCAGGATCACCGAATTCGGCGCCACCAGCGACTTGCCGACGTCGATCAGCGTCTTCGGCACCGATTTCACGCCGAGCCAGGTGTTGATGCAGATCGGAAACAGCGACATCAGAAAGATGACCGCGGCCTTGACCATGAAGCCGAGGCCGAACCACAGCACCAGGAGCGGCACCAGCGCCACCAGCGGCAGCGCATAGCCGCCGGTGATCAGCAAGCCGAGCGCCGCCTCCGCCACCCAGAAGCGGCCGACGACGAGGCCGAGCGGCACGCCGAACGCAATGGCGAGGCCGTAGCCGACGGCGAACGGTTGCAGGCTTTGCAGGAGCGCGGCGCCGAGCTTGCCGCTGCGGGCAAGCTCGATGAACGCCGCGGCGATCGCGCTCGGATACGAGCCGAAGATCGGATTGATGTCGCGGCCGAAATATTCCCAGAACGCGAGCAGCAGCGCGAGCGCCGCGACCGTCACCGCCCAGCGCGGCACGCTGCGCTTTTTTTCACGCACGTCGTCGACGCCTTCGGCGGCGGTACGGCTGTCGGCGAGATCGACCATGCGGCTCCTCAATGCAGCGTCGGCGCACCGGCAGCGACCGTGCCGGCGTGGATCGCCTGCCAGATATGATAGCGCGTTTTGGCGAATTCATCGGAGCCGCGGATTTTTGCCAGATCGTCGCGCGGCCGCGACAGCGGCACGCTGACGATCTCATGTACCCGGCCGTGCTGCATCACCACCACGCGATCGGCGAGCAGCACCGCCTCGTCGAGATCGTGGGTGACGAACAGGATGGTTTTTTTGGTGCGTTCGTGGATTTGCAGAAGCTCGCCCTGCAGGGTCTCGCGGGTCTGCGCATCGAGCGCGCCGAACGGCTCGTCCATCAACAGCACTTTTGGATCGATCGCCAGCGCCCGGGCGATGCCGACGCGCTGCTGCATGCCGCCGGACAGCTGGTAGGGCCGCCGCTCGACGCTGTCGCCCAAGCCGACCAGGGTCAGATATTTGGTCGCGGTGCCGCGCAACGCGGCGCCGCGCAAACCCTTCATCTCCAGGCCGAACTCGACGTTCTGCAGCGCAGTCAGCCACGGCAGCAGCTCGGCATGCTGGAACACCATGCCGCGATCGTGGCCGCAGCCGTTGATCGCCACGCCGTCGACCGTGACCCGCCCGGCGCTCGCGCTCTCGAGCCCCATGGCGATGCGCAGCGCCGTGGTCTTGCCGCAGCCGGACGGCCCGATCAGCGCCACGACCTCGCCCTCGCCCACAGTGAAGCTCAACCGATCCAGCGCCCGCACGGTCTGCGCAACGCCGCCGATGCGCAGCGTGAAGCGCTTGGACACGTCGATCAGGCTGACTTCGCCCATGGGCGGTGCTCGTTCCTTTGGTTTATGTCCACATCGTCATTGCGAGCGAAGCGAAGCAATCCAGAGCCGCTCGCGAAGCGTCGAGGTCGCCTGGATTGCTTCGTCGCTTGCGCTCCTCGCAATGACGGCGAACTCAATGCATCTGCACGATCAGCTTGAGCGCGTCCTCGCGCGGCTTGCCGTCGAGCACCTTTGTCAGATCCATCGCCTTCGGCAGGCTGCCGACGGTGACGAGCTCGTTGTTGAGCCACTCGAACTTGTCCTGCGGGATCGGGGTGTCGATCCCGATGGCTTTCTGCTGCATCGCCATGTCGTAGATGTAGGCCGGACGCGGATCGTCGGGCTTGATGCCGGCGAGTTCCTGCGTCGCCTTGAGCGCCTCGTCCCGGTGGGTCACCGCATAGCGCAGGCCGAGCATCTCGCCGGCCAGAAACTTGGCGGCGTCCTGCGGCCGCTTAGCGAGCGAACTGCCGTTGGCGCTGATGCACATGCGCACGAACTGCGGCAGCGCCTCCTCGGCCGAGACCAGCCGCTTGATGTGCTCCTTGGCGGCGATCGGCGCGTACTCGCTGGACACCACGGCCGCATCGGCGACGTGCGCGACCAGCGCCTTGTAACGGTCGAGGTCGCCGCCGAGGCTCGCGTACTTCACCGCATCGGCCGGAATGTTGAAATGCGCGAGCGCGCCCTTGGCGAAGATGTCGGGAAACGCGCCGACCGACGAGATCGCGATGGTCTTGCCCTTGAGCTGCTGCACCGAGGTGATGTCGTCGTGCACGAAAATGCCGTGCGGCACGATCAGCCAGGTGCAGCCGATGACCTTGATGTTGGCGCCGTGCGCGTTGGCGATCATGGTGCCGCTCGGGCCACCCTCGAAACTGTCGAGATCGCCGGAAATCGTCGCCTTGGTGAGAATCTGGTCGTCCTGGATCTTGACGATGTCGACGTCGAGGCCGACCTGCTTGAAGAAGCCGTGCTGCGCCGCCATCAACAGAATGCCGGAATCGCTCTTCGGCATGATCAGGCCGTGCCGCCACGGTTTTGCCGACTGCGCGGCCGCGGAACCGATGCCGGCGAACGACAGCAAGAGTGCGGCGAATGCGGCGAAGAGTCTTGTCATATGACCGTGCTCCAATCCTTTGCCGATGGACCATAGCGGAACCGCGCCCGTAAAGCATGGCTCCCTTGTTCCAGTGCGCCTGGACCATGTTCCCCTGCGCGGGTTTTCGGAATAATCTGCGCAGGCCTGTGTTAGCGGCATTGCGCCGCAGCAGCGCGAAGACCGGTAGCCCCCAGGAAGGTCTCATGAACAAAAAATTCTCGCTCAACGTCAACGGCCAGGTGCATAGCATCGAGGCCGACGAAGACATGCCGCTCCTTTATGCACTGCGCGACGATCTCGGCCTCAACAACCCGCATTTCGGCTGCGGGCTTTCGCAGTGCGGCGCCTGCACCGTCCATGTCGACGGCAAGCCCAAGCGCTCCTGTACCATGCCGCTCTCGGAGGTCGGCGACAGCAAGATCGTCACGCTCGCCGGTCTCGGCACGCCGGAGCACCCGCACCCGTTGCAGACCGCCTACGTGCAGGAGCAGGTGCCGCAATGCGCCTACTGCATCAACGGCTGGATCATGACGGCGGCGGCGTTCCTGCGCGACAACAAGAAACCGACCGATGCGCAAATCCGCACCGCGCTGCGCGGCCTGAAATGCCGCTGCGGCACCCACATGGCGATCGTGCGCGCGGTCAAGCGCGCCGCGGCGATGATGGGTTGAGGGAGGCCGTCATGACCAGAATGGAAAAACCCCAAAACTTCTCGCGCCGCACGCTGCTGCAAGCCGGCGGCGCTCTCGTCGTTTCGGTCGGCGCGCCGCTCGCGCTCAAGACGTCGGCCCTCGCCGCCGACGGCACCGCCGCCGCCACCCGGCCGCCGCTCAATCCCGATCAGCTGTCGTCCTATGTCGCGGTCAATGCCGACGGCACCGTCTCGGCGTTCTTCGGCAAGATGGACATGGGCCAGGGCCTCTCCGTCGCCATCCGCCAGATGGTGGCCGAAGAGCTCGACGTTCCGGTGGAGCGCGTGAAAATTTTCATCGGCGACACCGACACCAGCGTCAACCAGGGCGGCGCGTCCGGCTCGACCGGCGTGCAGAACGGCGGCAAGCAGATGCGCGCCGCCTCAGCCGAGGCGCGGCGCGTGCTGGTCGAGATGGCGGCCGACAAACTCGGCGTGCCGGCCGATCAGTTGACCGTTAAGGATGGCGTGGTCAGCGCCGCCAACGATGCCGGCAAGAAGGTCAGCTACAGCGAGCTGATCGGCGGCCAGTTCTTCAACGTCCACCTCGACTGGAACGGTCAGATCGGCAATCCGCTCTACGCCCCCGGCAAGGCCAAGCCCAAGGATCCAAAGACGTACACGATCGTCGGTCAGCCGGTCCCGCGCGACGACATCGCACCGAAAGTGTTCGCCCAGGAAAATTTCTGCACCGACATCAAGGTGCCCGGCATGGTCCACGGCCGGGTGATCCGGCCCGCGGTCGCCGGCGCCGTGCCGGTGAAGGTCGACGAAGCGTCGATCAAACAAATTCCGGGCGCGCGCGTGGTCTGGGACAAGGGCTTCCTCGGCGTCGTCGCCGACAAGGAATGGGACGCCATCAAGGCGGCCAAGGAACTCAAGGTCGAGTGGTCGCAGCCGACGCCGCCGTTCCCGAGCCAGGCGGCTTTGTACGATCACATCCGCCAGGCGCCGACCCGAAAGCGCGAGGAAGGCAAAGGCGCCGGCAATGTCGACGATGCGTTCAAGAACGCGGCGCGGGTGATCGAGGCCGAATACGAATGGCCGTTCCAGTCGCATTCGTCCATGGGACCGGCCTGCTCGCTGGTCGAGATCAAGGACGGCCGCGCCACCTGCTGGAGCGGCACCCAGAAGTCGCACTTCGTGCGCGCCGGCGTCGCCGCCATCCTCGGCATGCCGGAGGACAAGGTCCGCACCATCTGGACCACCGGGCCGGGCTCGTACGGCCGCAACGATGCGGACGACTGCGCCGCCGACGCCGCGGTGCTGGCGAAAGCGGTCGGCCGCCCGGTGCGGCTGCAATACATGCGCGACCAGGGCACCGGCTGGGATCCGAAAGCGCCGGCCTCGATCCACAAGGCGCGCGCCGCAGTCGATGCCGCCGGCAACGTCGTCGCCTACGACTTCCTCAGCAGGGGATTTTCGCGGGTCGACGTCAACACCAACGGCAGCAAGCCGTGGGATACGCTCGCCGGGCAAAATCTCGGCGTGGCGCTCAAATCCGGCGACGGGTTCGGCTTCCCGGGAGAATCCTACGGCTTCACCAACAAGCGCGCCGCCTGGGAGACCATCGCGCCGCTGCTCGACCGCGCCTCGCCGTTGCGCAGCGCGCACATGCGCGATCCGGTCGGACCGCAGACCTGCTTCGCCAGCGAATCGTTCATCGATGAGGTGGCGGCGGCACTGAACATGGATCCGGTCGCGTTCCGGCTGCACTATGTGCGCGATCCGCGGGACCTCGCGGTGATCAAGGCGGCTGCCGAAAAAGCCGGCTGGCAGACGCGAGTCTCGCCGCGGCGCGACCAGCGCGGCAACACGGTAAGCGGCCGCGGCATCGCCTACGCGCAGCGCGGCGCCACCCGCGTCGCGGTGATCGCCGAGGTCGACGTCGACCGCGGCTCGGGAAAAATCTGGGCGCGCAAGTTCACCGTCGCCCACGATTGCGGCCAGATCATCAACTCCGACGGACTGCATCACGCCATCGAGAACAACGTGGTGCAGGCAACCAGCCGCACGCTGTGGGAAGAGGTCAAGTTCGACAGCAAGACGGTGACCAGCGTCGATTGGCGGACTTACCCGATCCTCGACGTCACCGAGGCGCCCGAACAGGTCGACATCGTGATGATCAATCGTCTCGAGGTCGCGCCGTCGGGCGCCGGCGAAGCGGCGAGCCGGCCGGTGCCGGCCGCCATCGCCAACGCGGTGTTCGACGCCACCGGCGTGCGCATCCGCCGTGCGCCGTTCGCGCCCGGCTACGTCAAGTCATCGCTGTCGTAACGCTCGACAGCAAAAGCGCGGCGCGCAATGAACATGAGCTCCAGACCTGCGCCCGCGGCCCGCGACCCCTCCTCATCCTCCCCTTTCAGGGGAGGAAGCAGTGAGCGGCATCTCTTGCGGTTTAGTCCTATCTCAACGCGTTCCGCTCGCGCTTCTCTCCCCCTGCAAGGGGGAGAGATAGAGTGGGGGTCCGTTGACTCATAGAGTGCTGAAAAGTTGAAGGAGCAGGCGCTGGATATGACGCGATGATCGCCCGCACGCTCGACGAAGCTTTGGCGCCGATCGGCGATGGGGCCGTGCTCGCCGTGCCGCGCGAGAGTTCGGGCGCCGCCATGGCGGCGACGCGGGCGCTCATCCGGCGCGGCGTCAAGCGGCTGCATCTCGTCACGCTGCCGACGTCGAGCCTGCAGGCCGATGTGCTGATCGGCGCCGGCTGCATCGCGACGCTGGAAACGTCGGCCGTGAGTCTGGGCGAATTCGGACCGGCGCCGCGCTTCACCGCCGCGCTCCTTGCGGGCGCGATCCGCATCCGCGACGCCACCTGCCCGGCGCTGCACGCGCAGCTGCAGGCGAGCGAGAAGGGCGTGCCGTTCATGCCGCTGCGCGGGCTCCTCGGCTCCGACGTGCTCGCCCACCGGCCGGACTGGAAAGTCGTCGATAATCCGTTCGGTAACGACGACCCGATCGTGCTCCTTCCGGCGCTCAAGCCGGACGTGGTTTTGTTTCACGCCGCCATGGCGGACCGCGCCGGCAACGTGTTTGTCGGCACGCAGCGCGAGCTGATCACGCTGGCGCACGCGGCGCAGAAGACCGTCGTGACGGTCGAGAAAATTCACGACGGCGATCTACTCCGCGACCCGCTGCTCGCCGCCGGCACCCTGCCCGGCTTCTATGTCGAAGCCATCGCGGTCGAGCCGCGCGGCGCCTGGCCGCTGCCGCTGCCCGATCAATACGGCATCGACGCCGCGCATCTGAAAGAATACGCCCAGCTTGCGGCAACGTCCGAAGGCTTTGCGCAGTACCTCGATCGCTATGTTCAAGAGAAGCGTGCGGCGTGAGCTCAGCTGACTTCCGCGACGAAGAACTTCTCGCCGACGTGATCTGCCGGCTGATCGGCGATGTGCGTCATGTCGCGGTCGGCGCGCAGTCGCCGATTCCGGCGACAGCGGCGCTCTTGGCTCGCGAGCGCGCAAACTTACACAATTTGGGCAAGCAGTACGTGTCGCTGCTCGGCAGCCGGGCGCACACGTTCTTCACCGACGGCTCGCGCGAATTGTTCGACTGCGCCGGCCAGGGCCGGGTCGACGTGTTCTTCCTCTCCGGCGGCCAGATCGACGGCGAGGGCAACATCAATCTGGTGTCCGTCGGCGATTACGATCGCCCCAAGGCGCGCTTCCCCGGCTCGTTCGGCTCAGCCTACCTTTATTACGTGGTGCCGAAGGTGATCTTGTTCCGCCTCGAGCACTCGCGCCGCACGCTGGTGCCCAAGGTCGACTTCATCAGCGCGCCGGGCGGCAGCCCGGATAACGTGTATCGGAGCGGCGGCCCGATCGCGCTCATCACCAACCGCTGCCTGTTCGATTTCGACCGCGCGCAAAAGCGCTTTCGCCTCGCCAGCGTGCATCCCGGCCACGCGCTGGCCGAGGTGATCGAGAGCACCGGCTTCGAGTTCGACCGCCCCGCCGAGGTGCCGACTACGCCGGCGCCGTCTGGCGAAACGCTGCAGCTTTTGCGCACCATCGTCGCGCCGATGGTCGCCGAGGTCTATCCGGAATTTGCCAAGCGGGTGTTCGGCGCAAACCTGCAAACGTCGGATGCGTAGCCGCGCCGCTCAGCGCGCCAGCTTCAGCCATTCGTCTTCGCTGAGAACCTTCACGCCGAATTCTTGCGCCTTGCCGAGCTTCGACCCGGCACCCGGCCCGGCGACGACGAAATCGGTCTTGCGCGAGACCGAGCCCGCCACCTTGGCGCCGAGCCGCTCGGCCGATGCCTTGGCTTCGTCGCGGGTCAGCTTTTCGAGCGTGCCGGTGAACACCACGGTCTTGCCGGCGATGGCAGAATCCGCGCGCGGCTTCTCGGCGTCGGCGATGCGCACCTGCGCGGCCAGCCGCTCGATGCGGCGGCGATTGTGCGCCTCGGCAAAATAGTCGCGCAGGCTGTCGATCACGGTGTCGCCGATCTGATCGAGCGCGTCCATCTCGGCCCGCGTGTCATCGTCGCCTTCGGCGAGCTTGAGGCAGGCGTCGTGAAACGCTTGCCAACTGCCGTAGCCGCGCGCCAGCGCCACCGCCGTGGTCTCGCCGACATGGCGGATGCCGAGCGCATAGATAAAACGCTCCAGTGCAATCTCGCGCCGCGCCTCGATGGCGTTGAACAGGTTGCGCACCGACGTCTCGCCAAAGCCTTCCTCGGCGAGCAAGTCGTCTCTGTGCTTCTTCGCAAGCGTGAAGATGTCTGCCGGCTCTTTCACCCAGTCCTTGTCGTAGAAAAGTGCAATCTGCTTTTCACCGAGACCGTCGATATCGAAGGCGCGCCGCGACACGAAATGCTCGAGATGGCCGAGCGCCTGGTACGGACAGGCGAACTCGCCGGTGCAATGCGTCCGTGCGCCCTCGGCCCCGCCGGCAATGATCTCACGCGCCACGTCGGTATGCAGCGGACAAGGACATTTGATCGGAAACTTGTAAGGTTTTGCGTCGCGCGGCCGCTTGTCCAAGACGACGCCGAGCACTTGCGGAATGACGTCGCCGGCGCGCTGGATAGTGACGGTGTCGCCCTTGCGGACGTCGAGCCGCTTGATCTCTTCCTCGTTGTGCAAGGTCGCGTTCTGCACCACGACGCCGCCGACCGTGACCGGTTCGAGCTTGGCGACCGGCGTGAGCGCGCCGGTGCGGCCGACCTGGATCTCGATGTCGTTGATGACCGTCGTCGCCTTCTCGGCCGGAAACTTATGCGCGATCGCCCAGCGCGGCGACCGCGACACGAAGCCGAGCCGCTCCTGCCAGTCGAGCCGATCGACTTTGTAGACGACGCCATCGATGTCGTAGTCGAGACTGCCGCGCTGCAGCTCGATCTCACGATGAAATTTTATGAGCGCCTCGACCGAGCCGCAGATCTTGGTCAGCGGATTGGTCTTGAACCCGCACGCCGCAAACCATTTGATCATGCCGGACTGGGTTTCGGCCGGCATCGCGCTCATTTCGCCCCAGGCGTAGGCAAAAAAGCCGAGCGGCCGCGACGCGGTAATCGACGGATCCTTCTGGCGCAGCGAGCCGGCGGCCGAGTTGCGCGGATTGGCGAAAACTTGTCCGCCGCTCTCGGCCTGCCGCTTGTTGAGCAACAGAAACGCGCGCTTGGTCATGTAGACCTCGCCGCGGATTTCGCACACCGCGGGCACGCCCCTGCCCATGAGCCGCTTCGGGATGTCCTCCAGCGTCTTCACGTTCGCTGTGACATCTTCGCCGATGCTGCCGTCGCCGCGCGTCGCGCCGGTGACCAGCGCGCCGTCCTCATAGCGCAGCGACATCGACAGGCCGTCGATCTTCGGCTCGGCGGAGAACACGATCTCCTCGTCTTCCGCAAGCCGCAGAAAGCGGCGAATACGGCCGACGAAATCGCGTACGTCGTCTTCGGCGAACGCGTTGTCGAGCGACAGCATCGGCACCGCGTGCCGCACCTTGGCAAAGCGCGCCGACGGCGCCGCGCCGACGTGCTGGGTCAGGCTCTCCGCCGTGCGCAGCTGCGGAAAGCGCGCCTCGATCGCGTTGTAACGCTGCCGCAACGCGTCATATGCGGCATCCGAAACCGACGGCGCGTCGTCCTGGTAATAGCGCCGGTCGTGCTCGGCGATTTCTGCGGCAAGCCGCGCGTGCTCGGCCTGCGCCTGCTTTTCGCTGAGGTCTTCGATTGAGGTGTCGGTCTTGTCGCGGCGGGCCATAACGGATCAACGACGGATCAACCCGCCGCCGCGCGGATCAAGCGTTCGGCGGCGGCGCGGGCTTCGGCGGTGATTTCGGCGCCGGCGAGCATGCGGGCGATCTCCTCGCGGCGGCGTTCGGCGGCCAGCTCGACGATGCGGGTGGCGACGCGTTTGCCGTTGCCGAGCGCATCCTTGGTGATGAGGTAGTGCCGGTCGGCGCGCGCCGCCACCTGCGGCGCATGCGTGACGGCGACCACCTGGACGCCCGAGGCAAGGCGCGCGAGCCGAACGCCGATGGCGTCCGCCACCGCGCCGCCGGCGCCGGTATCGATCTCGTCGAAGATCAAGGTCGGCGCCGAGCCGCGGTCGGCAAGCACGACCTTGAGCGCGAGCAGAAAGCGCGCCAGCTCGCCGCCCGAGGCGATCCGCATCAGCGGCCCCGGCCGGGTGCCCGGATTGGTGCGCACCCAGAATTCGATGCGGTCGATGCCGTCGGGTCCTTCGTCCGCCGTATCGATCTGGGTCGAGAATTCGGCGCGGTCGAGGCGCAGCGGCTCGAGCTCGGCGTTGACGGCCTTGTCGAGCTTGAGTGCGGCACGGCGGCGGCGCGCGGCGAGTGCCTCCGCTGCCTCGCGGTAACGCGCCACTGCGGCCTGCGCCGCCTTTTCCAGTGCGGCGAGCCGCTCGGCGCCGGCGTCGATCATCGCCAGATCGCCGGCGTAGCGCGCGGCGAGTTCGCTGAGCCGATCGACCGGCACGTTGTATTTGCGCCCCGCCGCGCGCAGCGCGAACAGGCGTTCTTCGATGCGCTCGAGCTCGTGCGGATCGTACTGCGCCACGCGCAGCGCCGCTTCGAGATGGCCGCGCGCCTCGTCGAGCGCCACCAGCGCCGCATCGATCGCCTTGACGGACGGCTCGATCAGCGCCGGCGCCTGCGCGGCGCGGCGTTCGAGGCGGCGGAGCGCCGTGGCGAGCGGCTGCACCGGCGATTGCGGCCCGCTGATGCCGTCGTGGGCGGAGCGCAGATCGTCGGCGACCTTTTCGGCCTGCATCATGGTGGTGCGCCGCTCGGCGAGCGCAGTCTCCTCGCCGGCTTCGGGCGCGAGGTCGTTCAACTCCTCGACGGCGTGACGCAGCCATTCGGCCTCGCGGGCGACGCGCTCGACCTCGGCGCGATGGCTGGCGACCGCGGTCTCGGTGGTGCGCCGCTCGTGCCACAGCCGCGCCACCGTCGCGGCTTCGTCTTCGAGCCTGCCATAGGCGTCGAGCAAGGCGCGATGCGTCGCCGCATCCGTAAAGGCGCGATCGTCGTGCTGGCCGTGGATCTCGACCAAGGCGGCGCCAAGCGCGCGCAGCACCTGCACGCTGACCGGCTGGTCGTTGACGAAAGCGCGGGTGCGGCCGTCGGCGAACTGCACGCGGCGCACGATCAATTCTTCGTCGTCGTCGCCGCCGAGATCGTTGTCGGCGAGGATGCGGCGCGCCGGATGCTGGCGCGACAGCTCGAACGCCGCGGTGACTTGGCCCTGCTCGGCGCCGGCCCGCACCAAAGCCGCCTCGCCGCGCGCGCCGAGCGCCAGCGCAAACGCGTCGAGCAATATCGATTTGCCGGCGCCGGTCTCGCCGGTCAGCGCGGCAAGGCCGGAGCCCAGATCGATATCGAGCCGATCGATCAGGACGATGTCACGGATGGACAGGCGGCTGAGCATGACGATGGACGCGCGAGAACCGGGGACGCGAGAACCGGGACGAATGATATTCGTGATTCTCTTGTCTGTCCCGTGTCGCCGGCCGGCGCCTGCCCCGGTTCAGCCGAGGCCGACCTTCTTGAAGGCGCGGCTGATCCAGGAGCCTTTGTCTTCGCTGGGCTCGACGCCCTGGCCCTTCACCAGCCGATAGGCGTCCTTGTACCAGGTGGAGTCCGGGAAATTGTGGCCGAGCACGGCCGCGGCGGTCTGCGCCTCGCCGACGATGCCGAGCGCGATATAGGCCTCGGTGAGCCGCTCCAGCGCTTCCTCGACCTCGCGCGTCGTCTGATACTGCGTCACCACCACCTTGAAGCGGTTGATAGCGCCGAGGAAATCGCGCTTCTTCAGATAGAAGCGGCCGATCGCCATCTCCTTGCCGGCGAGCTGGTCGCGCGCCATCTCGATCTTTTTCTTGGCGCTGACCGCGTATTCGCTCTGCGGATATTTGTGCACCACGTCCTGAAAGGCGTTGATCGCCTTGTCGGCGCGCTCCTGGTCGCGCGAGACGTCGAGAATCTGGTCGTAATAGGACGAGCCGATCAGGTACTGGGCATAAGCGGCGTCGGGACTTGCCGGATGCAGCGTGACGTAGCGCTTGGCGGCGTTGATGCACTCCTCGTATTGGCCCGATTGATAATAGCTGTAGGCCGACATCAGGAGCGACTTGCGGGCCCAGTCGGAATACGGATTTTCGCGATCGACCTGGTCGAATTTCTTGGCCGCTTCCTTGTAGTCCTGCTTGTCGTTGAGCAGGAACAGGCCCTCGTTGTAAAGCCGGTCGGCCGGCGCATCGGGGACGTAATCCTCGTCCTTGTGGAATATGCTGCAGCCCGCGGTCAGCGCCAGCGCCAGTAACCCCGCCAACGCACGCAGCCGACGACCGGACCGTGGCGACCCTTGAACCCGCACCATCATAAGCCTGGTTTTCCGTCCCGCCGCGGCATTCGCCCCAAAAAGCCGCCCCACCGCGCTCGCTCGGCGGTTGCCCGACAGCCCACGGTCAATGCCAGTATCCCCGACAATCGGCCGGGATTAAGGCGAAAAAGTTAAGCAAATCAAGAGACGTCGGGGCCGTAAGCCGGCACCGCAAAGCCGACCCCAAGCTCGGCATGGCCACGGGCCCGAACCACCGGCTGCTGCGGCATCTCCACATAGGCCCAGGCGCTGGCATCGGCCATCAGCGCGGACAGCACCGCATGATTGAGCTTGTGGCCGCCGCGCACCGAGCGATAGGAGCCTAGGATAGGCGCGCCGGCAAGCGCCAGATCGCCGATCGCGTCCACCGCCTTGTGGCGGACGAATTCATCGGTGAACCGCGTGCCTTCCGGATTGAGGATGCGATCCTCGGCGACCACGACCGTGTTCTCGAACGACGCGCCGAGCGCGTAGCCGGCGTTCCACAGCTTGGCGACGTCGCGCATGAAGCCGAAAGTGCGCGCCCGCGCCAGCTCGCGGCGGAACACGTTCGGCGCCACGTCGACCGCGTAGGCCTGTCGGCCGATCAGCGGATGATCGAACTCGATCTCGATTTCGACGCGGAGCCCGCGCAAATAAGGCCGCAGCTCGCCATAGCAGCCGTTCTTGCCGACGCGAACCGGCTTGAGCACCTGAATGCAGCGCCGCGGCGCCTGTTGGGTGGTGATGCCGGCCTGATCGATGGCGTGCACGAAAGGCGCCGCGCTGCCGTCCATGATCGGCACCTCGGCGCCGTCGACCTCGACAACCGCGTTGTCGACACCAAGGCCGCGCAATGCGGCGAGCACGTGCTCGGTCGTCGATACCGCCGGACCGTCGTGATCGCCCAGGACAGTTGCGAATTCCGTCGCCGTCACCGCGCGATAATGGGCTTTTAGCTCGCGGTCGGGCTGGCCGGCCGTGCCACAGCGCACAAAAACGATGCCGGTATTGGGTTCAGCGGGGTGCAGGGTCAGGGTAACGGGCGCGCCGGAATGGACACCGACTCCCGCAACGGTCACTTGCTCACGCAAGGTTGTTTGCCTGCCGCCGTACCAGCCGGAGGTCATACCCTATTCCTGTACCCTCTGACCCAATCGCGCGAGAGCGCAATTGCAGCCGACCCCATCAGGAAGGGAACGCACGCGTCTGTCGTATTCGGGGAAGTCCCCACGGGACCACCGAAACTCCACCCCCGTACATCATCCCCTCTGGTTCGAGACTTTACCGGCGAAGCGGCCATGGGCCAACTCACGCTTTCTTACCGAGTGTTACCATCTTCCGGCCGCACTGTTGTCAGCAACGCGCCGCAAAGACTCCGTTCCGGACCGGCTTTTGCGAGGGTATTGGCAACGGACGGCAATGTCCGTGGCCTCTCGGGTGCTTCGGCGCGCACCCATCCTTGCCCGAAAAAGTTAAAAATATCCAGTGAGTTAGCCTGCTGCGGGCGGAGCGAGGCCCGCAGCAGGGGCTAAATCGCGGCGTTGCGCATCACTGCGCCTGGCGGCGCAGGAATGCCGGAATCTCGAGCTGGTCGTCCTCGCTGTGGTTATGCACAGGAGTCTGGCGGCCGTGCTGGTCGAGGCCCTGGGGCGCTGCCCGCTTGGCATATTCCGAGACCGGCTCCGGCCGTGATTCGGCCGGCCGCGGCATCATCGGACGTCCGGCAAGGCGGTCGACCGGCTGCGGCGCGGCTGCAGGCTGCCGCGGCGCGGCAGGCTCCTCGTCCTTGCCGTCGCGCCGGCCGAGACCCACGGAGGCCAGCCGTTCCAGGATCGACCGCCGCCGCGCCGGATGCTCCGCCGGCGCCAGCTCGCCACGGCGGGCGCGAATCTCGTTCTGCGCCGGAACCGGAAACTCGTCGATTCGCGGCATGCGCGGACCGCGCGGCGCCAGCCGCTCCGGCACGGGCGGGATGAACTCCTGCGGCTCCTCTTTCTTCTCCTCGCTGGCCGCTGCCGGGTCGATGAACAAGGACGGTTTGAGCGTCAGCGGACGGATGCTGACGTCTTCCACCGCGGACGCGATCGCCATCTTGGCGGCCGATTCGATCGAGGCAGTGACCGAAGCCGGCATGGTCGCCAGGTTCGGCATCGGAGTGCGCGCGGGCTGGACCGGTTGCGGCGCTGGTGCGGCCGCCGCCGGAGCTATTGTCGAGACTTCCCGCTCGATGCGTTCGGCGATGCGCTGGTTGTCGGCCCGCAGCTTTTGCGCAAGCTCGGCGATGCGCGCTTCCGCGGCGGCCGCGGGGCGCTGCGTCGCCGCCTGATCGATGCCGGTCGCCACCACCGACACCCGGATGATGCCTTCGAGGCTTTCGTCGAACGTGGCGCCGACGATGATGTTGGCGTCCTGATCGACCTCCTCGCGGATGCGGGTGGCCGCCTCGTCGACTTCGTACAGCGTGAGGTCGCGCCCGCCGGTGATGGAGATGAGCAGGCCCTTGGCACCCTTCATCGAGGCGTCGTCGATCAGCGGATTGGAGATCGCCGCTTC
>Ga0070741_10000629_pt1 | contig 121994 bp, 114 predicted proteins | sample Coa_R1_4_FD_66440 | JGI IMG/M metagenome (GOLD analysis project Ga0070741, IMG submission 66440) | Surface soil microbial communities from Centralia Pennsylvania, which are recovering from an underground coalmine fire - Coalmine... | ecosystem: Environmental > Terrestrial > Soil >... | reverse complement strand
TCGAGGGTTGAGGGTCGAGGGTTGAGGGTCGAGGGTTGAGGGTCGAGGGTCCAGGGTTGAGGGTCGAGGGTTGAGGGTCTCGGGTTCAGGGCTTGGGGTTTGGGGATTGGGGGTTAGTGGTAGATGGCGATTCCGGCGACGGCGGCGCCGCCAATCAGCACCAGGGGATGCAGCCTGAATCTCGCGGTGGCGATGAAGCCCAGCAGGCCCGCGGCCCACTCCGCCACGTTCGTGGAGCTCCCGCGGACGATCTGCCAGGAGGTGAAGCCCAGCAGGCCGGCCAGCGCCATGCTCAGCATGAGCAAAGCGTTGTCCGTGCGCCGCAAATGGGCTACGCGCAGGTACCACACCAGGATGATCAGGATGCTGAACGGCGGGATGATCAGGGCGGCAGTCGCTGCCAAGGCCCCTGACAGCCCCCCAACCTCATACCCCAGGCTCACCATGTACAGGCCGTTGGGCCCCGGACTCAGGCGGGCCACCGCCAGCGCCTGGCCGAAGACGTCTTCGCTCACCCCGCGCGATACCAGGTCCTGGTGCAGCGTGGGCAGCCCTCCCAGGCCGCCGAATGACAGCGACGAAGCCTTCAGGAACAGCAGGAACACCAGCAGCGGGTTCATGCCGGCAGCAGTATCACCCCTGCCAGGATGGCGCTCGCCATCACCAGCGGCACCGGCGCCCGAACCACGCCCACCAGCAGGGAGCAGATGAGCACGATGCACCCCTGTCCCAGCAGCCACAGCCACTTCCGCACGCTTGGGCTCGGGAGCTCCGGACCCCACATCTGCAAAGCGATGCCCATCGTCATGCCTCCCGTCAGCGGGATGATCAACCGCAGCGCATCTTCCACAAAGCGGTTGCCAATGACCGCGACCAGGACAGCCGTCATGCCGATGGTCACCGTGACCGAGGGCAGCAGGAAGCCACACAGGGCTACGGGAATGCCGCGCCAGCCGGCGAATCGCCGCCCGAAGATGATCACCTGAGCGATCTGGTTGATGCCCAACGACAGCTTGCTGAGCTGCCACAGGCGCTGATACTCGCGTTCGTCCAACCAGCCATTGCGCCAGACGAGCTCCTTGCGCAGCAGCAGCTGGCTGGCCGTGCCTCCTCCAAAGGACAGACCCCCCACCCTGGCAAAAGCAAGGAACAGCTGCAGCAGGGTTGGTTGGCTACGGGGCGCCGAAGCCTGCTCGCCGCGATCCGTCGAGCCCTGCTCAGATCCGGAAAGCGCCGCCGGTCCTGACAAAGCTTCTCACGACGCCTCTTCCTCACTAGCCTCGGCCGGCTCGCCCTCGTAGCCCAGAGCCATGAGGTAGCCCCGCGCGCGCTCCGCCAGCGGATAGCGGTTCACCAGCTCCCAGAAGCGCGGCCCATGCCCGCCATACACGAGGTGCGACAGTTCGTGGACGATAACGTAGTCCTCCACCCACCGCGGCAGCTTGGCCAAGCGCCGGCTGATGCGAATGGCGCCGGTTGATGGTGTGCAGCTTCCGTGCAGCGTGCGCTGGTTGTCCACGTAGATGATGCTGGTGATGCTCAGCTTGCCATCGAAATAGCGCATGTTCAGCCGCTGTGCCCGTGCGTGCAGCTCATCGTCGCCATGGCGAGCGCCCTTCAGGCGGGCCCGCTCCACACGATCCGCCATGCGCTTCACCCACTCTTGCTCTTGAGCCTTGCTCAGGCGAGCGGGGATGGTGACCACGAGGGTATCACCCCGAACGACGGCAGAAATTGTCCTGGTGCGGCGGCTGCTGCGGATAACTTCCACGTCCACTGCCGGAATCGTATCAGCGGACCTTGGACGAACAGAGCGAGCTGGAGCTAGCTGGCAGCCGGCGGCTTGCCAGCCGGCTGATCCTCCTCACCATCATGTTTGGCGGCCTTCTTGAACTCGCTGAGGCCCTGCCCCATGCCTCTGGCCAAACCCGGAATACTCTTGGCGCCAAAGAGCAGCAGCACGATGACCAGGATGATGATCAGCTCGGGCAGATGGCCCGCGAAGCCAAACATGTCGCCCGAAGCTTAGCTCACTCGACGCTGGCTTCTTCGAGGTCCGCTTCGCGAGAGCCCGCCGCCGGGCCAAGGTCCAGCAGCGCCGCGCGATCATCGTTCAGGATCTCGCGCCGTTCCTTCACGACCTGCATCAGCGGCGTGCGCGACTTCGCCGCCGAACCGATCAGTACGCCGCCCACCAGCAGGTGCTCGTGGAAGAACAGGCGCTTATAGGCGAAGCTGTCCATGTCGTACTGCACCAGCGAATCGAGCATCGGCTGATCGCTCGGGGTGCTGCCGAACACCGTGATTTTGGAATCGAACAGGGTGCTGGTATAGGTCGGCACGTGCTGGAACGGCTGGCGATCGCCGGGATGCTCGCACATCATGTTCAGCGCCGCCAAACGCCCCTGCAGGCCCGCGCTCTCCCAGGTGCCGATGGTGTTGTAGATGTGCAGGTACATGTCGTAGAACTCGGCGCAATCGCCGGCGGCGTACACCCCCGGAACGTTCGTCTCTAGGAACCGATCGGTCAAGATGCCGCGATGGATGTGGATATCCGTTCCACGGCAGACCCGCGTATTCAGCCGTAGCCCAAGACCACAGCCGACCAGGTCCGCCGCGATGCGCTGCTTGCTCTTCGTCCAGGCCGCTACAACGTGGTTGCCCTTAGCGTCTACCTGCCCAGGCTCGTCGCCGTAGATGATGCTCACGTCGTGCCTGGCGGCCAGCTTCTCCACCATCTGCCCACCCACGTCGTCCAGCACCTGGCGGAGGAAGCGCGGGCCGCGCATGACCCAGGTCGTAAGGATGCCCCGTGATGCGAAGCCCTCCGTGAGCTCGTAGGAGATGTAGCTGCCGCCGAACGTCACCGCGTGCTTGGCCCTGCTGGCGATCTCGAGGATCTCATTGGTGTCGTCGAGCGTCTGGAAATAGCAGACTCCCCTTGCCTCTGCTCCGGGCGCATCAAGGTGGTTGGGCGTGCCACCCACGGCCAGCAGCAGCGCATCGTACGGATAAGACTCGCCGTTACTGGCGTGGACAACTTTGTTGCTCGTATCGAGCGCTTCGGCCCTGGTGTTGAGCAGCAGCTCGATGCCGCGCTGCTGATGCTGCTCGACCGTGCGCATGAGCACCTTCTTCTCGGTGACCTTGAGCTTCAGGTATGGCGGCAGCGCGACGCGATTGTAGAGCGGGTATGGCTCCTCGGCAATGAGAACGACGCGCGCGTTCTGGTCGTTCTTACGAATCGTCTCGGCGGCGCTTGTGCCGGCGATTCCGTTCCCGATTATGACGTACGACCGGCGACCGTTGACCACCGCAGATCAGCATACAACGACCTCGGGGCTGGCCCAGACCGGCTTCTCGAAAACTTGCCGGCGCATCGCTGCCACCTCTATACTCTCCAACGGAAGAAAGGAGGTGATGTGGAGTGGATTGTGATAGTTGCTGCGGCAACGATACGGCCGCTGTCAACCACCGCTCCGAGGTCTTTCATGCATAAACCTTCACGGATGGTGGTTCGCCGGTAATTATCAGTTGCCGTGCAACCGGAAATCAGAGAGCGGACGCTGTCCGCTCTCTGATTTTTATTTGACGACAATTGGAGGACTCGACCATGCCTGAAAAGCCTGTATTCCTGACCAAAGAAGGCAAAGCCAAGCTCGAAGCCGAGCTGGACACGCTCGTCAACGAGAAGCGTCCGCAGATCGCCGAGCAGATTCGGCAGGCTAAAGAGGAGGGCGACATCACCGAAAACGCGGCCTTCGAGGACGCCAAGCACCAGCAGAGCATGATCGAGGGCCGCATCCAGGAGATCCAATACATGCTCAAGCACGCCGAGATGATCGACGAGGGCAAACACAGCGCGGCCGAAGGCGTGCGTTTGGGCTGCAAAGTCACCGTGCTCGACGACCAGGGCCACGAGGAGCGCTATCTCCTGGTCGGCTCGGCTGAGGCGGAGCCTCGTGCCGGTCGCATCTCCAACGAATCGCCTGTGGGCAAAGCGCTGCTGGGACACCGGATCGGCGAGCAGGTCGAGGTTCCCACGCCCTCGGGCAAGCTGCAATTCACCGTGAAAGCAATCGAGTGAGGATCTGTTCGCGAACGTCATGCCATCCGCGCAGCAGAGTGGCCTGCCGGTGACGCCGGAGGAGCCATCAGACGATCAGCTGCGCCGTCAGCGGCTGGAGAAGCTCGACCGCATCCGTGAGTCCGGAACGAACCCGTGGCCAACCCGTTTCGAGCGCACCCACACCCTGGCCGAGGCACGATCCGCGTTCGGTGAGGATGGCGATCCGCTGCACGTCCGCCTGGCCGGCCGGCTGGTAGCCTTCCGTGACCTCGGCAAGCTGTCCTTTGCCCAGCTGCAGGACGGTACCGGAAAGCTGCAGATCTCCTTTCAGCTGAAGGATCTGGGCGAGCGCTACGAGGACCTGCGGAACCTGGACATCGGCGACTTCATCGGGATATCCGGCTACCTATGGCGCACCAGCCGCGGCGAGATCACGGCCGGCGTCCACGACTTCCAGCCACTGGCTAAGTCTTTGCGCCCCCTGCCTGAGAAGTGGCACGGTCTGGTCGATCCCGAGAAGCGCTACCGCCAGCGCTACCTGGACCTCATCACCAACGACGAGGTGCGGCGGGTCTTCGAGACCCGAACCCGCATCATCAGCGGAATGCGCCGCTGGCTCGACGAGCGCGGCTTCATGGAAGTGGAAACGCCTGTCCTCCAGCCACTGTACGGCGGAGCCGCTGCCAGACCATTCGTCACGCATCACCATGCGCTGGACCGCGACCTGTTCCTGCGCATCTCCGACGAGCTGTACCTCAAGCGGCTCATCATCGGCGGATTCGACAAGGTCTATGAGATCTCCAAGGACTTCCGCAACGAGGGCATCGATTCCACCCACAATCCCGAGTTCAGCATGATCGAGCTGTACCAGGCATATGCCGACCTGGGCGACGTCATGACGCTCACCGAGGACCTGGTGCGAGCGCTGGCGCTGGAGGTGCTGCCCGACGGGAGTATCGAGTGCGCGGAGGCAGTCATCGATTTCCGGCAGCCATTCGCGCGCCTCAGCGTGCGCGAAGCGCTGCAGCGTTGGGCCGGGATCGACGTGCTGGAAGCCACCGACGATGAGCTGGCGGCCCGAGCAAATCTCCCGGTCGCAGTCGGGCGGGGCAAGCTCGTCGACGAGCTTCTGAGCAATCACGTCGAGCCACAGCTCGTTCAGCCGACGTTCTTGACCGACTGGCCGGTCGAGCTCAGCCCCCTGGCGAAGCGGCGCATCGACGAAGCACGATTGGTCGAGCGCTTCGAGCTGTTTGTCGGAGGCGTCGAGCGCGCCAACGCCTTCTCAGAGCTGAACGATCCCATCGACCAGCGAGCACGCATGGTCGACCTGGCCAAGCGCCGTGTGGCTGGCGACGTGGAAGCGGCCCCCGTGGACGAGGACTTCATCGAGGCGTTGGAGTACGGCATGCCGCCGACCGGTGGACTGGGCATCGGTATCGACCGCCTGGTCATGCTGCTCACGGGCCAGACCTCGATTCGCGAGGTCATCCTTTTTCCTCAGATGCGCACGCTGCAGTAATCGCCCGGCTATGACCGCACCGCTCAACGTGGCCTTCGTGTGGCACATGCATCAGCCCTATTACCGCGACCTGCTCAGCGACCGATCGATGCAGCCGTGGACCCTGCTGCACGGCACCAAGGATTACCTCCACATCGCCCGCGTAATGGAGGCCTTCCCTACGCTCCACCACACGGTTAACCTGGTCCCAAGCCTGGTCCAGCAGCTGGCCGACCATGCCGCCGGCCAGGTCAGCGGGCCGTTCGTGGATGTGTGCCGCAAACCCAGCCATGAGCTTACGGACGAGGACCGGCAGTACATCCTTCGTTTCTTTTTCAGCATCAATCACGACAAGGTGATTGCCCGCTACCCACCCTACCTGGATCTGCTAGGCCTGCGCGACCGGCACCTCACCCAGGGTGAGCCACTGCCGGAGTGGTTCTGGCCCGACGCTATCGGATGGTTCAACCTGGCCTGGATCGACGGAACCTTCATACGCCAGGACCCGGCCCTCTGCGCCCTTGCCTCCAAGCCGCACTTCGACAGCGCTGACCTGCGGCTGCTGTTCCAGCGCCAGACCGACATCCTCGCCAAGGTCATCCCAACCTATCGCGACCTGCAAGACCGAGGCCAGGTGGAGCTGTCGACCTCGCCCTATTACCATCCGGTGCTGCCACTGGTCATCGATAACCACCGCGAAGCCTGGGAGGCTCGCCCGGGCGTGGCGCTGCCGGCAATCCACTTTCACCATCCAGAGGATGCGGCCGAGCAGATCCGCCGGGCTAGGTCGGCGCACCGCGAGCACTTCGGCCAGGCCCCGGCCGGTCTCTGGCCGAGCGAGGGCGGTGTCAGCCAGTCGCTGATCTATCCCGTAGCCCGAGCCGGAATCCGCTGGATTGCGTCCGACGAAGAGATCCTCAACCGCAGCCGCGGTTGGAGCTCACGTCGCTTCGACGGCACGGTCGAAGATCCGGCCTCACTCTACAGCGCTTACAGCCTGCGCGACGAGGACGCCGAGCTGTCCATTATCTTTCGCGATCGCGGCCTGTCGGATGAGATTGGCTTCAAGTACCAGGCCTGGGAGCCGGGCGCCGCGGCTCAGGACCTGGTGAACCGCCTGCATGGCATCCGCGACGCACTCGGAGACGCGCGCGGCGAGCACATCGTCCCGCTGATCCTCGACGGCGAGAACTGCTGGGAGTTCTACGACAACAACGGCGAGGACTTCCTGGTCGCGCTGTTCGAGCTGCTGTCCGGCGACGACACCCTCGGCTGCGTGACTGTGAGCGAGTATCTCGACCGGCATCCACCTACCCGCCAGCTGGACCGGCTGGCCAGCGGATCGTGGATTGGCGGCACCTTCGACGTTTGGATCGGTGAGATGGCCCAGAACGTCGCCTGGGACTACCTGGCCCGCGCCCGCGAAGACCTGGTCCGGTGGCAAACGGAGTGCGAAGGGGCCGACATGGGCGTGCTGGAGCGAGCCTGGGAGGAGATCTACATCGCCGAGGGCAGTGACTGGTTCTGGTGGTACTACAGCGGCAACGACCCCAACCTGGAACGCGGCTTCGACGCCCAGTTCCGCAAGCACCTGATGAACGTGTACACGCTCATGGGCTCACCCATCCCCGAGCATCTCACCCGTCCCATCCTCGACCACTAGAACCAGAGCCTACGCCGTGCGATTGGGGATGGTTTGCGCGAGCCTCGCGCTGCCCAGTCCGGCGCCTCTCCCTAGACGTCGGCGAGTTTGACCTACCTCGTTGCCCGCCGAATGGGCCGCGCCTTACGCCCCGCCCATTGCCGTTTGCTTACCGAACGCGGCTTGCGCCCAGCTAGCCACTAATCGAACAGCTTGCGTCGCGACACGCTGGCGGCGATCGCCACTTTCACCACGTCGAACAGGATGAACGGAAACGCCCCGGCGACGATCGCTCGGCGAATCAGCTCCAGCCCACCCACGTGCTGGACCACGTTCATCCAGCCCGCCAGGTACGCGACCCCGGACGTGTAGAGCACGATCATCCCCACGCACCCGGCGAAGATGAGCTGAGCCATCGCCCGGCTGGAGCGCTCGCTCAACCGGCCGGTGACCCAGGCCGCGAAGGGATACCCGATGATGTAGCCCAGGGAGCCGGTGACCACTGCCGCGTGCTCCAGGCCGAACCCTCCGGCGAACACCGGGGCGCCCAGCGCGCCCATGATGAAGTACTCCACCATTGCCGCGGCGCCCAACCGGCTGCCGAGCAGGAAGCCGGTGAGCACCACGGCCATCGGCTGCAAGGTGAACGGCACCGGGGTGAACGGCAGCGGGATGGCCACCCGAGCGAAAACGCCGGTCATCAGCGCGAACAGCGTGCACGTTAGGACCGACCATACCAAGCCGGGACGAGCCAAGATGCCAGGACGAACGCCAGCGTACATATGAGACCTCCCCGAATAAGCAACAGCGGCATTCAGCCGCCTTCTGGATGATAGAACGGCCGGGACCTCGGAAGCGTTCTGGGGCTTACGATCCGGGCTGGCGCTGGAAGCTGGAGCGATCAGATCTGACCGAGCTCGGCCACGATGCGCTCCATGCGCGCGACGTCCGCCTTCATCTCCGCGTAGGTTACGTCAAACGTGCTGGGAAGCTGGACGCGCACTTCTTCCAGACGCGATCGCAGGCGGGCCAGGGGAGCGCCGAAATCGTCCATCAGCATGGTCGAGAAGGCGACGTCTCCGGCCTGGGCGGCCAGCGCACGCCGCAGGGCATCGCGCTCGGCAGCCAGCTCCTGCTGGCGCTGCTTGTGCAGCATCGTCAACTCCAGCATGCTGGCCAGCTGCGCCGCCAGGGCCTGGGCAAACTCGATCTCCTGGGCCGCGAACTCATGCGCTTCGGCCCGCTGCAGGTTCATAACCCCCACCAGCGCACCGTGCGAAACGATCGGCACAGATAGCATGGCCAGCAGCCGATCCTGGTCGACGCCGGGCAGCCATTGAAAGCAGGGCTCGTAGCGCACGTCCCGCACCGCCATGTACTGCCGCTGCGCAGCGACCCAGCCCGTTACCCCCTCCCCCAGGGCCAGCCTGGCACGCCCTACGCCGGCTTGCGATAGCCCATTCGTCGCCGCCAGCACCAGGGTTCGCTCGGCCGGCTCCCATAGATACAGCGAGCACACGTCCATGCCCGTGACCTCGGTGGTCTGCCGAATGACCCGATCCACCAGCTCCGAAAAGTCGGTGCTGCTGGCGGTAATGCGAACGACGCTTTCCAGGAACGACAGCTCGCGCAACCGCTGGTCAACGTCCCCGGTTGTCATGGAAGACATCTGAGCGGCAGCCACGCCGTCAGCCTAACCTGCTTTGCCCCTGTCGCCTACAGCCAAACTGCGAGAATCGGTCGCCACCAGGTTGTGCGAAATGCACGATGCCACTGCCGGCTCGCGAACTGTCCGCCTGCTCAGCTCGCCCTATGGTGGCTCTGACCCCTATCCCCCGCGCAAGCTACTCCCACTGGAAGGTACGAGACGCTACGACAACGAACCCGATCGTCCACACACTCAGCACGACCAGGCTGAACCCGGAAATGCCGGCCCCGCTCAGCGACGTACGCAGCAGGTCCGCAAGCGCCGTGGGCGGCAGGTAGGGCGATATCCCGGACAGGGCTGGCGGCAGATGATCGACCGGCAGGAACATGCCGCCGATGAGGGCGAAGATCAGGTACAGTCCGTTGGCGCCGGCCAGTGTAGCCTCGGCTCGGAGGCCGCCGGCCATGAGCAGGCCCAGTCCTGCAAACGCCACTGTGCCAAGGGCAGCGATCCCCAGCGCCACTTCAGTCCCGCCCGCCGGCTGCCAGCCAAATGCCAGGATGGCAACGCCCAGCAGCAGGAGGGCCTGCAGCGCTTCCACCATCAGCACCGAGGCGATCTTGGCGGCGATGAGCTGCGATCGCGTCAGCGGCGATCCGCCCAGCCGCTTCAGCACGCCGTAGTGCCGCTCGTAGGCGGTGGCAATGCCCAGGCTCACCATGCCCGTGGACATGATCGCCAGCGCCAGCACGCCGGGCACCAGGAAGTCCACCGGTCGCTGGCTGCCTACGGCGAAGACGCTGGTGGATCCGAAGAACAGCAGCAGCACCAGGGGTATGACCAGTGTCACCAGCAGGTTCTCCCCACGGCGAGACATCAGCCGCAGCTCCATGCCCGTCTGCGCCAGCAGCGCCTTCATTCTCGAATCCTGTCGCCGGTTAGGCGTAAGAAAATGTCTTCCAGCGATTCGCGGCCGACGCGCAGCTCGCGCACGGCCACTCCCGCTCGCTTGGCCCAGGCGGTGACCTCGGCCAGCAGCGAGGCCGGGTCTTCAGTCTCGAACAGGTACACGCCGCTCTGGTCTTCGCCTGCGTCCTTCACCGCGGAAAGGGCACGCAGCTCGGCCAGCTCGAGGTTGGCCGGCGCCACCATGCGCACAGTGGTATCGGGCGTGTCGCGCCGGCCCAGCGATTCCATGTCGCCCACCGCCGCCAGACGCCCACGGTCGATGATGCCAATCCGGTCGGCCAGCTGTTCCGCCTCGTCCATGTAATGGGTGGTCAGCAGAACAGTTACCTGCTGCTCGCGCAGCGAGCGGATGATGTCCCAGGTGGCCCGACGCGCCTGCGGATCCATGCCGGCGGTCGGCTCGTCGAGGAATACCAGACGGGGACAGCCAATCAAGGCCAGGGCCAGCGCCAGCCGCTGCTTCTGGCCCCCCGACAGGCGCCGGTACGGCGTCTTGAGCTCACCCGACAACCCCACCAGCTCCAGCAGCCGGTCCGGATCGTCATGCTTGGGATAGAAGCTGGCGAACAGCTTGAGGATTTCGCGCGGCCGGGCTTGTGGATATACGCCGCCCTCCTGCAGCATGAGGCCGATCTGCTGCCGCAGCTGATGCGCCTGCCGCTGCGGATCGAGCCCAAGCACGCTGACCTCACCGTCGTCCCGATGCCGATACCCTTCCAGGATTTCGATGGTGGTCGTCTTGCCCGCGCCGTTCGGCCCTAGGAGGGCAAACACTTCGCCGCCGGCCGCCTCGAACGACAGCCCGTCCACCGCGACCCGCGACCCGTACGACTTGCGCAGGTCGCGCACCTGCACCGCCATCGGCGGCACGCCGGCGCCGGCCGCCTGATGCTCCCCGGCTTCTACCTCCCCTGAAACCGCCATCCCTTGATCATAGGCCGTCCCAGCCGCCTATTCCCCACTCCTCACACTTCACGCTTCACGTCCTCATACCACCGCCTCTTGAGCGCGGCCTTGGGGTTATTCGGCCCCGAGCTTCCCGGCTCCACGTACACGACCTGACCGGGCCAGGCCACCGGCTTGCGCTGCAGCCGATCTCGCAGCCAGTCCATCACTACGGCGTGCAGCGGCGCCGACCAGGCCGTGGCGGCTTCCCCGCCGCCGATTTGCGGCCCGTGGAACTGATCGGCAAAGACCCACAGCTCGGCGGGCGCGGTGAGCTGGTCGAACATGCGGTAGATCTCCTCCAGCGGGCTGCGTGGGTCATACTCGCCCGCCATCAGCAGCGTCGGGCAGCTGATCTTGCCCATGTAGCCGTCCATGGTCATCTCGCTCGTTACCGCGTCCAGCTCCGCCTCGGACTGAGCCTGGGTGAGGAAAGCGAAGAGCTGCTTCCAGCGCGGCGTCTCCACGTTCATGAGGAAGTGCTTATCCACGTACGAGGCGGCCGGAGTGACCACCGCCTTGAGCCGGTGGTCATAGGAAGCGAAGCGCAGCCCCCAGAACGACCCGAAGCTCAGGCCGTACAGCGCGACCTGGCCGTCCTCGACCTCCGGCCGCTGCAGCAGGTAGTCCAGAGCTGCGCTGGCGGCCTGCTCGTAGTTGTTCGACGTCAGCTTGATGCCGCGCATGTTGCTTTCACCCTGCCCCGGCCCGTCGAAGCAGAACAGGTGCATGCCGCGCTGGTGGGCAAAGTTGAACAGCGGATGCGGCCAGTTCTCCTTGGTGTTGTCGCAGCCCGGGATGTGGAAGATCAGCGGCGCCTGGTCCTTATCCGGGCAGAGGTGCAGATAGCCTGAGACCAGCGTGCCGTTCCAGGGAATGTCGACGTGCTCGATCTTGTACGGAGCCAGCGCGCGCACCTGGCCGTAGCAGCGCAGCGCGCCCGCGTGCAGGTAGCGCTTCTCGTCGTTGAGCTGGAAGACCACGTGCTGCGCCCGTGAGTAGTCCATAGCCGCCTTGTAGTACAGGTCCACGGCCGTCTCGCGATGGCCGGCCTCGGCCTCGACCTTCGCCAGCGCCTCAAGCTTCCGCGCCGCCAAGCCCAGGTGCTTGCTGATCATGGCGTGGCTCTTTACGCTGCGTGGCAGGTTGCCACGCGCGTCGCCCTCGAAATGGAACGTCTTGCCCGTTTCTTTGATCAGGTAGTCCAGCACCCACTGCTGGTTGTCACGCGCCAGCCTGGCTCGCCCGTTCTGCCTGCCCGCCGAATCAGCCATCAACCAACCTCCGGAGCACGATGCTGGGCGCAGTATAGGCCGCCCGCGCTGCGAGCACGCCCCTTCCCTGGCTACAATTTCTCCGAAGCGCCCCCGTAGCTCAGTCGGATAGAGCACCGGCCTCCGGAGCCGGGAGCGGAGGTTCGAGTCCTCTCGGGGGTACAAACGCACGAATCTTTATTGGCTATCCACGGCTCTCTCATGGACCGGCCAGCGTTTCGATGTGCGTCTCGACATTTGGAAATGATTTGAGAGGCTGTTGAGCGGAATGGACTGGAAGCATCAAACCGTTCTCGTAACGGGTGCAGGTGGATTCATAGGTAGCCATCTGACGGAACGCTTAGTAAGCCTCGGAGCCAAGACGCGCGCCTTCGTGAGATACAACTCCGTGGGCTCATGGGGATGGCTTGACCAATGTCCGATCAAGCAAGATGTCGAGATTTACGCGGGTGATATTCGGGATGCAGATAGTGTTCGCCGGGCTGTGGCAGGCGCAGATGTCGTCTTTCACCTTGCTGCGCTGATTGCGATCCCCTACTCATACGATTCCCCCATCTCCTACCTGCGCACGAATGCCGAGGGTACGCTCAATGTCTTGCAGTCCGTCCGTGAGAGTGGTGCCAGCATGATGGTCCACACTTCGACCAGCGAAGTCTACGGAAGCGCTCGTTATGTGCCCATGGATGAAAGTCATCCACTGCAGGCGCAATCACCATACGCCGCCAGCAAGACCGCGGCGGATAAGCTGGTGGAGAGCTTCCACTGCTCGTTTGGACTGCCTGTGACAACCCTACGTCCGTTCAACACCTATGGGCCCAGACAATCAGCCCGGGCCGTCATTCCAGCCATCATCATTCAGGCGCTGGTGGGGTCGAGGATACAGCTAGGCAACCTCTTTCCGACGCGCGATTTCAATTACGTCGCTGATACCGTAGAGGCGTTCGTGCTTGCCGCAACATCTCCTAACGCTCTCGGGGAAACAATCAATGTCGGTACGGGCACGGAAACCTCCATCGAACAGATCGCTACGAACGTTATGAATATCATCGGACGCCAACTCCCGGTGGTAGCCGACGAGCAGCGGCTGCGACCAGCAGATAGTGAAGTAGACCGGCTCTGCGCTAACTCTCAAAAAGCGCGCGAGCTTCTAGGCTGGGAGCCCGTTGAAAGCCAGCGGCAAGGGCTGGCGCGCACCGTCGAGTGGATTCGCGAGAATCTCCAGATGTATAAGATCGACCGATACGCGATCTGACCCGGTCATCACCAAGATCGCGTCGGTTGCTCGATCGATACCGGACTACAGCCGAATGTGCAAAAGCTCCAGATTGCACAACAGAGACAGGCCATTGGTGAATAGCCGTCGACCATGGTTCGATTGAAACGTCCAGGTGCGAACCGGATCATTTGGATTCGGAAGGATGTCAAAGGGCATTTCAAAAGGAGTAAACGAAAAGCCCTTTATCTCTGGCCTGGAATCCAGGAACGCCGCCACCGACGCTTGGGAAAAGATATTCCAGCCTGCCTCAAGAGGGGATTCAGCCGAAGCACCTGCTTGGCGGTACCTCACCCAGACATCAATTGGATGGTTGTTGAACAGGCCGAAAACCAGGATCTGGCCACCTGGTCTGGTCCAATTCAACAGATTCGACAAGCAGGGTTCGAATTGATCGAAAATCCCTAAGACGCCAATTAGCAGGCTGATGTCGGCACTCGCCTCTGCCAAGAGGCCCGAATCAAGAACGGAACCGACTCGGAACTCAGCACCCAGCACCCTCTTTCGTGCGACGTCAATAAACTCAGGAACGATATCGCAGCCTAAATAGGCAGCCGACGGATAACGCGTACGCAGGTAATAGATCAGCTCACCAGTAGCACACCCAAGATCGACAACCGCGCTGCCGGGCTCTGCGAGCATCCTTTCACGGATGCTCTCGCCAATCAGCTTGAAGATCTCCTTTGGCTGCTCGAACCGATCCTCGCGCAAATAGATGGCCTTATCGTGGGAGCGTTGTACGACCGGCGACAATACACTTCTCCTTCTGCAAAAAACCCAGCGATGGCACTGTGGCATTCGCCGACTGCTTATCGCCTCACGTCGGCCTCGACATTTACGGCCGCCCTGCACGTGATTGTTTTCCACCCGGCCCGTGAGGCAGAAGCTTGCCACGTCAGAGGATTAGCTCTGCTGGAAGATTACGACCCAAAGGGAGGATAACTGCAGTCTCCTCCTCAGGCTCGGTCTCCGAGCCTTTGGCGGCAGTCCAGCAACCACCGACTCACCGACGGGCGAAGTGGCTCGCCGCTCAGGCACGGCCGGCTTCGCTAGGACGGCTAGGCGCCGCTTCAGGTCGAGGGCAGGGCCTTCGATGAACCGATAGGACGTAGCGGCCAGCAGCAGGCTGATGGCCACGTTGAGAGCCACCAGCTGGAGCAACGGCCAAGTACCGAGGCCAAGCATGCTCAGCACCTCATGCACCGGCAGGTGCCACAGGTACAGGCCATAGGAACGAGCGCCCAGCCAAACCATGGGTGGGGATTCGAGCACCACGTTCCGCACCTGCCCCGCCACCAAGGCCACGACCAGCGCGGCCACGCCGCAGGCGAACAGGAAAAACCCGAACACGTACAAGGGTGCGTCGTCGGACGAAGCGACTGTCCCAATCGGTACACACAGCGCCACCGGCAGCAGCAAGCCGATCAGCACCCGGAAGGGCTGGGGCCAGCGCCCGCGCGGGATCACGCCCCATTGCACGACCAGTGCAGCGGCGCAGCCAATCAACAGCGAATCCATGCGCGTGTGCGTGCCGTTGTAGAGCCGGTAGGTCGTCGTGCCTGTGAGCCACAGCACCGCGCGCAAGCCTGCCGCGGCCAACGCCAGCGCAGCCGTGGTCAGGGTCAACCAGCGCAGCTGCAGCCGGCACCGAAGCAGCAACAGCAGCAGCGGTGGCCACAGCATGTAGAACTGCTCCTCGATGGCCAGCGACCAGGTGTGACCGAGCATGCCGACGCTGTCGGACGTAAACACCTTTTGCCAGTTGGCAACGTACAAGAAGGTGGCCGCGATGCTTCGCCAGATGACCGTCCGCCTGTCTGGCGGAACAATGGTCAGGGCTACCGCCGCGGCGGCCAGCAGCACGACCAGCAGCGCGGGCAGAAGCCGCAACGCGCGCCGGAGATAGAACCGGAAGAACGAGACCCTGCCGGTCTCGATCCACTCCTCCACCAGCAGCGACGTGATCAGGAAACCGCTGAGGACAAAAAAGGCGTCAACGCCCAGGAAGCCGCCGTGGCCCATTGGCGCGCCGTCGTGGTACAGCATGACCGCCAGCACGGCGGCGCCGCGCAATCCATCGAGGGCTGGCTGATAGCCGAGATGGAAGGGCTGGGCCGTTTGCTCCGGTGGCACGAGCGCGTACGCAGCACGGATCGCGCCACCTGCCGGATCGCATTCCTCGGCATTCGAGTCGGAAGCTTGACAGCGGCCGCAAAACCGGCCTTAGCCGGAACGCCACTGCGCATGCCATGATCGTTGCTCACGCATTAACCGTCGAATCCCGCATACGGAAACAGGATCGAGACAGTGAATCCGATTCCCCCACCACCGCAGGGAATGGGCGACGATTTTGTCGCTTGGGTTCGTGAACACGGCCTGTGGGCAAAGTGGGCAACCCCACTCTCGCCGGCCCAGATTGACGGGATCGAACACCGTCTCGACCTGAAGCTCCCTCCGGATTACGTCCGGTTTCTGATGACGCTGCACGGTATCGAAATGCAGTGGAACGCAAGCGTGCTCTACAACTGGCTAAGCGAAGAGAAGGCAATCGTGGATATGATGAGCTGGCCCACGGAGGGAATCGTTTTTGATGTCGAGCACAACGCTCTGTGGCACGATTCGTGGGGTGAGCGGCCTGATACCGCCGCGGAGAGAAGCGCTATTGTCCAGGGGCTGGCCACTCGAGCTCCGAGGCTTATTCCTCTTTCGAGCCATCGATTCCTCGTCGCCCAACCGTGTGAGGCGGACAACATTGTGCTGTCGGTTTACCAAAGCGACATCATTCCCTGGGCCGCGACATTACGAGATTTCCTCATCAGTGTCTTCACCTGCAAAAGCCCAGACAATCGTGCGGCTTACCAGGCCTGGAGCGAAGCGGCGCCAATACCGTTTTGGGGAGACCTCACGTCTTAGGCACGGCCACCCGTGATCAGGGCCACCCTGTCGCGCAGCTTGCCGCTGCCGCGCTGGCCAGCTCCTTCGAAGTGTGGGTGGGGCTGCATCTCCGACTCAGAGCCGGATGCATTCTGCTGCGCGGGCGAACCGCATTCGACAGACCAGCCTTCAACGAGGCTGCTGCAGCGCGGCTAGATCGAGCCCTTCCGCGGTGCACACGCTGACGCTCAGTGCTCTCTGCATCAAACCCAGTGCCCAGCTGGTGTCCTCCGCGCGCTCCGAGGCGACGCAATCGGACGGCACGACGACGTGGTAGTTGCGCATATGGGCATCGCCGGCGCTGAACAGCACGCAGATGTCGCAAGCCAGGCCCGTGAGGATCAGTGTTTCGGCCTGCAGATGCTCCAACAGCGTCTCCAGCGTGGTGCCGTAGAAGGCCGAGTTCTTGGGCTTCAGCACGAAATAGTCGTCGTCTGCCGGTACAAGCAGCCGCGCGATCTTTTCGCCGCGCACGCCGTCGCCCAGGCAATGCTGGACCTGCTGCGTAAAGTCAGAGCGCCAGCGACCAAAGTTGTCGTTCACGTAGATGCAGGCCATGGACAGCGATCTGGCGCGCTGTTTGAGCGCACTCAACCGTTCGGCCATGGGCAGCGCTTGTTCGTAGAGACCCTCTCCGCCCTCGAACTCCAGGTCGTTAATGACGTCCAGGAGGATGAGCGTGGCGGAAGACGTGTCTGGGAAGCTGCCGGTCGGATCATGGCGTAGCAGGGGCACGTCCGCGGAGGAGCAACAACCATGCCCTCCGGCCTCGTCTCCATGCTGCCGTGCCGCCGCCAGCTGACGGACCCCCGACTGGCCTTCGTCTTGCGTTTCCCGAAGGTGACGACAGGAGAGGAGATAGTTATGTCAGAGACCGAGGCGATGAAAGACAAGGCCCAGGGCAAGCTCCGCGAGGCCAAAGGCACCATCACCGGCGACACCGCTGAGAAGATGAAGGGCAAGCTCCAAGAAACCAAAGGTGACGTCGAGCACGAGGTGGAGAAAGTCCGCCGGGAGGAAGTCAAAGAAGAGTCGAGGGACAAGGCTCGGCACGAATTCGACCGCAGAACGCCTTGAACTGAAGCTTCAGCAGAAGGCGCCCGCTGAAACGTGGGCGCCTTCTTTGTGTTGGGACATCCCATCGGCCTCTCGCCAGCCTACCGCCACACCCTCACGCCTACGTAAACTTACAATCTAACGCTGACGTTAGGGATATAGGCTAGTATTCACCGCGGAAGGCCTCGGTGCCGTACCAATTTCGCCGCCGCCAGGAGAGGCCCATGCTGGAGATCGAACCAACCTGGGACGTGGAGCGCATGCGCCGGGATCGCCGCGCGCTGCTTCAGGCCCACATGAGGGAGCGCGGCATTGGCGCCCTGTACCTGAACGATGGCGTCAATACCCAGTACCTGCTGAACGTGAGGATCCCCGGGGCAGCGCTATTCGTGCCACCGGAAGGCGAGATCATCGCTCTCGTCCGTGCGCGAGACTGGGGTTATGTGAAATTGCACTACGACAAGCTCCAGCTGCCGCTGCACAACATCTCGTCAGCTGCGCAGGACGAGACGGAGAGCGGCCAGCAGCGGCTGCGGCAGGGCATTGTCGACTTGATGGCGCAGTACGGCGTCGCCGGCGAGCTCCTGGGCCTGGACACCTGCCGCCCCAGCGTTCCCCTGACGTTCATGAAGGCGGGCGTGTCCGTGGTCGATGCCGAGCCGGTCATCGAGCAGGCGCGCTCCGTCAAGACGGAGGACGAAGTCGAGGTCTATCGCGCCATGGGCCGGCAATACGCCCATGCCTTCAGCTGTTTCCGACAGGCCATCCGTCCGGGTGTGACCGAGAATGAGCTGGCGGCGCTCGTTTCAGGCGCATGGTTCGACGCCGGTGGCGACGAGATCTCGCAGCTGAACGTCTGTTCCGGGGCGAACATGAACCCCTGGCGCCGCTGGCCCACCAAGCGTGCGCTGGCAGCCGGCGAGCTCGTCGGCATCGATTTCCACGGCCGAGGCTATTGCGGCCTGCGGGGGGACTCATCCAGGACGTATCTGGTAGGGGATCGCTGGACGGCCGAGCAGCGAGACCTCTATCGCCAAACCTACGAGTACATGCTGGGCGCTATCGACGCCTTTCGCGGCGGCCGCACCTTCAGTGAGGTAGTCGACGCTGTCCCCAGGGTGCCGGCCAAGTACCAGAAGATGCAGTCGAACTACCACATGGGCCATTCAGTGGGTCCCACTCCGCTCTCCTCACCGAAGCTCGACCCGGACCGGCGCTCGGACACCAAGCGCCTGGTACCCAACAACGTGATGGCGATTGAATGCTTCTTTGGGGAAGAGGGCAGCGGAGTTGCAGTCAAGCTGGAGGAGCTGATCCTGGTCCACGAAGGCGCACCCGAGATCCTGGCACCCGAGATGCCGTTCGAGGATCGGTTGCTGGCCTAACACTCGGGCGGAAAGGTGGTTTGGCGCGGCTCGCCGCGGTTGAGCAGCGCCTCGTCCTACGAGTGGTCGGCGCCGGTATCGAGCAGCGCCTCGATGTCCTCGAGCAGCTGCATAGGGGAAAACGGTTTCGTGACGTAGCGATCGGCTCCGGCGACGATGCCAGCGTTCTGCACCGACTGGTGAGCCAGCGCGGTCAAAAGGATGATCTTGGTACCGGCCAGGGCCGGGTCCTTACGGATGGCGCTCGTGAGATCGAGGCCGGTCTTGCCCGGCATCTGGACGTCGAGCACCACCAGGTCGGGACGGAATGCACGGATGAGATCCCACGCTCTGGTACCGTCTTCGGCTTCGATGACGTTGTAGCCTTCCGGCTTGAGCGTCGCGGAGAGGAGCAGACGCACCTTCGGCTGATCGTCGGCGATGAGTATTTTTGCCATGCAGAGGTCCCAGCCTAACCAGTACTGTCTCATCAGGCTAGACGGCCGGCCCCTTGGACGCCAGACCCAGCTGACCGATTTTTGGACCGCTGAATGGCTTAGGCCAGCTGGCACGAAACAGATCCCGGGCCAAGCATCGTCAAGCTTGCTTACAAAGATTTAACCTGAACTGGCAAGCAGTTTTACCTAGCGAGCGTAGAGTGGCCCCATGCCACTACCGTTGACAACCCGGCTGCAACTCCCCTTTCGGCGATCGAATGCCCGGCTCAGGAGCGAGGACGCAACCACGGGACTGCCCCTGCTGGCACACCTCTATCCAAACCTGGAAGGGGTGCTGGATGGCGGGCGGCCGTTAGGACTGCTGTTCCTGCACCTCGTGCAGTTCAGCGTGCTGGAGAAGATGCTCGCCCACGACGCCAGCTCCAAGCTCCTGCGCATGGTGGGCTTGGTCCTGCGAGACTCCGTTGGCAAGCTGCTGCGGACCGAGGACGTGGCAACCCTGGGCTACGGTGGAGGCAGCGACTTCATGGTCTTTCTCGCGCCGTCGCGAACGGGCGAGCCCCTCCTCGAAAAGCACCTCACCGAGATTGCCCGCCGCGTGGAGCACAGCGTCTGCACACAGCTCGAAGCGGCAGAGCCAGCCCTGGCCAAGCAGCGCATGCTCAATGTCAACGTTGGCTATGCGCTCATCGAGCCCGCGCCGCTGCCCGTCCAGGTGATCATCCACCGAGCCATCGAACAGGCGAGCGGACGCGCCCGCGACGTTGATTGGTCGGCCAAGCAGGAGCTCGAACGCCAGCTGGTGCCGATCCTGCGCGAACGCCAGGTCAGCACTGTTTACCAGCCAATCGTGTCGCTGGTCGACGGCAAAGTGGCCGCGTACGAAGCCCTCACGCGCGGACCGTCGGGCAGCTCCCTGCGCTCGCCGGATCAGCTCTTTGGGGCCGCCGAGAAGCTCGGGCTGCTGGAGCCATTGGAACGCCTGTGCCGCGAAACCGCACTGCGGGGTGCGCTGAACCTGCCCGAGCCATCGCGGCTCTTCATCAACGTCAGTCCGGAAATCGTGGGTGATCCTGTCGCTGCCAAACACCTGCTGCTCACGGAGGCGATGCCTGCCGCCAGGATCGTGGTGGAGCTCACGGAGCGTCAGGCTATCCGCGATTTCGACACCTTCCGCCGCACCCTGGACATGTATCGCGCCTACGGCTTCGGCATAGCCGTGGACGACGCGGGAGCCGGGCACAGCAGCATGCGAGCGGTAGCAGCGCTCCGTCCAGACTTCATCAAGATCGACATGTCACTGGTGCGCGACATCGATCGCGATAGGGCCAAGTACGCCCTGGTGGCGGCGCTGACGACCTTCGCCCGCCGAATCGACGCCGACGTGATTGCCGAAGGCGTGGAAACGCAGGCAGAGCTCGAAAGCCTCATCGAGATTGGCGTGCCTTACGGGCAGGGGTTCTTCATCGCCTATCCCGCCGAGGTCTTCCAACGGCCTGCCGACCGGCTGGCCGAGGCCATTCGCGACCGGATCGAGCTGCGCGAGAAGCAGGTCACGGGACAGGTCCTGTGCGTTTCCGACGTCGCCAAGCCGGCCAAGAGCCTAGACGTGCGCCAGCCCTGCCGCGCCGCGGAGGAGCTGTTTCGGGCCAACCCCTCGCTGCAGGCGCTGGCCGTGGTCGAAGGCGGATCACCCGTTGGCCTCATCTCGCGTGACAAGTTCTTCGCCAAGCTGGGCAGTCAGTACGGCTACTCAATCTTCGCCGCGCGATCGGTGCGCGAGGCCATGAACTCCTCCACCCTGGTCGTCGAAGGCAGCGAATCCCTCGACCTCGTGAGCCGCAAGGCGGTGCATCGCCGCGGCGACGACCTGTACGACCACATCGTCGTTGCCGACGGCGGCCGGCTCAAAGGCCTGCTGTCGGTCATCGATCTGTTGGACATCACCACCCGCCGGCAGGTGTCCATCGCCAAGTACTCGAATCCCCTCAGCGGCTTGCCGGGCAACGTCCTCATTCACAAGGAGACGGACCGCCGGCTGCTGCAGGGACAGCCGTTCGTGTTCTGCCACATCGACCTCAACCATTTCAAGCGCTACAACGACCGCTATGGCTTCAGCGCCGGCGACCAGGTCATCTTGCTGCTGGCCAACATCATTCAGCAGGCCAAGGGCTCCAGCGAGGACTTCGTGGGACACATCGGGGGCGACGATTTCGTGCTGCTGACCGACGCCGAGCGCGTCGTGCCGGCCTGCAGCGTCGTCGTGCGCGAATTCCGAGCCGCCGGCGTTGCGGGGCCAACGACACTCTCCATCGCCGCCGTGACCTGCCGCTATGGCATGACCTTTGAGGACATCAGCGCCGGCGTCTTCAAGACGAAGAAGCTGGCTAAAGCCAGAGGCGGGAACGCTATGGTGTGGGACGGCAAAGGCGTGCCGGTGACCGCCGAGGAGATCAGTTCGGCCGAACGCCGCAAGCCGCGCAGGCGGCCAGCCGGCGCTTCCAAGCACATGGACCATCCGGCCGGGCTGAGAGTCCTGCCAACGCCAGTCCCGGAAGACGAGCAGAGCGCTGACGCGCTCTACGCCTGATCGTCCTAGCGATTGGCCAGCGCTATCGCCACCACGATCGCGGTCAGCGCTGCCAGCAGGGCCAGGTAACCCACGAGGTCCAGGCGCGCCACTAGCCGCAGCGGAAAAAGCAGCAACGAAACGATGCCGCGCCACAGCGTCAGGAGAGCGCCGAGCGTCGCCAGGAGCACCTCCACGATGGCGATGACGATCAACCGACCGATGAACGACACCGCTCGCCAGCCCAGCCGGCCAGCCGTGCCAAGGCGCTGGCCAAGCCAAGCCTGAGCGCTTGGCCAATACCACCGAACGGCACGCGCCGCGGCGACGGCCAGCGCTACCACCACGTACGCCGCATCGACCAGGCGGTGGCCCATCCGCAGCAGGGCACGTACGCCTGCAGGTGCAATGGAAAGTCTGGGGGCCTTCCACTGAGTCGCTACGCGAGCCAGGTCAGGATCCTCAAGCGCGGTGCGATCCACGGCTCCGGCGGCCTGCCGGATCTGCTCCAGCGCCGCGGCCATGTCGCCGTCGCGTTCGGGCATGGACCAAGCCTACTGAACGGAAGCCCCAGATGCCTTGGGACGAATGTCCGAAGCGACGAAAGTACGGCCGATCGAGTTACCGCGGAAGATAAGGAAGCTCGCAGTGGTGCTCCCGCCGATGAACACTGCAAGCCGGCTGCCTGCAGCTGGGGCAAGCCCATACGGCCTTACCCCAACAATCTTTCGATCGGCAGCGCTCGTAGCTGGGAAGGCCCGCGGGCTGGCGCTCCCTGAGCTGCCGCTCCGCCACCCAACGAGTCAGCGCCGAGCGCCCGCCCTGTCGAGCGTCGCGCGGCGCAGCAGCTTCATCGGGTAGTGCGCCGTCTTGTTCCGGCTCTACCTCTTCGTGAACCCGCTCCGAAGGATCCAGACTCATGTGCACGCTCTTCTTCCAATAATAGGCGCCGGCTGGTCGAGCTACCTGGCTGCCGCTGGCTCGACCCGGAACTGGCCCACCATGCCGCCCTCGCGGTCGCCGGGCTGAGCTGACCAGAACTCGTACACGCCACTGGAAGGCAGCTCGACCATGATGACCTCCACCCTGCCCGGCAGGACGTCCAGGTTGATGTTCAGGCCGGGCGACGTCAGGTCGTGCTTCTGCTTGTCACCTACGAGTACGAGCTTTACCAGCTGGCCTGGCTCGCCATCGAGGACCGCGGGATCGAAGCGACGGCTGTCCAGCAGGTGAATGAAGTACGTGGCGGTCGGTTTCGGGGCGTACACGGGCGTCTCCGCGGCTCGAGCGGCGGGCGAGCTTCCAGGTCGAGCGCAGCCCAGCAGCATCAGCACGCATGCCACCGCACCGACGAGCACGGCAGATCCGCGCCAGGTCCCCACCCGGGACACCACCTTACGCCTCCTGCACGCTGCCCGGGCGCAGTCGCGGTGCCGTTTCCGGCGTCTGCAGGACCAACCCGAGCTGCACGAAGCACATTGCCAGCAACGTCAGAACGCCCCAGACATGCGTTCCGCTCACGTCTCGCATCCAGCCGATGACTGCCGGTCCCCCAAGGACCCCGCTGTAGCCAACGGCCATCATCAGTCCCGAGAAGGCGCCAACCTCGTCCGGCGGGGCTACGTCGACCGGGATCACCAGGCTCACAGTGAACAGCGCAGACAGCGAGACCCCCATGATGAACGGCCACAACCAGTACACCTGCTCGGGCACGAACAGCAGCCCCAGCACTCCGACGATCGACAGCAGAGCGCTCACGAGTAGCAGCGGCCGCCGTCCCCAGCGGTCCGAAGCCATTGGCCCCCCACTCCCGCCAATCACGGACCCCGCAGTCAGGGCTCCGAGGGTCGAGGCCGCCTGCCCAAGGGACCAGCCGAAGCTCTGATAGTAATTCACCAGCCAGGCGTTGAGAATGTAGAACATCACTGTCTGGGTGAAGAACACGCCACTCACGATCCACGCCAGCCGGTTACGAAAGATGCGGCCAAACGGCCTCAGGCTTTCCTTCTCGCGGTGCCGCTGCCCAGGGACGAACAACCAAGCCAGAGCGGTAGCCCAGACCACGGCCGACCACAGCAGGAACGGGCCGCGCCAGGTGAGCGCTCCGAAAGCTGGCAGCAGCACGGGCACCGTCAGCGTCGTGGCCGCCAACGCGCCCACGACGAAGCCGTTGGAATAGACGCCCGTCATCGTTCCGGTCCGCTGGGCGAACCAGTCCTTTACCAATCGCGGCAGCACCGGCTGAACCAGCCCTATTCCGATGCCGGCCAGCGCGGTGAACACGAACATGGCCGGGACGTTGGTCGTGGTGGCTCGCAGTCCGCCGCCCGCTCCGAGGATGGCCAGGCTCAGCAGCAGCACCCATTTCACTCCCAGCCTGGCGATGATCAGTCCGCTGGGAATCGCAAACAGGCCCATCATGACCACCGGGATGGAGAACAGCAGCCCGGACTCGGCGTAACTCATCCCCAGGTCTTTCTGGATGAGCGGCAGCACCGGTCCCAGGGTCAGCGTATTGGTCCGCGCCGAGAAGGCGCACAGCCAGGCCAGCGCCAGGATCACCACCGGCAGCGCTCCGCCGGCCCGCCTCGCCGGTCTCATCAACGCGGGCGCAGACACTGGGCGTAAGTGTAGGGGCATCCCCTACACTTCGACCGTGACGTATCCCTTCGTGGCAATCGTCGGCCAGGAGGAAATGCGGCTGGCGCTGATCCTGTCCGTCATCGATCGTTCGGTTGGCGGCGTGCTCGTGTTCGGCCACCGCGGCACCGGAAAATCAACGGCGGTTCGCGGCCTGGCAGAGCTCCTGCCGCGCCAGCGCGTGACAGCGGGCTGCCCTTACGGCTGCGACCCGGCCACGCCCTGCGAGGATTGCCGGCACGCAGGCCGGCGCAGGGCGGCCCAGCGCGCCGTGCCGGTAGTCGACCTCCCGCTGGGCGCCACCGAGGATCGCGTGACCGGCGCCCTGGACATCGAGCGCGCGCTGGCCGAGGGCATCAAAGCGTTCGAACCGGGCATCCTGGCCCGGGCTAACCGTGGGTTCTTATACGTGGACGAGGTGAACCTGCTGGAGGACTACCTGGTCGACCTGCTGCTCGACGTAGCAGCCAGCGGCATCAACGTCGTCGAGCGCGAAGGGCTGAGCGTCCGCCATCCAGCCAGCTTCGTCCTGGTTGGATCGGGCAATCCGGAAGAGGGCGACCTGCGGCCCCAGCTGCTCGATCGCTTTGGCCTCGCCGCTACGATAGCCACGGTCACCGACGTGGACCAGCGCGTTGAGATCGTGCTGCGGCGCCAGGCCTACGATCGCGACCCCCAGGCCTTCCAAGCACGCTGGGCATCACAGCACGAGGCGCTCAGGCGCAAGATCAGGCGAGCTCAGCAGCTCCAGCCGGAGATCGAGCTGCCCGGCGACGTCTTGCGGCGTATCGCGCAGCTCTGCGCCGACCTCGAAGCCGACGGGCATCGCGGCGAGCTGGCCATTTGCCGTGCGGCCAGCGCTCTGGCCGCGTTGCGGGCCCGACCGGCGGTAAGCCTGGCCGAGGTGCGCGACGTGGCGGCTATGGCCCTGCGGCATCGCCTGGCGCGTGACCCACTGGATCGCGCCGATCCCGCGCCGAGGATCGAGCTGGCCCTGCAGCGCGTCCTCGCCGCCTGATGATCGCCGGCCGCCCCGCCCTCACCGATCTGGCAGGCCTCGACCCTGCCGTGCAGGCGGCCATCGTGCTGGCTATCGAGCCAAGGCTGCGGGGCTTGCTGCTGTACGGGGGCCGCGGCAGCGGCAAGAGCGCGGTCATCGACGGTCTGCTCGACGTCCTGCCGGGCGGCGAGCACGTCTCGGCCGTCCACCACTGGGAGCTCGCCGCAGCCGCGGAGCGCTCCAGACTGGTGGCAGATGGCCTCGTCCTCGCCGCGTCCGATAGCAGTGAGGAGACCGAGGATCGGCTGGGACTGATCGTCTACCTGCCTGCACGGTCGATTGCAGAGGATCGCCTCGCCGTCCTGAGCGCAAGACGTGATGAGACCGAAGCCAGAATGCTCGGAGAGCGCATCGCCGAGGCGCAGGGCCGGCTTCGGGAGATAGCCATCGACCCGTCAGCCGCGCGCCTCATAGCCGAGAGCGCCACGGCGTTGCAGGTGAAAGGCAACCGCGCGGAGTATTTCGCCTGCCTGGCAGCGTGCGCCTGCGCTGCCTGGCAGGGACGCAGCCAACCCGACTCCGACGATCTGCAGGCCGCCGTGCGGCTTGTGCTCGCTCCGCGGGCCAGGGCTCTGCCCAGCGCCGCGCAGAACGAAGGCGAACGCGATCCTGGGACATCAGCTGCCACAGCCGCCAGCCCGACCGGCGAACACACCAGCCCGGGGCCCGATCCGGCTCCAAGCGGCGAGCAGCAATCTTCCTCCGATGCCGCCGCGTTCAGCGGCGAACCAGAACGCATGCAGCCATCGTCCGAGGACGGCCGCCTCGGAGAGGACTCGTCGTTGGAGCGCCTCATCGCCGTGGCTCGAGCCGCGCTTCCGCCCTTCGTCGAGCGCCGGCCACGCCGGCAGCCAACGGACCCGGCGCGCCGAGGTCGTGCGCTGCCTGCCGTTCCTGCGGCGCGCAGCTCGCGGCCTGTTGCCCTCAGCGCCACCATTCGTGCCGCGCTGCCGTGGCAGCGCCTGCGCGGCCGGCAGCCCGGCGAACGGCTGCGGGTCACAGCTGGCGACCTGCGCATCAAGCGATTCCAGACCGCCCCACGGACGCTTACTGTGGCGCTGGTCGATGCGAGCGGGAGCATGGCTCACAATCGCCTGGCCGAGGCTAAAGGGGCGCTGCGAGACCTCCTGCGGCGCCTGTACGTGAGCCGCGACCGGCTGGCGCTGATTGCGTTCCGAGGGCAAAGCGCGAGGCTGCTGCTGCCACCTGGCCGCAGCCTATCGCGTGCCCAGCGAGCCATCGAGAGCCTGGCCGCGGGTGGTGGAACGCCGCTCGAGGACGGCCTGCAGCTTGCCCTGCGAGTTGTCGCGCAGGCGCGGCGACAGGCCCCGGCAGAGGGCGCGCGGCTGGTCCTGCTCACCGATGGCCATGCGGCCGCCTCGAACGGAGCAGATACGTGGACACAGCTGGGAAGTCAGCTCACGGCCGCCGGCGTGGAAGTCGTGCTGATCGACACGAGCGTCCAGCATCTCGGGCTCTATGAGGCGCTTGACCTGGCGGCCAGCCTCGGCGCCCGCTACGTGCCGCTGAGCAGGCCAACGGCGACCGCGTGACGCTCGCCCCCTGCTTCGGCCATGCTCGATGTATCTGAAGATCGCCGTCGTCGGGCCGCAGGCCGACGACATCGGCCGCCTGCTGGGCAACCTGCCCGAGCGGCTGTTCATCCGCGAGCCTCCCAACGCCCGGCTGAGGTTGATCGTCGAGGCCTCGTCGCCAGGAAGCATTACCTTCACCCTCCTGGCCTACCCCGAGCCGGCAATTGGCTGGGAAGCGCAGGAGAAGGAGCTGGCTATCGCGGATTACGTCAAGTCGAGGGTCGTGGCCCTGTCGCCCCTCTTCCGCTCATTCCTCGATGGCGCCTTCGGGCCGGCATTGATGCCCGTCGCCCGTAACGAGCTGGCCAACCGCCAATTCGACCTCCAGGCGGAGATCGCGCCGCTCGCGGTGAACGTTCGCAATCCCAGCGTGAGGGCCATGTTCGAGCCACTCGGCTATCGCGTCGAGCTGGAGTCGCCCGTCTTCGGCCTGCCGGCCATCTTGGTGCGGCTGATCGGCCGCCAGTCCATCGTCGACGTGGTCAGGCAGCTATTCGTGCTGGTGCCCGCCTTGGATACGGCCAAGCAGTCTCCCCTCAACGCCGACGAGGCGCGGCGGCTGAGCCTCTTGAGCGCCCCCTGGTTGGCCAGGCACCCCAAGCGCTCGGTCATCGCCCGCAGCTACCGCCTGCGCCTCTCGCAGCTCCTTCAGGCCGGGACGAGCGCCTCCTCCGCCAGGTGAAAGCGGGCGGAATCAAGCTGAGCGCAGCCGGCATGGCCGGGCGCCGCTCTTGGCTCCAGCCCTCAATCGTCGGGCTCCTTTTCTTCGCCCTTTACGCCGCCACTCTGGCGCCTGACGTGGTCGGGCACGATGCCGGAGAGTTTCAATTCGTGCCGGCCATCTTCGGCATTCCTCACGCTCCCGGATACCCACTCCAGCTCCTGGCCGGGAAGGCGTTCAGCTTCCTGCCCTTAGGCAGCGTCGCCTGGCGCATGAACCTGCTGTCAGCGCTCATCGGCGCCTCCGCGGCGGCGCTGACCTATCTCTGTGGCGTCGAGTTGCTGGGAACGTGGTTGGGCGGGCTCGCGGCCGCTTCCATCGTTGGGCTGGCGCCCCTCGAGTGGACATGGTCAACCATCGCCGGAATCCGGTCCGGCACGGTGGCCTTTGTGGCCGCGGTCGTGCTGGCCGCGCTGCGCTGGGAGAAGTCCGCGCGGCAGCCGAACGCTACGAAGCAATCAACTCCGACGACGAATCGCCGCTTGCTCATAGTGGCGTTGACGTTCGGGTTGGCAATGGACCACCACCGCACCATCGTCCTCATCCTGCCTCTCCTCGGCGCGTTCATCCTGATGGTTCGCCGGCGTACCTTCATCGACGTCCCGCTGATGCTCGGCGCGGTCGGGACAGCCGCGGCGCCGCTGGCGCTGTACGGCATGTTCTTCCTGATGGCCAGGCTCGGCACGCCCTGGGACCAATACCACTCCGGTACCTGGTCAGGGTTTCTGGACCTCGTGCTCAGCAGCTCCGACTCCGCCCGCCACCTGGACCTCTCGCCGGGCCAGGCCCTGGCGCGCTGGCCTCTGCTCAGCCAGGCCTTTTCGGGCCCGTTCTGGCTGACTGTGCTGGCCCTAGTGGGGATTGGTCTGTGCTGGCTGGCTGCGCGCCGGCCCGCGCAAGCCCTGCTGCTCGGTGGCTATGCGTCCATCGTCGGCTTTTTCACCCTGATCTGGAACGTCGGGTCCGACCTGAACCTGGTCTTCCTCATGCCGGCCTACGTTCCCCTGGCCCTGCTGGCCGCCGCCGGCTGCAGCGCGCTGATCGAGCTGGCCGGCAGGCTGCTCCGCCCCAGCTCTACTCAACGGCCCGCTGCGGGCGCGCAACTGCTGGGGCCGGCGCTTGCCCTTAGCATTGCCGGGCTCGGGCTATTGAATGGCCGAGCGCACTTCAGGCCTGTCCCGGAAACCTTGGACGACTTCCGCGTGAACCTGCTCGACGGCCACCAGGCGCGCCGCCTGGCAGATGCCTTTGCCAGCTTGCCACCAAACGCGACGGTCGTGGGAGATTGGGACCAGGACACCGTGCTGTGGTACGCCCAGTACATCGATCACCTGAACCCGACGGCGATGATCTCCTATCCGGCGACGTTACTGCCCAGCGTCCTGGAACGAGCTGGCGGACCCGTCTTTCTCACCACTGCCACGGTGCGCCCCACCGGACCCGTCAGCGCCTGGGGACCCTTCGTCGAGGCGCTCCGCTCACCCCAGACAGAGCTGCCGGCAGACGTGCGCCCCATGGGCGGCTCATTCGACGGACAGATTCAGCTGGCCGGATTTGCGCCGATGGGGCAGCCCAGCTACGGCGTCTTGCCGGTAACCCTGTACTGGAAGGCCCTCCAACGGCCACCGGCCGACTATGCGGTTTCAGTGCGCCTCATGCCCTCGCCGGACCGCGTTGCTCGCCAGCGCGACGAAGCCGCGCCGGTGCTCGGTCTTTCGCCTACCTCGACCTGGCTTCCGGGGCAGGTCACCGCCGATTACTACGAGCTCGACGTTCGCTCCCTGCCAGATGGGCCATACGACCTGGCAGTGGTCTTGTACCAGCCCCTCCCGGGCGGTTACCGAAACCTCGCCTACGGATCCACCGACCGCGCTGTGCTCGGCACGGTCACCATGCGCTCCGGCGGCTTGACGTTCGAAGCTCGACGCTCCTAGCGCGGTGCAACTCTACCCGGCAGCGGGCCCTGCCGGAAGGGCCTCGATCCGACGAATGAGCTCATGCAGCTCGGACTTCCCCGCCTCTCGCTGGACGTTGTAGTCGTCGCTGGAAATGCTGCCCTCGTCGTAACGATCGTCCAGCCTGGCGAGCACAATCAGCAGCTCACGCCGTTCCATCTCCAGCTGACGGCGAATCTCCCCGGCAGAACCGTCCGGGGCGGCCAGCGCCAGCTTGCGGCGGTCTCGCAGGTACCAGCCCAGCAGAGCCAGCACCACCGCGCCGAGCGACAGGGCCAGCCACGGCAGCGCCTCGGGCTGCGACAACACCGCGAGAGGGCTCACTCCCGGCAGGCGTGAAAAGCGCAGGTCCAGCTTGCTCCCGGCGGGCAGGTCGCTGGCCATGAGCAGCTGAAACTGCCGGCCCCCAATGGTCTGCAGCGGCTGCGTGACGAGCTGCGGGCTGTCGATCTGCCCCCGCCCCACGGCCACGAGCACACGGAAGCTCTGTGTCGGGTAGATGACGTTCTTGGAGAACGATACGTTGGACGTCTGGTAGGCCACGCGGTAGCTGAAGCCCAGGTCGTGCCTGCCCGGCAGCAGCGGCGCCAGCGCCCCAAAGCCCGTGCTGATCTGGATGATCTCGTCCGCCAGCAATCCCTGGCCCGGATTGAGATCGGTGGCATTTGGCGGGAGGGAAAAGCGAAGCAGCGGCGGGGGACCACCATTCCGCGGCGTCGTATTCGGCAGGAACGCGCGCTGGCTGCCGTTCATGAAGGTGTCCAGCTCCAGCACAGCCAGCTCGTGAGTTTGCTCGTCAGGCTCCACGAGCAGGCTGGTCTGAGCCAGCGCAAGCGCGGAATCGTCGTCGCCGGCTTCGTACACGTTGAGTGACACCTGGCGCTGCGACTCACCCGAGGCGAAGGTGATGCGATCGCTGAAGTACGGCACGCCCTGGTACTGCATGCCCACCTCGTAGATCTGCCCGGCATCGATGGGCACGAAGTCGAACGAGAAGCGCCCACCCGCGTCGACGTCGGCTTCGCCTGCCTGGTCCGGCTGCTGGTTATCGTGCAGCGCGTACAGATAAGCCTTGCCGCCAGCCTGGAGCTGTGCCCCTGGCGTGTTCTCGACCAGCGACCCCTGAATGGTGCCCCCAAGCCCCGCCGCTTCTGCCAGTGGCATCCCTTGCGCCAGGCTCACGAGCACCGCTGCTGGGGCCAGCCATAGCATCGGATGCCGCACGACGGCGGAAGTGTAGCGACTCAGTCCGGGCTGTAACGCCGCATCTCGGCCACCTGGCCATTGCGAACCCGGAAGAGGATCAGGTCGCCCCCCGCGCTGGGCACGATGGCCACGTCGCCGTCGACGATGATCCGCCGTGGCAGGATCAGCTCCGCGAGCAACCGCTGATCCGTCTGCGCAAAGACCAGCCCCTCTCCCAGCCAGCGGCTGATGCGTCCGAAGTCGTTACCCCGGCAGGCGCGGTGAAGCTGCTCGACGATGACCGGCGTGGGGGGATTGGTCCACCAGTAACGGCGCTCCTCCACGAAGTAGAGGCTCACTCCCAAGAGGAAGATCACCAACCGGACCAGACCGTCGGCGGCCTCCACGGACACTCGCACCTCGAGGAGCTGGCCGGTGGCTATGCCCGCGCCGATACCACCCAGCAGGATGAGCGAGCTCATGATCAGCACGGCCCTGATGACCAGGTAATGATTGCCGTCCCAATGCCGCAATCGCAGCACGAGCAGCAGCAGCACCAGCAGCGCCGCCTCGCCGATGGCTACGAATGCCGGACCGGCAATCGACGTGACCCCCACGATGACCATGACGATGAGCACCAGCGCCGGGGCATTGTGAAAAGGCTGCTGGGGATCGAGGTGCACGGCCAGACGCCCCACGGCGTAGGCCAAAGCCACCAACGCTGCCACGAACAGGGTCAGCGGCAGCTCGCCGCGAATCAGCAGCAGCGTGGGGTTGTGGCGATCGGTCAGCTGATCGATGGCCCACAGCAGCAGCCCTACCAGCCCATTGAAGAACAGCACCCGAGAGACGGCTTGGAACCAGAAGCCCTTGTAGCGCAGCCAGTACATAATCGCCGCCCAGGTGGAGCTCTCGTTCGGAATGATGGAGCCGTGCCGCGGCGCCGGAGCGTCGGACGGCTCGGGCACCGCCAGGCGCAGGGCGGGGCGGCGCACTGGCCACTCGCCACTCCGTTCGGCTTCGGGCCGTGCCTCCACGCGCTTATGTTACGCCGCTTTCGACCAGATTCCAGCCCCCGATACGATCCGTTGACAATGTGCGACGCTACGAGTCCCGGCAACCCAAATGACTCAGCTGGTTGACATCCAAACCAAGCATTGGTACAGTCCGCGTCATTCATCGAAGTTGATGGTGCAACGCACTTGCTGCCGCCGGCCAAAGGGGGCTCGATGGTCGTCCTGATCCGAGCCACAATCTCAGAGTGACCGCTTTGGCCCTAACGTCGTGGTCGGCGCTGGTGGGGCTCGCTCAAACCCTCACCTACAAGCCCACCTACGTGTCGCTGTTCATCCTCATCTTGATCGAGGAATCCGGCTGTCCTCTTCCGCTGCCTGGGGAATGGCAGCTCATCCGCGCCGGAGCCCAGGTGATGAGCGGACAGATGCAACCGCTCTACGTTTTCCTTGCAGTCGTTCCCGCTTCCGCCATCGGCTGCAGCATTCTGTACTTCCTGGCGCGGACCGGCGGCCGCGCGGCCATCGCCCGCTTTGGCCACCTGGTGAGGCTTGACGAGGCCAGGCTCAACAAGCTCGAAAGCAGGGTCCGGCGGCTAGGCCCACCCGCGGTGTTAATCGGCCGCGTTACGCCCGGAATGCGGCTGCCAACTGACATCGCCGCCGGCGTGTTCGGGGTGCCCTTCCGCTACTACTTGTCACTGGCCATGGTGGCCACCTGCCTGCGGATCACCTTCTTCCTGTTCCTCGGTCCGGTATGGCAGCGTCTCTGGATTCTGCTCGCGCCGACCCGGGACACGCGCTTCATGCTGCCCTTGGCTGCCGCCATCGCGCTCCTGCTGGCTGTCCACTATGGCTGGCTCAAGCGCCCCATTGCGGCGCTGCGCAAGACGCTGGCCGCCGAACGGCCGCCGATCTGGGTGCGCTACGCAGTTGCCCTTGTCCTAACGAGCGCGGCTATCTCGCTTGCCTACTTCTTGCCGTCGCTCGCGCCTGGCAAGAGCTGGGCGCTGCTGCTGCTCGCGGCCGTGCTGGTGAGCGCCCACGCCGGGGGCTTCGGGCCGGGGCTGCTGTCCTCGATCGTCAGCGGAGCCGCCGGAACGTACCTGTTCCTCCCGCCAATCCTTTCATGGCATGTCGCGGCACGCACTGACATCGCGCTGCTTACCGGTTTCGCGATCCTCGGCGTGATCGCCTCAGGCTTGATGCACTGGTCTACGCGGACCTTCGGCGACAAGCCTCAGACCACCTGACGGCGCTGTCTACTTCCGCAGCAGCCTGAAGGCGTGGTCACGGGAGCCGTTGCGTATGGCGTAGATGACCCATAGGATGCACAGCGGCTCCAGCACCCGGGCCCCCTCGATGCCTCCGATGTCGATGACCGACCAGCCAAAGTCCTCGCAGATCTGACCCACCACCTTTTTGGCCGGGTCGTCGTTGCCGCAGATGAACATGTCCGGCGGGCCACCCGGAAACTCCGGCCTGAACATGTGCGCGTTGCCCACGGTATTGAACGCCTTGACCACCCGTGAATCGGGCAGCCAGCGCTGAACCTGCTCGCCACCTGAGTCCGTGTGTCCGAGGGCCAAGCCAGGGCCGGTTGGACCTGGCGCCAGGGGATTAGTGACGTCGATGACGACCTTGCCGGCCAAGTTAGCCAGCGGCGCCAGGTCCAGCGCCTCCCTCGCGCCGCTCCAGGCCGTGGCCAGAACTGCCATCTCGCCGTGCGCAGCCGCCTCGGCGAACGTGCCCGTAGAGGCCAATCCGCCAGCCCGCGAACGCCACGCCTCGAGCTTGTCACTCTTGGGTTCGCGTGACCCTATCTTGACGTCATATCCCAGCGTGGCAAAGCCGGTGCCAAGAGCCTGACCAACGTCGCCACTGCCTAAGATGCCAACTCTCATGCTGCCGACACTAAGCGCACGGAGGTCGCAGCGTCAACCCGGACAAATGGGCAGGTCAGCCGACCGCCCGCGTCTCCAGCCGCTCGGAATACCCTCGCAGCAGCGCCGACATGAGCAGCAGCGCGATAACCATCAGTACAGCCAAAGCGGCGGCGATGGAGATGCTCGACCCGCCGTTGCCCCGCGACCACAGCTGCCACAGCAGGCTGGCTATGACGACGTTCTGGGTAGAAGCCAGCATCAGGGGCACGGTGAAGTTCCGCATGTGGTGGGATGCCACCCACAACCAGCCATTGACAAAGGCTGGCCTCAGCAGAGGCAGCACAATCGAGCGAAAGGTTCGCAGCGGGCGAGCACCACACATCTGTGCCGCTTCTTCCAACTCCCGGCTGATCTGCGTCACGGCCGCCACCATCAAGCGTGTGACAAAACCGAGACCACCCACCAGCATGCCGGCGATCAAGATCCAGATAGTGCCGTAAATGGGAGTGGAAACGAAGATCATCATGATGGCCAGGGTGGAAACGATGCCGGGGATGGCGAGGCTGGAGAATGCCGTCATATCGAGGAACTTGCCCATCACTGCGCCGCTGCGCACTGACAGCCACGCCACCAGCGTCGCCAGCAGTGTGGTCGTAGTCGAGGTCACGATCACGACGATGACGGTGTTGACGATCGCGTCGAAGAACTTGGGATAGGCAAACAGCCGAGCGTAGCTCTGCAGGTTCAGCGAGCTGAACAGGTTGAGGCTGGGATGTTCGTAGTAATTGCTCGGAACCAGGGTCGCCCACAGCAGCATCAGCAGCGGCAGAGCCACACCCAAGGCCACGTACAGTCCAACGCCCGCCAGCGCCGGCCATTTAGCCCGGTCCAGCGTGAGACGGCGAGGCCGGTACCCCTTTCCGCCAATAACCTGGAAGCGGCTGGCCACCCGTACTACGCGGTAATACAGCATCATCAGCCCGATTCCGATGATCGTCGCCAGGATGCCGAAGACAGCAGCCAGCCCGTAGTGCGGCAGCTCCATGTCCGACTGCGCCGAGATGTAGATGCTGAGGCTCAACACTGGGAAGCCGGCGGTGACGCCCAGCGCCAGAGGAACCTCGAAAGCCTGGATGAGGATCAACGCGCCGTAGACCATCACCGAGGCGAAGCCAGGCGTCATGAGCGGCAGGGTGACGCGGCGCATCACCCCAACCGTCGATGCCCCGGACATCTGCCCGGCCTCTTCGAGGGCGCCATCCATGCGCCGCATCAGGCTCGTCAGCATGAGGAAGAAGGTCGGCGCCAGGGCCAGGCCTGTCACCATGATCATCCCCCACACCGAATAGATGTCCAGAGGGCCCTTGCTCGCCTGCACCCAGGGCAGCTTGCGCAGCTCGATGTTCAGCAGCCCGATCCGCGGATCGAGAAGCAGCACCCAGCCGAACGTAATGATGAGCCCCGGCAGCGCCAGGCAGGCGAGCATGAGCGAATGAATCGTATTCCGCAGCGGCAGGTTCGTGCGTTCGACCAGGAACGCTATCGACGCCGCAATCCCAACGCCGATGGCGGTAGAGGCGGCGGCGTACAACATCGTGCCGCCCAGCAGCCGGTAGGTGCTCACGCGACCGAAGACGTCGCGGTAGTTGGACAGCACCAGCGGCGTATCGTCGAAAGGCAGCGTCGTTCCCGGCCGCACGCTGGTCAACAGCAGGATGCCCAACGGCACCCCCACGATGATCACCAGCAGCGCGGCAACCGCGGCGTGCAGCACAGGGATGCGCTTGAGCGGCCACCTCCAACGCAGCCCACCGGAGCCCGAAAGCCCCGATACCGGGAAACCGGCGTTTGCCGGCAGACTCTTATCTGTTAGCACACGCGTATCAGCGCTGACTCGTGCAGGCCGCCTATCTTGCGCCGGTCATCAGGTCAGACAGCTTGCCACGCATGGCCTGTGAAGCGCTGACCTGCTCGGGCTTCTCGAAATAGTACGGTGTCACGTTCGGAAGGCTCTCGTACAGCATCTTGGTCGTCAGCAGATCCTTCTGCCACAGGTCTTCGTGATAGTCGATCTTGCGCTCTTCCAACGCCTTCGGTCCTTCAACCGAAACCCAGGCCGCGAACAGCCGCGCGGCGTTCGGGTGAGGGGCAGTCTTGGGCACCGTGGCCAGCAGGGTATTGATGGCCAGCGGCTCGAGGTAGAAGTTGTCCACCGGACGGCCCTGCTGCTTGGCCGCGATGGCGTCTCCGGCAGTGCTGAACGCCGCCTGGCCGTTCACCACCGCGTCGCGGATAGCGTTCGTTCCGGCGAAGAAGCGCGGCGCGTTCGCCTTGATCTTCGCGGCCAGATCGAGAATACGCTCCTCCGTCCAGCCTGGGACGATAATCAGGTACTCCAGTGGGCTGCCCTTCGTGTCGAAGGCGAACTGCCCCTTGTACTTGGCATCCGCCAAGGCCTCGAAGGTCTTTGGCAGATCCTCCTTCTTGATCTGATCCGTGCGATAGACGCCGTGGTACATCACGTCGCGCATGGTGGGCACGCGGTTCTTGAACTGCGGCACCTTGATGTGATCCATCGAATCCTTCAGGGTCGGAAGCTCGCCACCGAACACCTCCACCCACGGATAGGGGTCGGGCATGAGCTTGCGCTCCTCCAGGTCGAGCGCGATGTCGTAGCTGGGCTGCAGCAGGTCCGCGCTGGGCTTTCCACCACGCGCTTCCGTGATCAGCCGCGTGGCGGCAACACCGGCTTGCAGATCCGAACCTGTGACCTTGATGTCCGTACCAAAGCGCTTGTTGAAGGCCTCTTGCCAGGCAGCCTGAATGTCGGGACGCCCGGTCCACAGCTCAATCGTGCCCTCCTGCTTGGCCGCCGCCAGCACCTGCGCGAAGGTCGGGATGTCGCTCTTGGCGGAGGACGGTGCGCCGGACGGGGAGGCCGGCGCGGCCGCCCCACCGCAGGCAGCCAGCAGCAGGGCCGTGGCCGGCACCAGCTTGAGGAAGAGACGCCGGCTAACGCCGGACGGCTGTTCAACCATGGAAACTGTCGACTCCATTCTTGCTCCTATACGTACGACTACAACAGTTCAACGCGGGCCAAGTTTCATCCGCCCCCGAGAGGCGCATGGCCAGCATCACCCTGGCCTAGGAATCAAGCGATTGTAGCCGGATCTCCAAGCGCACAACCCGCGGAGTAGGCCCTCAGACCTCGCCGGATTCGGGTTCGGCGGTCTTCCGCAGTCGACGCCACACAGCGACGGCAGCGATCGCCAGCGCGATGCCCAACACTCCCACAACACCGATCCGCGCGAACACCAGGCGCACGGTATCCAGATGCGAAGCGAGCAGGTAGCCGAGGCTGCAGTAGATGACGTTCCATAAGAAGGCCGCGGCCAGCTCGAACGCCAGATAGCGGGGAAATGGAAACCTCGAGCTCCCAGCGGCCAGCGCGATGAACGACCGGAGGTGTCCCAGGAAGTGACCGCTGGCGATGGCCCACACACCATGCCGATCGAGGAATCTCCGTGCGCGGTCGAAATGCTCGCTGAAGGATTTGCTCCCGCCAAAGCGTTCGAGCAGGGGCCGCAGCGCTTTGCGGCCTAGCCAGTAGTCGATTGAGTTGCCTGTGGTCATGCCCAGCCAGCCGAGCACGAGCACGATAGGCCACTGCAGGTCACCAAGCCGAGCGTAAGCGGCCGCGCCGAGCAGCACGCTGCCGCCCGGGAGGACGAGGCCTAGCAGCAGCGTGTTCTCTAACATGGCTCCGAAAAAGGCCAGCGGATAGCCGAACTCATTGAACGTGACTCGCAGGAACTCTCCGACCGCGCTCGGATCGATGTTGAACGGCAGATTCACGACCTGAGCTCGGATTGGGCCCGAGCCTCAACCGCTGCGGCGCGATGGCCCGCGCGCAAATTGAGCCCCTCGACGAGCACGGCGAAGCCCATCGCAAAGTAGATGTACCCCTTTGAAATGTGCTGGCCCAGACCCTCGGCCACTAATGACATGCCAATCAGCAGCAGGAAGCTCAACGCCAGCATCTTGATGGTGGGGTGGCGGTTGACGAACGTGCTCAAGGAGCCCGACGCTGCCAGCATGATGCCGATGGCAATCACGATGGCGGCAACCATCACGCCGACCTGGTTGGCCATGCCGATGGCGGTGATGACCGAGTCCAGGGAGAAGACGATGTCCAGGAGCACTACCTGGGCAACCACGGACCAGAAGGACGCTCCAAAGCCGGGCGGCGGCGGTTCCTCGCCTGCCTCCAGGTTCTCGTGGATCTCGCGCGTGCTCTTGGCCAGCAGGAACAGACCTCCCGCTAGGAGCACCAGCTCACGCCAGGAGATCGGCCGTCCAAAGACGGTGGCCAGGGGCGAGGTCAGGCTAGCCACCCAGGCCAGCGAAAGCAGCAGCATGATGCGCGTGAACAGGGCCAGGCTCAACCCCACCCGACGAGCCTTCGCCTGCTGCGAGGCCGGCAGCTTGCCAGTCAGGATCGAGATGAAGACGATGTTGTCGATGCCCAGCACGATCTCCAGCACCGTCAACGTCAGCAATGCCGCCCAAATCTCGGGATTGACTATCCAGCTCATCCAGCTCCCCTAGCGCATATGCGCGACCGGACCGCGGCCGGGTGGTCTCCGGCGTCGAGCAACCCGTGCTGTTTAAACCGTACAGGGCAGAGGCCCGATATGGCTCGCGCGTTCGCCCTCCGCTGACCGACAATACGTGCGTGACGACGTACATTGCTTTGCTGCGCGCGATCAACCTGGGCAGCCATGGCAAGGTGTCGATGAATGCCCTGCGCGATCTGCTGGCCGAGCTGGGCTTGGGCAATGCCCGAACGCTGCTCAACAGCGGGAACGCGGTCTTTTCGAGTGACGGTGGAAGCGCAGGTGATCTCGCAGCGCGGCTCGAGAAGGAGGCTTCCGCCAAGCTCGATCTGCGTACCGACTTCCTCCTTCGAACGGCAGCCGAGTGGGATGAGATCATCGGCGCCAACCCGTTTGCCGAGGAGGCCCAACGGGACCCAAGCCATCTGCTAACCGTCTTTCTGAAGGAGGCCCCGGCGACTGCGGCCGTGGACGCCCTGCGGAAGGCGATTACCGGACCCGAAGCAGTCCAGGCTCATGGGCGGCAGCTGTACGTCACCTATCCGGCCGGCATCGGCACGTCGAAGCTCAGAATGCCGCTGATCGAGCGCACCCTCGGCACTCGCGGCACCGGCCGAAACTGGAATACCCTGCTCAAGCTCCAAGCCCTGGCGTCAGGATGATCCGGGCCGACGTCAGCGCCAAAGGATGAAGGGTGACGCAAGCTCATTGGAAGGGGGCAACAGTCGCGTCGCCCGCGGCCACGACCTCGCTGCCCCGGACAATCTCGATGCTCACCTCGAGACCGTGTGGGGTCTGAGCGGTGACAGCCCCTCGAGCAATGAGCTCGTCGTTGGGAAAGACCGGCTTCAGGAAGCGCAACCGCATGCGGCGCACCCGGGCCGGGTCCCCACCGCACCAATCGGTCAGCAGCTGGCCGGCATAGCCGAAGCTCAGCAGCCCGTGGGCGATCACGCTGGGCAGCCCCGTGCGCCGGGCGTGCTCTTCGTCCAGGTGCAGCGGGTTGTAGTCGCCGCTCGCCGCCGCATAGCGCGCGATGGCTACCCGAGTGACCTGCTTGCGCAGCTCGGGGATGTCCGGCGTCATCGCCGCACCAGCGTAATGGTGCCGCAGGCAACCTCGGCGCCGTCCTCCCGCGCGGCCCTCATCCCAAAGGTGAACAGCTCCTTGTCGCCCGAAGCGCGGCGATCGACCAACCGCCCACTGATTCGAACCCAATCGCCGGGCCGCACCAGCGCGCCGTACTGGTACTCGACCTCGCCGAACAGGATGCGCTCGACGGCGATGCCGGCACGCCGCATGGCATCGGCATCGGTCAGCAGGAGCCGCACCGGCAGCTGCAGGTAGGCGGCCGCCATGGCCCGTGGCGCCACCATGTGTGAGCTGTCCCGGCCGCGGCGGCGAAAGCGCGGGTTCGCATCGCCAATGGCGACCGCGTAGTCTTCGATGCGCTGCGCCGTCACCTCGAACTCGGCGTCGGGGCAGATCAGGTCACCGGGACCGGGGATGGCCGCGACCGCTGGGGCTCGAACAACGACGCTCATCGCCGGCTAACCTCGACAAATCCTGGCCGTACGCTCACAGCCAGCACACACTCGGGATGTAGGCTCATAGCGTCGATGAAATCAACCAAGCCCATTCGGGTTCTCATTGCCAAGCCGGGACTGGACGGACACGACCGCGGCGCCAAAGTCGTTGCCATGGCGCTGCGCGATGCCGGCATGGAGGTCATCTACACCGGCATCAAGCAAACACCCGAGCAGATCGTCCAAGCCGCCATCCAGGAAGACGTCGACGTGGTGGGCCTGTCGTGCCTGTCCGGCGCTCACAACACGCTCTTCCCCAAGGTCATCAAGCTGCTGCGCCAGCAAGGCGCCGACGACGTCATCATCACCGGCGGCGGCATCATCCCCGATGAGGACCTGCCCTACCTGACGGAGCAGGGTGTGAGCCGGATCTTCGGGCCCGGCACCTCGACCCGCGACATCGTCGCCTATCTGCAGGGCGCCGTCCGGGCCTAGCGCCCGCTCATCAACAGCGCGCGCTCGATCCATCACAGCACCGCGCGGTCCTTGTACTCGCCGAAGACCGAGCGCAGGCTATCGCACATCTCACCCACCGTGGCGTAGGCCCGAACAGCCTCGATTGTGGCCGGGCAGATGTTCCGCTCCGGGTGCAGGGCGTCGTCCTTCAGCCGGCGCAGGGAGCTCTCCACGGCCGCGTTGTCACGTTCGGCTCGCAAGTGGGCTAACCTGGCCGCCTGGCGCTCGGCCACGCGGCGGTCCACCGTGAAGGCCTTGACTCGGCTGGGCTCGTCGGTGCGGTACGTATTCACGCCCACCACCGCCTGCTCGCCCCTCTCGATGCGCTGCTGCTGCTCCCACGCGCCGCGCGCCAGCTCTTGCTGCATGTAGCCGCTCTCGATGCAGGCCACGGCACCGCCCATACCGTTCATCCGCTCGATCAACGCCTCGGCCTCGGCCTCGATCCGGCTGGTAAGCGCTTCCACGTAGTACGAGCCACCCAGCGGATCGACCGCGTTACACGCACCCGATTCTTCGGCCACGATCTGCTGCGTCCGCAGCGCGATCGTGACGGCTTCTTCCGAGGGCAGGCCCAGCGCTTCGTCATAGGCCGTGGTGTGCAGCGTCTGGATGCCGCCCAAGGCCGCCGTCATGGCTTGCAGGGCCACCCGAATGATGTTGTTCAGCGGCTGCTGCGCGGTGAGCTGGCTGCCAGCGGTGAAGGTATGGAAGTGCAGCTGCTCGGAGGCAGGGTTGCGGGCGCCATAGCGCCGGCGCATCATCCGCGCCCACATTCGCCTCGCGGCGCGGAACTTGGCCACCTCCTCGAGCATGTCCATGCCGGCCGAGAAGAACACCCACATGCCAGGCGCGAAGGCGTCGATGGACACGCCCTTAGCCAGGCAGTCCTCGATGTAGGCCTGCGCATTCACGAAGGTGAAGGCGATCTCCTGCACGGCGCTGGCGCCGGCCTCCCGAATGTGATAGCCGCTGACGCTGATCGGCACCCAATTGGGCAGGTGCTCGGCGCAGTACTGGATCACGTCCGTGCTGAGCCGCAGGGACGGGCCGGGCGGGTAGATCTGCGTGCCGCGCGAGATGTACTCCTTGAGCACGTCGTTCTGAATGAGCACGCTGTACTCGTTCGCGGGGACGCCCTGTTTTTCACCCGCCGCGATGTACATCGCCAGCAGGATGTGGCCGATGGCGTTGGCGGTAGTCCGCCACTGCCGCACCTTGGTCATGGGTACCCCGTCGAGCAGGATCTCCATGTCCTGCAGCGAGGAGATGTTGACGCCGACCTTCCCCACCTCGCCTTCGGCGATCGGCGCGTCGGCGTCATAGCCGATCTGCGTCGGCAGGTCGAGCGCGATCGACAGTCCTGTCGCCCCCTGTGCGATCAGCTGCTTGTAGCGCGCGTTGGTCTCTTCGGCCGATCCGAAGCCGCCATACTGCCCGAACGTCCACAGCTGGGATCGATACATGGAGGCGTCGATGCCGCGCGTGTAGGGATACTCGCCGGGAAAGCCCAGGTCCCGCTCGTAGTCCAGCGCGGCGATGTCCGCCGGCGTGTACGCGTCGGCCACTTCCAGGCCCGAGGCCGTGCGCACGGGGTCATGGCGCAGCGGCTTGGCCTGCAGGGCCTTGGCCAACTTGCCGGCGCGCCACTGCTCCCGCCGGCGCTTGAGCTCCCGAGCCGTGTCCCGTTCGAAGGCTATAGCCATGCCTGTCAGCTACTCCACACGCACGATGACGCACTCACCCTCGCCGATGCCCCCGCACAGGGCCGCCAAGCCGACGCCCCCGCCCCGCCGGCGCAGCTCGTGCGCCACGGTCAGGACCAGGCGCGCCGCCGTCGCCCCGGTCGGGTGCCCAAGCGCGATGGCGCCCCCGTTGACGTTGGTGCGGTCCCGCAACCGCCGCAGGCGCTCCTCGTCGCCGCCAGCCAGCACCTTGGTGGACACCAGCGGCATGGCCGCGAAGGCTTCGTTGATCTCGAACAGATCCACCTGGTCAACGTTCAGGCCGGCCATGGCCAGCGCCTTCCTGGCCGCGGCGGCCGGTATCGACGCCAGCTTGTCCGGGTGGCCGGACACCTGACTCCAGCCGGCAATCCGCGCCAGCGGCCTGCAGGACCGGCGCTCGGCCACGTCCGCGCCCATCAGCACCACCGCGGACGCGCCGCTGTTCAGGCCCGGCGCGTTGCCGGCGGTCACGGTTTTCGAGCCGTAGACCGTGGGCAGCTTGGCCAGCTTCTCCAGCGTGGTCTCCCGCGGCGACTCGTCGCGGTCGAAGCAGATTGGATCGCCCTTGGGCTGCGGCACCTCCACTCCCACGATCTCGTCGGCGAAGCGACCGGCTTCCCAGGCCTCCTTCCACAGCTCCTGGCTGCGCAGGGCCCAGGCGTCCTGCTCTTCGCGCCCGATGCCGAATTCCAACGCCTCGTCGGAGGCCTGCACCGCCCGCGGCTTGCCGGTCATGGGGTCTGCAATGATGAGCTGATCCTTGATCTGTACGTCGCCCAGGCGATGCCCCCAGCGCATGTCGTGCACGAAATACGGCACCTTGCTCATGTTCTCGGTGCCGCCGGCCACGGCAATGTTGACGTCGCCGGCCTGGATGCCGCGCCGCGCCATGGTGATGGCCGCCATGGACGAGCAGCAGGCGCGGTCAACGCTGTTGGCGCTCGCCGTCTCCGGTATGCCGGCCTTGAGCATGGACTGCCTGGCGATCGAACGATCGCTGCCGGGCAGGTTGATGCCCATGTCGACCTCATCCACCTCCTCGGGCAGCACAGCGGCACGTCGCACGGCCTCGGCAATCACCACCGCGCCCAGCTCGGGCAGCCAGAAGTCCTTGAGCGTCCCACCAAAGGCTCCGAACGGTGTTCGCACGCCCGAAGCAACGATCACGTCACGCATTGCTAAATCACCTCAGCCTGCCGCAGCGCGGCGATTCGATCGCGGGTGTAACCCAGCGAGCTCAGCACCGCATCCGTGTGCTCGCCCAGCTGCGGCGCGGGACACATCGCCGCGACGGAGCCAGACAGGCGCGGAACGGATCCGGCCATGCGGTAGCTGCCGATGATGGGATCCTCGATCTCCGGCAGCATCTCGCGGGCGAGCAGATGCGGGTCAGCGAACAGCTCCGCGGCGTTCTGCACTGGGCCGACCGGCAGCCCCTGCGCCAGCAGCGCCTCCGTCGCCTCGGCCTTGGAGCGCCGGCCGAACCACGCCTCGGCCAAGGGCTGCCAGCGGTCGCGGTGCTCACAGCGCCCCGGCCCCGACTGAATATCGGGATCGTCCAGCAGCTCTTGGTGGCCGATGGCCTGGCAGAACTTCTTCCAGTCCGCCTCGATGGCGCAGATCAAGGCCACGTAGCCGTCGCGGCAGCGAAACGGACCCCAGGGGGCGATGAAGCGCTCCACCCCGCGAATGGTCGACTTGCCGGTGAGCGAATACGCCATGACCGAACGCTCGGACAGCGCCACCATGGCGTCGAACATCGAGACGTCCAGGTACTGGCCCTGCCCTGTCATGGCGCGCTGGAACAGCGCCAGCATGGTGGCGAACGCGGCCCACAAACCGCTCACGGAATCGCCCAGACTGACGCCGAGCCATGTCGGAGGCCCATCCGGGTCCTGCCCGCAGGTCTCCATGAGCCCGCCCATAGCCTGGGCGATGATGTCGTACGCCGGACGGTCGCTGTAGGGGCCGTGATAGCGCGGGTCCGTACCGAAGCCGCTCACGCTGGTGTAGACGAGCCGCGGGTTCAGCTCCTCGAGGACCGTGTAGCCGATGCCCAGCCGGTCGGCCAGGCCAGGCTTGAAGTTTTCCACCACGACGTCCGCGGTCTTGACCAGGTCCTTGTAGACCTCCTGGCCCTGCGGCTTGGTCATATCGAGCGTGATCGAGCGCTTGTTGCGGTTGAAGCGCAGGTAGTAGCCGGAGTTCCGCACGCCCTGCTGGTTGGTCTTGAGCGGCGCCATCTCGCGTGCGGGATCACCCTTGCCGGGCCGTTCGATCTTGATCACCTCAGCGCCCTGGTCGGCCAGCAGCATCGTGCAATAGGGCCCGGCGATCTGCTGCTCGAAGCCAACCACGCGAACGCCGTCCAATGGCCTAGGCACGGAACGGCTCCCAGCTCTGCGACGTCACCTGTCTGTCCCCTCCATCGACGTGTTGTCCTGCCTCAGGCAGGCGGATCCGGCCGTGCGAAGATGCTTTTGCCGCCGCACACGTACAGCGTCTGGCCGGTGACGTAGGCGGCCTCGTCGGAGGCAAAGAAGAGCGTTGCCCAGGCGATGTCCTCGGGCTTGCCGAAGCTGCCCGTCGGCTGAGCCTTGAGCAAGCGCTCGACGACCTCGGGCGGGTTTTCCTTGTACGTCAGCTGCGTCTCGATCTGCCCCGGCGCGACGCAGTTGGCGGTGATGCCGCGACCGCCGAGCTCGATGGCCAGGGTCCGCGTCAGGCTGACCACGCCCCCTTTGGAGGCGGCGTAATTGGTCTGCCCGTACCAGCCCAGCCAGGCGCGCGAGGCAATGTTGACGATGCGGCCGTAGCGCTGCTCGCGCATCACCCTGGCGGCCGCCTGCGAGCACAGGAACACACCCTTGAGGTTCACGTTCAGGACGGCATCCCAGTCGGCCTCGGTGAGGCGCTGCAGGGCGGCGTTGCGGCCAATGCCGGCGTTGTTCACCAGGACGTCCAGCCGGCCGTACGTATCGACCGCCTGGCGCACCATGCGCTCGGCCTGCTCCGGCTGGGCTACGCTGCCCGATACCGCCAGCGCCTTCCCGCCAGCACGGACGATGTCCTCACTCACCCGGCAAGCCGACTCCGCAGCTACGTCGTTGACCACGACGGCGGCCCCATGCTCGGCCAGCGTTCGCGCAATGCATTCGCCGATGCCGCTGCCGGCGCCGGTGACAGCGGCAACCCGACCTTCGATACCCACGCGGCCGCCTATGCCGTCAGCGACGACAAGGCGCTCTTGCCGCCGCATACGTACAACGTCTGGCCGGTGATGTAGCGCGACTCATCCGCCGCGAAGAACAGCACCGCCTGGCCAACTTCTTCAGGCGCGCCCGGCCTGCGCACGGGCTGCAGCCGTAGCAGGTCCTCGACTTCGTCCGGCGGCAAACGCCGCAGATCCTCTGTGTCGACGACGCCGGGCGCCACGCAGTTGACGGTGATGCCGTCCCGCACCAGCTCCCAGGCCAGGACGCGCGTCAGCCCGACGAGCCCGGCCTCGGCCGCCGCGAAAGCGGCGCCTGTCTCTCCTCCCAACCACGCCCTGCTGGACAGGTGCACGATACGCCCATAGCCGGCCGGCTGCATCACGCGCGCCGCGGCTCGAGACAGCTGCAGCGGTCCCAGCAAGTTCGCTTCGACGATGCGCTCGACGTCAGCGCTCTCCGTGCGCGCCAACGGCCGCCCGCAGTGCCGCTCCCAGGCGCTCACGGCGATATCGATTCGCCCAAAGGCATCGAGGGCCGTCTGCATCAGCTCCTCGGTGCCGGCAGCATCGCCGGGGACCATCCTCACGGCCGGCGCATTGGCTCGATCGCGGCTGCGAAGCTCATCACTCAGTGAACGCAGGCGGGACGGCTCCTCTCCGCCCACGACAACCTCCGCACCTGCCTGTGCCAGGCATCGCGCGATGGCCTCGCTCACGACGCCGCCCACTCCGCCAATGACGGCCACCCGACCTGCCACGCTCACGGACGGCGTTCCTGGCGTTCATCTGTGCCCGGTTGTTGCATCCTACGCACACCATGGCCCGAGGTCCGTGAACATCTCATAAACAGCAGCGGAAGCCGGGCACAACGAGCCGCTCAGCGCGCTCCGCTCGGCATCGGGGCCGCGGCCGGCGCCGCGCCACTCAGCAAAGGACCCATGAGGTCCAGGAAGTTCCGGCCGAGGATGCGCTCTTTGGCGCCGGGCCGCCACGTCTCGACGCGGTTTTCCGGCGGGTAGAACCAGCTGCCGAGGGCGGCGAAGCCCTCCAGCCAGGCCTTGGGACCGACGTACGGATAGTCGCTGCCAAACAGGAACTTGCGGCTCAACGCGCCGATGTTGGCGTAGTGCCACAGCACCGGCGGCAGGAAGCGCGGCAGGTTCCCCGACAGGTCCACGTAGACGTGCCGGTGGCGCCACATGACGGCGATGAGCTCTTCGGTCCAGGGCCAGCCGCCATGCGCCATGATGATGCGCAGCTCCGGGAAATCCAGCGCCACCTGGTCCACGTGGATCGGGCGGCTCGGCTCGATCGGCACGTGGTGCAGCCAGCAGGTGCCGGAGTGCAGCAGCAGCGGTACGCCATGCGCCTGACAGATCTCGTACAGCGGATAGGCCAGCTCGCGGTCGCACGGCGCGAAGTCCTGGTACGACGGGTGCAGCTTCAGGCCGATGGCGCCGTCCTCACGCAGTGTGCGCTCCAGCTCGTAGGCTGCCGCCTTACCGGCGTGAGGGTCCACCGAGGCGAAGAACCGCAGCCGCGGCGCGTAGGGTCGCAGCCTGTCCGCCAGCAGCTCATTGGGCAGCGGGCGCGCCCAGCGAGCCGACTGGACATTGACCACGATCGCCCCGGTAACCCCGGCCTCGTCCAGGTGCCCCACGGTCTGATCGAGCGAGATCGGACGCAGCGCATCGCCGGCGAAGTGCGCCGAGCCGGAATGCTTCAGCGCCTCAGAGAGCCCCGTGAATGGCGGCCCTAGTCCGCCGATGACTTCCTCGAAATAGGGATGCACGTGCATGTCCCAGACGTCTACCCCGGGCCAGGCCTCTTGTGCTCGCATCTCCATTCGAGCTTCGAGGCGCGCCCATCAACGGCGCATAAACGACCGGTAATCAGCCGCTCAACAGACCTTCACTCCTCGTTCCTGGCGAACTGACCGGTTTGGCGGGCACGGCGATACATGAAGGCGTAGAAGGCGGTGCAGACGGCGAAGTAGAGGACGTTCTCCAAACCGGCCAGGCCCATGTAGTCCCAGCGAATGGCCGGATGCGCCAAGCTGTCGCGAGCAGCCTCGAACACATAGGTGGTGGGGAAGGCCCGCGCAACGGCCTGCAGGGTTGGGGGTAGGATGGCGAGCGGATAGTACGCCGCGGACAGCGGCTGGAACAGGAAGACGAGACCCCAGGCCAGCGCCTGGATGCGGGTTCCCAAGCGCAGGATGATGCCCAGCACCAGCAGCCCGATCGACCAGGCGAAGACCAACAGGTTCAGGAACAGCAGCGCCAGGTTCCCCAGCCCGATGGCGAACATATTGAAGCCAAAGGCCAGGGCGGCGACGCCAGCGACGATCAGGAACACCAGCACCGCCTTGGCGGTGGCCGAGACCATCTGCGCGACGACGTATTCGACCATCGACAGCGGGGTGATGAACATGTTGCAGAAGTTGCGCGACCAGATGTTCCACAGCGCACCCAGGGACATCGAATACTGCGCTATGCGGATGACTTCCCATAGCAGCGTCCCCAGGAACAGGTAGCGCGCCACGCTGGAGTCGATCACGGTGGACAGAAACCTGGTGATGAAGCCGAACACCACGATGGTCATCACCGAGAACCAGGGCAGGTCGACGATCACCTCGACCGAGCGGGCGGTGATGAACACCTCCTGCAGGGCAACCGCCCAGATGCGTCTAAGCGACATGGCTGCCACCTCTGGCAATGCGCAGGAACAGGTCCTCCAACGTCCCCTTCTTGACGTCGATGTCCAGGATCTCCACCCCCGCGTTGCCGATGGCGAAGATGGCCCGCGGAACGAGGCGGTCTTCGGTGGTGATCAGCGCTACGTTGTGGTCGAGCTCGACGTGCTCGAACTCTGGCTGCAGCGCCGCTCCGACGATGCGAGGATCGCCGGCGAAGGTGACGCGCAGCTGGGTCCGAACCACGTCCTTGGTCAGCTCGGCCGGTGTGCCGCGAGCGACGATGCGTCCGTGGTCGAGAAAGATGACCTCGTCGCAGATCCGGGTGACCTCATCCATCTCGTGGCTGGTGTACACGATGGACAGCTCACGCGACTCGCGCAACGACTCGATAAGCGAGAGCGTGCGGTCGGCGATATCGGGATCGAGCGAGGCTGTGGGCTCATCCATGAGCACGATCTCGGGATCGTTGAGTAGCGCCTTGACTAAGTTGACCCGTGTCTTCTGACCTGCCGACAGCGTGATGAAGCGCTGGCCCAGCAGATCTTCGATGCCGAAATAGCCCACCAGCTCGCGGATCTTGCGCTCGGGCCGGCGCAGGCCATAGAGGTGCGCATAGACGATGAGGTTCTCCCACACAGTGATGCGGCCCTGCAGCGTGTTGAAGGCGGAGGCGAAATTCAATCGCTGCAGGCAGTATTCGCGATGCTGGTGCAGATCCTTGCCGAAATAGCTGATGCTGCCGGCGTCGGGCAGGGTAACGCCGACGAGCATGTGGATGGTGGTCGTCTTCCCGGCGCCATTCGGCCCCAGCAAGCCCACGATCCTGCCCTTGGGCACACTGAATGAGATGCCGTCGACCGCGCGGAAGGCGCCGTACAGCTTGGTGAGGTTATGGACTTCGAGAACAGCTTGGTCAGACATGTTGAGATTGGGCCTTCAGGTGGAATGAAACGAGGCGAACGCGGCCGACGCGACCAGGGAGTCGCCGCATACGACGAGCCCTGGCCGCCGGTTCAGCCGGCGGGCGGCGTGATCAGCCGATCAATCTCATCAGTCGGCTAAGTCTAGCTCGGCCCGGTAGCACCCGCCACGCCGGCTGGCCAGGCCAAGCGGCATGCGTACATGCCGCCGATCAGCCGCGATGGTCCGCATACGAGCAATGCCAGGCTTTGCCAAGCGGCTGTAAGGGACAACCAGGCCGCACATAGCGATCTCGAGAAAAGTGTGACCTAGGTGACTGACCGATGCAGACCGTCACCACCGTCCTGGCGGTTGACGAGCCTACGCCAGCCCGCTATATGTAGGACACGGCGCTCGCTCGGGAGATGAGTCCGCGATTCGTTCCCAGGATCTACTGAATAGCTGGCGAGACCATGCTTGCATCGTGGAACCCGACAAGACCCCCGCTGAGCTCGGCTTAGCGTCTGTGGTGGGCCCACTGCATTGAAGTTGGCAACTCTTCTCCCGCAAAAGCCTGGCGCAGGCTCTGCCGGTGGGCGCGGCAGTCGGCCAATTGTCGCAGTCGGCCTTTTCTGCGCTCTCACACTGGTGGTTGTCAGCCCAACCTCGCCTGCGGCGATTGCGCAGCAAGCGACCGCGAGGGTTCAGGGAGCCGTCTATTACGATGCCAACCACAATGGCCAGCGGGACCCGCAAGAGGTCTCCTTGGCTGGAGCAACCATTTTCGCGACACCACTTCCAATACTCGGCACTGGTTCCCGAACAGTGGGGACGACGGCAGATGCCTCAGGGCATTACGTTTTTGAGTGTGCCGCCCGGCGATGTCGATACCTTGCGATGATCGTTGCACACGGTGGTCGAATGGTCTTGCGTTGTGGCGTCGACTTGCCCTGACGCTAATCACCTGTCCACTAACTCGGCGGAAGCTCATACCGCTGCGACCGGGTTGCTGCTGCGGCCGTCGCCCAGGGGATTGAAGTGAGGCGGGCGTCGTCGCAGCAGCTTCTCCTCCCCAGGGTGCCGCCGTTGCGGCACCCTGGGGAGCGCAATTGTCTACGATGCTCCGCCTAGCGAGGAGCTCCAGCGGCCTCGCGGTCATCTTGAAATCACTCGCCACCCTTTTTGCCACCCGGCAACCACCCGCTTACCTTGTCGCGCCACCGTATGGGCACGACAAGGCGCAACGACCCCAAAACTATCGCGCGTTCGATGAAAATGAGTCCGCCTTCCAGCGGCTTAGAGCTCAGAACATTCTTCACCGAGTTGACTAAGAGGCTCAGATACGTCTCCCGCTCTGCACCGGCCGCGCCGGGCTGGGTGAGATACATCACCCCTGGGAAGAGCAGCAGCAACAACGCTATCAAAAGTACGCCTCGCCTAAGACTCTCTCCGTAGCGGACTAGTCCATAGAGGGCCAGCCACCACCAGATCACGGACAAGTAGCGGCGAAGCTTTCGTCGAGCGCGTATCAGCGAGCGCCTCGCCTCCATTTCTCGCACTACAAATTGGCTCTGCTGTTCCCAATCTCTAGCCTTCTTGGAGACCTCTTGCAGCTTGTGATACATCTCTGGAATCTTGTTCAGGAGCTCAAGTTCCGCCAGCGAGAGGCGATCAAGCAGACGTGGGCTCCATATACCACCCCGAGGCTGTAGATGTCGATGAACGGCACGGATTGCCTTCTTCTCGTCCGCTACGAAGAATCCCGCTTCCACAACTTCACGCGATTTCGGCAATGGTCGACGCCGTCGTAGAGCGGGCCACGTCACTTGGTCAAACCTTGCATCCTCGAGCTTTAGCGCCCCCTCAAGACAGACGTTCTCCATATCACATTTGACGAATACGAGCTTCGACATATCTACCGCTTGCAAGTTGGTATCGGCGAACTCACACTCGTTGAAAGTCGTGTTCTCGTGAAACTCTGCCCCCACAAAGCTGGTCTCGTCGAGGAATCTCGTCTTCCGAAAGGCCGGACTATGCTCGAAAACTGCGACGGCGAAATCGGTCGTTCGCCTTGTGTCATAAGACTTTGAGAATGAGGCGAACTCAAAATCAGAGATTCCAAATCCAGCCTGTCTGAAATCAGCGCCCGCCCGAAAAGTTGCGTTGGCAAATGAGACGTTTTGGAAATGCGTCCCGTGAAAAAGCGCGTGACCCTCAAACTTCGCGTTGCGGAAGATCATCGGGCCCTCGAACTGAGCGCCCGAAAACTTCACCTCGTGTGTAAACGTCGCCCCGGTGAAGTCACCCCCGAGTAATTTCATTCCGCTTAGAAGGCCGCCGGTGGCCAATGGCCACTCCGTGAACACCCAGTACTGACACTCCAGTGGTTTGCCCGATGCTATCTGTGCGTTCAGTTGTATGAGCAATGACGCCATATCCTTCCGTGGATCGCGCGAGTGCACAAGGCACTTGTGGTCGTTGACTCCCTCGGCGACCTCTCCGGCGCAGAAGACTGTGCCCTCTGTTTCTTCAACATCACACCACTTGGTGGCGCTTGTGTCGGCCTGCTGCATGCTCGTCACTCTAGCACCGACTGCTTGCAATGGCGGGGTGGACGGTGAACCGTCCACCCCGGCAAACTGCAGGATTGAGCCAGCGAGTAACTCGGTCCGAATCTGCTGGCTTGGCGTGGCGAGGTGACCAAGTTCGCCACAGTATCTCCGGTGTGAGCTAACGCCTCTTCTAGCCGCCGAGGCCTCTGATCTCGCGGACGCAATTTGCGGCACCCTGTCGTGGCACTCCTCGATTAGCGGCCAAGTTGCGTTGGGATGAAGGCTTATCGACGCCGATCATACGAGCAAAGTGCACGGCCACTTGACGGCCAAATAGAACGGCAGCCAATTGGCTCAAGTCACAGTGGTGGTGGTGGTTCTTCTTCGTCTTCTCTTTTTTGTTGCAGTGGTTTGTGCACACGGCAATCTCGAGCACGTCCCCTCCTGTTAGATGGCACTGGATCAGCCTCGACGGTTAGTGGCGCCTAGCAGCTTTGCCCCGAGGCTATTTGTCGACCGCTGAACGCCTTGTATAACGCATTCCGGCGCAGGAAAACCGAGTAGGAGGCGATTCTCATTAACAGCCAGGAGACACTCTCGAACTCCGCCTGACTGAAGGGTGTCACTCCTCGTCTCCGGCCGGAGCCCGGAAAATGATGTAACCGACCTCGGGCCCGAAGAATCATCTTTTGAATGCCCGCGGGATTTTGTTGGCAATGTTCTTCCTGAAGGTGCCCGAGGAGGTTTGCCTTGTGGCGTTCGTCCTGGCAACTCTGGTCGAAAGCCCATTCGGTGACGTGCGTTAGTTCAGGTGATGAAGCAAACGCCTTGAGCACTTCCTTCTCTGCCGACTTCCCCTGCGAATAGAAACCCTCTATCACAAAAAAGAAGTTGTAAAACGCTTGTATGTAGCGGAAGTTGCTGAATTCGTTCATCCCCTCGCGAAGAAAAGCCTTTGGCAAAGTCAGCTCCGGGAAGAAGCAGCCGTCCTCGATCGCCGTTCGGATTTCCTCTGGGCTGAGTGACACTTCGCGGGGAGGATAGTCGCTCGCGAGGCCGACCTCCGGAACACTTACTAGCGAGCGTTCTTCGTCCGTCTCGGGAATGCGTTCCTCGGTTACTCGGTCCCAGCGAAGGCGCTGTAGGGCGCCCTGGGCAGCAAAGGAGAGCTCGGACTCAAGCGCCTGCAAGGCCTTCAGTAATTGCGCTTTGATCTTGGGATTGTGTTTTATTTCAACCCGTACGTGATTACCAGCTGGTTCCGGCACGACCGATGCTGCAAACTCCGCTGGTACGACCCTGGCGCCAACGCGAACGTGGGTAAGCCACCCCTGTTCGTCTGTGTGGAGTTCATAGGAAAGCCCATCGGGGCCTACCAGTAGATAGGTGCCAATCTTTAGCTTGCCTTCGATGTCGGCTCTAAGTGCGTAACGCATAGTTCTCCGCCCAATGATGGGGAGTTAGCTTCGGGTGGTGTGGGTTTGGCCTCTTATCAACTGCAATTGGGCTGCGAAACTGGGCGAGGCCGATAGGTGCAGCATCTGCCCAATGCCAGATCGCCGGCGCGTTTCGGTCCTGCCAATGGCGTTCGCCTCGGCGGTTTCCGTGTGCCGATTAGGCATCCAGACGCTCGAGCCGTCGGGTCGATGGCCTGGCATGGCCTGCGGGAAAGGCTCTGGGCAAACGCTTCGTTGGCAAGGTCCACCCCGAGCCGGGCACACCCTGCTGACTCAATCCCAGGTCAGGCTCAGTCGAGAACATGACGGCGGCAAATTGAGGGAGGTCGTCAATCATGCGCAATAGCACGTGGTCAATAGATGGCGCCTGGCCCTGCGGAAACGGCGCGGACAGGATGCGCTCGGCCTGAAGCCTGGTGATTGCACCCGACGCGAGGCACTTTTCGGTCCACCGCCGGATGGCCGCGTCCGCCTGCGCGCCAGGACTGATGGCCTCCAGGTCGTCGATGGGGTCGGAGAAGTGGATGGCGACAATGCCCGGCGGGTGAGCGGCCCACTTGCCGGCCATCTCGGCCAGCGAATCCATCCAGGTCCTCCAGGGCTCGTGACTGCCATTGCACTTCATGCCGATCACGACCTGCTCCCGCCCGTCAGATCCGGCCACTCGAAGCGCTGGGAACATACTGCGCTCGACCGTTTTGGCGGCAACATCTGCGGCAGTCATCTGCCGGTCGGACAGCAGCTTGACCTGCACCGCATAGTGCCGGCCGCCAGCGGCGGACACCAAGGCGTACCCCTCGCCCGGCTGCTCAGAGCACCGCAGGACCTCGCCCTGCAGCAGCGCCACGTCAGCATCATCAGACAGCGTGCTGCCGGCGATGCACACCTCGACGCGGCGACCGAGGGCATGGAGCGTCCGCGTCAGATCACAGGCCAGCCTGGTGAAGTGCTCCATGGAAACGACCCGGCCGGTACCCGGCAGCTTGACCTTGCACTCGACGGGAACGCGCTCCCCCTCACACGTCAGCACCATCTCCTGCGGACTGGAGTCGATGAGAAAGAAAGGCTCTGGCGTGAGGCCAAGGCGCTCGAAATGAGCCAGTGTCCTGGTTTCGTGGATCAACGCCCATGCGCCCTCCCGATTGCGTAGGCGCTTCGCCATCTGCCGGCGCGCATGGACCTCGGGTCGCTCCGAAAAGACGCGGCCGGCAACCGACTCCGTCGTGGCCAGATCCAGCGCGACCTGCAGAAAGCGCTGGGCTCCAGCCGGCGGCAAGCTGGGGTAATCGCTCCGGGACTGCTGATATCGGCGAGCCGCCCATAACATCGCGACGACCGGGTTCGAATGCAGGGGACGGTCTAAGACCTTCACCTGCAGCACGGGGTCGGACTGTGTCCTGACCCAGGCCTCGAACCCGGACAGCTGCTGGTCGCACCACTCACTGCCAAGCATGTTCGTCACGTACTCTAGGAGCGCGTGTGTACTGTTTGAACCAAACGAGAGCTTGCCTTCCTCCCGGGAGCGCTGGATTAGTACAGCTACCGTGGGGTCAGGCAGGGCCAAGGATGGACGACGGGCAGAATCTGCACGACGAGGTTCCACGATGCATAAAGCATGTCATCGCTCGGGTGCACGACAAAGGTCAGTTGCTGAGCGGGCGCTGGTTGCGGTGGTCCAGGAGGCGTACGTGCAGGGCGTCTCGACCAGGCGCGTCGACGACCTGGTGCAGGCGCTGGGGCTGCGCGGCATCAGCAAGAGCCAGGTCTCACGGCTCTGTGAAGAGTTGGACGCCCAAGTGGAGGGGTTCCGAGCCAGGCGTCTGGACGGACCGTACCCGTACGTCTGGCTCGACGCTTTCGCCAAGGTGCGTCAGGATGACTGGGTGGTGTCGCAGGCGATCGTCATCGCCATCGGCGTCAGAGCCGGCGAACGCGAGGTGCTCGGCTTGGACGTCGGTCCCAGCGAGGACGGTGCCTTCTGGCTGCAGTTCCTCCGAGGCCTGGTGAGTCGCGGGTTGAACGGCGTACAGCTCGTGATCAGCGATGCTCACGAGGACCTCAAAGGCGCCATCGCCGCGGTCCTGCAGGGCGCCAGCTGGCAGCGCTGCCGCGTCCACTTCGTGAGTAATGCGCTGGCCCTGGTGCCCAAGTCGGCCGCCCAGATGGCTGCCGCCACCATCCGAACGGTGTTCGCCCAGCCCGATCCTATGAGTGCCCACGAGCAATGGCGACGCGTCGCCGACCCCTTCCGGGAGCGGTACCCACGGTTGGCGAGGCTGCTCGACGACGCAGAGCCCGACGTCCTGGCTTATCTGGCGTTCCCCACTGACCACTGGCGCCAGATCTGGAGCAACAACCCGCTCGAGCGGCTGAATAGGGAGATCAAGCGCCGGACCGACGTGGTCGGCATCTTCCCCAACACCGATGCTGTCGTGCGGCTCGTCGGAGCTGTCCTGTCCGAGCAACACGACGGAGTGGCAAGTCAGCCGCCGCTACCTCAGTGCTGAGTCCCTGGCCAAGCTCTTCGAGCCCAAGGAGGTGATGCCACTGCCGCTGCCCATGGCGAGCTGAGCGCGCGCCCGATGATGGTGATGAACATCACCACCATGGGGCACAGTACGAGCAACCGCCCGACGCCTATTGCGCACTTCGCGGGACTCAGGCGGAGTGCTGCCCCGGTCGTTGGGTGGCAGCACGGTTCCGACCGGCCAATCCGCCCCTTCCCTTGGCTTTACGTTCCGTTTAGCGTCCGTTCACGCGGCGCTGCCGAGCAGGCGAGGATCATGGAGCGGATGGACTTTGAGCTGACCACCGAGCAGCGGCACATCCGAGACGTGGCGCGGGCATTTGCCCAGGACGAGGTCGCGCCGGTTGCGCGACTCATGGACGAGGAGGGGGTGATTCCCGACCGGATCATCCGCCGCATGGCCGAGCTGGGCTTCCTGGGTGGGACAGTGCCCGTCGAATACGGAGGCTCCGGCCTCTCTCCGCTCGAAATGGCGCTGGTGTACGAGGAGCTGGGGCGGGCCTGCTCCTCGGTGCGGGGCTTCCTGGCCGTGCACCTGGGCCTGCACTCCATGGCCATCGCCGGCTGGGGCAGTGAGGAACAGAAGCGCACGTACCTCCCCAAGCTGGCCCGCGCAGAGCTGCGCGGCTGCTATGCCCTCACCGAGCCGAACGCGGGCTCGGACGTCAGCAGCATGGAGGCGACCGCCCGGCGCGAGGGCGACAGCTACGTCCTGAACGGCGTCAAGCACTGGATCTCGAATGCCCTGCACGCCGACCTGGCGGTGGTGTTCGCCACCATCGATCGCGAGCTGAAGCACAAGGGCATTACCGCCTTCCTGGTGCCCACTTCCACCCCCGGCCTGCGGCGCCAGCCTATGCCTGGCCGCCAGCTGGGGCACTGCGCCTCCGATCACGTGCGCATGACCTTCGAGGACTGCCGCGTCCCGCTGGGAAACCGGCTGGGCGCCGAGGGCGACGGATTCAAGGTGGCCATGAGCGCGCTGGACCACGGCCGCCTGGGCGTGGCAGCCGGGGCCGTGGGGGTGGGGCAGGCCTGTGTAGACGAGTGTCTGACGTTTGCCCGGCAGAGGGTCCAGTTCGGCAAGCCCATCGGGGAGTTCGAGATGATCCAGCAGGCCATTGCCGACATGGCCACGGAAGTCGAAGCGGCCCGGCTGCTGGTCTACCGAGCGGCAGCCGGGCGGGCCCGCGGACAGCGCAATACGGCCGAGGTATCCATGGCCAAGCTGTTCGCCAGCGAGGTAGCGGCGCGCGCGGCCAACCAGGCCGTCCTCCTCCACGGCAGCTATGGCTACAGCAACGAGAGTCCCGTAGAACGCTACCTGCGCGACATCAAGGGCTATCAGATCTACGAGGGCACGTCACACATCCAGCGCATCGTCATCGCCCGCGCGGCCCTGAAAGGCGAGCTGCACCCAGCGCAGCCGGGGCAGCCACCCGCGCCCGAACCGGCTACCGTCGCTGCCGCTGCCGGCTCACGGAATCACGACTGAGCGCAGCCCCTCGCCGCGGCGCAGCGCATCGAGACCGGCGTTGATGTCCCCCAGCGGATACTGGCCCGTCACCAGCAGGCGCAGCCGGCCCTCTCGAACCATGTCGATGACTCGGCGGTAGCCGTCGGGCGGACAGCCGAGCGTGCCAATGACCATCAGCTCGCGGTACATGATGCGCGAAGCGTTGAGCGCCAGGTCCTTGTCGCTGTAGCCGAGCAGGATCAACCGTCCGCCCGTACGCACGGAGCCGAACGCCTGGAGCTGCGCAGCCTGGTTGCCGATGGCCTCGATGGCCACGTCCACACCGCCGTCGGTCAGCTTGCGAATGGTGCGGGGATAGTCGGGATCGGTTCGCGCATTGATCGTGCTGGCCGCGCCGCAGGTGCGCGCCCATTCCAGCCGCTCGTCGGACAAGTCGACGCCAATCACGTGCGCGCCCATCGCGGCCGCGATCTGCACGGCGTTGATGCCCACCCCACCACAACCCACCACCAGCACGATCTCTCCGGGCTGCACCCGAGCACGGTCGACGACCGCGTGGTACGGGGTCGTGAGCGCATCGGCGATGACACAGCCTTCGACGAGCGGGATCTCCGGCGGCAGCTTGAAGCACTGATCGGCCGGCGCCTTGACGTACTCGGCAAAGGCGCCGTCCACGTCGTTCCCGGGCATGCGGCTGTGGACGCAGATGTTGTGGCGTCCGCTCCAGCAGTAGCGGCAGGCGCCGCACCACAGCAGTGCGGGCATGAGCGCAGGATCGCCCTCAGCCAGGTTGGTCACCCCGGAGCCCACTTTGGCCACCACGCCTGCTGCTTCGTGACCCAGGATCAGCGGTGGCTTGTGGAACGTGGGAACCCCGTGGTCCAGGTAGTGCAGGTCGCTATGACACAGGCCGCAGGCGCTCACCTTCAGCAGCAGCTCGCCGGGACCTACTTCAGGAACGGGGACGTCTTCGAGTCGCAGCGGCTCCCCTGAGCCGTAGAACACTGCCGCTCGCATGGACTAGGCCTTGTGGCCGTTGGCGGCCACCACCGCCCCCGCCGGCACGGGCGCGAGCTCGGCGCCGCACACACCGCAATAGCGGAACTCCTCGGGAATGCCGCGCGCTCCGCACGTGGCGCAGTCCTGGGTGTAAGGGCCGAACAGGAACTCCGACGATCCTCCCATGGCTGCCTTGCGGCGCAGGCCGATACGGTCAGGCTGGCGCTTCTCGATGAAGGCCCGCATGCCCTCGTACGGCTCGAGGCTGGCGAAGTGCAGCGCCAGCCAGTCTCGCGCATGACCGATGGTGCTGGACCAGGACAGATCCTTCCAGAAGTTGGTCTGCTGCTTGGTGTAGCGCAGGCACTCCGGGAACTTGTCGATGAGCTTGGCGGCGAGCTTGTCCACCGCGTCATCCAGCTGCTCGTAAGGCACCACCTGGTTCACCAGGCCCCACTGCAGGGCCGTGGGGGCGTCCACCCACTCGCACAGGTAGAGCATCTCGCGAGCGCGCCGCTCGCCGATGACGATCGGCAGCCACTGCGTGGCCCCGCCGCAGGCAACGCTGCCAACCTGAGTGCCGACCTGCCGGATGCGCACGTGATCGGCGGCGATGGCCAGGTCACAAGCCAGGTTGAATTCGTTGCCTCCGCCGACGACCATGCCGTTCAGCCGCGCAATCGTCGGCTTGCCGATATTCCTCAGCGCGTCGATACACGTCTGGAACCCGCCAATCCACTTCCAGTAGTCGCGCGGGCGCCTGGTGTACTCATCGGCGTACTCGCGCACGTCGCCGCCGGTGCAGAAGGCGTCCTTGCCGGCGCCGGTGAGCACTACCACCGCCACGCTGTCGTCCCACGAAGCGTCGGTGAACGCCTCGGTCAGCTCCCTGGCGGTGATGGCGCCACAGCAGTTGTAGACCTGGGGGCGATTGAAGGTGATGCGCGCCACCCAGTCCTTCTTCTCGTACAGGATCTGCTGGAACTTGAAGTCCGCCGCGTCCTTTGGCTCGAAATGGCCCATCGAACTTGCTCCTTGCTCCAAATGTCTCGCTATCGATGCAGCCACACCGGCCGGCGCTTCTCGAGGAACGCCTTGAGGCCTTCCTGGGCGTCGGGCGACGGGATGATCTCCCGCAGCTGCATCTCTTCCAGCCGCTCCAGCGCGGTCCGGACCGGAAGATCCATGGACTCCGTGACCGCCCGCCGCGCACGCCGCAGGGCCGCGCCGCTGAGCTGGCGAAAGCGGTTCAACACCCGCTCCATGGCCCCATCCAGCTCGCTCGCCGGCACCGCCTGGCTGGCCAGACCGAGCCGCTGGGCCTCGACGCCGGACACCGACTCCCCCTGCAGGATGAGCTCCAGCGCCCGGTGCGGGCCCATCAGCCTGGGGAGCAGCACCGCTGCCGCCGGCGGGAGCACGCCCAGCGAAATCTCGGGCACACCAATACTGGCGTCCCCGGCCATGATCACGACGTCGGACGCCACCACCAGCTCGCAGCCGCCACCCAACGCGTAGCCATGGACGCCCGTAACCACCGGCACCGGGCACTGCAGCAGCCGCAGGATGAGCGCATGGAAGGCATCGAGCAGCGGGCGCAGCGTCTCGCCCTGGTGTTCGCCGATGTCGGCTCCCACGCAGAAGGTCTTGCCTGCGCCGCGCAGCGCGACAGCTCGCAAGCTCGGCGCCACGGTGACTTCGTCCAGAGCCGCCGACAGCTGCTCCATCATGGCAATGCTCAGGACGTTCAGGGGCGGCCGGTCCAACGTGAGGTAGGCGACGTCTTCGCGGATCTCCGACCGTATCAGCGGCGCAGCCGGTGCGACAGCCATAACCAGCCTCCGCTATGCCGCGGCGACCGCCGCCGTTTGCTCGGCGGGGAGCAAGCCCAGCTTCCGCAGCCGCACCAGACCCAGCAGCGCAGCCCCCAGCGCGCAGGCCAGATCCGAGTCTTCGCTGGAGTTAACAGGGCCGTCAAGCGCCTCGCTGAGCGCCCGCACCATGCCCGCCTGTTTCGAGGCTCCGCCGACGATCGTGAACTCCGGCTCCATCCCGGCGCGCTTCAACAGCGCCATGGCCCGCCCGGCCAGGGAGTTGTGCACGCCGCGCAGGATGTCTTCGACCCGCAGCCCGTCGGTGACGTGGTTGATGATCTCCGATTCGGCCAGCACGGCGCATATGCTGCTGATGGTCACCGGCTTGTCACCGCCCATCGAGAGCGGGCCAACGTCATCGATCGTGATCTCCAGGTACTTGGCCGCGCGCTCCACGAAGCTGCCGGCTCCGGCGGCGCACTTGTCGTTACTGCGAAACTGCTTGACCCGGCCCTCGGCATCCACGTGAATGGCGCGCGTGTTCTGCGCGCCGATGTCGATGATCGAGCGCGTGCCGGGGAACAGGTACACGGCCCCCCGGCCAGCCGAGGTGATCTCGGTCACCTGCAGGTCGCGGGCCGCGACGTTGTAGCGGCCGAAGCCGGTCGTGGCCAGGTAGCTCACGTCCCCGCGGGCCGCTCCAGCCTGGGCCAGCGCCGGGGCCAGCACCTCCTCGGTGATAGCCTCGAAGTCGGGCCGCGTGCGCAGCCGGGCTCGACCCAGCAGCTTCTGCCGCTCGTCCAGCAGCACGGCCTTGGTAGTCCGAGATCCGATGTCTACTCCAGCGACGATCATGGTTTTCCTCCTGCCTGGCTTTGACTACGCCGCCCAGCCGATGCCGCTCTGGGCGCGCTCCAGCGCGAACAGCGCGGCCCCGATGGCGCCCATGTAGTGGGCGTCATCGCTCACGTTCAAGGGGCAGCCGAGCTTCTCTTCGAGCGCCCGCACGATGCCGATGTTGCGGGACACGCCTCCGGTAAACGTGACCTCCTGCTCCAAGCCGACACGATGCATGAGCGATACGGTCCGCGTGGCGATGGCCGCGTGGACACCGCCGAGAATGTCCTCCACCCGCTTGCCCTGCGCCAGGTAGGACAGGATGTCGGACTCCACGAACACCGTGCACACCGTGCTGAGCCGGACAGGATGGCGCGCCTGCAGGCTGAGCTCTCCGATTTCGCCCAGCGTCAACCCCAGGGCCTCGGCCGAATTGGCCAGGAACCGCCCGGTGCCGGCGGCGCACTTGTCGTTCATGGAGAAATCGCGCACTTCACCGCCCTCACCGACCTGGATAGCCTTGGCGTCCTGGCCGCCGATGTCGACCACGGTGCGGGTATTGGGGAAGGCGTAGCACGCGCCCTTGGCGTGGCAGCTGATCTCGGTCACCTGCGTATCGCCGAAGGTGACCTTGTAGCGCCCGTAGCCTGTGCCAACCACCGATCCCACGTCGCTGCGGCTGATGCCCGCTGCCTCCACCAGGTTATCGAAGGTGCGCTCCGCCGCGCGAGAAACGTTGGCGCCGGTATCGATCAGGCTACGAGCCACGATCTCGCGGCGCTCATTGATCAGCGCGCCCTTGGTCTGGGTGGACCCGACGTCGACTCCGACTCCGTACAACATTGCTTTCCCTCCACGTCACACGTGCGTGAGCTTGCGATGCTCGATGCCTTCGAAGAAGGCGTCAATGCGGTTCTGGAGCTGCGCCTGCGAGTAGTAGCGCGGATCCTCCAGGTCCGACTCGATCAGCAGAGTGGGCCAGCCCTTCTCACGAGCGAAGTACTCGCGCATGTCGCCCTGGCCGGCCGAGAAGAGGCGGCAGCTCTTGACCGAGTGGATGACGATCCCGTCCGCGCCCCATTCTTCGACGTAGCGGCCGATCTGCTCGTAGCGCTGCAGGAAGTTGCGGTTGCACACGTTCTCCTTGAGCATGTGCTGGGCGATGCTCTCCAGCGGGTGAGCGGGGTCATGCTTGAAGCCAAATTCCCACAAGCCACCGACCGTCGAATAGGTGGAGGCCACCGCCACGGCGCCCCAGCGCGAGAACAGCTCGCGGAAGTTGCGCAGGTAGGGCCACGGTGGAGGGCCTTCGATGACGTAGCGGATCTTCTCCTCCGGCAGCGGGCCCTGGCCCAGCTTGGCCTTCTCGTGCAGCTGCTTGTACACCAGCTCGAAGAAGCGCAGGCACTCCTCGGTGCCGCGCAGGGCATACAGCGGCGCCATGAAGTTGACCGCGTCGAAGTAGGCGTCGAAGGGAGCCGGCCGCTGCTTGGTGAGCTGCTTGATGGCGCACCACAGCTCGCCCACCTGCGACGAGAGCTCGACCGTGCGCTGCAGCCTGGCGTACTCGAACTTCTTGCCCGTCACCTTCTCGAACAGCTCGATGAGCTGCTCCAGCTGCTTGACCACATAGGTCACGTCTTCGGCGCGAGGCTCACCGTCGGGCGTCCGAACGAACGGCACGTCGATGTTGAAGGCGGGGGCGTTGGTGTATTCCGCCAGGTGCTCGAACCAGTGCAGGTACACGCTGCAGCCAACGTAGTTGCACAACACCACGGCCGGCACCGGAATGGTGGCAAAGCCCGCTTCGCGTCCGGACATGAACAGGCCGATGTCGGCCTTGACGTAGGCGCAGTTATCGGTCGAGTAGCCCATCTCCTCGGCCTTCTGGATGTAGGGCAGCGACTTCTTCTTGACCGCCAGCTGCAGGTCGTTTACTTCGGGAAAGACCGGCAGCAGGTCGAACGCTCGGACCAGCTCGACCGGGTTACCGGCGATCAGCAGGTGCACGGCCCGCGGGGTGCTGCTCTTGGCGACCTGAGTCATCTCTTCGTAGTAGCGAGCCATCAGGTCGCGAGCCACGTCGTGGAAGCTCGCTTCGAAGGTTGCGGTTGCGCTCATCGTCTTCTCTCCTCAAGATCCGGCGGCGCCGGCTCGATTAGCTGAACAACATCGATTCAACGAAGGTCTCCACTTCGGACTGCACTCGGTCGTACAGCCACATCTTTTCCTCGAATTCCAGGAACAGGTGCGGGATGTCGTGCTCTTCCAGCGCCCGGCGGTAGAGGGCATAGTCGAACAGCGCCGGCTCGCAGAACTTGGCTCCCAGGAAAATGACCGCGTCGGCGTGCAGATCGCGCACCTTGTCGAGCAGGCCGGCGGCGCGCGGTTTGCGCAGGTCATGCTTGACGCTGGCGTGCACGCTGTGATTGAGATAGCTCTCGGCCAACGCCCGGAGCGGCGGCCCGCCCGCGCTGGCGACGTCGTCCGTCAGGAAGCGCGTGCCGAGCTGAAAATCGTCGTCCAGGATGTAGCAGCCGGCACGCTCCAGGCTGTCGATCAGATCCAACGGCGGCTGCTCGCAGAATGCGCCAATGAGCACCACCCGGACGCGGTCCTGGGTCTTTGCTTCCAGCGCTCGGGCGCCGGCCAGCGCCCCTTCCAACAGCGGCACCGACTCTTCGGGCGGCAGCAGACAGCTGCAGCGTGTGAGCACGTAGGAATCGACCGCCGACAGCCGCTCCGGGGACGCGGCACGGAGCGCGTAGAGCTCCCGCAGCAAGGCACGCACGCGGTCGTACAGCTCGATGCTGGCCGCCAGCTGAGCGTCGCTCACCTGGTGTCCGGACCATTGGCCAAAGACGCCCACCAGGCGCTGGTACTCACCCTCCAGGTACGCCAGGGCGGACGGCGAGCCAGGGTTTTGCGGGAAATGAATGAACTCCACGGGCTTGTCGGGGAAATTGCGTTTGAATACGCTCGCCAGGTTGCGCGCCGGGTCGCATATCGAATGGAAGACCATGCCGTCGAAGCAATCGAGCTTATCGGTGAGGCCCAGCTCCAGCGTGCTCTTGACGATCGAGCACACGAACGACTGGAAGCGCGAGTCGGCGTGCGCCAGCTCGATCTGGTTGCCCCCACCGAACAGCGCCACCGGCAGCATACCGCTGGCGTGGACGAGCTCCACGGGGGTGTATACCGGGAAGTAGCCAACCGCCGCGCGGCCGGTCTTCTCCTTGTAGGTGCGAACCGTCGGGAAGGCCCGATCCTCGATGACCTCCCGATAGGCCTCCGCTCGTGATTCAGTCATGACCGTTGCCACGCTCAAACCCTCCTCTCCATGCTCAACAGGGCTGATTGCCGAAATCCAAGGCTGCGAAAAAAGCGGCGCAGCGGCTGGTCGTGCAGGTTCACCAATGTGGCCACGCGCGAGAGTCCCCGACTGCCGCTGTCCTCGACAAATGCTTCGACCAGCAGGCGGGCGAGCCCGCGCCGCTGCCAGGCAGGCAGCACGCCGAGCACCTCGAGCCAGGCCACGTCGCCGCTCAATCCGAAGTCGTCCCCTCTGACGTGACCCAGCACCTGGCCCACCAGGCGCCCGTCCACCTCGACTCCCCAGCACACCGGCCGGCCGTATCCCGATACTTCGAGGCGGGCGCGCCACTGCTCAGGATCGGCGCTCCGCCCCAGCTCGGCAGCCAGCCGAGCCACTTCGTCCTCATCATCCACCGTCAATGGCCGCAGGCGCACGCCATCAGGCAGCGCGGCTGCTTCCATGAGGCTGGCCATGGCCCGTCCAAGCGCCGGCCGGCGCCGCCGTCCATCGAGCAGCAGGGTTACCTGGCCCTCGACTTCAGCGCTAGGCATGAGCCGCCTCGACCTCGTAGAAGCCGCTGCCAGACTTGCGGCCCAGGCGCCCGGCGGCGACCAGCCGGCGCAGCAGGGGGCTGGGAAGGAAGCGCTCTCCCAGCTCTTCGGACAGCGACTCCAGGATGTGCAGCTCGACGTCCAGGCCGATGAGGTCCGCCAGCTCCAGCGGCCCCAACGGGTAGTTGTAGGCGAGCTTGACGCCGCGGTCGATGTTCGCGGCGTCGGCCACGCCCTGCTCCAGGCAGCGAATCGCCTCAGCTATCAGCGCTTGCCCGACACGCGTGGTCACGAACCCGGGAAAGTCTCGGGCCGTGCACACCTCCTTGTTCAAGGCGCGGCAGAAAGCTTCGGCGCGGGCCACGGTCTCGTCAGAGGTCGCCAGCCCGCGAACCACCTCGACCAGCTTCATGGCCGGCACCGGATTGAAGAAATGCGTGCCGATGACTCGCTCCGGGCGCGTGGTCGCCGCGGCGATGGCGGTAATCGACAGTCCGGAAGTGTTGCTGGCCAGCAGCGCATCGGGCCGGCACACCTGGTCCAGCTGAGTGAAGGTGGCGCGCTTGATCGCCAGGTCCTCGAACACCGCTTCGACAGCCACGTCGGCGGGCGCCAGCGCGTCCAGGCCCACATGGAACTCGAGCCTGCGCTGCCAGGCTTCGACCTGCTCCGCCGTGGCCTTGCCGCGCGCGATCGCACCCTGGCATTGCTTGTCCATCAGGGTGCGGCCGCGATCGAGCGCCGGCTGGTCGAGGTCACAGACGACCACGCCGCAGCCGAGCGTACTGGCCGCCTGGTAGGCGATGCCGGAGCCCATCGTCCCAGCTCCGACGACTCCCACCACCCGGTACTCCGATTGGTTCATGAGGCCAGGCTAGACCCGAACTGTGAGCGTAGTGTGTCGTTTGTGCGCAAAGCATGCGCAAGCGTCCTTCGAAATTGGGGCGGGCGCTGTACACACGGTCCGGACATGGCGCGCTGGGTGGAGCGAGATGCTCAGCCTTCACAACAGGGGAGCTGCGCCGCGTCGAAACGCAGGGCCGGTCACAATCGACCGGCCGGGAGATACCTGCGTGAGCCTTCGGGCCCACGAAACGGGGCGAGCCTGGCGCGCCTTGTCGTCCCCTTGACGCCGTGTTATCGATGGAAACCACCCATGGGGCAGCGTCGGGACGCGAGGCCGCGCCTACCGGGCTACCGTCCCGTCCATACAGGGGGGCGTTTGGCGCAGAAGGCCTCGTAGAACTCGCGGTGGTCCTTGCCCATCAGCAGCAGCGCCTGGGCCTCGGCCTCGGTCTCGATGGCGCTGTGAAGATCCATCGCGGACTCGTTGTTGAGGAGGCGCTTGGTCATCCCATAGGCCAGGCTCGGACCGGCAGCCAGGCGAGTGGCCAGAGCGTCAGCCTCGGTGCACAGCTGGTCGTCGTCCACCACTTTGTACGCCAGGCCGTAGCGATCGGCCGTGTCGGCGTCAATGGTGTCGCCCAGGAACAGCAGCTCGGTGGCTCGCCCCAGGCCAACGACCTTCGGCAGCAGATAAGCAGCCCCCATGTCGCCGCCGGTGAGGCCTACCTTCGTGAACAGGAACGCGAAACGAGCCGAGCGGGCCAGGATGCGAAAGTCACTGGCGAGGGCGACCACGGTCCCTGCCCCCGCCGTCATGCCGTTGATAGCGGCGACGATCGGCTTGTCCAGGATGCGCATCCGCTCCGTCAGCAAGCCCGTCATGCGGGTGAACTCGAGCACGCCCCGCATGTCGCGGTGCAGCAGCTGACCGATGATGTCGTGCACGTCGCCACCCGAGCAAAAGGCCTTGCCCTGGCCGCTGATGACGACTACGCGCACGTCTTCCGCGCCCTGCAGCGCGCCCATGAGGTCAGTCAGCTCACGGTAGACCTCAAAGGTGATCGCGTTCAGCCGGTCCGGCCGGTTGAGCGTGATCCACAGCACCCCCTGGTCCTGCGCGGTCTTGAACGACGTGTACTGGTCCAGCTTCATCAATCTCTCCATCAGCTCATGACGGCTCCGCCGTCGACGTTGATTCCCTGTCCGGTGATACCGCCCGCACCCTCGCCGGCCAGCATCAGGACGACGCGCGCGACCTCACGCGGCTCGATCAGCCTCCGTTGGGGGCTGAAGCGCGCCAGGCTGTCCAGCGCCTCGTCGATCGTCCGGCCGGTCTTCTGTGCCAGCCGCTGAGCCGTCGCCTGAGTCATGGCGGTCGCGGCGAATCCAGGACAGACGGCGTTCACGGTGATGCCCTTGCTCACCACTTCGACGGCCAGTGCCCGAGTGAGCCCGAGCAGGCCGTGTTTGGCGGCGCAGTATCCGCTGGTGTAGGCGTAGCCGATCTTGGCGCCGGTGGAGGCAATGTTGATGATGCGGCCCCACTGGCGCTCGATCATGTGCGGGAGAACGGCCCGAGCGGCATAGAAAGCCGAGGTCAGGTTGACCGCCAGCAGCTGGTCCCACAGGTCGTCATCCATCTCGACCAGCGGCAGGCTGGCGGCCATGCCCGCGGCACAGACCAGGATGTCTAAGCCGCCCTGGCGGCCGATGGTACGCTCCACCGCCGCGCGCACTTGCGCAGGATCGGTCACGTCAGCGACCACCGCTTCCGCGGCGCCTCCGGAACGGCGCACATCCGCCGCCACAGCCTGGACCTCGGCCTCGGTACGCGCTACCAGCGCCACTTTGGCCCCCGCGGCTGCCAGCGCTCGCGCAATGGCTTCACCTATGCCGCGACCGCCGCCGGTCACTATGGCGCTGCGCCCGTTCAGCTCCGCCCTGCTTCCCACAACCCGAGACTGCTCGGGCTCGGCCGCCAACCGATACCCCACGCCGCGCACGGTCGCGATGTAGCGCGGCATGTCGGCGACGTCGCCGAGCTTCTGGCGCAAATCGCGGATGTGGACGTCGACCGATCTATCCAGGGGCAGATCGTCGTCATAGGTATGCACGTGTGTCAGCAGCTCATCCCGGCTGAACGTCCGCTGGGGCGCCTCGAGGAGCGTCTGCAACAGCCGAAACTCGACCGGAGTCAACTCCAGCGGACGGCCGCCGAGATGCGCCCGATGCCCTTCGACGTCCAGCTCCAGCTCCTGGTGGCGAAGACGTGCCGCCACGATGAGCTCGGGCACGGACCGCCTCAGCAGCGCCCGGGCCCGGGCCACGAGCTCAAGCGCGTCGTACGGACAGGTCAGCACGTCGTCCGCGCCGCTAGCCAGGGCCGTCAGCCGAGCTTCGATCGATTGATCCTGGGTAAGCACCAGCATCGGCCGGCCGGCGGCAGACGCCAGCCGCATGCACTCCTGCCACTCACTCGGTCGGCTGCCCTCCAGCAGGACGAGCAGGAGATCCGGCCGCTCCTTCTGCACGCGGTCCAGGGCCTGTCGCAGGTCATGGAAGACCGTGACCCACAGGCCCTCGTCCTGCAGCGTTTGCTGAGCATCGCCGGCGCGACCGCTGAGACACAGCAGCAGCACCGAGGCGCTCGATGGCGGCGCCTCGATCACTCGGCTACCTCGCGCAGCTCCAGCACGAAATAGCCGTCGGAATCCGGCAGCGCAGCGGCCACTTCTTCGATGGTCAGCTGTCCGTCCGGCATCCCAACGTGCCGGCGAACGGATTGGGGCAGCCTGGTGCTCAACGCCTCGAGACCCGCGCAGCGCCCGCTCTTGGTTAGTCGGGCATCACACCCCAGCAGCTCCGCACAGGTCTGGGTCGCGGCCACGCCACGAGAGAGCCCGAGCAGGGACTCGGCACGCCGGTTGACGATATGGACGGCGCGCTGCCGATCCACGACCAGGCAGGCGGTTGGCAGCACATCGAAGGCGGCCTTCAGCAGTCCCTCGGCTGGCGCAGCGGGCAGCGCGGCCAGCCGGTAGCCAAAGCCCCGAACGGACTCGATGAGTCTCGGCTGGCGGGGATCGTCTCCCAGCTTGCGCCGCAGCGCCCGAACGTGAGCGTCGATGGACCGCGACAGCGGCAGCGCTCCCGCTTCCGCGCGAGCTCTCTGCACCAACTGATCGCGCGACACTACGCGGCCCTGCGCTTGCAGCAGCGCATCGAGCAGCGTGCATTCGGTGCGGGTGACGTTGGCCTCACGCCCATCCAACCGCACGACTCCTTGCGATCTGTCCAAGGTGATGCCCCCATAGCTCACCGAGTGTGCGCCGGCCGTCGCAGACCGGCCCAGGAGACGGCGTGCTCGGGCCGCGACCTCCGCGGCCGGAACAGGACCGCATAGGCAGTCCGTGGCGCCCAGAGCCAGGGCCACTCGTTGAACAGCGGGGTGGTCACCGGCCAGCACCAGAATGGGCACTTCGAACAGCAGCAGCCGGCGATAGACCAGCCAGCCGTCTTCCGGGCCGAGACGCGGGTTCAACACGATCAAGCCCGGACGGTGGGCATTCAGCAGCTGCTGAGCCTCGTGCTCCGACCGGCCCCACAGGATCTGGAGCCCTTCCTTAAGGAAAGCCTCCTCCAGCGCCGGCTTGCCCACCTCATCACGATCGACGACCAGCACGGTGCCGTAGCCCGACGAGTAGACCCGGCCTCCCGGGCGCGCCGGCCACTCGGAGGTACTTGCAGCTCGATCCGGAGAGGCCATCACCGCATTTGTTTTTAGAGGCCCCCTGCTAAAGACGGCATAAACGGCCGATCAACGGCCCGTAGACGCGAGCGTACCGACGAGGGTATTTTGCGCCGATCGTTCGCTGAATGGACACACCAGGTTCACACAATCCACCTAGGCTAGCCCCGAAGCTGGCGTCGATAGGCAGGAGGAGAGCATCGATTACTGCACCACCAAGCTCGTGGCTCTCCAAACCATTTCGATTGCTTACTTATGTAAAGGAGGAAGCAGTGCATCCAAGAACCAGTATTCCAAGCTTGCTGACGGCCGTGGCCCTGGCGCTTACGGCTTGCGGCCAGGCGGCTGCGCCGGCCGCGTCGAGCGGCGGCCCCTCGCCCGCGGCCAAGCCGTCCGCCGGCACCGCGCCCGCCAGCGCAGTGCCTTCGGCCCCACTCACGAAGGTGACCCTCTCGTACAGCAACCTGATCATCGACGACCTGCCGCTGTGGGTCACGCAGGAGGCCGGGATCTTCCGTAGCAACGGGCTCGACGTGGACCTGCAGCTGGTCGAGAGCTCGAGCGGCGTCGCGGCCCTCACTTCTGGGGACGTGCAGTTCGGCTCCATGGGTGGGTCGGAGATCATGACCGCTGTCGCCGGCGGAGCCAAATTCACGGTGCTGGCCACGCTCACACCCGTGTACCCGTACGTCTTCGAAGCCACCCGCGACGTGAAGACGGTCGATGACCTGAAGGGTAAGAAGGTGGGCGTGAGCAAGATCGGCTCCTCATCCGACATTGCCACACGGATAGGGCTGCGAGGCGTCGGCTTGAGCGAGACCGACGTCACCATCGTGCAGGTTGGATCGGCCGCGGCGCGTACGGCCGCCATGGCCAATGGCGCCATTCAGGGAGCGCTGGTGCAGCCGCCCGACAACTACGCGCTGGAGAAACAGGGCTTCCATCCACTGTTTGACATGGCAGCACTGAAGCTGCCCGCGGTGAATACCTGCCTTGCGGCAACGCAGACATACCTGTCCGCGCACCGTGACGTCGCTCAGAAGCTGGTCGACTCCATCGTCCAGGGCATCGCCCGCGAGCAATCCGACAAGGCCTTTTCCGTGGACGTCATGAAGAAGTACTTTAAATCCGACGACACGGAGGCCATGAGCGCCGCGTACGACTTCCATTCCAAGGAGATCGTGCCGCCGCTGCCCTACCCTCAGGCGGCCAACTTCACCGCCTCGAAAGACGCACTGGCAGCGGTCGATCCGAAGCTGGCCAGCTTCGACGTAACGAAGATGCTCGACGCCTCATTCGTCGACAGCGCAGCCCAGCGCGGCTTGGGCTCGCGCAGCTAAGGGCGGGGGGATAGGCTGTGGCAAAGCTCGAAGCCTCTGGCGTCACCGTCGAATACGTGATGCCGCGCAATGGAGAGCACCTGGTTGCCCTCCAGAACGTAAGCCTCGAGATCGAGGAGGGCGAGTTCGTATCGATCGTCGGCCCAAGCGGTTGCGGTAAGACCACGTTCCTGAATGCCGTGGACGGGCTGATCCCCATCAAGAGCGGTCGCATCCGGCTCAATGGTCGCGAGGTCAAGCGACCGGGCCGAGATCGGGCGGTGGTGTTCCAGTCACCCTCGCTGCTGCCGTGGCGCACCGTCCGCGACAACATTCTCTACGGCCTGGAGCTCCAAGGTCGCAAACACGAGGAGCAGTCCCGAGAGATCGTCGAGCGCCTTATCGAGGTCGTGGGGCTCAGCGGTTTCGAGCACGTATACCCATCACAGCTCTCGGGAGGGATGCAGCAGAAGGTCAACCTGGCCTGCGCGCTGGCCGTGGATCCCGAGCTGCTGCTGCTGGACGAGCCCTTTGCCTCGCTCGATGCCCAGACCCGCGAGCTGATGCAGGAAGAGCTGCTGAAGATCTGGGAGGCGACACGGAAGACCGCGCTGTTCATCACCCACGCCATCGACGAGGCCATCTACCTCTCCAACCGGGTAGTGGTGTTCGCGGCCCGGCCGGGACGGGTTCGAGAAGTCGTCAACATCGACCTTCCACGGCCGAGGCCGCTGAGCCTCAAACGCGACCCGAAGTTCCTGGCCTACGCCGATCACATCTGGGCCCTGATCTACGACGAGGGCCGCAAACAGCAAGCGAACAGGGGAAACAACAATGGCAACAGTCACTCCAATCGAGAACGAGCGCTATCTGGAGGAGGAGGAGCAACCACCAAGCCTGGCCGCTCGACTCTACGCCGCTTACTACCGGCCGCTTTTAGGAAGCTCCGCGATCGTGGCGCTTCTGGGCCTGTGGCAGTGGTTCGGTAGCAGCGACGACACACACGAGCTGTTCGCGAGCTACCCCACCAAGGTTGTGGTGACCGGCTGGCAGCTGATCACCAATGGAGAGCTCACCGGAGACGTGATCATCAGCGGACGGGAGTTCCTGTACGGGTTCGTGCTGGCGATCATCATCGGCATCCCGTTCGGCATCCTGATGGGCTGGTACCGGCCTGTGGAAGCGCTGTTGGACCCGTTGGTCAACTTCTTCTACGCCACGCCGCGCATCGCCCTCTTGCCGCTGATGATCATCTGGCTCGGTATCGGCATCAAGTCCAAGATCGCGGTCGTCTTTCTCGGTGCGGTCTTCGCCGTGCTGATCAATACGCTGACCGGCGTGAAGAACCTCGACGAAGCACTGCTGAAGCGCGCCCGCTCGTTCGGGGCATCGGACTTCCAGATCTTCAGGACCATCGCCCTGCCGGGATCCGTGCCGTTCGTCCTGAGCGGCCTACGACTTGGATTGGGCCATGCCCTGGTGGGCGTTGTCGTCGGAGAGCTGTACGCCTCAACCGCCGGCGTAGGCTATCTCATCGCGGTCGCAGGCAACACCTTCCAGACCGACAAGGTCATGGTTGGCGTGCTGATCATCGCCAGTATGGGGGTGCTCTTCACCACGCTCTTCAAGCGAATCGAAAACCATTTCCAATCCTGGCGCCCGCAGCGCGTCTGAAAGGGCAAGCACGTGAAAGCAGTTGAAATCCTCCAGGCAGAGCACAGCGCGGCCCTCACGATGCTGGACCATCTCGAGCGCGCGGCCGACGCGGCGGCGCGGGGAGCCTCGGTCCCGCAGGATCTGTTCGGTGACATCCTCGAATTCATCCAGGTGTTCGTCGACCGCTGCCACCATGGGAAAGAGGAGACCGAGCTCTTCCCTCGCCTGCGCATGTCGCGGGACGCGGAGATTGCCGACCGCCTCGAAGCCGAGCACCAGCAAGGTCGCGCGCTGGTGAGGACTTTCGCGGACGCCGTCGGGAGCTACACGCCCGGCGATCGCGCCAGCGGTGCCCGACTGCAGCGCGCCGTGGATGCTTACGGAGATTTCCTATGCGAGCACATCGCCAACGAGACGGCGGAGCTGCTGCCGGCCATGGAGCTGGGGCTCGGCTCCCAAGATCACGAGCTGGTAGACGCCTTCGAGCGAATCGAGCTGGAGCGGGTCGGTGCCGGCACTCACGAACGGCTGCACAAGATGCTCGACGGTATGGGCATGAGGGTCGATCGAGCGGCAGCCGCGCTCGTGCCCGGCTGACCGCGGACGTAGGCAGGCTGCAGGAGCTCCCCGGCGTGGCCGGGGAGCTCCTCTTACGTCCGAAAGGGGCATAATCCGCCCCAAGACCTGCGATGAATACGAAAGCACTGGAGTCAGCCGCCGACCTTCGCTCCCTGCCCAGCGTCGACGCACTGCTGAAGCAGCCGCTGCTGGTGTCCGCGATGTCCGAGCTGGGGCACGACCTCGTCGTCGGCGCTGCGCGGCAGGTGCTGGAGGGCGAGCGGCTGGCGCTGGTTCAAGGGGAAGCGTCGTCGCCCGATTCGTCCGAGCTCGCCGAGCGCGTCGCCGCGATGGCCTACGGCAAGATCCTCGCCGGTCCCCGCCAGGTGATCAACGCCACCGGGGTGATCGTCCACACCAACCTGGCGCGAGCGCCGCTCTGTGAAGCCGCTATCAAGGCCATCGACGGCGTCGTCCGAGGCTACAGCGCCATTGAGCTCGACCTCGAAACAGGCCGTCGCGGTGACCGGCACGCGCACCTGCGTCCGCTGCTGTGCGAACTTCTGGACGTAGAAGAGGCCATCGTCGTGAACAACAATGCCTCGGCGGTGCTGCTGGCGCTCAGCGCGCTGGCCCGCGGTAAGGAGGTCATTCTCTCCCGCGGCGAGGCGGTTGAAATTGGCGGTGGCTTCCGGGTGCCGGACATCATGCGCCGCAGCGGAGCGAAGCTGGTCGAGGTGGGCACCACCAACCGCACGTATGTGAGCGACTATGCGGACGCTATCGGCGAGCGCACCGCTGCCCTCCTAGCCGTGCATTCCAGCAACTTCCGAGTGGTTGGCTTCGTGCATCCCGTGCCGATTGACGAGCTGGCGGGCCTGGCCAGAGATCGCGGCGTGCCGCTGATCCACGACCTGGGCAGCGGCTGCCTGCTGGATACGACGCAGTTCGGGCTCGCGCCCGAGCCGACCGTCCAGGCCAGCGTCCGAGCCGGCGCGGACCTGGTGTGCTTCTCCGGCGATAAGCTGCTGGGCGGGCCGCAGGCAGGCATTGTGGCCGGCCGCCGGGAGCTCGTCCAGCGCCTGGCACGCGATCCGCTCGCGCGGGCAACGCGCATCGACAAGCTCACCATGGCCGCGCTGCACGGCACGCTCGTGGAGTACGCCCGCGGCTGCGCCGTGCAGAGCATCCCGGTATGGCAGATGATCGCCGTGAGCCTGGCTGCTTTGACGGATCGCGCCCAGCGCTGGGCCGCCGCGATCCCGGGCGCCGAGGTGATCCCCGGCCGATCGACGGTGGGGGGAGGCTCGCTGCCCGGCGAGACGCTGCCCACGGCGCTGGTGAGGATGCCGGCCCGCCAGCCAGCCGCCGGCCTCCTGAAACGCCTACGCCAGCAGTCGCCTCCGGTTATCGCCCGCATCGAGGCGGACCGGGTGGTCCTGGATCCCCGAACCGTCCTGGCTGAGGAGGACGAGGGCATCATCGACGCGATGCAGGCAGCTGTTGCCGCATAGCCCGCGGGTAGTCGCGGCAGGCCTCGCTCTCGGGGGAGGAATACGCCGCTGATGTTCACCATTGGGACCGCCGGCCACGTCGACCACGGCAAGTCGACGCTGGTCAAAGCGCTGACGGGCATCGATCCCGATCGGCTGCCCGAAGAAAAGGCCCGCGAGATGACCATAGAGCTCGGCTTCGCCTGGATGACGCTGCCGGGCGGCGTCGACGTCAGCATCGTCGACGTGCCGGGGCACGAGCGCTTCATCAGGAACATGCTTGCCGGCGTGGGCGGCATCGACCTGGCGCTGCTGGTCATCGCCGCCGACGAGGGCGTCATGCCTCAGACACGGGAGCACCTGGCCATCCTGGACCTGCTGGGCGTAGGCCACGGCGTGATCGTGCTCACGAAATGCGACCTGGTGGACGAGGACTGGCTGAGCCTGGTAACAGACGACGTGCGCCAGACGCTGCTGCCCACCGTCCTCAAAGACGCTCCTGTGTGCGTCGTCTCGGCCGCGACCGGGCAGGGACTGGACGATCTGCGCACTGAGATCGCTCGCGCCCTGGAGACCGTGCCTCCAAAGCCCGACCTCGGCCGGCCGCGGCTGCCGGTCGATCGCGTCTTCACCCTCACCGGCTTCGGCACGGTCGTCACCGGCACGCTGCTCGACGGCTCATTTTCGGTGGGGGACGAGGTGGAGATCCTGCCCGAGGGCCGGCGCGCCCGCATCCGCGGGCTGCAAACCCATCGCCACAAGGTCGCCACCGCCACACCCGGCAGCCGCACCGCTCTCAACCTCAGCGGCCTGGCCGTCGATGAGGTCCAGCGCGGCGACGTCATCGCCCGGCCGGACCAGCTGCGCCGCAGCAGCGCCCTGGACGTGCGCCTGCAGCTGCTCGCCGAAGCGCCCCGGCCGTTGAAGGGCAACGACGAGGTGGACTTCTTCAGCGGAGCATCAGAGGTGCTGGCTCGGGCGACCCCGCTCGAGGGCCGTGAGATAGCTCCGGGCGACAGCGGCTGGGTCCGGCTGCGGCTGGCGCGTCCGCTGGCCGTCGTTCCCGCTGACCGCTTCATCCTGCGGCTGGCCTCACCCAGCGTGACCCTCGGCGGCGGACGCATCGCGGACGTGAACCCGCGTCTGCATCACCGCTTCCGCGCCCAGAGCCTTTCGTGGCTGCGAGCCCTCGACGAGGGCTCTCCGGACCAAATTCTGCTGACCGCGGCCCGTAGCGACCGGCCCGTTGGCGTCGCCATGCTGATGGGCCGGTGCGGCCTGGCGGCCGATCAGGCGCAGGCGGCGCTGGCCAGGCTGCTGGAGACCGCGCAGCTCGTCGAGCTGGACGGCGCGCTGCTCACCGCCACGGCCTGGACGGCGGTCGCGGCAAGGATAAGGACTGAGCTCGAGGACTACCATCGCCGTTTCCCTCTGCGTCCGGGCATTCCACGCGACGAGCTCAGGAGCCGCATCGGCTGGGCGGCCAAGCCGTTCAACGCCGCCGTGAATCGCTGGATGGCGGAGGGCGTGATGGCCGCGCAGGGCGCCCTCGTGGCGGCGGCCCGATTCGAGATCCGGCTTCCGCCCGAGGCGGAAGGCCGTGCACGGCAGGCGCTGGCCCGGCTCACGGAAACCCCGTTCGCCCCTCCACCCGAAAACGAGCTCGGCCTTTCGCCGGACGAGGTTTCGCTGCTCATTGCCCGCGGCGCCGTGGTCCGAGTTGGCCCAAACCTGGTCTTCGAACGCTCGTCCTACGACGACATGGTCCGCCGCACGCTAGCGCAGCTGCACACCAGCGGCAAGATCACGCTAGCCGAAGTCCGCGACCTCCTAGGCACCAGCCGCAAGTACGCCCAACCCCTGCTGGAGCACCTGGACGAGCAGAAGATCACCCGCCGCGTCGGGGACGATCACGTCCTGAACGCGGCCAGACAGCCTGGCTGAGGCCGCTTCTCGCTACACTGTGTCTCCAGCCGGTTTCCCGCGACTTCGTCAGGAACACCGGTCTCGAGGGAAGTGTATGGGCCCCGGTGGGCTCCGCGGTCTTCAAAACCGTCTGAGGGGGCGTTTGTGCGTTCCCTGGTGGGTTCGACTCCCATCCACTTCCGCTAACCGGCGGGATGGGTGTCAGCGAACGACGATGCTTCCCGCCGGCTCCTCGAGCACGCGTCCTATCTGCACGGCGACTGGGGTAGCCTTCTGCTGCAGGAGCTGGATCAGCCGGTCGACTTTGCCGGCCTGCACCGCGATCAGCAGGCCGCCCGAGGTCTGGGCGTCGGCCAGCAGCAGCCGGGTCTCTTCAGCCAGCTGGCCGAAGTCCACAAATTGACGGAGGTGATCCAGGTTGCGCCGTGTGCCACCAGGCACCACACCCTGGGACACCAGCCGGCGCGCTTCGGGCAGGATCGGGACGGATTGCAGGTCGATTTCCGCCGCCGTATGGCTGCCGGCCATCATTTCCCGAAGGTGGCCCAGCAGGCCGAAGCCGGTGACGTCGGTCGCGGCGTGAACGCCAACCTCCTGCATGGCCTCAGCCGCGCCGCGGTTCAGCCCGGCCATGACGGCGATCGCTTCTTCGATAGCGCCCTCGCCGGCCTGCTCCGCCTTCGCCCCGGTGGTGATGATGCCCAGGCCCAGCGGTTTGGTAAGCAGCAACGCGTCGCCGGGCTGCGCGGCAGCGTTGGTAACGACCTTGCTCGGCTCGATGACTCCAGTGATCGACAGGCCATATTTCGGCTCCGCGTCATACCAGCTGTGTCCGCCTACCAGCGTGGCGCCGGCTTCAGCCAGTTTGTCGCTCCCGCCGCGCAGCACCTCGACCATGATGCTCTGGTCCAGATCCTCCGGCCAGCCGACTAGGTTGAGCGCGGTCAGCGGCCGACCGCCCATGGCATACACGTCGCTCATGGCGTTGGCCGCCGCGATGGCGCCATACCAGTAGGGGTCGTCCACCACCGGTGGAAAGATGTCGACGGTCTGGACCAGCGCCAGGGTATCGCTGACCTGGTAGACGCCGCTGTCGTCGGACGTTTCGAGGCCGGCGATCAGCCGCTCGTCGTGGGATTTGGGCAGATGACTCAGCACGTGAGCCAGGTCCGAAGGACTCATCTTGGCAGCTCAGCCGGCGCAGTGGGCGTAGTTGGTCAAGCGGATCCTGCGGCCGGTGGTCATTGGCGCACCACCGGCACGCGCGTCCCGAATAGAGCCGCCAGCATGGGGAAACGATAGCCGGTCCCGCCAACGGACCTCACCAAGGCCCTCGACCCTCGACCCTCGACCCTCGACATGCTATAGGTGAACCACCAACATGACTGACGACGGGCTCTCAGCCGTCCTCCTGGCGGGTGGGAAGAGCTCGCGCATGGGCACCAACAAGGCGCTGCTGACGTTTCCCGACGGGATGACGGTCATCGAGCGCATCACAGCCACAGTCCGGGAGCTCTGCTCCGAGATCCTGCTGATCACCAACACCCCCGAGGACTACCGGTTCCTTGGACTCCCCATGCACCGGGACGCGATCCCCGGGGCCAGCTCGCTGGGAGGCATCTACACCGGCCTGCTGCACGCCACCAACCGGCGAGCTTTGGTGCTGTCGTGCGACCTGCCACTGCTCAAGGCGGCCGTCCTGCGTCACCTGGCCTCGCTGCCGTTCGACTACGACCTGCTGGTGCCCTTCATCCACGGTCGCCAGCAGCCGCTCCACGCCATTTACGCCAGCACCTGCCTGGAGGCCATCCGCCGCCAGATCGAGGCGGGCGACCTCAAGATCATCCGCCTGCTGGACAGCCTCCGCGGCCTGGTGGTCGACGAACACGATCTGGCGCCGCTCGATCCGCGGCTCACCTCGTTCCGCAACATCAACACACCCGAAGATTGGGCCGAAGCCCAGGAGCTGGACCAGGCCTCCCGTCAGTAGCTCCGTCCAACCCCGTTGCCGGCGGCAACGGGGTTGGGAAATCGTGGGTCGCAACCGACCAGCGACTGGCGGCCTACGACGAGCGCCTAACGTACCACCTGCTGCAGGCTCCGGCGGACCATATCCACATTCGCTCGCTCCAGCTCGCCCGGATATTCCACGCTTGCCAGTCCACTCAGCGTCGCGTTCACCCGGTCCAGCGCAGCGCGCCAGGACCCATGATCGCCGCTGCCCTCACTGGCACGCAGCCGGAGAATGATCTCGTCGCGCACCTCGACGACCTTGCGTTCGGCCGCGTCCACCAGCTCGATCATCTGCTCCACCGGCGCGGTCTTGGATGCATCCAGCAGATCGATGGCCTGGCGACAATCCTCCAGCAGCCGGCCTTCCAGCACTGCCGGGCTCACGCCAGCACCCGCTGCCCGGCGCGGCCATTGCCCGATACTTCCTGGCCCGGCTGCGTGAATCTGAGATAGTCCTCGGCCCGGGCCGCCGAGCTGTTACCGCCAAAGGTCAGCACCGCCCGCTGGATGAAGCCACCAACCAGCGCGCTGATGCTGGCCAGCCGGGTGGCGGTGGCGCTGCGGCGGCCTGTGAGCGTCTGGATGGCATGGATGAATAGCGGGACAACGATGCCCAACCCCAGCACACCAAAGCGATAAGCCAGGCCCACCTTCGGGTGCTCGTTCAACGGCGTCGCGGCGCCGCGACGCCGCCACTCCCAGTCACAGGCAAGCGTGAGCGCCAACTCGCCTGTGCTCGCCACCAGGGCAATCTTTTCCATGCTGCGGCGCGCATGCTCACCCGCGCCGGCGGCATCGATCGCCAACGAGGTTGCAGCGGCCGCCGTGGACATTGCCGATGTGCCGAACAGCGGCGGCAGCAACCGGTAGACGGCGGCCCAGAACGGCACGCTGGTAGCTGACAGCAGGCTGCCCGTATAGCACGACATGACGGCGCCCGCGACCGCCGCTGGGATGCCCGCCAGGCGCGCCGTCCACCGTCCTACCCGAGCGGCAGTGAGGTCTTCCAACACCTGGCCGGTAGCCGCCACCCCGCTCAACGTCCCGAACGCTGCCAGTGTCCATGATCCGATCGACATGGGAGAGCTGCTGCGGAAGATGCGCATCATGTTGTACCAGCGCTTTGGCGTGTGGAGATCGAGGATCAAGAAGATCGGGCTCACCAGAGCACCCAACAGCGCCACGTAGCGCCCCGCGCGAACCACGCCGCGGTCACCACGCCGCCCAACCAGGTCGGCGACGGTAGCGATGATCTGCGACGCTCCTGCCAAGCCACCGGCGAAGAGATAGCCGGTGATGAGCCAGCGGTAGTGGCTGGGCTTGAGTGCCGGCCGCCCGTAGTAGCTCTCACCGGAGTACGGAACAGTCTGACCGTCTCCGGACCACAATCCGCCGCCCCGTGCCTCGCGGCGCCCGTACATGGGCGTCTCGCGGCTCACCTGTCCCTCCGGCCGGCGGCGAAGGCGGCGACGGCGGCCAGAGTCAACCCGGCCATAGTCGCCAGCCCGGCCAGCAAGCCGCTTCTTACCCGCGTAGAAGGCAACGTCGGCGCCGCCGGCAGGTTGTAGGCTTCGGGTCTGTCCAGCAGCAGGAAGAAGGCGTTCAGGCGGCCGATGCCGCCGGTCGCGCCCGGGCCGCCGCGCGTCCCATACAGGTAGGCGTTATCGACGCCCAGCGCGTGCAGGTCTTTTACCCGCTGCTCGGCGCGCCTCGTAAGGTCGTCCAAGGGACCGAACTGAATGGAGTTGGTAGGACAGGATTTTGCGCAAGCCGGCTCCAGTCCGCCCTTCAAACGGTCATAGCACAGCGTGCACTTGTGCGCCTTACCGTCGAGCTTGTTCGTCTCGATAACGCCGAACGGACACGAGGGCACGCAGTAGCCGCAGCCGTTGCACACGTCCTGCTGCACCACCACCGTATCGAACTCGGTGCGAAACAGCGCTCCGGTGGGACAGGCTTCCAGGCAGCCGGCATTGGCGCAGTGCTTGCACACGTCGCTCATCATCAGCCAGTGGCTCTGGAACGCGGGCATGCTCGTCGCCCGACCCGGCTGCTCGATGAACTCTACGTGCCGCCAGGTAAGCGCAGACAGCCGGCCGGTATTGTCATAGCTCTGTCCGGTCAGACCGATCTCGTCGGCAGGCAGGTTGTTCCACTCCTTGCAGGCGACCTCGCAGGCCTTGCAGCCGATGCACAGCGAGGTATCGGTGAAGAAGCCGTAGCTCTGGCCGGGCGTGATGGTGACGCCTGCCGTCAACTCCGCCTCGTGAGGAATGATGCCCGCCAGGATCGACTCGCGGTACTGCAGGGCCCGCTCCGGCACCGGCAGCGGATGCACCGGATGCCCCTCGAGGTGAACCCGCGAGCGGGCGTCCTGCAATTCGGTCTCAGCGTAGTTGACCGCGCTCACGGCCGCATCCCGTTTAACCTCCCCTTACGCAGGTTGCCGGTGAAGGCCTTGCCCTCATGAATGGTGGTGTTGGGATCGCCCACGATGGACGTCAGCACGTTGGCGATGTCACCCGTGGCGTAGCCCTGCCAGCCGAAGTGCCACGGCAGCCCCACCTGATATACCCGCTTCCCGTCGACGTCGAAGGGCCGCAGCCGCTCCGTGACCAGCGCCTTGGTCTCGATCTCGCCGCGCGCCGTGGAGAGGACTACCCAATCGAGCGTCTTGATCCCAAGCTCGCCTGCCAGCTCCGGCGGGATCTCGGCGAACCCCTCCGGCTGGAGCTCCGCCGTGCTCGGCACCATGCGCGTCGGAATGCCCCCGGAGTGATGCTCGGTAAGACGGTAGGTGGTGATGACGTACGGGTAGCGTGGGTCGCTGACGAGGTGATAGGGATTCTCCGGGCGCGGCCACTTCTTGGCCGCCGGGTTGTCCTGCTGCCCGTACATGGGGTTGGCTACAGGAGATTCGACGGGCTCGTAGTGCGTCGGCAGCGGCCCATCCTTCAAGCCCGCGGGCACGAACAGCCAGCTCTTTCCGTCGCCCATCATGATGAATGGGGACTTGCCATCCAGCGCCTCCATACCCTGGGGGTCCTTGGACCAGTCCGGCTCGTAGTCGGGCGCTTTGCCCAACTCGAAATCGGGCGAATCGTAGCCGGTCCAGCGGCTGTGCTCCGCGTCCCACCAGAGGTACTTCTTGGCCTCCGACCACGGCTTACCGTCGGGATCGGCTGAGGCGCGGTTGTACATGATGCGCCGGTTGTGAGGCCAGGCGTAGCCCCAGCCCTGATGTGAGCCGACCTTGCCGGGCGGGTCCGGGGTCCGGCCTCGGGCCAGGTTCTTGCCCTCCTCCGGGTAGACCCCGCTGTAGATCCAGACTCCGCAGGCGGTCGAGCCGTCATCCTTCAGATCCACGTAGCCGCTCACCGGCTTGCCGTCGGCCAGCGTATAGCCATTGATCTCTTTCAGCACGGCTTCAGCCGAAGGCTCCTGGTTCGGGCCCGCGGTGGGATAGTCCCAGGTAAGATGCTGAATTGGCGCGTCCCGGGGGTCGGTGCTGTCTTTGTACAGCTCTTTCAGTCGCTTGCCCAGGTGGTACATGAACCACAGGTCGGAGCGGCAGTCGGCCGGGCCCTCCACTACCTTGTCATGCCACTGCAGCAGCCGCTGGGTGTTGGTGAAGGTTCCTTCCTTCTCCCCGGGCAGCGAGCCTGGCAGCAGGAAGATCTCCGTTTGGATCTGATGGGGATCGAGCTCGCCTCTGTGTACTTCGGGCGACTTGTACCAATAGCTGGCCAGCTCGTTCTCGAACGTTTCGCGCACCACCATCCACTCCAGATTGGGCAGAGACATGCGGATAGCGTGGGTGTTATGGCCGCCGATCACGGGGTTCTGGCCCATCACCAGCAGCCCGCGGATGAGCTTGTCCTGGATGGCCAGCATCATCGGCAGCTGCGATTGGTCGCCAACGATCTTGGGGATCCAGTCGTAGCCGTAACCGCCGGCCGTTCCCCTGGTCGTATCAGGTCCGTACCAGGCTCGCAGCAGGCTGACGATGTACTTGGACATGTTGTGCCACCAGCCAAAGTTGGCGCTCTCCTCGCGCACGTAAGAGTCCAGATCGCGGAAGCCCTTCCGGGCATGGGGCTGCGGCAGATAGCCTGGGAGCAGGTTGTACAGCGTCGGCACGTCGGTGCTGCCCTGGATGCTGGAGTGGCCGCGGAGGGCCAGGATGCCTCCACCCGGCCGCCCGATATTGCCCAACAGCGCCTGGATAATGGCTGCCCCGCGGATCGTCTGCACGCCGGTGGTGTGGTGCGTCCAGCCGACGGCGTAGCACCACGCGCCCGTCTTCTCTCGACCGGAATTCTTGGTGAGCGCCTCGCACACCTTCAGGAAGGTCTCTTTCGGGCAGCCGGTTACCCGCTCGACCATCTCCGGGGTGTAGCGCGCGTAATGCCGGCGCATGATCTGGTAGACGCAGTAGGGATCCTGCAGCGACGGATCCTTCGGCACGGGCTTGGAGATCATCACCCCCACCTTCTCGCTGTAGCTCTCGCCGCTCAGGATCCCGTGGTTCTCGAGGGATGACGGCAGGGTCTCCGCCCGGTACTGCCACGAGTCGGCCTTGTAGCCCTGCTTCGACTCATCCCAGCCGGAGAAGAGCCCGTCCAGGTCCTCCGTGTCTTGGAAGTCCGGCTGGATGATGGAGGCGATGTTGGTGTAATTGAGGACGTACTCCCTGAACCACAGATCGCGCTCCAGGATGTAGTTGATGACCCCTCCCAGGAAGGCGATATCGGAGCCGGGCCGTACCGGCGCGTAGATATCAGCGAGGGCGGATGTGCGGGTGAAGCGCGGGTCGGCGTGAATGACGGTCGCGCCCCGAGCCTTGGCTTCGAGCACGAAGCGGAAGGCGATGGGGTGGTTCTCCGCCATGTTGGAGCCCATGATGGTGACGCAGTCGGCGTTGGCCAGATCCCACTGCGCGGTGGTCGCCGCCCCCCGCCCGAACGTTGCGCCCAAACTGGGCACGCTGGAGCTGTGTCATATGCGAGCCTGGTTCTCGATCCACACCATGCCCAGGCCGGCATTGCACAGCTTCTTAATCAGGTAGTTCTCTTCATCGTCCAGCGTGGCGCCGCCGAGCTCGGCCATGCCCAGGGTGTGATTGACCACCATGCCATCAGGCAGCCGTTCGACAAAGGTTTCGTCGCGCGTGCGCTTCATCAGATGGGCGATGCGGTCCATGGCCCAGTCCAGGGGGCGGTCCTCCCAATGGTCCGAATACGGCGCACGGTACTTCACGGTGGTGAGGCGCTGCGGGCTGGTCAGCCAGCCGAAGGTGGCCGCGCCCTTGGGGCACAGCGTGCCTTGATTGATGGGACTGCGCGGATCGCCCTCGATGTGGATGACCTGGTCGCCCTTGGCATAGACCAGCTGCGCGCAGCCCACCGCGCAATAGGGGCAGATGCTGGTTCCAACCCGGTCCGCTTCCTCCAGCCGCGGACGCGTCAGCCGCGAAGCCGCCGACTCGGCCGCCTCGCGACTCGCATCCTGGCCCGCCAGCTGCCGCGGGATGGACCAGTCGGCCAGGAATTCGCGCAGCCCCATGTCAATCCATCTCCCAGATGCGCACTGCCAGGCCGCTCTCGAGGTTCGGCTCGCCGGTGTACTCGACCATCACCTTGCTGCCACGCGCGTGATATCCGCGCAGATCCTGCGGCTCGATTCCGGCGTCATTGCCCAGCGTGAGCAGCAGTCCACGCCCATCGTCGGTGATCAGGCGAAAACGCTCTTCCTGCACCACGCTGATGCGACCGCTGGCGCGCTGGCTGGTCTGAACCATGCTCGGCTTCCTGTAACCATGAGTGATTCGGCGGATGACCGCCTGCACAAGCCGTGCCAATACCGGTTGGGCCTCACGACGATGGGTCAAAAGGGCAAGGGCAGTGGCACGGCTTGTGCACACCTTACACCGCGAGGCAATTACGCGGGCTACGCCCGGAACTAGTAAGGAGGCCTGAAATGGCAACCATCGTAGAGCACTGGACCCACACCGGGCCCGTCCATGCACCAGAGGACATCCCAAGAGATCAGATCGCGCTCGAGGAGGTGCGCGCGGCCGCGACAGTCGGCGACGCGGCGCCCTTGGGCCTGCTCGGCTTTGCCACCGGCACGTTCACGCTGAGCGCTATCGCCACGGGTCTTTTCTCGCCGTCGACCATCCCCTACGCCGTACCGGTCGTTCTCATCTTCGCCGGCCTGGCGCAGTTCATCGCCGGCATGTGGAGCTTCCGCCGCGGAGACACCCTGGCCGCCACGGCCTTTGGCTCCTTTGGCGCGTTCAACGTCACCTTCTCGATTTACGAGCTGCTCATCCGACCCGCCACGATCGCCGGCACCCCGGCCGCAGCGCCCATCGTCGGCATCTGGATCGCCTGCTTCTCGTACATCTCGCTGATGCTGTTCGCCGGAGCCCTGCGCCGCAGCGCAATGCTCAGCCTGGTCCTGCTGGCGCTGGCCGCGACCTACGGATTCCTGGCGGCCGACATATTCGTCGGTGGCGGCACCATCCTCATGAACATCGCCGGCTGGTGCGGCATCGTGTCCTCGATCCTGGCGTTCTACTGCGCCACCGCGATGGTCATCAACAGCGAGAGCCAGGCGCCCGTGCTGCCGCTCGGATCGACGCATCCCGTCGTTCGCGAGGCCCGCAGCTCGATGGGCGGCGCCAGGGTCATTCACCAGACCACAGTGCGCGAAGACGTCGTGCGCTGAACAGATCCCTTTCGCCTCGCAAGAGAAGAGGTCCATTTCGATGGGCCTCTTCTTTTCGTGGCGCCCATTGACCGGCTGATCTTCGCTGCCGCGCCGGCGAGTGCCGTGTGGCACAGACTATGCTCGCCCGGCGGCGCTTGAAGTCGCTACCAGCGCTCCCGCCCGCCACCGTCTGCATTGCGGCGCTCCTGACCGGTTGCGGCGGCTCCCAATCCGCGTTGAATCCGCACGGTCCGGCGGCTTCGGACATCGCCGACCTGTGGTGGGTCCTGTTTTGGACGTCTGTGGCTGTCGGCGTCGTCGTTTTGCAACAGGCGGCGCCGTGATCGCCAGCGTGGCCGTGGTGATGACCATCTTCCCGGCGCTGTTCGCAGCCGTGCTCGTACTGGGGAGCCACGTGGCGGCTCTGGCGGTATCGCCCCCGCGTCTCCTGGGCTCGCGGCTTTTGGCCAGCCTGGCGAGACCGCTGCTGTTTTCGGCCTGGCTCTGGGCGATAGCCCTGCTGTTCCTGGTGTCGCTGTCCTTTGGATTCGTGGGGCTGTTTGTGACCCTCAATCCTGCCCGCTAAGCTGCACCTTCGCGCCGACCCTCAGATTCGACCGGCCCGGATCCGTCGCAACGCCGCCTGAGCTGCGTGGTAGCCGCACATGCCATGCACACCCCCACCTGGCGGCGTCGAAGAGGAGCAGACGTAGACGTTGGGCAGCGGCGTGGTGTACGGATTGGGACGAAGCGCGGGACGGGTCAGCAGCTGGGCCAGGTTCGATTCCCCGCCGTTGATGTCACCACCGACCAGGTTGGCGTTCGCTTGCTCGAGCTCTGACGGACTCAGGCAATGGCGCGCCACGATGCGTGCGCGGAAACCGGGAGCGAAGCGCTCGAGCTGCGCTTCGATACGGTCGCTGATATCGGTATCGTCGCCGTTGGGTGGGTGAGCATAGCCCCACACGATGTGGTGCTGCTCGTCCGGCGAGCGCGAGCGATCGAACAGCGTGGGCTGCGCCAGGATAACGAATGGCGGGTCCGGGATCCTGCCCGCCCAGGCAGCGGAATGCGATCGGGCGATCTCCTCCATCGTGCCACCAAGGTGCACGGCGGCGGCGCGCCGGCAGGCTTCGGCCCGCCATGGAATGGGCCCATCCAGCACCCAGTCCATCTTGAACGTACCAAGCCCATAGCGGAAGCGCTCGAGCTGCGCGCGATACAGCGGCGGCAGGCAGCCCGCCAGGATGCGCAGCACCTGCCGAGGCGTCAAATCCAGGACCACCAGCCGGCTGGACGGCAGGTCGTCCAACGACTCGACGCGCCGGCTCGTCTGGACATGCCCGCCGAGCGACTGCAGATACGACAGCAGCGCGCGGCTGATGCTGGCCGATCCGCCCCTGGGGATCGGCCAGCCCACGGCATGTCCGGCTACACCCAAGATCAGGCCGAATACCGCGCTTGGCGGCTGGTCCAGGGGCAGCGTAGCGTGGGCGGCAACACCAGCGAACAGCGCGCGCGGCTCGTCTCCCTCGAACAGCATCTTGGTAAGCCACGTTGTGGCCAGCAGGCCGCGGATGCCCAGGCGCGCCAGCGTCAGCGGATGGCGCGGCAGATGCAGCGGAGCGAGCGCCTCGCGATAGAAGTCGCGCCAGCTGCCCACCAGCGGAGCCATCAACGCTCGGTACATACGCGCGTCGCGCTGGCCCCAGCCGGCACAGGTGAGATCGATCGAGCGCTCCATCGCCGCGGCAGTACCATCGTCGAAGGGGTGACAAAAGGCGGCCGGCTGGGCGATCCACTCCAGGCCATGCTCGTGCAGCGGCAGCGTCTGCCAGTAGGGCGACGCCAACGCCAGCGGATGCACGGCCGAGCACACGTCGTGGACAAACCCCGGCAGGGTGAGCTCGGCCGATCGGGTGCCGCCGCCCGCGCTCTCATTGGCTTCCAGCACCAGCACGGATAGGCCGGCCCGAGCCAGTACGATCGCCGCCGTCAGGCCGTTCGGCCCCGACCCCACCACAACCGCGTCGTAACGCTGAGCAGTCACGCGAACTGCCGGCAGGACGCGGCCAAGGCAGGCAAAGCCTTCAGTTCACTGCCTGCGAAAGGACGCCGGCGCATTTCGTCTGGGCTCGTTGGGCGCAGCCCGGCTGATGATGCCTGGATCCGGCTCGACCTCCTCGCTGGTGGGCGCCAGCTGCCACTCCGGCTGCACCACCGTCCGCCTGGTACGAGTGCCATCATAGATGTGCCGCGCCACGGCCACAAGCAGCGCCACCACCGGCACGCCGAAGAGCGCGCCCCACACGCCCGCCAGCTCCAGGCCGATCAGCACCGAGAACATGATCACCAACGGGTGCAGCCCCAGCACGTGGCCGGTGATCCGCGGCTGAATGACGTTGGATTCCAGCTGCTGAATGATGACGAACGCCCCGACGATCGCCAGCACGCGCCACGTGGGCCCTTGGACGAGGGCAATGATCACCGCTGGGACCGCGCTCAGCACCGGTCCAAAGAAGGGAATCAGCTCGAGCAGCGCTGCCAGGCTGGCAATCACCAGCGGAAAAGCGAGCCCCACCGAATACCCCGCAATCCCGGCCAGCACACCCACGGTCGCGGCTACAAGCAGCTGGCCGCGGATGTAGCCGCCAACCACGGTGCGCAGCGCGTCGCCCAAGAAGCGAACGTGGGGGCGATAACGACGGCCCGCGAACTCTTCCAAGTGCCGCCTGAAGTCACGTCCCTCCGTCAACAGGTAGAAGGTCACGACCAGGACCAGCACCAGCCCGGTGAGCAGCGTCGCCGTCTGGGCCAGGAGGGCGAACACGTACTGGACGGCAGCCCGACTCGCCGACTGCAGCTCCGACAGCAGGCCGCCCGCCTGCCCACCGTTTGGCGCTCCCTGGCCCAGCCAGCTGCTGAGCTCGCCGGAGAATGGGACCGCTGTCCGCAGCTTATCGACGAGCGATGGAAAGTCCTGCACCGCCTGGTTGGCCTGACCTACGAGCGGCGGCGCCACCAGCGCTCCCACTCCAGCCAGCACACCAGCTACCGCCAGGTAGCTGACCAACACCGCCAGCGGCCGCGCCAGCCAGCGGTTGGCAAAATCGACCAGCGGCAGCAACGCATACGTCAGCAAGATGGCCGACATGGCCACTACGACGATGCTGCCAACCCGAAGCAGCAGCCAGCCCAGGCCAGCCAATATGCCTGCAGCCAACACAATCGTGGCCAGCACCACCAGGGCGCGGGTCCAATTGAAGCGCATGCTGGCGGCGCAAGGCGCAATATGCAGACCACGCCGGGCGATCTGCCCAAGGCAATGCCGCGGGACGCGCTGCGCCGGGAACAGGGCTACTTCTGGGTGGACATCACCATGCGCTGCAGCTCCAGCTGCAGCTGGTTCAGCTCGGGGTGGGCTGCCACGAACCGCACGTCGGTGCGCAGGAACGAGCTGGTGTCAACGCCGCGGCGCTGCAGCTCGCCGGCCAGGTGCGAGCCGGGCAGCTGATAGTGATCGAGGAACGCGTTGTCGTAGATCGCCTTCTGCCCCTGCTCGGTCATGATGCCGTTGATCAGCAGCTTGGCGAGGTTGGGATGCGGTGAGTTAGACGGCACGCCGAGGTACAGGAAGCCAACCGTCCCGGCATCTTGTGGAATGGTTTGCCCTAGCAGGGTGCTGAAGAAGGGCTCCTGAAGCGAGAGGATGGAGTGAGGAGCCTGGATGATGAAGACGCAGTCGTGTGTCCCACGGCCAAGCGGGTCGGGCTGGCTGGAGGGCTCGAAGGTCAGGAGTGGCTGGACACCTCACCCGCTCCTTTGGGGCTCGGAGCCGGTCGCTGCTACGCCGCCAGAGCCGTGTCGGGTGCAGACGCCAGCAGCTTGATCAAGCGCACCAGGTCGTAGGCCGTCGCAACCAGATAGCCCGCCAGGCCAGTGCGGTCGAGCCCTCGGTAGCGCGTGTGGCGGAAGCCGCCCACCGTCTTTATCCAGCCGAAGATCTCCTCCACCCGCATGCGCAGGCGCTGGCTCACCAGGTAGCCCGGGTGCCGCGTGGTCCGACCGTCGATGGCACTCCGCCGCCCGGAGGTGTTCTGCGTGACGTGCGGCGTGACGCCCAGTTGCCGCAACTCGGCCACACACTGTCGGGTGTCATAGTTCTTGTCCGCGCCCAGGGTCGCGGGATGAAAGCCGTCGGTTTTGACCTCCTGGAGCAGTTGCCGCGCCATGTCCCGTTCGGCGGTGCCAGTGGCCTCGGTCACTTGGAAGTCCACCAGCAGGCCGTTGCGGTTCTCCATCAGGGCATGCGCCATGAACACCAGCTTGGCCTCTTTGCCCTTGCCCTTGCGGAACAGCCGCGCCTGTGGGTCGGTCGTGCTCTGGTGGGTGGCGTTGGTGCGTCGCTCGCCGTGGAAGTCCACGCTGGGGTTGCCAGGATCATCTGGGCTGTCCGCCGGCGGGTCGCCGCCTGTGCGCGTGAAGCTCTTCAGACTGGCCGCCGCCTCGATGAGCGTGCCATCCACCGTGAAATGCTCGTCCGAAAGCAAGCCCCGCTCGTCGACGAACGCGGCCACCTTGTCGAACAGCTGCTGACCCACCCGCTGGCGCAGCAACCGTTCCCGATTCTTGGTGAAGCTGGTGGCGTCGAAACTCGGCTCCATGAGGTCCATGTCCAGGAACCACCGGAACAGGATGTTGTAGTCCAGCTCCTCACAGAAGGCACGCTCGCTGCGCACCGAGTACAGGGCGATCAGCAGCGACGCCTTCAGCAGCCGCTCGGGCGGGATGGACGGTCGGCCACCATCGGCATACATCCGGTCGAACTGCGGTGACAGCGCCCGCAGCGCCTCATCCGCCACCCGCTTGATGGTCCGCAGCGGATGGTTGGGCGGGACTCGCGTCTCCGCGTCGATGAACGTCAGCATGCTCACCTGGGGCTCCTGTCGTCCGCGCACCGACTTCCTCCTGGGTTCTTGACTCACCAGTAGAAACGACAGTCAGGCTGGGTTTATGATCCCGTCTTTTTCAGCACCCTGCTAGGGGCGCGCCCTTCACGATCTGCTTCTGCGCTTGGTGGAAACCCGTGTCCATCACCATCATGGAGAACTCGCCGCTGGCCACGCGCGGCTCCTCGCCGGATCGAATCAGGCCGCCCAAGTTGGCCGTCAACCGGCTCATGTAGTCCTTCATCTTGTCCGGCGCCCACTCCGGCCTGCCCGCCACGCGATCGAAGCCGGTGACGTACGGGGTGGTGGCGATCTTGCCCTTCCACTTGGGATTGAGGACGTCCTCCATCTTCTTGGGCACGTCCGCCGGCTGCACCAGGTTGGTGTTGTAGGTAATGCCGGGCACCAAGCTCACAACCTCGACCGAAAGGTTTCTCGGCGCCACCGACTGGGCCGTGATGCGAGGTGACAGCTTGGTGTAGTCGTAGCGCTCGAGGAGGTCGCGGTCGAGAATGGGAGCCAGCGTCGTATCCGCGGTAATCAACAGGTCGGTCGACGACTTCTTGCCGGCTGCCAGCTCCTGGCTCACCAGCCCGGTCATGTCCGGGATCGACGGACCGGGTGTGAAATTGATCTTGACGTTGGTCCCGTACAGGCTGTTGAAAAGGGGCTCCAGCGCCTTCGCACCCTGGCTGCCGCCCATGCTGCTCTCGGCCCAAACCAGGTTGATTTCGGTCTCGTGATTGTCGGCCGCCGCCTTGACCAGCCGCTCGATCTCTGAGTTGCCTGAGATCGCCGGCGAGGCGGGGTTGGCACCTCCCGTGGCAGGCTTCACCGACCCCACCGGCGCCGCGCCAGTCGCACCTCCGCAGCCTGCCAGCGTGAGCGCTGCCAGCGCAATCACGCACAGATACCGTCTGCGGCCTCCCGCGGCGCGCCCAGACGTTCCTCCGGCTAGCCTCGATTCGCTCTCGTTCCCCAATGACGTTCTCCCGTCTCTCACGCGGGCAAACATCCATCAATCGTCCGTCGCTGTCAAGGACAGCGATACACGCTTCAGGCCACCGCCGCTTTGCCCGCCGCCGCAAGCACCGCGTTCAAAGGGCCCAGCTCGAACAGGTTGGACAGGTCGGGCTTGCTGTCGCCGAGAAAGCCCAGCGAATAGGCGCTGTCGGCCTGGGCGATTACCGTCTTGACCAGCGGATCGTAGGTTACGTCCTGGTTAGCGAACGAGCTCTCGATGATCTCCGCCGGCAGCGCCTGCGTGGTGATCCGGGTGATCTGCTCGCCCACAGTCTGCCTGGCTTCCGCCGCGTGGTTGACGATAAAGGTCACAGCCTCGACGTGGGCTTTCAGAAAGCCTGCAAGGATGTCCGGCCGGTCCCTGAGCAGCTGCGTTGTGGCAACCACATTGGTGGTCACGAACTTCCCATCGGGCCACAGCTTGCGTTCGTCCAGAAAGACCTGTCCGCCTGCCTGCTGAACAATGGTCGAGGCCCAGGGCTCCGGCACCCAAGCTCCGTCGATCTGGCCCTGCTTGAACAGATTCACGATGTCGGGATTGGCCGTCGGCACCACGTCCACGCTGCCACCCTCGTCTCGCGGCTTGAGACCATTGTTCTTCAGGTAGAAGCGCAGGGAAATGTCCTGTGTGTTGCCGCGCTGCGGTGAGCCAATCTTCTTGCCGCTGAGGTCCTTCGCATCCTTGATGTTGGCGGCCGGGCGGACCACGAAGAGCGCTCCTCCGCTCATAGCACCAGCGATGATCCGCAGCGCCTGCCCCTTGCTCTGCACGTAACCGTTGACCGCCGGACTCGGACCGACGTAGCCGAGATCCACAGCCTTTCCAAACAGCGCCTCGATTAACGCCGGACCGGCATTGAAGGTCTTGTAGTCGATGCTGACCCCCGGCGGCATCGCACTCCTGAAGGCGTCGTGAGCCGCGGCCACCAGGGCCGGCGCGTGGGTGACGTTGGGGAAATAGCCGATAGTCACCTTAGTAGGGCTACTCGTCTTGGGAGCCGGAGCGCTCGAGGCAGCGCTGCCGTTCGCGCCCGGCGCATTGGAGTCTGCCGCGCTCCCCTGTCCGCAGGCGGCCAGCAGGGCCACGGAGAGTCCTGCTCCGAGGTACAGCAGCAGGGATCGGCGGCTCAGCGTATGCGCAGGGGCGATCTCGTCCATAGTTGGGTCCGTCATAGTTCCTCCTCGGCTGCAAAGCTCCGAACCAGGCTATGGGGCGGCGCCTACCTGGGTCAACGCTAGGGTCTCGATGGCATTCCCCATCGAGCTGCTTATTTCTCCGGTTGCGGGCCACGACGGCATAAGCATTTCGATTGGGAACGGCATCGAAACACTGGCGTTGACCGCCTCGGTGCGCGAGGGCACGCTAAGATGGCATGTCGAAAGCTGCCCCGCCAGCCGTGAGCGCTACCGGCGGGCCCAGCCCTGCCGGCCTTGGCAGGCGGGGCACGGAGCTGCACATCGAGGACGTCAGCAAGAGCTACCGCCAAAAAGACGGCACGCTTCTGGCCCTCGCTCCGGTGAGCATCGACGTCCGGGCAGGGGAGTTCCTCTGCATCGTCGGCCCCAGCGGCTGTGGGAAATCCACCCTTCTCAGCATCATTGCCGGCCTCGAGCCGGCCAGCGGCGGAATGGTCGTAGCCAACGGCCGTGCGGTGGACGGGCCCAGCCCAGAGCGCATCCTGCTCTTCCAGGAGGCGGCGCTGTTCCCCTGGCTGGACGTCTGCGGGAACGTCGAGTTTGGCTTGCGGGAGCGCGGCATCAGCCGAAAGGAGCGAGCTCGGACAGCGCAGCGCTACATCGACCTGGTCCATCTCAGCGGCTTCGAAGGCAGCTACGTCCATCAGCTTTCGGGCGGCATGAAGCAGCGCGCAGCCATTGCCCGGGCGCTAGCCATCGACCCGGCGCTGCTGCTCATGGATGAGCCGTTCGGCGCTCTGGACGCGCTGACGCGGGATCGGCTCCACGAAGAGCTCGAATCGGTGTGGGCGGCCACCGGCAAGACCGTCGTGTTCGTCACACACAATGTGCGGGAAGCGGTGGCGCTGGGCGACCGCGTGCTGGTGTTCTCACCTCGCCCCGGGCACATCATCGGCGAATTCACCATCGATCTGCCCCGGTCACGCTCCCTGCAGGATCACCGATTGGCCGACCGGGCGGCCGAAATCCTGGAGGTCCTCACCAGCGCGGGCTGAACCAGCCAAGTCGCCTAACAGAGACCCGCCGGGCGAGCGCCGCCGCTACGCTCCCAAACCCCGCCGTTCCCGCATTCGCCGCTCGGCCGGTGCGAACAGCAGCTGATCGCAGCTGACGCCCACGGCCATGATCACCAGCATGACGGCCATCACCCTCGCTGCGTCGTTGAGGTCCCGCCCGGCCTGCAGCAGATTACCCAGGCTGAGCGAGTAGTAAATCAGCTCGCCGGCCATCAACGACCGCCAGGCAAACGACCAGCCCTGCTTGAGTCCCGCCAGCACAGTAGGCAGGGCAGCCGGAATGATCACCCGCGAGTACAGGGCCAGGCCTCGCGAGCCCATGTTCCGCGCCGCCTTCACGTACACCGGAGGCGTATTCTTGACGCCGGCCGCAACCCCGAGCGTGATGGAAAACAGCGCACCCATGACGACCACGAAAATGATCGCGCGCTCGGACAGCCCGAACCAGAGGATGGCCAGCGGCAGCCAGCACACGCTTGGTAGAGACTGCAGCGCCAGCATCAGCGAGCCCAGCAGCTCCTCCGCGATACGGAACCGCCCGATCAGCACTCCCAGGGACATGCCTGCCAGCACCGATAGCCCGTAGCCGATGGCGATGCGCTCCAGGCTCACCGCCGCAGCCATCGGGATCGTGCCCTTCTGCAGGCCGGAGACCAGGCTGGCAGCCACCGCGGCCGGACCGGGGAACAGGTACGCCGGCCAGAGACCGCTGCCTGCCAGCAGCTGCCAAGCCACGAGAAGAGCTGCATAGAACACAACCCGCCGCACCCACACCGCAATCCTGGTAGTCGCACGACCAAGGGCCACCGGACGGTCGATGGTTACTGCCGCCATTGCCGCTGAGTGTACCGTCCGGCCTCGCTGCCGCCTGCTTGCCAAAGCGCATCGTTCAGCCCCTGCCGTGGTCCTGCCGGAAGAACTCCCGCACGAACTCCCGAAAACGAAGTGTGATGGGGCCGAAGTACTTCCCTTTCCGGCTCACCATCTCGAGGTGCCGGGGGATGGATAATCCACGGATCTCCGCCGTGCCTAGCAGACCCGCCCGCAGCTCGCGGGCAACCGCCGAGGCCGGCACCACGCCCACGCCGAGGTTCGCTTCGACGGCCTTCTTGACCGGCTCCGCTTCGTGCAGCTGCAGGCCGATGCGCATGCTCACGCCGGCCTCGCGCAGCGCCTTCTCGAACTGCATCCTCATCACGGAAGTGGCCTCGGGAACAATGAGTGGCTCGCCCGCCAGCTCGTCGAGGGACACCTGCTGGCGTGCCGCGAACGCATGTCTGGGCGAAAAGATGAGCACCAGTGGATCGGATGCCACGTGCTCCACATCGAACCTCTCATCCTCGACCGGGCCGCCCACGAAGCCGACGTCGATGATGTTCTGGTGGATGCGCTCGAAGATCCGCACCGCCGGCTCGACGTGCAGATCGACTTCCGCCTCCGGCCAGTGCTCCCGAAACGCAGCCAGCACTTCGGGAATGACGTACATCCCTCCGGTGGTGTTGGCCCCAACCGCCAACCGCCCACGCCTCATTCCGGACAGCTCGGCCAGCACCCGGCTGGCCTGCTCCTCGGCATGCAGCATCGACACGGCCGAGTCGTACAGCGCCCGGCCAGCCTCGGTCAACGACAGCACATTGCCGCGACGGTCGAACAGCCGGATGCGCACTGAGCGCTCGAGTGCCTTGATCTGCAGGCTCACCGCCGGTTGGGTCAGGTGCAGGTCCTCGGCCGCCAGGGTGAAGCTCAGGCGGTTGGCGACGGCCACGAACGAGCGCAGTTGATTGAGATTCAGCTCGACGAGTTCCTGGATCCATAAGCTCGACGATTGGGAACGCCCTGTCCCTATCGCTGGATCATGGACCTACCTTAGCACCGGCTGCCTGCGCCAGGCCGGGGGACCGGCCACTCAGACTGCTACTTGATCACTTCCTTGGCCACCGCGCTGGTCTTGGTGAAGTAGGAGAAGTTGTCCTCGATCTGCGTGTTCAGGTAGCTCTTCTTCGGATCCAGGGTCAGCTCGGGCGGGAGTTGGGGCGGAACGTCGGTGCGGCGCGAGTTCACCGTGGTCTTCTGCGAATAGACGGTCTGCCCCTCCTGGCTCAACAGCCAGTTAATCAACAGCCTGGCGGCATTGGGATGCGGCGCCCTGTTGAAGATGCCCACTGCGCCGGTCGCCACGCTGTACATCGCCGAGGCCGGATCGTCGTCCAGCAGCGGCTTCACCTGCGACACGTCGACCCCACCGTTGGCCAGGTCCTTCAGGGCGGTCTGATCCTCGCCCAGCGCAATAGGGTACTGGCCTCTCACTAACCATTCCGCCAGCTGCCGGCGATCCTGGGTCAACACCGGCTGTTGATCCTGCAGGAACGAGCGCAGCTTGTCCTCGCCCTTGGCCACCAGGATGCCGCTGGCTACAAGCGTGCCAACCGAAGGCGGCCGTGGATCGAACATGGCGATCTTGCCCTTGACCTTCGGGTCCCACAGATCGTCGAACTTTGACATCGTTGACTCGGGCATGAACTGGCGGTTGACGTACACCGATCGCACCAGGTAGGCCGTGAACGAATAGGAGAGCTGCTTTCCGGAATCATTCCAGCCAGATTCGAAGCCGTTGATCCACTTGCTGTCGTCCAGCACTTCGGGCAGGAGCGCCGGGCGAAGCGGATCCAGGGCGCCCATGGGCTTGTAGCCACCGAACTGCGACGCGGGGCTGTGCACTACGACGTCCCACAGGTACTGGCCAGCCTTGCGTTCGGCGTCGATCTTCGGCACCTGATCGGCGTTGCCGTTGCCAGCCAGGATCTCGTAGGGAATACCGTACTTCTTGGAGAAGGTGTCGTACACCTGACGGAAGACGTCCCCCGGCGCGCCTACGATCGTCACCTTGCCCTCCTGCTTGGCCGCCGCCAGCAGCGAATCGAGGCTGGCGGCGGAGGAGGCGGCCGACGCAGCTGCCGGCTTGGCTGTCGCGGCAGCGCTAGTGGCGGCGGGACTTGCCGGGCTGGGATTAGCCGGCCCGCTTACGCTGGGAGCCGGCGCAGCGCCCGATCCGCAAGCCGCCAACAACAGCAGCAGCACGGCGCCGCTCAGCGGCGCTAATCGGGAAAGTCCTGCTCGTCTCATCGGCTGTGTCCTCCGCGTTCGAACGGCTTGCGCCGGATTGCGGGCAATAGTAGGACATCCCAAGTCAGACAGCTCTTCTAGGGGGAGGAGGACTGCTCGCAGGCGGCAGCGCGCTTCAGCAGCAGTACCCGCTCGCGCGCATTCTGCGCCAGGCCGGCGGCCCGCAGAAATTCGCTTCGGGCTTCATCCAGGCGGCCAAGCTTGAACAGCAGATCGCCCCGCACGCTGGGCAGCAGGTGGTAGCGCTCCAACAGCGGCTCGCCGGACAGACGGTCCGCCAGCTCCAGGCCGGCCGCCGGGCCGAAGGCCATGGCCGCAGCGACGGCCCGGTTGAGCTCGATAACCGGCGACGGCGAAAGCTGCGCCAGCGCGTCGTACAGCGCCACGATCCGTTCCCAGTCCGTCTCCTCCGGCGCACGGGCCCGCGCGTGGCAAGCCGCGATCTCCGCCTGGAGGGCATATGGCCCTAACGAGCCGCCGAGCTGCCGGGTGCGCTCGAGCGCCACCAAACCGCGATGAATCAGGAGCTGGTCCCAGCGCGAGCGATCCTGCTCCAGCAGGAGAATCGGCTCGCCGCGCGGTCCGATGCGAGCCCGGGATCGTGATGCCTGGATCTCCATCAAGGCCACGAGACCGTGCACTTCCGGCTCATTCGGTGCCAGCTCAGCCAGGATGCGTCCCAACCGCAAGGCCTCGCCACACAGCTCAGGCCGGACCCAATCATCGCCCGCCGTGGCCGCGTAGCCCTCGTTGAAGATGAGGTAGACGACTTCCAGCACAGATGACAGCCGGCCTGCCAGATCAGGCCCCGCCGGCACTTCGAACGGCACCCGAGCGGCGCTGAGCGTCTTCTTAGCCCGCACGATGCGCTGGTACATCGTCGGCACGGGCACCAGGAACGATCGGGCGATCTCCTCGGTCGTGAGCCCGCCGAGCAGACGCAGGGTGAGCGCCACCCGCCCCTCGGTGGACAGCACCGGGTGGCAGGCGGTGAAGATCAGGCGCAGCAGGTCATCGCCGACCTCATCGGGCTCGACTGCCGGTTGGTCAGCTGTCTGGGCCTCCAGCTCGCGAGCCAGCTGCTCCTGCTTCTCCTGCAGCCGTACGTTGCGGCGGATCAGGTCGATGGCTCGGTGCTTGGCGGTGCCCATGAGCCAGGCGCCCGGGTTGTCCGGAACGCCTGACTCGGGCCACTGCTCCAGCGCGGCGACCAGCGCATCCTGCGCCAGGTCCTCCGCCAGGCTCACGTCGCGCACGATGCGGGTGAGACCGGCGATCAGCCGCGCTGCCTCAATGCGCCACACCGCCTCGATGGTTCGATGCGCCGCGCCGGGAGCTTCCATCAGCCTCCGCTCAGCCCTCGCACGGCCTGGCAGCGAGGCGTGCCAAACGTCGCCCTCGAGATGTCCTCATGCGCTGCTCCTAGCTCCGCTTGTTCTGCTGGATCTGGGCACCAATGCGCCGCTCCTGCTCGCGCAGCTCGGGCGTCATGTTGTCCCCAAAGTCCTCCATCTCGAACACCTGCCGGATCTCGATCTCCACGCCATCCCCGAATGGAGCGCGCTTGACCCACTCGATGGCCTCCTCTTTGGACCGCACCTGGAACAGCCAGAAGCCCGCGATGAGCTCCTTGGACTCGGTGAACGGTCCATCGATGACCGTCCGCTCGTGTCCCGAGAACCTGACCCGCGCGCCCTTGGAGGTTGGATGGAGCCCTTCCCCCGCCAGCATCACGCCGGCCTTGACCAGCTCCTCGTTGTACTTGCCCATCGCCGCTATCAGCTCCGTGCTGGGCAGGACGCCCGCCTCGGATTCCTCGCTCGCCGGGACCATCACCATGAAACGCATTTCCTGTCTCCTCGTCGTTCGTTCAGAGCCTGCTTTCGACTCTCGCCGTTCGCCGCTCTACTCCTACGTCGAACGACAATCGCCAAATTCGACATCCCGAACGCTACCGCGCAAACCGACGTCGCCGGCAGTCCCCGACTCTCAGGGAGAGCGTGCAGCGAAGCATCGTCTCCAGACCCGGAGGATCCTCCGCTGCGCCCCAGGCTGACCGCTTGGCGGTTGGGTGAGACCCGGCGGCGGACCGTGAGGATAGAGGACAGTGCCTCCTTCTAAGATCTCGGCAGCATGCATTTGCCAGTCTGCACGTGGAGTTGAAGCCTCACCAGCCTGAGCGACTCAGCCCACGACGGGGGGATCTGCGACAATGGCGGCCGGTCATCACACTGATCGCGGCAGCAGCGGGCATCTGGCTGGTGCTGTGGACATGCACGGCTCCAACCCAGCTGCAGCGCCAGGGCGGGGTCGTGCTGCCGGCGAACTCAACCCCCCAGGGCACTGGCGAGACGTTGCGCCTCATTGAGGACGCGGCCACGCAGGAGGGGAAGATCGTCGTGGGCATCAGCGGCGGCCTGCCGGAGTCCTGGCGGCAGCGCTTCGAAGCAGCCCTGAATTATCAGTTCGGGATCAAGGTCGAGCTTGCCGCTGTGGACTCGTCCGGCCCGGCTCCCACCAGCCTGCGGCCGCCCGATGGTGGCGCCAGGCCGGCCTGGGACGTGCTGATCGGCAGCGACGCGCAATACGCCGAGCTGGCCACGTCGGGACTGCTGCAGCGGCACGGCTGGTCCTCCCTGTTCGGCGCTCCCCGTGACGCGGTCATGTTCGACGAGTCGGCCGTTGGCTTCGCGCAGCAGCCGCTGCGCCCCGCCTACAACAGCCAGCGTGTCCCGGCTTCGGCCGTGCCACACACCTGGGACGCGCTGCTCGACCCGAAGTGGAAGGGCCGGATTGGCGTCAGCAACTCGATGGATCCTTGGGCCGGACTATCCTCGAGCTGGGGGGACGCCAAAACCGTCCAGTTCATTACGGCGCTGGCTGCCCAGCAGCCGGCCAGGGGCACGGCCGCGGAGCTGATGCAGCGCCTGGAGCAGGGCTCCATCGACGTCGTCGCCGCCGTGCCGGAGCAGCTCATTCAGGCCAGCGTTGGCCGGAATGCCCCGGTCTCCGGAGCCGACGTCAGTCCACTGCTTCTCCAATCGTCTGTCGCCGGCGGCTTGAAGAACGTGGAGCATCCGAACGCCGGTCTGCTGTTTGCCGGGCTGCTCGCCACGCTGGAGGGACAAACCCTGTGGCACGACTTTGCCGGATCCAGCTCGATCTTCGTGGCCGATTCGCCAGGAGAGAAGCTCGTCGAAGGTAAGCAGTACGTGCTGCCGCCCGACAGCTTCCTGATGAAAGACGCGCCCGACCGCAGCGCCAAATACGCGCGCGTCCTCGGTTATTGACGTTTTCGGGCCATCCGGCCGTTAGCATTGATCCGTGCCGCTGACCCCTGAGGACATTCGCCGGATCGTCGAGAACACCGAGATCGTCCGGCCGCCGAAGCGGCTTCTGGCAACCTTCGGCACGACTGTCGTGCAGTATTTCGTAGTCACAAAACCTGCCTACGCCGACCTGCCCGGCGCCCTGAAGGAAGACGAAGCGGTAGTCCGCAGCGGCAAGGTCACCGCCCAGCGCCCGCAGATCGTGACACCCTACTACCTGATGAACCTATTTCGCGGCTTCGACCACGGCCAGGAGTACGCCCGCTACCTCATGGCCGAGCACGGAGCGGACTCGCCGGGCCTGATGTACCGCTACGAGCAGGAGCCGGGAGACATGGAAGTGGTGTCCGAGGCCGCCGAGGCCGTGGCCAGGCGCATAGCCGGCCGGCTAGACCAGGAAAACGCGCACCTGGCTACGGTCATCCGCGGCATCGACCAGTTCTGGGACGTGTCCCTGGCGCACTTCATCTACGCGCTCACCGCGGGTTCGGCCATCGGCCATGCGACGGAAATGGCAAAGCGCGGGATGCTGGACGAGGATCGCGGCCTTCCACGGGCCGTGCGCGAGCGCATCGACAGCATGTTCGCCGCCGTGGCGCGGGGAGAGCTGGAGGCGTCCGAGCTCAAGACCGAGCTCGATCGCTGGGGCATCTTCTCTGAATACGAGGACCGCTTCCTGAACCTCTTCCGCCGCTAACGTCACTACTCCGCACCGAGGTGTGGCAAGCTAGGACCCATGTTTGATCGGGTGCCAACTCGCAACGGCTATCCAACCTTTTCGCAAGCGGAAATCGACCGCCGCCACTCAGCTCTGCGCAAGGCGATCGAGCGCGACGGCCTGCACTGCGCCGTCCTGTACGGCAGCGGCCGTCCCAACTCCGACGTCAACTACCTCACCAACTGGCCGGGCGGGCGGGAGGCCTACGTCGTCATTCCTCTCGACGGCGAGCCCGGTGTGCTGGCCCAGCTGTACAACCACGTGCCTATGGCCCAGCGGCTGTCGCTGATCCCGGATACGCGCTGGGCAGGACCAGATTCGGTCGCGGCCCTGGCCGGCTGGCTGCGCGAGCGCAAGCTCGATCGCGGCGCTATCGGGCTCATCGGGGGGCTGCCCTTCTCCCAATACGAGCGGCTGAAGACGCTGCTGCCCGAAGCGCGTCTGTCCGACTTCAGCCGTCGCTTCAGGGAGCTGCGCGTCGTCTATTCCGAAGAAGAGCTGGGCTTCTTCCGGGTAGCCGCCGAGCTGACCGATCGTTCCATTGAACGCATGGCCAAGGAGCTCCGTCCGGGCCTGCACGAATGGGAGCTGGCGCGCATCGTGGAAACGCCGTACCTCGAGGCGGGTGGCTACGCCGGGATTCACTTCATGGCCTCGACCCCCATGGCCAACCCGAGCATCTTCGTCCCCCACCAATACCAGTCGAACCGGGTTCTCGAAAAGGGCGACGCGATCATCTCCGAGATCAGCGGCGCCTTCTGGTGCTACTCGGGTCAGATCCACCGCACCTTCTTCCTCGGGCAGCCGACGCCGGAATGGGTCCACCTGCATCAGGCCGCATCGGACACCTTCGACGCTATTGAAAACGTCCTCAAGGACGGCGCCACCGTGGAGCAGGTGCTGGACGCGGCGGAGATCATCGACCAACGCGGCTACCACATCTACGACGACCTGCTGCATGGTGCCAACCAGTACCCGCCCATCCTGCAAACGAGATCGACCGATCGTGGCTATCCTCGCGAGTTCACTTTCCGCGAGAACATGGTCGTTACCATTCAGCCTCAACCCGCCTCGGCCGACCACCGCATGGGCCTGCAGTTCGGGGAGACGGTGCGCATCACCCGTAACGGCGTAGAACGGCTGCATCATTACCCGCGAGAGATGGTCGTCGTCGATTGATCCCAGGGAATCGGAGGAAGCCTTGAAGCGCTACGTGCGGCCCTACGCCGAGGCCAAAGAGGAGCTGCTGCGGCGGGCGGCAGAGCGGCGCAACCCGTTCGACAACACCGTTCCCGAGGAAGCTGCCGCCATCCTCAACAGGCTCGCCACGCTGGAGCACGAAGCCTGGGCCGCGGCGTTCAGCGCACCGGCGCCGGCCTACGAGGAGGAGGCTCGGCGGGCTGAAGCAGCCGGCGACGCAGCCAAGGCGCGCGCCAACTACCTCCTGGCTTATGGCTACTATCGGGTAGCTCGCTATCCATGCATGAGCTCGACCGGGAAGCAGGCTGCCTACCGCAAGTCGCAGGACGTGTATTTGAAGGCCGGGCGCTGGATGGATCCGCCAATCGACCGCGTGGAGATGCCCTTCAACGGTCGCGCCGGCGAGGGCAACCTGTCGGTTGGTCTCCTGCGAGTACCTGCCGCTTCGGCCCCACGCCCCCTGTTGATTGCCTGGGGCGGCATTGACTCCTTCAAGGAAGAGCGGCGTACCGAGCCCTTCCTGTCGCGGGGCATCGCCAGCCTGAGCATCGATATGCCGGGCGTGGCCGATGCTCCCCTAGCCGGGTCTGAAGACGCCGAGCGGCTGTGGGACGCCGTGCTCGACTGGGTGCAGACCGAGCCACGGCTCGATCCTCGCCGCGTGGCGGTCTGGGGTGGGAGCACCGGCGGCTATTGGGCGGCGAAAATCGCCCACACTCATCGCTCTCGGCTGGCGGCCGTCATCGAGCAGGGCGGCCCTATCCATCATGCCTTCCAGCCGGAGTGGATCGAGCAATCGCAGCACGGCGAATATCCGTTCGAGCTCGGTGAAACCTTGGCCTGCGCCTTCGGCCACTCGACATTCGATGAGTGGGTGAGCTACGCGCCCAGGCTGTCGCTGCTCGACCAGGGCGTGCTGGATCAACCCTGCGCACCGATGCTGTGCATCAACGGCGTCCATGACTCGGTCTTCCCCGTCGCCGACCAGCACCTGCTGCTCGAGCACGGCAGTCCCAAGACGATGCGGCTCTACCCAAGCGGCCACATGGGCCACACTTCCGAAACGATGCCGCACATGGTGACCTGGCTGTGCGAGACCTTGGGCGTGGACGGCGACGCGCGATGACTTCACGCTGCACAGCAGAGCGCCCCGAGCGCAGGCTCCTGCCTGGTCTTCCACCCTTTCTCCACGATCCGTCATGAAGGCCGTCGTCCAGCGCGACTTCGGCGGGCCGGAGGTTCTGCGGCTGGAGGACGTGCCTGCCCCGCGGCCTGCCGCCGGCGAGGTCCTGATTCGCGTCGGCGCCGTCACGATCAATCGCACGCTGGATCTGGCCGTTCGCCGAGGCGACTACCACATCAAACCGGATCTGCCGCACGTGCTGGGTACCGATCCCTCCGGGACGGTGGAACGGGTCGGACCAGGGGCCGACACATATTGGACCGGCCAGCGCGTGGCGGTCGCCGGCCAGATCCGCTGCGGCGTGTGCCCTCCCTGCCTCGCAGGCAACGACAGCGCCTGCGAATCCACCAAGCACCTGGGCGTCAACCGCTGGGGAGGCTATGCCGAGCTCCTTACCGTCCCGGTCAAGAACCTTGTGCCGCTTCCACCCAACCTCTCCTTTGCGGAGGCCAGCGTCATCGTTCGCCACTTTCCGACGGCCTTCCAGCTGCTCGGCCGGGCACAGCTCAAGGCCGAAGAATGGGTGCTGGTGATGGGCGCAGCCGGCGCGCTTGGCAGCTGTCTGGTGCAGGCGGCCAAGATGCAAGGGGCGCACGTGATCGCCGGCGCTGGCAGCGACGAGCGCGTCGACAGCTGCCTGAAGCACGGGGCGGACTTCGGTGTGAATTACCGGCGGCAGGACCTGGCCGCCGAGGTGATGCGGCTAACCGGCGGCCACGGCGCGGACGTGGTGTTCGAGAACATCGCCGACCCCACGCTGTGGCCGGGCGCCTTCAACAGCCTGGCGTACCTTGGCCGCCTGGTCACTGCCGGCGCCCATGGCGGTGGGACGGTCCCCCTGGACGTCACCCGTCTGTACCTGCGCCGGCTGCAGATCATCGGCAGCGCCGGCAGCCGGCGGGCTGACGTCGAGCGCACGTTGGAAGCGGTGGCCGCCGGCCGCATCCACGCGGTGATCGGCCGGATTATGCCGCTGGCCGAAGCCGCCGAAGCCCACTGCTTAGTGGAAACCAATGCCGTCATTGGCAAAGTGGTGCTCACGCCGTGAAGATTATCGGAGCTGCTGGTGAGAAAGCTGCTGAGCTCCCACGTCGCTGACATCAAAGCCCGCAGCGACCAGGCGTCCGGAGCCTCCTGACAGCGCTGCCTGGCGATGAGGCACCCCCGCTGCCGCGAGGCCACATGCGGCTCGTGACGGTCAGAAGCGCAGCCAGTTTTCGTGCTGCGTGAGGTGCTGCTCTAACGCCTCCCGATGGGAAATGAGATTGACAGCCGGCTCACTGGGTGCCGTAACCAAGGCCCAAGCAGCGAGATCTTCAAGCGGATGCTGCAGCGCGCGCAGCCGCTCACTCAAAGGCGGGTGCGTGTCCGTTGGATGCGGTGGCTCCTGCCCGTCCAGGTTTTCCAGGATCTCGGGGCGCGTCGCTGTCAGGACGACACTTTCGAACATCCTCGAAGCATTGCTTCCTGGTGGCGGCTCGTGCGTCTGCCGCAAGGAGCCGGCGACCCTCTTCCACAACCGAGAGTACGCGTGGAATTTCATCAGCACGCTGCCAACATGCCGGCCGCCGATCATCTGACTTGCCACTCTGTCCGCAGCGAGCTCCCGTCGGCGGCCGACGCGCGACTCGGCTAGCGCAAACGAGTCGAGAAACGTCTGGATGATCAGTCTCGCCGGAAACAGAACGATCTCGGACGCGATGCTGTCGCTCTCCGCTCCCAGCGTTCGGAGAGCGAAACCGGCGCGAGCATAGACGGGATAGAACAAACCGCTGAACCGCGTATCCAGTCCCTTGTAGTGCGCGAGCTCATGGCATAGGACAGCCTCGAACTCCGGCATCGTAAGGATGCGGCACAGCGGCAGGGACACATACATCGTGCGTCCCCTCAGCATCCCGGAGTAGCAATACACGTGGGCTTCCGTGACGTAGAAGTTCGGCTCGAGCCCGCCCACGATGTGGTCCGGCGGCTTCGCACCCATTCTCGCGGCTAGGTTCCGGACGAAGCCCCATAGCTCCGGCTCCTCGGCAGGTGGCAGGACAAGAGCGGACTCGACGCAGGCGCCGTGGCCCAGAAACGATAAGCAGGCGCGAATCAGTGCGATGATGCCGACCAGACCAGCACCGCCAATAGCGAGCAGCAGGAACGGCAGGATGTAGCCAGTGGCCTGGCTGAACACCAGCTGCAGAGCCGCGAGCAGGAGCAGGACATTGCTCGCTACGAGCACGATGACGCCGGCCATCGTGAGATACAGGCCCGGCACGAAGAGTATGAGGAGAAGGATCCTGCCAACCCGAGCCACGAGGCCGGCAATCAGCATGTAACCGATCAGGCCCACGGTGATGGCAACAGAAACGATCGCCAGCGGCTTTCCGATGCTGGTGATCTGGTAGTTAGCGCACAGCGTTCCGAGACCAGTCGCGACGGTCACGTTGGACGCGGCGCAGGCCGCCTGCAGCGACGTGTGAGCCTGGCCCTGCGCCAACGGAACGGGCGCTCCACCCACCAGCGCAGACGCTCGTCCACCGTTCGCCCACTGCTCTTCCAGGGCGCCTCGAATCCCGTCGATAGCGAACCAACTGACGAGTGGCACGATCATCAACGGCAGCAGTGCGAAGACGCGAATGTCCGCCAGCAAGCCGCTGCGTGTACCCGACGCCACGCTGTCAGCGCCCAATGAAGTCGCAAGTTTCCATGGTCACCCCGGCCCGCCGAAGACTGGTCGCTCGCCCCCTATAGCTGACCTATGTATAGCAGGCAGCAGTCACTCGGCGAAGGTCACCAGGTCGCGGCGGGCGTAGTCGGTCTCGTGCTTCGGCATGAGGGTGGCGTGCCGCATCTGAAAAGCGATCACCTGGGCAAAGGGAACGTTACGCCTTTCCAAGTCACGCAGCGCGGCCTGCACGTCGTAGCGCACCCGGCGCAGCTCGGCTTTCAGGCTGCCACCCGCGTCGTCGAGCAGCAGATAGCTGGGGCGGGGATCACGGTCGAAGGGGAAGCCGGCGCTGCCGTCGCTGATCACCCGATGAACCCGCAGGCGGCGATCCATGAACAGGTGCGTGTGGCCGCAGACCACGACCTCCTCCTGCACCTCGGAAACGAGCTGGCCGAGGTGGCTGTCCGGCGTCCAGGGGAACATGCCCACGTTGTCGGCGACCGGTGAGGCGTGCACCACGCGCAGCGGCGAGGCCATGTCCACGCGCACGTCAAAGGGCCACTGGCCGATGAAGTCGCAGCCGTCCGCCCCGATAGCCGCAGCCGTCCAACCCAGGTTGGCGAATGCCTCTGCCTCCCAACCATCGACCGGCCGGCCCTCCCAGCGCCGCTCGATCAGATAGCGATCGTTGTTGCCGCTGACGAAACGCACGTTGGGCAGCTCCCGCAGCAGCCGCAGCGTCTCGGCCGGGCTCGGCCCAAACGACAGCAGATCACCATTGGCCACCACGAGGTCCGGAGAGCCGGCGTCGGCCAGCACTGCCTCGAGCGCCCGCACGTTACCGTGCACGTCGGACAGCACCGCGACCCGCATAGCCCCTAGGGTAGCGCTGTCTGGCGCCACGACGCCCCGCTACGCTTCTAACGCATGTTCGAGCGGTTGGGGCGGACGATGTATCGCCGGCGATGGGCGGTCGTTGCGCTGTGGCTGGTGGCAGCGGCGGTTGCGGCGCCATGGTTCCCGCGGGCCGCCGGGTTCTTGCGAGTAGGCGGCTTCTCCAGCCCCAACATCGAATCGGCCCAAGCACGCGAAACGCTGACCACGGACCTTGGCCAGAACCTCTCAGCCATCCAGGTAGTCTATTCCAGCCCCACGCTCGTGGCCAGCGATCGCCGTTTCATCGACCAGGTCCAAGCCTCGCTGGCCGGGCTGCAGGGCTCCCCGGCGGTCGACTCTATCGTGCTGCACACGTACAACGCACGCCAGGTCTCGCCCGACGGCCACACCGCCTACGAGAACGTGATCCTTAAGGCGGCCCCCGAACAGTCGCCCAACCTGCTGCCTGACCTAGAACAGCACCTCGTCCAACCGCCGGATCTGAAGATGATCGTGGCCGGGCCGCCGATCTTCTACGCCGACATCGTGAAGCTCAGCGCCAGCGATTTGCGGCGCGCCGAAACCGTGGCCTTCCCCATCGCCGCGGCCGTCCTCGTCCTGGTGTTCGGCTCAGTGGTCGCGGCCGGCGTGCCGCTGGTGATTGGCGGCGCCAGCGTGCTCATCACCATCGCGCTGATTGCGCTCATCGCCCAATTTCGTGAAATGTCGATCTTCGTGCTCAACGTCACCACCATGCTCGGGCTTGGCCTGGGCGTGGACTATGCCCTGTTCATGACCAATCGCTTTCGTGAGGAGATCGGACGCCATTCTGTTGAGGAAGCCGTGGCCGTCACCATTGCCACGTCCGGCCGAGCGGTGTTCTTCTCCGGTATGACCGTGTGCGTCGGACTGCTGGCGCTGGTTGGCTTCGACTTCATGATTCTGCGCACCGTGGGCATCGCCGGGTCGCTGGTCGTGCTGCTGACGCTGATCGCCGCCATGAGCCTGCTGCCGGCCCTGCTCGGCATTCTGGGCCCGCGCGTCAACGCGCTTGCCATCAGCCTGCCGGCAATCAACGTGAGCGGCTTCTGGCACCGCCTGGCGCACAAGGTCATGCGGCGGCCGGTGGCGGTGGCGCTGCCGGTGCTGGCCATCCTGCTGCTCTTCGGCTACCCGCTGCGGAATATCGACCTCAGCTCGCCGGATGCCTCGATCCTTCCTAAGAGCGTCCCCTCGCGGCAAGGCTTCGACCAGCTCCAGAGCAGCTTCGGTCCCGGCGCTCTGGATCCCGTCGTGGTCGTGGTCAAAGCCAACGACGCCATCCTCAGCCGCGCCAACGTGGACCGGCTGTACGACTTCACGCACCAGCTCCTGCGGGACCAGCGCATCGCCCGCATCGACAGCGTCGTAACGATCGACCCACGCATGACCAAAGCCCAGTACGAGCTCCTCTACAGCGACCCCTCGCGCATCCCGGACCTGTACGCCAAGGCTGTTGCCGAGGCGACGGCGCGCGACCGTACGGCCGTCGTCAACGTTATTGGCCGATATCCGCCGCTGTCCGATGAATCTCGCGGCATCGTCGCCGAGACGCGCGAGCTGGCGAGGCAGTATCCCGGCTGGCAGGTGCAGGTGGACGGCGGGGCGGCAGAGGTCAGCGACGTGGTCAGCAGGCTGTACTCCGAATTCCCGGCGGCCATCCTGTTCATCGCCATCTCCACCTACGTCCTGCTGCTGATCCTGTTCCGCTCCATCGTGCTGCCGCTGAAAGCGCTGATCATGAATGCGCTGAGCCTGGCGGCGTCGTACGGCGCGCTGGTGTGGGTCTTCCAGGAGGGCCACCTGGCCGGGCTCCTGCGGTTCACCCCGCTCGGCTTCGTCGAAGCCTCGCTGCCAATCATCATGTTCTGCACCCTGTTCGGATTGAGCATGGACTACGAGGTCTTCCTGCTGAGCCGCATCCAGGAGTCCTACGATGCCAGCGGGAACAACACCGCCGCCGTTGCCGAGGGTCTCCAGAGCAGCGGCAAGATCATCACCAGCGCGGCGCTGATCGTGGTCTGCGTGAGCCTGTCTTTCGTATCAGCCGACATCGTGCTCATCAAGGCCCTGGGGCTCGGCGTGGCCGTTGCCGTGGCGGTCGACGCCACCATCGTTCGCGCGCTGCTGGTGCCGGCCACGATGCGCCTGCTGGGTAAGTGGAACTGGTTCGCGCCGGAGTTCGTTCGCAAGCTGCTGCCAGAGGTGAGGGTCGAAGCGCCGGCTTCGCTGCCGCGCGGGCTGGCGGGAGAAGCTCCATGAAGCGCCTCCGCACACTGCTCGCTCTGCTGGCGCTGAGTGTGACCCTGGCGGCCTGCGCGCACGGCGGGGCGATCGACCCGGCCGTCCTCTCGCCGCCAGCTGCCAGCGCCGCCACGGCGCCAACCGAGCCCGCACCGGTCGTGCTGCCGCGGGACGATGAGCCGCACGCCGATCTGACCGAATGGTGGTACTACACCGGCCACCTGCAGGGGCCCGCGGGCCAGACGTACGGCTTCGAATTCGTGATCTTCCAAGCCGTCCGATCCGACGATCCGCCCGCCTACGCCGCGCACTTCGCCGTTACCGACGTCGGCCGCGACGGCTTCCGCTTCAGCGAGCGCGGCGAGACCGGCGCGCAAGTCAAGGCTGGGCCCGGCCTGGACCTCGCCCTATCGGGCTGGACGCTGCAGGGCGCCGACGGTCGCTTCCATGTGCGGGCCGACATGGACAGCTACGCCGTCGACCTGACCCTCGACAGCCTGAAACCGGCCGTGTTGCACGACGGCAAGGGACTGATCAGCTTCGGCCCGGCCGGCAATTCGTACTACTACTCACGAACACGCCTCGGCGTGACTGGCACGTTCGTCGACCACGCCGAGAGCCTGCCTGTCACGGGCCAGGCGTGGATGGACCATCAGTGGGGCAACTTTGTCTCCGGCGGAGGCGGCTGGGACTGGTTCTCGATTCAGCTCGACGACAAGTCCGAGGTCATGCTGTTCTTCCTGCGCGACGACACCGGCAAGCTGACCTACCCGTATGGCACCTACGTGGACCCCAACGGCAGCGCCATGACGCTCGCGCCATCGGCCTTTGACGAGCGACCAACCGGCTCCTGGATCAGCCCCACCACGGGCACGACCTACCCGTCCGGCTGGCAGGTCAGCGCCGGCGATCTCCGGCTATCCCTCACTCCGACGGTCAAGGACCAGGAGCTGGCCACAACCAAGACCACGGGTGTCACGTACTGGGAGGGAGACGTGACAATCGCGGGGACCCACGCCGGCCGGCCGGTGCACGGACAGGGCTATGTTGAGCTGGTCGGTTATCCCTTCCGGTCGCGGTAGAACGGACCGGCCTACTCCTTCAGGAGCTTGCGCAGGTCGGAAGCCAGGTCGCTGGCCTTGAAGGGCAGCGTCAGCAGCGCTCGCTCGTTGCCCGACTTATCGATGACGTAGATCGGATCGCTGTGAATGAGGTCCGTTACCGGGATCGACGAATCGGGATGCTGGTCCTGGACGGCGACGTAATAGGCCTTCCAGACCGGGGTCAGCTCATCCGGGCTGCCCATCAGGAAGCTCATACGGCCATCGACCTGGTGATCCTGCAGGAAGCCCATCACCGAGGTGCGATCGTCGTGACGCGGATCGGTGCTCACCGCCAGCACGGCGACCTTGCCAGCGTCGGGACCGAGCTGCAGCAGCGTCTGGCGCAGCTGGTCGGCGATGAGGGGACATTCGTCGGGACAGTGCGTGTACAGGAAGGTCAGCACAACAGGCTGCCCACGAAACTGTTCCAGAGCGACCGGCTGGCCATGCTGGTCGGTGAGCTTAAAAGTCGGGGCCGGCGTCCTACCCAGATCGAGCCCGACCATCTTGCCGGACTGGTCCAGAAAGAGGATCGCCGCCGAGGCCAGCATCAGCACCAGGGCAGCCCCTATCACGCCCGTCAGCGCCAGCACGAAACGGCGAGAAGGGCGGGCGGCCGTCCGAGTGAGCTCTCCCTCGGCGCTTGCCACTGGGTAGCGTTCCTAGACCAACGAGCCCACTGCGTGATCCAGGACCATCGAGCCGAAGAGCAGCGCCAGGTACAGCAGCGAATAGCGGTAGGTTCGCCTCGCCCAGCCTAGGGTGGCGTGCTTGAGCAGGCGCGCCGCGTACCACACGAAAATGCCGGTGAGCCCCAGGGCGAGCACCAGGTACAGCAGTCCCAGAGCGCCCACCGCGTACAGCATGGCCGTGAGCGGCAGCAGCAGAAGCGAATACAGGAAGATCTGCCAGCGCGTGTGCGACTCGCTGCTTACAACCGGCAGCATGGGCACGCCGGCGCGCTCATAGTCACGCTTGATGAGCAGCGCCAGCGCCCAGAAGTGCGGCGGCGTCCAAAAGAAGATGATGGCGAACAGCCACCACGCCGCGACGTCCACGCGGCCGGTGGCCGCGGCCCAACCGACCAACGGTGGCACGGCCCCCGCGGCTCCGCCAATCACGATGTTGTGCGGCGTCGAGCGCTTGAGCCAGAGCGTGTACACGAACACGTAGAACAGCAGCCCCAAGAGCGACAGGACCGCGGCCAGCATGTTGACCCCGAGCAGCATGACCATGAACGACAGGATGCCCAGCGTGAGGCCGAAGATCAGGACCCGCTGCGGCTCCATGCGCCCGGCCGGAATGGGCCGGCGGCGCGTTCGGGTCATCTCCTGGTCGATGTCCTGGTCGACGTAGCAGTTGAGGGCGTTGGCGCCGCCAGCGGCCAGCGCGCCACCAAGCGTGGTCCATAGGATCAGCCACAAGGAGGGCATGGACCGCGAGGCGATAAACATGGTGCACACGGTGGTGACCAGCAGCAGCGAGATGATCTCCGGTTTGGTGAGAGCCACGTAGTCGGCCAGCGTCGATCGCCAGCTTGCAACCACTGGCGCCTCCGGTGTCGCCGGAGCCACCGCCGTCAACCGCTCTTCCGCACCAAGCGCGCGGCCGCGGTCCGACGGCAAGCCCATGGCTAAACGGTCGCGATAGGCAAGCACGGTCAGCACTACCAGCCCGCCCCACACCGATTCAGCCAAGGCGATGTGCCCGGCCACCAGCAGCGGCGGAAAGCGCAGCCAGACCTGCAGCGCGCCTACCAGCACCTGCAGCGCCAGGAACAGCGCGATCAGCTGTCCCGTACGCGCGGCCAGCCGATTCACCCCTTTGCGCCTTACGGCCTCGAACACCGTTCGCACGATCAGCAGGCCTACCACCAGGGCCACGATACGGTGGCCGAAGTGGATGGCCGCCAGGCCCTGAGCAGGGATTGCCAGACCGTGGCACAGCGGCCAGTCCGAGCAGGCCGAGGCAGCGCCGCTGCCGGTGACCAGAGAGCCGCTCATCAGCAGCAGGAAGGTAGCGATAGTGGTCCACAACGAAAGCAGGTAGAACGATCCGAGACCTGAGGGCTGCACGGCCGCAGACGCGGGGCCGCCGTATTCAGGGCCCAGGCGCTCCTGGCCGAAGGCGGCAGATCGAGCTTCACCCGAAGCCAGCGTCGCGGTGATGAGCAGCGTGGCCAGGACCAGCATGGCCGTACCCAGGTGAGCCATGACCACCTGCGGCGGCAGGTCGAGCTTGACCGTGACAGCTCCGAGCACGCTCTGAATGACAAGCAGCACCACGGCCGCGTTGGCCAGCCACAGCAGGTCACGGCGGTGTCGCAGCGACAGCCACGCCGCGGTAGCGGTGGACAGTGTGAGGATGGACACCAGGAAGGCGAACAGCCGGTGGTTCCACTCGATGAAGGTCGGCAGATCGAACAGCGGGATCAGGCTGCCATGGCAGAGGGGCCAGTCATTGCCGCAGCCAAGGCCGGAACCGCTGACTCGCACCACCGCGCCCAGCACGACGAGCACGAATGTGGCCGCGGCCGATGCCACGGCCAGCCAGCGAAAGGTCTTCATTGGGCCAAGGCTGATCTTAACGTTCGGCTAACGCCCGTCCTATAGGGTTGGGAGTGTATGGTCCGACAGCGCACCACCCCGGCGGCAATTACCGCCCGTTTCTCGGGTGTTACCATGCCCCCTAGGACCGGTTTTGTGGATGGGGTGGCGCGTCGACCAACGGCAAGCCCACGTAACCGCCGCTCGTGCCTGCCTCGTGTGTCTTGCCCCCGCGCACCAGGGATGCCAACGTTGGATCTGATCCAGGTTTGCCAGGCGGCCGGTCGTCTGAGTGGCACGCGACGAGCGGATCAGCGAACAAAGTGACTCGCAAGGAGACGACGACATGAGCGTGACGGCACCAGCAGCGCCCAAGATCCGGCAGTGGCACGAGCTCGCGCAGCAGCTGCGGGTTGACAGCATCCGCAGCAGCACGGCCGCCGGCTCGGGACATCCTACCTCCTCGATGTCGGCGGCCGACCTGATGGCCGTCCTCATGAGCGAGCACCTGCGCTATGACTTCGACCACCCCGGGAACGACAACAACGACCACCTGATCTTCTCCAAGGGCCACGCCTCGCCGCTCCTGTATTCCGTGTACAAAGCGGCCGGAGCCATCTCTGACGAAGAGCTCATGGCCTTCCGCAGGTTCGGCAGCCGCACGCAGGGCCATCCCACGCCGGTGCTGCCGTGGGTGGACGTCGCCACCGGGTCACTCGGCCAGGGACTGCCCATCGGGGTCGGCGTTGCTCTGGCCGGCAAGTTCCTGGACAAGCTGCCCTACCGGGTGTGGGTTCTGCTCGGCGACAGCGAGATGGCCGAGGGCTCGCAGTGGGAAGCTTTCGACCACGCCTCACACTACGGCCTGGACAACCTGACCGGCATCCTCGACATGAACCGGCTCGGCCAGCGAGGTGAGACGGAGCTGGGCTGGAACAGCGCCGCATACGCCGCCCGAGCCCGCGCCTTTGGCTGGCACGCCGTTGAGATCGACGGCCACGATCTGGAAGCCATCGACCGGGCCTACCGCGAAGCCGCCGCGCACAAGGGCGAGCCCACGTTGATCGTCGCCAAGACCCTGAAGGGCAAGGGCGTCTCGTTCATCGAGAACCGGGACGGCTGGCATGGCAAGCCCCTGCCGCCGGACGAGGCCAAGCAAGCCATCGAGGAGCTCGGCGGCGAGCGCCATCTCACCATCGAGGTGCATAAGCCGGAGCCGCTCAAGGCGGCGCCGATCGCACCCCCCAGGCCAGCTGAGCTGCCGCGCTATGAGCTCGGCGCCAGCGTCGCGACGCGCAAGGCGTATGGCGAGGCCCTGCGCGCAGTCGGCGACGCCAACGAGCACGTCGTGGCTGTGGACGGCGAAGTGAGCAACTCGACTTACGCTGAAGACTTCGCCCATGCGCACCCGGAGCGCTACTTCGAGCAGTACATTGCCGAGCAGCAGATGGTGGCCGCGGCCGTCGGCTTGAGTGTGCGACATCGGACCGTGTTCGCTTCGACCTTCGCTGCTTTCCTGACCCGCGCCTACGACTTCATCCGCATGGCAGCCATCTCGCGCACGCACATCCGGTTGTGCGGATCGCACGCTGGCGTCTCCATCGGAGAGGATGGCCCCTCCCAAATGGCGCTGGAAGACCTGGCCATGATGCGAGCGGTCTGGGGCAGCACCGTGCTGTACCCATCCGATGCCAACCAAACGGCGCAGCTGGTGGAGAGCATGACCCATCACCACGGCATCAGCTACCTGCGTACGACACGCGCTGCGACGCCGGTGATCTATGAGCCCGGCGAGACCTTCCCTGTTGGCGGCTGCAAAGTCGTTCGCAGCTCGAGCAGCGACCAGGTCACGGTAATAGCCGCCGGCATCACTCTTCACGAAGCGCTCAAGGCTTATGACCAGCTGCGCGACGGCGGCATCGCTATCCGGGTCATCGATCTCTATTCGGTCAAGCCGCTGGACGGCGAGACCGTGGCCGGGGCGGTGGCGGAAACCGGAGGCCGGCTGCTGACCGTGGAAGACCATTGGGCCGAAGGCGGCATCGGCGATGCCGTGCTGGCAGCGCTTGCCGAACGCGGAACCACTCCCAGGCACGTCATTCACCTGGCCGTTCGCGACATGCCCGGGTCGGGCAAGCCGCAAGAGCTGATTGACGCGGCCGGCATTGGCGCGCAAGCCATCGCCGACGCGGCGCGGAAGCTCGCAGCCATGCAGTAGCGCCCGCGGGCAAGCGGGCATACAATGCCCCCATCGAGTGGGGACGATTCAGGAGGGAGCAGTGGAACTCGCGATCATTGGACTGGGCCGCATGGGCGGCAACATGGCTATACGCCTGGTTCGTGGGGGGCACCGCGTGGTGGCCTTCAACCGTACAACCAGCGTGGCCGAAAAGCTGGCCGCGGAGAACCCGCCCATGGTCGCCGCCACCACGCTCGAAGACGTGATACGGAAGCTGACCCCGCCGCGCATCGTGTGGCTGATGGTGCCGGCAGGCAAGGCTACCGACGACCAGCTCGAAGCCGTGCTGCCGCTGCTCGATAAGAACGACATCATCGTCGACGGTGGCAACACCAAGTGGAAGGCCGACGAGCCGCACGCCGCCCGCTGTGCCGAGTTCGGCGTGCGCTTCATGGACTGCGGCACGAGCGGCGGTGTATGGGGGCTGCAGAATGGCTACTCGCTGATGATTGGCGGAGACCGCGCTACGTATGAATACATGAAGCCAATATGGACGACGCTGGCGCCGCCCGACGGCGAGCTCTACTGTGGGCCAGTGGGCGCGGGCCACTTCGTCAAGATGGTCCACAACGGCGTGGAGTACGGCATGCTCCAGGCCTACGCCGAAGGCTACGAGATTCTTCGCGCCTCCAAGTACGACCTGGACCTGCACGCCATCGCCGGCGTCTGGAACCATGGCAGCGTGGTGCGCTCCTGGCTGAACGAGCTGGCGGAAGACGCCTTCTCCAAGAACCCCACGCTGGAAGGCGTGAGGGGCTGGGTGGCCGATTCCGGCGAAGGTCGATGGACAGTCGAGGCCGCCATCGACACCGACGTGCCCGCGCCGGTCCTCACGCTGTCGCTGCTCGAGCGCTTCCGGTCACGCCAGGAAGAGTCATTCGCGGCCAAGGTTATCGCCGTCATTCGCAACGAATTCGGCGGCCATGAGATCAAGACGGAGTAGGTTCACCAGTGGCTGAAGGCAACGTCGGCACCCTCGCTAACCCTTTGCGAGCACAGACCCACGGCGAACGGGTGCCCGAGCCATGCAACATGGTCATCTTCGGCGCCAGCGGCGATCTCACCCACCGTAAGCTGATTCCGGCCCTGTACAACCTCGCCCTGGAGCACCTGCTGCCGCCCGAGTTCAGCGTTATTGGCTACGCGCGGCGGCCGAAGACGCACGAGGAATTCCGGAACGAGATCAAGGCCTCCGTCAACGACTTCTCACGCAACAAGCCAGTGAAGCCCGAAGTGTGGGAGACGTTCGAAAAGGGCGTCTTCTACGTGCCCGCCACCTTCGAGGATCCCCAGGGCTACCAGAAGCTGCTGGAGCTCATGCGCAAGAACGACCAGGAGCGGGGCACTCGCGGCAATCGCCTGTATTACCTGTCCACGCCGCCCAGCGAGCACGCCGCCATCGTTCAGCAGCTGCGTGAGCTGGAGCATCCGCAGACCGATGGCTACAAGCGGGGCTGGTCCCGGATCATCGTGGAGAAGCCCTTCGGCCACGATCTCGAATCGGCGAACGCCCTCAACGATCTGCTGCACAGCGTGTTCAACGAGGACCAGATCTTCCGCATCGATCACTACCTGGGCAAAGAGACCGTCCAGAACATCTTGGTGTTCCGCTTCGCCAACGGCATCTTCGAGCCACTGTGGACGCGCGACCACGTGGACCACGTGCAGATAACAGTGGCCGAAAGCGTGGGTGTCGAGGGGCGGGCCGGCTATTACGAGCAGGCTGGCGCTATCCGCGACATGGTGTCCAACCACATGCTGCAGATCCTGGCCCTCACCACCATGGAGCCGCCGTCGGCCTTCGACGCCACCGCCGTTCGCGACGAGAAGGTCAAGGTGCTGCGCGCCATCCATCCCTGGCAGCATCGCGAGGAGGGGCGCGAGTTCAGCGTCCGCGGCCAGTACGGGCCGGGTTGGATCGGAGGCGTGCAGGTGCCCGGCTACCGCGATGAGCCGGGCGTTGACCCGCACTCGCTCACCGAGACGTTCGTAGCGTTGAAGCTGTACATCGATAACTGGCGCTGGGCCGGCGTGCCCTTCTACCTCCGCACGGGCAAGTGCCTGCCCAAGCGTGTGACCGAGGTGGCCGTCCAGTTCAAGACCGCCCCGTTCTCGATGTTCCGCCAGACCGCGCTGTCGGCGCTGGAGCCAAACATCCTGGCCATGCGCATCCAGCCCGATGAAGGCATCGTCCTGAAGTTCGGCGCTAAGGTGCCGGGCCCGGACATTGCTATTCGCTCGGTCAACATGGACTTCCTCTATGGCGCATCGTTCGACGTGCAGGTGGCGGACGCCTACGAGCGTCTGCTGCTCGATTGCATGCTGGGCGAATCGACGCTGTTCACACGCGAAGACGAGGTCCAGGCACAGTGGACGTTAATCGACAACGTGATCGAAGGATGGAAGCAGCAGCCGGAGCCCAAATTCCCCAACTACGCCGCGGGGACGTGGGGGCCGGAGCAGGCCTTCAAGTTCATCGAGAGAGACGGGAGGGCCTGGCGAAAGCTATGAGTCCGAACGAGGCGTCCTGGGAGGGCAGTGGCGTTACCGTCGGCCAGATCGAGACCGAGCTGCAGCGGCTGTGGCGAGCCAGCGACAGCGACTGGAACGGAGAAGGCAGACGGCCCGACATCCGCACCAGTGTGCTCAACCTCGTCGTGTACGCACGCAACGATGACTGCCGCGACCGTGCGGTCAATGCCATCGAGCAGCTGTCGGGCACCCACCCCTCACGTTCGATCCTCATCGTTGCCGGCAACCGCTCGGCTCCGGCTTCCATCGACGCCCGCCTGACGCTTCAGAGCCATGGGGCATACGCGGAATTTCGCCAGGTGTGCTCGGAGCAGCTCGAGCTTCGAGTCCACGGCCCGGCCATGAACCACGTGGCCAGCGTGGCTCTGCCGCTGCTGGCCCCCGACCTGCCGGTGTTCGTGTGGTGGCCCGGGGAAGCCCCCTTCGGCCACAGCATCTTTGCGCAGCTTCGCGACGCCGCGGACCGCTTCATGGTCGATTCGAGTGACTTTGCCAAGCCCAGCCAGGAGATGGCGCTGCTGCACCGAGCGGTCGGATCCTCGACCTCGTGCGTCTTTTCCGACTTCAACTGGCCTCGACTGGCCGCCTGGCGTGAGCTGGTCGCGCAGCTGTTCGACGAGCCTGCCCTGCTGCCCTACCTCCAGCGTTTGCGGGCGGTATGGATCGAATGCGCTCCTCCCCAAAGCCCGTCGGCTTCGATGCATGACGTGCCGCAGGCCATGCTGCTGAGTGGCTGGCTGGGATCCTCCCTCGGCCTGCAGCCCAGCGAGCTGAAGATTGGCACCGATCACTACGCGCTCCAGCTGGCCAGTGAGGGCCGGCAGGGAACCCTGGACGTCCAGGTCTCGTCGACGTCCACGGGGCAATCGCTGGCGGTCAGGATGATCGCCGACGCGGTTGGCGATCTTCCCTCCGCCGAGTTCTCGATTGCTCTCGACCGCAAGACCGATCAGATCACGTCCACAGTGAAAATGGCCGGAGCTGACCCCACGGTCCGTCGCTCTGTCCTCCCCGAACGCGACGAGGGACAGCTGCTGTTCAGCGAGCTCGAAACGTTCCAGCGGGATGAGGCCTACGAGCAGGCGCTCGCGGCGGCGGCACAGACCGTCGAGCCGCGGCAGCGCGAGGCCGTGCGCGGACCCTCGGTCGGTGTCCGCGGCAGCGGCATCTCGGGCTAGGCGCCCCAGGCTGATGCCAGAGCCGGAAATCCGCGTCTTCGACAACGTTGACGCGCTGTTTCGAGCCGCGGCGGAACGCTTCGTCGAGCGAGCTCGAGGCAGCGTGGCCCTCTCCGGAGGCTCCACGCCACGAGCGTTATTCGACCTGCTGGCGCAGGAGCCTTACCGCGACCACGTGAACTGGACCGAGCTGGGCATCTACTGGGGCGACGAGCGCTGCGTCCCGCCCGACCATCCCGACAGCAACTACGGTATGGCCAAGCAGCACCTGCTGGACAAGGTCCCCGCCGGAAAGGTGTTCCGCATGCGCGGCGAGATCGAGCCACACCTGGCCGCCGACGAGTATCAGCGCCTGCTGCCACCCGAGCCCTTGGACCTGGCCCTGCAAGGCCTGGGAGCGAACAGCCACACAGCCTCGCTCTTCCCGCACACCGACGCGCTCAAGATTACGGACCGGCGAGTCGTCGCCAACTGGGTCGCCGAAGTGAACATGTGGCGCCTGACCATCACCGTGCCCGAGCTTCAGCGCGCCCGCCACATCCTGTTCCTGGTCACGGGCCAGGAGAAGGCGGAGGCAGTCCGGACGGTGATCGCCGGACCGGAAGACCCGGAGGCCTATCCCGCTCAGGTCGTGCGCCAGGCGCAAGGATCCGTCACCTGGTTCCTGGACAGCGGGGCAGCCTCCGGGCTCTAAGCCGCGGTGCGCGGGCGACCTAAAAGATCGCCCGGGTGGCGGCTCCGTCGATGAGAATGGTCTGCCCCGAGACGAAGCTGGCACGGGCCGAAGCCAGGAACACGACGACGCTGGCCAGCTCGTCCGGCCGGCCATAACGGCCGACAGGGATCTGAGCCACCTGGCGCCGCGCCGCCTCTTCGACGCTGATGCCCTGCTTCTCGGCGTTGATGGCGTCGAGCTCCGCCACGCGATCGGTGGCGAAACGTCCCGGCGCCACGTTGTTCACCAGGATGCCGTCGGGCCCCAGTTCGATGGCCAGCGTCTTGGCGAAGTTGATGATGCCTGCACGCAGGGCGTTTGACAGCACTAAGCCAGGAATAACCGAGCGCACGCCGGAGGAGGTGATGTTGATGATGCGGCCCGCCCTCCCCTTCCTCATGTGCGGCACAGCGGCACGGGTGAGACGCACCGCGCTCATGAGGTTCGTCTCAAACGCGACCTGCCATTGATCGTCCGTCATCTCCGCCGCTGGACCTGTCGGCGGCCCGCCCGCGTTATTGATCAGGACGTCCAGCCGGCCGAAGCGATTCACCGTCTCCTGGACGAGCCGCTCGCACACCTCCGGGTCGCGGACGTCGCCCTCCATGGCCAGGACCTCGGCCCCGGTTTGCGCGGCCACTTCATGCGCCGCGGCGTCGATTGCCTCCTGGCTGCGACTGCACATGGCCACCCGAGCTCCTTCCGCGGCCAAGCCCAACGCGCACGCCTTGCCCAGCCCCTTCGACGACGCCGCCACAAAGGCGACCTTCCCCTTCAGCTCCAGATCCACGCTTCAGCCCACTTTCCAGCCATATAGTTTCCTCATGGCGCCCATTATCCGTGACTTCCAAGCCGGCGATTACGAAGCCGTCGCACGGCTGTGGGAGGCCAGCGACATCCGGGTCGACTCGCGCGAAGACGTGCTGTTCAAGCTGCGGCGCGATGCCGACCTGTTCCTGGTGGCCGAAGATCGCGGCCGGATCGTCGGCGCGGTCCTGGGCGCGTTCGACGGCCGGATGGGCAGCATCAACCGGCTGGCCGTCGCCGACAGCTGGCGGCGCAGTGGCCTGGCCAGCCGGCTCATTCGCGAGGTCGAGGATCGCCTTCGAGCCAGAGGCGCGCGGCGCGTGTGGGCCTGGATCCACGACCACAACCACGCCAGCCGCACGCTGTTTGCCCGCAGGGGCTACGAGGAATGGCCGTCGGTGGTGACGGCCAGCAAAAGCCTGACCGAGCAGCCGTTGGCTGAGGCTCCAGAGGTATCCGGAGGAGACCTAACGGCGGAAGCGCGCGAAGAACCCTCCGCCTGATGGCTTGCTCGCAAAGTAGCGAGCAACGAAGTCTTCCATCTCCTCGTGGGTCTCGGCGAAGCGCAGGGTCACCATGACCTTCTTGCCTTCACCCTCGCCTACCCCGGTGACGAAGGCATCCTCAATGTCCAGCTGGTCGGCAAAGCGCGGCGCGATGAGCGACACCTTGATCGGCGTCCCTTCGCCCAGGTTGAAGCGATCGACTGCGCACTTCATGCCGTTGATACCGGCAGCGACGCTCTTGCCCAGGAACTTCGCGCCGCGGGAGCTGCCCTGGACCGCCTCCAGCTTCACGTTGCCAGTCACCGGCTGGAGCGATGGATCGTCGAAGCCGGACTCCTCCGCGGCAGGCTCAGCATCGACAGCCGCGGCAGCGGGGAGCTCCTCGCGCTCCGCCGCCACGATGGCCTCGGGCTCGCCTCCCAGCTCCGAGATCCCTTCCGGCTCGGCGACCGCAGCCGCCGTCTCCTCTGTGTCCGTTACCTCGCGAATACGGGGGCGCCTGACGCGATGCGGTCGCGCTGGAGCCTCGGCCGGCACCGGCTGTTCTGCACCGGCCGCCGTCTCCTCCGGCTCGATGGCGGGAGGCTCGGTCTCGGGCGGTGCGGCAGCCTCCTCGCTGACCGTTGCTTCCTCCGGCTCCGCCATGTCCTCGATCGCGCCGGCCTCGTCTATCACGGCAGGTTCCTCTATCGCCGCAGCCTCCGACGTCGCGACGTCTTCCGGCTCTGGCTGCTCCGGCGCCGGAATCTCAACCTCGAGCGCGGCCTCAGCCATCTCCTCGACCACCTCCACGGCATCGACCGGCGCGGCTGCTCCTACCGCATCGTCCGGAGCATCGTCAGCGCTTGCGACCTCCGACGCTTCGGCTTCGTCGAGGCTGATGGCCGGCTCGGACAGAGCCGGCGCCACGGCTTCAGCGGTCTCGGCCGGCACCTCCTCGAGAGCGGCGGCGACCACGGGTTCGTCGATTGGTGGCGCCGCGGCCGGTGCTTGCGGCGCGGCGGGCGGACTCGCCATGTCCTCGACCGCGGCGGCCGGCGGAGGTGTCTGAGGCAGCAGCTGGCTGCCCATGGACATCATCCGCAGCAGCTGGCGCGCGTCCGGCGAGACGGACGAATGGGGAGGTACTGCGCCGGGCAAGGACTCCTCCTACTGTGGGTTGCTCAAAGTCTACTCGGCCCGGAAAACCGGCCGGCAGGCTAAGCGACCTCGGGGCAGCGTGGTGTGAAGAGGCGCGCAGCAGTCCGGAGGATGTGGCGTCAGCGTTTGAGGGCCAGGGCGCATACCGGGCAAACGCCCCGGCTGGCCGCCTTGGACTCATACTCACGACCGCAGCTGATGCAGATCAACTTCCGCTCGGGATGGTTCAATCGAGCCCAGTTCTTGATGGCGTCCACGCCTACCCGGAAGTCACGCGCCAGATAGCTGATCGGCTGATGCGTGAACCGGTCCCGCATCACGTTGAGACAGAGCGGACACAACAGGCGCCCCAGAGGCTCTTTTCGTAATTGGAATGCGTTACCGCAATACGTGCAGATGCCTTCGCCAATCCGTGGCATGGAAAATGACCTGTAGCAAGTTTTCGGCCGAAAAGCCGCATGGCGGCTTCGATCCCCATACTGACCTCGTGTCAGCCGAGGCAGTATGGCGCGACCTGCCACGCCCGAAAAGGGAGGGCACGGCGATCCTTTGCAGGCCTTCTCGAAAGGAAGGGCTGTTGAGCATGAATCTCACCCGTCACGAGGTCTGCCCGCCAGATGACGTGCCGGCCGAACACGGTGCCGCCTGCTTTTTTGTAAAAACGCAAGCAAATGTGATCTAGATCACAGCAATTAGCGGCCGAACGCTGTACAGTTGCGCCCACGGAATAGCGGGCTAGCGTACATTCGGCTCGCGAAGCCGCGGATGCAGGCCGGTGGTGGGGGGCCTCCGCCGGGAATGAAGAAGACGGACGAGCCGTTGGGTCCCTGTATGCAGGTCGCTGCCGGCGGCCCTTGTCAGGTCCACGCTCGCCCGCCCATGCCCGCGCGGCTGGTCCGCCGAGCCCAGTACAGGGTG